>Ga0224559_1001503_pt1 | contig 12718 bp, 12 predicted proteins | sample 714S33034metaG_FD_180676 | JGI IMG/M metagenome (GOLD analysis project Ga0224559, IMG submission 180676) | Peat soil microbial communities from Stordalen Mire, Sweden - 717 S3 30-34 | ecosystem: Environmental > Terrestrial > Soil > Wetlands > Peat | place: Sweden: Norrbotten County, Stordalen... | reverse complement strand
TCACTGCTGCCTCCGGTATCGGATCCGCTCAGGTAAAGGTTCTTGTGGAACCAACGAATCTGCAAGGTCCACGGCTCTTGCAGGAGCAAACCCGGACAGCAGCCATTCGAAATTATCTGCAGGCATGGCAGAGTTTGAGTGCCGCGCTTGAGCAGAATCGTGCTGGGTTGCTCGATCCGAGTTTCGTGGGGACTGCCCGAGATAAGCTTACAGAGACAATCCAGCAGCAAGCCGCGGTCGGGATTCGCACCAGGTACCAGGACCGCGCTCACGACATTAAGATCGTGTTTTACTCACCGGAAGGGCTATCCCTGGAATTGACGGACAATGTCGAATACGACGTCCAGGTCCTCGATCGTGACTGGGTCAAAACGATACAGCATATAAATACTCGATACGTCATAGTCTTAACACCTGCTGAGGTGCAGTGGAAAGTGCGAGTCTTCCAGACATTGTCTGAATAACTAGATTCTCGGACTTCTGTGTGATAGTACCTGCTGTTTGGGGTACCAACGAAGGACCAAGAGAGCTCCTAAATGAACGCACAACTCAAGACCCCAGGAGTTGCAAATGATTTCAGTCGTCGTACCTATCTATAACGAAGAAGAACTACTGTTGCGGTTTCATGAGGCTGTAGCAAGGTCGATGGCGACCGCTCGCACGCAGTGGGAAGTATTGTATGTCAACGATGGTTCAACGGATTACTCTCTTCAGTTGCTGAGAGGGCTCCAGGCCATGGATTCGCATGTTGTGGTGGTAGAGCTTTCCCGCAATTGGGGCCACATGGGCGCGATCTCGGCAGGCATTCTTACTGCGCGCGGCGATGCGGTCATTCTGATGGATGGCGATTTCCAGGATCCGCCGGAAGTCCTTCCGAAGCTGATCGATGCGTGGCGGGAAGGTGCTGAGGTCGTTGTCGCGGTAAGAAGGAGCCGGAAGGAACGGCGCAAAATCCTGGCCAAGCTCTTTCCACTCTTCTACCGTGTCTTGGGAGCGCTCTCCGACTTCCCGATTCCTCTTAACGCCGGCATCTTTAGCCTGATGGATCGCAAGGCCGTCGATTCGGTCAATGCTTTAGGGGAGAAGAACCGTTACTTGCCTGGGCTGCGCGCCTGGGTCGGTTACCGCAACAAGGTTGTTTTCTACGATCGTCAAGACCGATTGGCCGGCGATGGCAAGCTCTCGTTTCTAAGCCGGATCAAGTACGCGATGGACGCCATCACAAGCTTCAGCTACAAGCCCTTGCGACTCAGCTTTGCGCTGTTCTTTCTCGCCAGTTCCGTTGCTACGATTCTAGCGCTCTTCATGTTTGTTGCTAAGAGTCCGGTCGCAATTGCGGGGTTCGGTGTTGGCGCCTCAGTCTTCTTCGTTGGAGGATTGCTGCTTCTATGCATGGGCGTGCTGGGCGAATATCTTGGACGCGTGTACGACGAAGTGCGTAGCCGGCCCCTTTCGATCATCAATTCGGTTCACCGGTCTCCGGCGGCCACAGCACCTCACTTTGCCGTGGTTGCAGCGCAAGCCGACAGCCAACAGATCCACGAGGGAACAGAGGCAGCGTAGAGGTGAGCAGGCCGTCCGCTTGGCATCGCCGAGTACACCGGTTGTCGCTTGCTCGATAGCCGGGTTGAACCGGTTCAAATTGCCACGGCCTCCGGTTGGGAACGATGGGGTAGCATTCATTGCGACCTTGGAGCAAGCTCTCTTGGAAACTCGGATCGAGCGGGGGATGCTCTCCTGACCCATTCCCCCCCATCTCGTCGTTTCCGCGGCACCGGCTAGTACCCCGGCCGCATGGTTCGGTAGTCATGACAATGAACACTGGGTGCCGGGTGCCCCAGGTCTCGATGTTGAGACCTGGTGAACGACAAATTCACACGGTCGCAGTACTAGTTCGCCGCGGAAGGAGCCAGTGGATTCCTCTGTGCTGCGGAATTGCAGGTGGGAATTCCATTTTCGATCGCCGTACCCTCCTCGTGGTCATTCCATGTCTCGACCATTACGAATGGCAGAAGGTCATCCGCGGAGAAATACTTACGCCATAAGTTAGAGGTGTCGGCGAAGGTTTGGCCACACCGCGCAGATATATGCCGATTAAGGCTCCATGAGGCTTTGCTATCGTCGAATCCGGCCCAGACTCCACCCACTATGACCTTGTCAGGGTACTTTGACCGCATGGTCTCATAGAAACCACTGAGATATTCCTCACCCCAATTGCTTCCATCCGCAGCCCACCCCTTCTCTCCAGGTTGCACCCAGGGATAAAAGCCATCGAACGCCCCCGCGTACTGGCCGGGAAGATTCTCCATAATGAGCAACGGCGGGACACTCCATTTGTCCACAAGGATGCGCACCTTATCCCAATCGGTGTGCTTGCCTTTGGGGAAGATGAAGATCACGGGCCGTCCTTCGTAGGTGAGATATGCCTGCTTTCCCTGTGCCCTTGCCGAGAGGTAGGTGTCATGGAACATGGTGAAGTCCGCGAGGGCTTCGTCGGTCGCTCCATCTTCCTCCTCCGTTTCGTCGTACATCATTGCAACCTGAAATCCCTCGTTTGCAGCCGCAGCCTGCATTAACGCATAGCTGCGGTCGATGAATGGCTCCCGGTCCCCATACCAGTCCACGACAAACGCTGAGATTCCCATTCCCTTTGCCTTGCGAATCTGGTTTCTTAGCACGGCCGAATCCTGCGAGGAATACCCGGCTGAGATGTGCTTGGGATGTCCGAACCAGGCTTCGTACAAGGCAACTGTTTTCGGTGAGTTCCCGGTCGCCTTGTGCTTCAATGGCAGAGAGTTGCCCGCCCCCGGGCCAAGGCACCCTTGAGGCAGAAGAAGAACAATTAGTAAAGCAGTACTCGCGAGATTTGGCATTGTCCTACTCATTAGAGGCTATCGGGACGATCTAAGTTGTCACGAATAAGACACAAGATCGCATGGCCTGTATCTACGGAGCAGCCATGGCGTAAGTTTCCGCATCATAACTACCAGTCGGTGCTGATAAAACCCTATTCCCTGCTTGATGCAATTTCCTTCTTGCAGCGTTGGCCAGGAATTGAAGAGTACGGTGAATGGTTTGACCCAAAAGACAAAGACGTTGCAAGCCCGCATTGTCTCGGGGAGTGTTGTCTTGCTTTCGGGCTCGGGCCTGACGACCGCAATCAACCTCGTCTACAACATTGTCGTTGCGCGATTCCTCGGCCCGAAAGGCTTCGGACAAGCCACGGTCGTTTACACGATCCTCACCCTGATATCCGCGGTGACACTTTCCTTTCAAATCATTTCCGCAAAAATGGTGGCACAGCAGAGTCCCCCGGAGCAGAAGGCCGCGGTTTATCGTGGCTTCCATCGAGGGGCATGGGGATGCGGGATCCTGGTTGCGCTCATTTTGCTGTTGTTTCAGAGAACGATTGCAGGTTATCTCAACCTGCCCAGTCCCGATCTTGTGGCCCTCCTTGCAGTTGGGGCGGCATTCTACGTCCCGCTGGGAAGCAGGCGGGGCTACCTCCAGGGCACGTACGGTTTTCGCCGTCTCGCTACGAATGTTGTTGTTGAGGGAGCGTTTCGACTCGGCGGATCGGTCCTTCTAATCCAGTTGGGCCAGGGCGTGCAAGGAGTAATCGCTGCCAACGTGGCGGCGGTTGCGGTGGCCTATTTTGCTGCCGCGCCCAAATTGGCGGGCCGGGCTCCGAACCCGCTTCGCTTCTCGAATGCGCTTCGTGAAATGTCGCTGGCGGTGGTGTTCTTCTCCGGCCAAGTGGTCATCAACAACTGTGACATTGTTCTGGTGAAACACTTTTTCCTCGCAAGAGAGGCAGGCCTGTATGCTGCCGTGGCGATGGTTGGCCGAGTGATATTTTCCTTCTCCTCATCGGTCGTGAACAGCATGTTTCCGCTCGTTGCCGGCACCGGCGATGAGGAGAGAAGAGATCTCAAGGTTATTGCAACATCGCTATTACTTGTGCTTGGCACAGGTTCTGCTTTAGCCGTTGTTCTAGGGATAGCACCTGCTTGGATTTGGACATCGCTCTTCGGCTCTGGATTCGAGATTGCGGGGAAATACAATCTCCCGTACCTTCTGGCGCTGTACGCCATTACGACAATCGTCTTCTCGCTGAGCGTCGTGATTATCACCTTCGAGATGTCCTACAAGATTGCGAATACCAGTTGGGTACAATTGGCTTTCAGCGGTGCGGTGATCGTTGCCATCTGCCGTTTCCATTCCTCTTTGCTCGAAGTCATCCTCGTCCAACTGGTCTTAATGGGCGTTCTACTGATCTGCGTTGCATTGCCATTCCTTATCGATTTGCTGGCCAATCCAAGAAAGCTGCCGCAGTCTGCGCATTGTCAACCGGTAAGGGTAATCCGGGAAGTGTCGGAAGATGAGGTTATTGCGGAGTTTCTTAAGAGTGACTTCCAGTCGCCAGTATTTTGGGGATACCAGGAAAGCCTGCGTGAAGTTGTAAACACGCCCGATCTCGAAAACGCCGGGGATAATGCAAAACGGCGAGCCCTGCTATTCGTTCGCCACCTTGCCTTGTGGAAAGAGATTCCCAGCAGCACCGAATGGTATGAGGTGGAAATCGACGAAGCAGACGTTGGGCAGATCAGGGCTTTTCCACGAGCTCAGTGGCGTAAGCTCGCGCGCGGCAATTTCTCGATCGTCGAGATTGCGGCAAGAATGCGCTCGGAGCAGCTCGGTGTCGATGCTACATTCCTGGCGAAGATGGCTTCGATTGGCGATCAACTTCTCCAGGACGACCCGGGGTTCAGTGCCGTGATTCTCATCGGTTGCAACGAGAGTGAACCTCTAACGGTTCTGGACGGCAATCATCGGCTGGTGGCAGCCATGCTCGCGTCGCCAAACAGCCTGAAGAAACTTCGCTTTCTGTGCGGACTATCGCCTCGCATGACAGAGTGCTGTTGGTACAACACGAACTTCCTGACTCTCTTCAAATATGGAAGAAACAAATTGGCGCAAGCACTACGGAATCCCGAGGCTGAGCTTGCACGCCTTCTATAGAGCCCCGGATAACCGGGATGGTCGGGCAGGTGCTTTCGATAGAAACATCGACCGTTATCCGATGGGACCGATGGTGTTCGCTCCTGGTGACGTCATAGGTCGCAGAATCCGAGGCAGGATATGGATATGACAGTTCAAGATTGCGCAGTGGCTGTTAAGCAGTTGCCGGAGACATTAACCGGCAAACAAGCAAGGTCCATCTTTAGCGAATTGGACAGGAACTTGAAAAGGAGTGACCGCACACGCATCGTGCTTGATTTCTCCAAGGTTCGCCAGATTGAAAGGTCCGCCATCTACCTGCTGCTGTGTTGTCTCGAGGAAGCGATGAAGCGTAACGGTGACGTGAAACTCGCCGCAATACCTTCAGGAGCAAGAAAGATTCTGGAAATCACCGGAGTAGCACGTCTGTTTGAAACCTTTGACACGAGTGCGGATGCGATAGACAGCTTCCGTCGGTTCCCAGCTGATTCGGCCCCCAACACAGGTGTGACTGGCAGCTCTTATTGGGCTTCTGAGAACACAGCCTAAGCGTTTTGAGATGGCCATTATGATTCACAAGACCTGGCCGGTCCAGGGAGGAATAGATGAAAATCGCGAGTAGTTGGTTAAAGAGACGGATCGCTGGCGGTCTTGTTATCTTGCTGGCCGCACCCATGGCACAAGCCGCCGGAGTGCAGTCACAAGAACCTCTCTGGGGACAGGAGGCGCAAAACGCGTCCCCCACTCAAACTCAGCCGCCAGACCCGGGCAGTCAGAATCGGCAGGCACAGTCAGGAACTTCTCCGTCCGTCTCGGCGCAAACGCAGAGCGATACCCCAAAACCGGTCGGCACGGCCGCGGCCCCTTATGAGAAGAACACGGGTGTTGCGGCGTCCAGACCCGCCGGAGCGGTGATTGCGCCGGCAAAACAGCGGCGCGCGCGTTCCATCCTGATCAGGTTTGCGGTGATTGCGGGCGCGGCAGTCGCTATCGGGACGGCCGTTGCACTCTCCCGTGCCAGCCCAAGCCGGCCAAACTGACAAGCAGCCCAACACGCTGAGAGAATTCGTGGAGAAAACCGATGCGGGCACGCCAAAAGAACGGCCGAACAAGCTTTGTAAGTTTCTCCGGTATTGATGGTTCCGGGAAAAGCACGCAGATTGACGCTCTTCGCGCTCGGCTTGAGGCAGATGGTCTACGGGTCCAGGTGATCAGGTTCTGGGATGATATAGCCATGCTGACCGGAATGCGGGAAGAGGCGGGCCACAAGATATTCAAAGGCGAAAAAGGAGTTGGAGCGCCCGGCGCGCCGATCAACCGGCGAGACAAGAATGTCAAGTCATGGCCCATGACCTGGGTGCGGCTGTTCATCTACTCCATCGATGCCGTCTCAGTTTGGCTCACGGTGAAGAGAGTGCGACACTCCGATGCCGATCTTGTTATCTTCGACCGATACATCTATGACGAATTTGCGAACCTGACATTGAGCAACCCGGCCATTCGCGCGTATGTCCGGACTATCATGAGCTTTGTTCCCAAGCCTGACATCGGCTACGTGCTGGATGCGGACCCGGTGAAGGCACGCGCTCGAAAACCCGAGTACCCTCTCGAATTTCTCCACACCAATCGTCAGTCCTATCTGGCGCTGAGCGATTTGGTGGGTGGGATGACAGTGATACCCCCAATGCCGATCGAGGATGTCAAACGGGAAATACTGTATCGTGCTTTGAAGGAACTGCCGTTTGGGGCAATTCAAAGCCACAACCACGAGGGGGTGCCTCGCGAAGAATACAGCCGGTGAGCAAGCAAAGCTGAAACGGCCGTTTTCATGTCCAGCCACTCCTGACGAGACAAGAAAAGGCCGTCCCTTCCCTTCACCAGCGATAGATGGTCAGATCGTCCAAGTAGGCGGTAGCGGTCCCGCTCGTTGCTGTAGAGCCATCCAGTTGAAAGTTGGTTAGCAACGTTGGAGCCCATCCGAGCGCAAAGGCAGAGGGGACCGTCACGTTCAAAGTCGATTGGACGCCGTCAAGCCAGACGGACCGATAGGTAACATTGCCTGAGTCGTCGCGGGAATAGCTGACCTGAACGTGATGCCAGGTGTTCGTGCTCCACTGATGCGGGTTGCACGCTGCTTTGGAGTGCAGCCAAACATCAACAGGTTTGGCGGGAGTTCCCTTATTCGCGGTGTAGTCCCAAGTGCGTGACCAGCCATCGCACTGAAATCCGAAGATCACAGTCTGGCCATTGGCCATTACCTGGTTCATGTCCAATTCCAAATTGGCGATGGCGGTGGAGGGGTATGGCAGGTAAACCCAGGCGTCATAGAGGAAATTCGTGGAGGTTGTATCGTCTCCGAACGAAACATCGAAACGTTGATCGCCATAGCCCGTGTAATTGCTCACAAACTTGCGTGCGTTCCCACTGCGTGACGGCGAGTTGATGAGGCTCATGGACCCACTCGAACCGCCAGTAGACGCTGTGTCATGCTGTGCGACCCATCCGTGCAAGACCTGTAGTCCGCTGACTTTGCTTGCATTCGAAGGAATCCCCGAGGAAGAAACGACGTCCTCGACCGTGAGAGCCACATCGGTGACGCACACTGCACCGGCTTCGCCCCATGCCTTGACGTGAAGGGTGTGCGCTCCACTCCCGGACGTGACGTGGACCTGGACAGATGTGCCTTTCACAATGGTTGTGTCCGTGCTATTGTCGAGCGAATAGCCCATTGCAGATGTGTATTGGGACGAACAAGTCGTGGCGTAAGCAGAAAGAGCGAACGGCGATCCAACCTGGGCTCCATTTGCAGGACTGCTGACAGTGACGCCAGCATACGCGGGCGCTGAGAATGCGATAAGAATGAATGTGCCATAGAAGAACGACTTCGTCATTTTTCCCTCTCGTATTTAATTCGCTCGCGGATATGTCGGCCGTGGACAAGAATAAGTCTGAGACTTCTCCGCGTATCCTTGTCTCTTATCGGCTGAACTCGGTTATTGTTCACTCCGCTTGTGCCTCTTCGCTGTGCTGACTGAGGAAGCCAAGTGCACTACCCTATTTCAAGTGTGTGATACTTAAAGTCCATGGCAACGTTACAACCGACTCCCATCGTCCGGACCCGGTGGAGCAAAATATTCCGATGCGACGATAGGGCGCCATCGATCCGCGCACAACTCGACGACCCGTCTCTTGCCAGCTTTGGCTGGTTATAGGGGCGCACGCCTCGAACAGATCCGAGGTCCGACTCAAGTGCCAAGGAAGATAGCTAACGAGTTCATTTGCGCTTTGGCATTCGGCTGTCGCTCTCGCTCGAAACTGCCACTTCGGTCTTGAACTCGAAGAGTTGATTCAGTCAATCCAACATATGTCTGTATAAAACAGTACACTTATTATGGGCGAAAGCAAGGCATTGTCAATAAGTATTCGGAATACTTCCCCATTGCGGGAAACTATTTTGCGGAGTGTAAAAATGTGCCCGCTTTGGAACAAACGAGCCGAGGGCGCTGTATTGATTGCACTTAGGTTCGCTTCCAATGGGGCGAGACACGGGAATATCGAAAATCGCAAGAGGCCCAAAGTCACTAAAGTTGTAGATAGATACGTGGAGCCCTGGTCTGGCACAAGGCTCCAGGTCTCCAGATTTTAGTCGCCACTCTTCCGCGCTCGCGTCAGAATGGACTCCATCCCCTCACTCTTCTCCATTCTGCAAGCGTGCTGAAGGCATTTGCAGCCGGGTCATCCGATTCTCAGCAGCCGCAGCCTCTATTTGACTGTTGATCTCCGCTCCCAGGAGAAGCATCAGGCCGGTAATGTAGAACCACGTAAGCAAGATGATCACTGCTCCAAGAGATCCGTACGTGATCGAGAAACTATCGAAGAAATGAATGTAGACACGAAGCCCCAGAGATGTGATCAGCCATCCCAGGATTCCGATGACGCAGCCTGGAGTGAGCCAATGCCAGCGGCGGTTTTGCACGTCGGGGGCCCAGTAGTAAATTACGGCAAAGGTCAAGGCAAGCAGGGCGGTTGCAAGGGTCCAGGCGATGAGTCTTGTTGCTTCGGCAGCGGCTATTGCCAGGAGATGACAAGGAACAAACCGGTGGTCCAGGGCAGCCAGAACATCTCCGCTGAACAGACAGGCGAGAGCCGCAGTAACGATTATGGTCAGCAGGATGGTAAGCCCGATCGCGTAAATGCGGGCTCTGATGAACGAACGCGTGTTCTTGACCTTGTAGACGACATTCATTGTGTCCTGGATGGCAGAAATTCCCACGGACGCAGACCAGATTGCCGCAATCAGGCCGAAGGTAATCTTCCCGGAGGTGGCCGCGATTGTCGTTTCATTAAAGGTCGTGAGAACCGTGCCGAGGGCGGCGGTCGGAATCAGAACGGCAAGATAGTCCAGAAGCCTATCGTAGATCTGGGGCGCAGATCGTGCTGCCAGGCCGAGAATTGAACTGGCACTCATGAGCGTTGGAAAGAGCGCGAAGAGGAAGTAGAACCCAAGCTCCGCGGCGTGTCCAAAAAGACGGTCGGCAAGCATCGACTTCCACGTCCGGATTGCGACGACCCGGATCGGCACATCCTGCAGATTCCAAAGCGAGCCTGGTGGGGAGGAAGACATGAGCGCGCGAACTGCCCGCTCATCGCGGTCGAGCCGCCCACCGCTAGTGGACTGCGCGCCGGTCGTTAAGGAACTGAGGCTGTTCATGTGTAGCCTGTGGGCAGATAGTCCCACAGAGATAGATGCGATATATCGCTCATGTGATCGCTTGGCGAAGCGGCAATTCCGGCATTGCGATCGAAGTGCCGCCGACTCATGATTCAACCGAATCTGCACGGTTGCTATCGGTGGAGAGAATCCTAGCCGATCATGTGTATCAGCCAGCATCTTCCGCTAAGCCGGAGGATCTCCCAGGCCGCTTCTCCATGGCCGCCTTTGGGTAATTGCCGAGGTCGACGCCTTGTGATTTCAGACCCCAACTGGACGGAAAATGAGGTCAGGTGACGCGCAGCAAGAGTCATCTCGCGGGTACAAATCGTCGGGCAGTCGAAGGCCGCGAGCATACTACCAATACGTGAGACTGAAATTGTCCAGATACGTGACATTCGACGATTGCTTGTAGTTCCCGTCCATTTGGTAATTTGTGGTAATGCCCCACCAGCCAGCAGGGACGGTGAACGGCGGAGTCGTCTTGTTGATGTTGGCCGTGACACCATTCAGCGATATCGACTCGTAAAGGAGCGTATTGTCAGATTCCCGCTGCACTTGAATTGTCACGTGATTCCACTTGTTGTTTACGGGATTGCAAGCCACACCGGTCGGAATCCAGTGCGCAGTTCTGTCGTCCCAGGTATCCCATTCGCTTCCACCCGCAATGCGGCATTGGGTTCCCCATATCATCCCGAGGCCATTCATGTACATGCTGATATCGAACTCCAGAACCTGCGTGAGCGCGAGGTCCGATCCGTAGAAGTAGGCATCGTAAGTGAAGTTATGCAGAGCCGGTAAGAGCGTATGGCCATTGTCCGGAATATCTTGCGATGTGTTTTGCCCGGACACAGGAAGCGACCAAAGGACATCGGAGTACGGCTTGGTTCCACCGACTGTGAACTTGGCTGAATTCCCGCTCAAGGACGGCGAGCTTACATGTTGCGACATTGACCAGGTAACTCCGGGGCATGGCGCAGAGCATATGTCGTAATTCGGGCCCAACTCACCCCAACCTCTCCAGCCCCCGCTCGCCTGCAGGTTAGAGAGTACCTTGTCGCTACCTTGCACCGTAACCTTGATCGGTGTGTAAGACGCCCCACCGCACTTGTCCCACTCTTCCACAACAGCTTGCTGGGTTCCTGCACCCAAGCTTATCTGGGTGTTCAACCTTGCGCCGTTTTCGACATATACAAGCTGACGGTTTATGTAGACGCCCATTGAGGCTACACCCGCGGAGCAACTGCTTGTGGCTGTCGCCACGAAGTTAGCTGGGGAGCTCACTTTCCTGTCGCTTGCGGGCGAGGTCACATGAACTCCCACCTGATTCGTGACTGTGATCTCAATCGGAACGAAGGTGGCTCCTCCGCAGTAGTCCCATTCTTCCACAATGGTATGATGACTTCCCGGGTTCACAGAAAGAGCAGCCTTCAGTGCGGTTCCATCCACGGTGTAGACCAACTTGTTGTCCACATAGACGCCCATGGACGCTACACCCCTCGAACAACTGCTCGTGGTGGCGGTAGCGACGTAGTTTACGGTTGAGCTAACGGTTTCGCCATTCGAAGGACTTTTGACGACCACAGTTGCGCACGCAGGAGTGATGAAAGAAGCTATCAGCAATAGACCGGGAAAAAAAGTTTTCATGAATCCGCCTCAGCGGAAGAGTGGAACAAGTAGATGTTGAAGTTGACACGAAATTCCCACCACTGCACGATGCAATCAAGGGATCGGGTCTGCCTGCTTACCTGGAGGGCCTAGCCTGAGCGGCTCACGACGCAGTTGGTCGATGGGAGCTCAGCAACCCCTTCTACAGTGAATACCCCGGGCGGCTATAGAGGGCGTACCTCTCTAGAATTCCGAACCGGAGCTCAGCGCAAGGCCAAGAGTGGTAAAGAGACAGATAAAGCGGCAACCCAGAAAGGGCTACCCGCTCAAAGTCTCCGCTCCACTTTCCAACCTTCGCTGCCCAGGCAACAAATCAAAGCACTTCTAACTCAATGTGTTTCTCAGGTAGTAATATACGCTTTCGCGAAAGGAGCAGTGTCCTTATTCCAAAAGGATTGAACCACATTGCCAACTAAGTAGGATTAGTGAGCAAAATAGCACACTTACTGTAAGGTTGACTCGCGAGGCGCACGGATCAAAGGCTCCGGCTATTGCGGATCGTTTTGCTGTTGTTCCTTCATGTGCTGGAGGCGCTCTAGTGTCTGCGACACGCGAACATCTTCGTCCTGGTCGTCTGGAGACGCAGCGGGCGAGATGGCGCCCGGACCCGATGCATTTTGAGCAGCCTGGTTACTTTCGACCTCTCGTTGTTGGAGATCGTCTCGATCGGTGGACGGATCGAGAGGAGGGTTGAACGGCGTAAGCGCTGGAGCATTGTTGCTCTTTGCGCCGAGCAGCAATTCGCGGGGTGTGCCATCACTGGCGCCGCCCACCATGATGAAGTTGTAGCCGGCGCCGCTGAGCAGAGCGGCAAGAACCTCACGGGTATTTCCTGGGCCGTAAACGCCAGAAACGCGAGGCCCGCCGTCAAGTCCATGAATGGTCATGCCACTCACGCTCGAAATATCCCGCAGGATTTGCGTCAGGTCGGAGTTGCTCGCCTCCACCGTGAGTTTTCCATTCCCGAGGTTCACCGTCGCAGGTTGTGCCGCTTTGTCCGGAGGGCGATGCTGTCCTGCCGCCTTCTCGCTTTGCACGCGGCCCAGTCGTTTGCGCCCGGTTGTCGCACGCATCTGTATTGTGTGCGCCGTGTTCGTTGCCGAAGCCGCATGTGAGCCCACAGGCAACGGAACAGGAACTTGAGTGGGCTGCGCACAGTTCACAGTCACAGCACAAAGCCAAACGGTACACCAACTGCAAATGATTACGCCGCGCTCCAGAAGAGCCCTCTTAGCCATTCCAATGAACATTTGCAAGTTCCTCTTGAGCACTGTGGCCGACCGGCAGCTTACTTGCATCATATATTAAGGTGCTCGCGAAGGTTATTGACTCACCAAC
>Ga0224559_1001500_pt1 | contig 12741 bp, 1 predicted proteins | sample 714S33034metaG_FD_180676 | JGI IMG/M metagenome (GOLD analysis project Ga0224559, IMG submission 180676) | Peat soil microbial communities from Stordalen Mire, Sweden - 717 S3 30-34 | ecosystem: Environmental > Terrestrial > Soil > Wetlands > Peat | place: Sweden: Norrbotten County, Stordalen... | reverse complement strand
TTCAACTAACGGCCAAAATTTAGACTTTGAGCTTGTACCAGCTGACATTGACCAGTCAGGTGTCTTTGAGCGCGATCCAGATCCTACCAAGTACTTCAACATCTTGTATGCCGATGATGGCTACGGAGACGCATCAGATACAACAGGTTTCATGATGTACCTGAAGCAAGGTGACCTTAATCTGCTTCAGTATAACTTCACAACCAACACGCTCAACTTGACCGTGGATATTCCATATCCGAACATCAATGATGTTGACGTCTGGGTTCAGTCAGTTGATCCTCGTGGGCTGATCTTGTCAACTTGGCAGGCTGTGCCAAATGTTGCTGGTGTCAACTTAATCTTCAACAACATACAGAACTTGAACAAGTATGAGATCGAGACGCTTGAGAACGACCAGATCCGACTGATCTTTGGTGATGGTGATTTTGCAGCGATCCCTACAGGTCTCTTCAACGTTTGGTTTAGGCAGTCTACCTCTGGTGGCATCTCAGTCCCACAGAGCCTGGTGAGCGATCAATCAGCTACCTTCTCTTACACCTCCAAGACTGGATCTATCGAAAGCTGCACGCTTACCTTCTCATTGGCCGGCTCGCTACAAAATTCTGCAACCACTGAGACTACTGACCACATCAAGTCAGTAGCTCCAGCGGTATACTACTCACAAGACCGTATGGTCAACGGTCAAGATTACAACTCTTACCTGCTGCAAGATCCATCCATCCTACGACTGAGCGCGGTAAATCGCACTTTTGCAGGCCAGCCCAAATACTTGAACTGGAATGATGCTTCTGGAGCCTATCAGAACATCAAGCTATTCGGTGATGACCTGTATATGTACTACTCTCAGACTGCCAAGTCTCAGCTATCATTGATCTCTGCTAGGTCCTTGATAGACAACGTGATTGAACCGATGTTGTCATTGCCAGGTCTGTACAACATGTTGATCTACCAGTTCTACTTGAGCCCAATCACCATCAGTGTGACCCAGACCGCTGGACCAAAGACAGTGATAGTGCACCCATTTGTGGCGCCAAGGTTGAAGTTCATCGAGGACGTTACGCAAACCTCAGGCGGCCTTCCAATCTTAGAGAAAACCATGATCCAAGGTTATCTTGACCGCCATTGGTATGGTGAGCCGGACTACCTGATCCAGCTTGATGCTAACTTATCTGATACGTCTACTCTGCCAAAGACTAACTACGCTGATGTTACTGTTGACACTGATCACTTAATCTATGATGCTACTATCAAGTGTGTCACCCAAGACCCTACAACTGGTGCTTATTACCTGATCAACACCGCTAATGGAACTTCTGGTATCCAAGAGAGCGTCATCAGGCAGAAGCGCTTTGGTATCAGCTACAACGTAAGCCGTAACTTTGCTTCACAGTTGATCATAGCTCCAGCTGGAACGCTTGATGTTGACTTCCCAGTCACCAACACGCTAACCTCGTCTGACCTGAACCAGAGCTTAGCGGTGGAAGACACCTACACGATTGAGATCACCAGCACTGATGGAACATTTACTGTACACAGCGCAGTTTCTGGAGTTCTATCATCAGGTACTGTAGGCGCTACTTGGACAGATGGTATTCTCAGCTTTATCATTGGGCCAAGCACCACGATTGGTCAGCTTGGAGATGCTTTCATCATCTCTGTAAATCAAGACGTTAACGCGGTAGTTCAATATTCACCTTACGTCATCGCCAAGAACTTAACAGGCCTGTTCACGATGATCCCAGAAAACTTGCTTGGTTCTGATCCAGCTTCGCTAGCCTTTGATCCTACAGATCCTGTAGCTTCATGGTTGTTCTTAGTTGAGCGTTCAGACAATGTAGATGGCACTCTTCAGAACTGGACCATTACCGCTAGGGATTTTAGCTTAACGATAGAGAGCCCGACTACTCAATTCTGGTATAACCAGACTATGACGATTGTTGACCCAATAACTCAAAACCCTGTTGTAGACATGATCAGGATCTTAAAGTCCAACTTGGATGCTACTTCAAGCAAGCCAATCGGAGTAGATCAAGTCTACAATGTGATTGGAAATGTCAAGTATGCAAATGGGGCTGTCAATGTTAACGCACTTACCATCGTGCCGTCAGATGTCTTTGCAAACATAAACACCTCTACTACTGGCACCTCAAATGATCCTCTTGAGTTTCTTAGCTTCTTGGGGACTGGCAACTACGTATACTTTAAGCAAGACCCTGCTACTAACAACTTGATCCCTACACCAACTACAACCTACCTGCAAGGGCTAACCTACACAAATGACATCGCAGTAGGAACAACTACTTATGTGAGGAAGCTTGGTAGAAATAACATAGACTTCATGTGGCAACACTTCACACCAGATAACAACTTGATCGATCCTTCAACCTCAAACATCATCGACATCTACGTGCTGACCAGCGGTTACTACTCGTTGTTACAAGAGTACATCGCTGGGATCTTGCCGATCGCTCCAACTCCACCATCTTCACTCGACCTGCAAAACTCTTATTCGGCATTGCTACAGAACAAGATGTTATCTGATACCGTGGTGATGCACACCTGCTCGATCAAGCTTATCTTCGGAGCTTTAGCGATCCCTGAGCTACAAGTTATGTTTAAGGTACTACCAGCTCCTGGCACCACCATGACTAATGACCAGATCATCGCCCAGGTTTTGTCGATCATCAACCTATACTTTGACATCTCCAATTGGAACTTTGGTCAGAGCTTCTATGCTACAGATCTTTGTTCTGTTATTCACAATAGCTTATCAGGTCAAGTATCTTCAGTGGTCATGGTACCAGTATTTCCAAGCAACTATTTTGGCGATCTCTATCACTTGACAACAGAACCAAATGAGCTATTTGTCTCTTGTGCTACCGCAGCTAACATAGAGATCATCTCCAGTATAGATAGGTTGACACTTAAGCAAAAGTGATCATCTTGACAGCTTTTCCAGCAGTGTAAATAGCAGATAATGCTATTCAACAGGATGAACAATGGCCGCACCTTCTCTAGATCTTAAGAACCTGCTCTCGTCACAATATCGTGACAAGACGATAGACACGTTGCTTGATAACTTGTTCAACAGGCACCTAAGCAAGTCTGACACAGTTCCAATGTATGGCTACGTCGGTGATCAACAGTTGCTACAACCTGGTGAAGTTCAAATCACTGAAGCCACCCTTGAGCGACAAATCAACCAGCTCACTCCATTTATCTACAGCACTCATGCCTCAGAGACTGTGATCACCAGCTGGGCGGACCTGGTCCAGCTCTTGTCTACTTTAGGTGTAGACTACACTGCACTTCAATCTTGGTTCTCATCAGTCAGCTACAACTTTGTTCCACCGATCGATCTTGACAAGTTCTGTAACTATCAAGAATACTACTGGGTTGGTGGTTGGCTATTGAAGAACCCTGCTAACATCTATGGTCCTATTGGGCTGCCTAATGTAGCAACTTATGTGGTCCCAGCCTTCTCGCGCTGGGGAAATACTACGATCAGCCAAGAGTATTACGTGATCCAACGCCCACCAATTACCACAGCTGGTGTCCCAATCTCTCCGCTACCTACTTTTCCGGTTAATGTCTGGTCAGACTGGTCTTATAGCAACTTATGGGTACACCGCAGTGATCTTGATGACTTTTTAGCAACAAATGTTGGTGGTACCATCGGCTTTGGTGATATCGTACAAGCAACTCGCCCAATCATTGAATACTCTTGTTATGTTGGGTTGAACACGGCTCAGGATGCTAATGGAGTTCCAATTGACAGTGGAACTCGTACTATGCCAGTCAAGACCAGGGTAAACCAGCTCCCATTGTTTGACCTCTACCACTATAATGGTTCACACATCGGGGCGACCAGCGCTATCTTCTACTACAAGGAAGGTCAGCAATATGCTATTGATCCGGTGATTGGACGCCGTTTAGCTAGTGACGCTAACTATGACTTAATCTTCGAGCACGCCTTAGTAAGCTCGGCTGACAGCTCACTCTACTTCTATAAGCTGTATGATCCTGTGTCAGGTGGTGTTCCAGTCACTACTTCATCACAAAAGACAATCTGGCGCTCAGGACCTGTTGCTACACCTCAATATGTTAGGTACGATACAGCCGGTACCTTGATCAACCGTGATGCTTTTGTCAACTATAAGAACTACTTTTGGACTGGAGTGGATGGTGTTGCTCCAACTTACAACCCTACTGGTCTCCCTGAATACTACGTAATCGGAATTGGTGGGACCTCTGATTGGTCTACATATAATCGTTGGGTACATGTTAGTCAACTTAAGCGGGCTGACCTTCCAAAGTATGTACAGGCCGTCCGACCAATCATTGAATTTAACCCTGTGCTTGAGAGCCAACTGATTAACACAAAGACAACTAAAGATCAGCTGCCTGTTTTCAAGCATTACATCTCAACCTCTAGCCACACTTACGAACAAGTTCCTGGTAGCTTTGACCCAAACAACAATGATGCTTACTTAACCGGTCATCTCTTCGCCAGAGTTGCTGACTTGACGCCAGCGGCGCAAGCTGTGATAACAACTAATGCTAACATCTTCAACACTTGCTGCTTCACCTATAATGACGAGACCTACATGCAAGATCTCTTCACTGGTGCCTACTATGACACAAGTGCAACTGGCACTTACTTTGGGTATAAGACCTCTACTACCTTTATAGGTACTGGTTCAGGCAGCTTAACAACAATTTCTCAGACTTTAGTTGTTGCTGGATCATTCACAATTGGTCAGCCATATCAGATCAACTTCATCGGTACTACTGACTTCACCTTGATCGGTGCTTCAAGCAACACCATTGGTCTTACATTTGTAGCAACTGGTCCAGGCGCTGGCACTGGTTCTGCTGTAGTTCAAGTAATTGGAGATGATCAAGTTCATGGAACTTTTGATGCCGGTACTTTCATCATCGGTCTCACATATAAGATAGCAACAATAGGTACCACTGACTTCACCTTGATTGGGGCGACTGTCAATGAAGTTGGGACATCATTCGTTGCTACTGGCAGAGGATCAGGCACTGGCACCGCAATAATTCAAGCCTTCACTGAGCTGGTAACCTTTACCTATGTTGCCTCTGCTGGAAACTTTGCAGTAGCTGGTAGCGTTACTGGACCACACGCTCCAGCGACCATTGGTATCAACTATGTGATTGATGGCGTCATCGTTCAGGTTGCTGAGATAGTACCTTTCATAGATGGTGATCAGTTTGTGCTTGAGATCCTCAGCTATGCTTTCGAGCCTGCACAATTATACGTCAACATGAATGGTGCCTACCGCACCTTATCTTCAGCGACTGAGATCTACAATGAGGCACAAAACATCAACATCATCCCAGCTGACACTACACTTCAGAATGGGATCTGGACCCCACCACCGCAGCTACAGTGGAATGTTGTCAATGAAACAAGAGCAGACATCAACGAGGGTGACCTCTACTATCACCTAACCTCTATCATTAATGCTCAACCAGGACTGACTGGTGCAGCTCTTGGTAACAATAACTGGAGAAACTTAACAGTTGATGTTGGGCTTGGAGGCGTAATAAAGCAATATGATGGTGACACCGCCTTGCTGATATCGCACCTGCTTCAACAAGGGTTGTCTACCAACACGCTCTTAGAATTTGCTAGGGCGAGCTACCAAGCGCTGTCTACCTCTATCAAGACCTTTGTACAAGATGAACTGCCTGGGCTCTTAACAGCTGGTACAATGAAGTTACCTTTGTCTGGAGATGACATTGATCCTGCTATTGTCAATGCCTTTAAGACCTACTTCTTCGAGCAATCTCCAGTGATCATTGCCACTGGCAACACTGTAGAAGAAGAGATCTCTACTCCTTTCTATGATAGTACATCTTCTTTGTTCAACTTGGTCGCTACGTTACCATACCTTGGCTTAGCAACACCAGTTCAACCACAAAAGTACTTTGACCAGGATCTTAACTTGAACATGTTGAGACATCATGATGGTCACGCTACCCAGCTCTATGATTATCCAGTAGAATTGGCAAAGAAGATCATTCTGTTAAAGTTTGTGAGATCTCCAGGTCAAGAAACTGCTGGTATCATCAGTGGGTTTGACTATCCACAAAAACCTTACGCAGGTCAATATTGGTTCAAGACAGGAACAGGCCAACTCTTCATCTATAATGCCTTGTCTGATGATGGCACCTTGCCAGCAACCGCAGAAGCTGGTGCCTACGCTTACAACCGAGTTACAGACGATGTGTGGACATTTGACGGTAGAGCTTGGCACCATCTTGGAAGCGGACCTGGTGTAACATCTATTCCTTGGACAGAAGTTATGCTTGACCTGATCCTACAGAACTTAGAGCTTGCAATAGAGGCTGAGCTGTATGTAAAGTGCCCGCTATTAACGTCAAGATTAAACGTTGTTAGTCTTCAGAGTGACCCACACTATGAGCCATTGATGGCTTCTACACTTGAAGCTTTTGGAGTAAAGTATGGAGCAGTAGATGTATATGCGTCAGCTTTTGATCAGAACAATGCCTTTACCTGGAACTACACAAGCGTGCAAGCACCAGATGCAATAGCATCTCATGCTACTTGGCAGGACATCTATGTTGATGTATATGGTACTTCTCGTCCAGATCTACAGCCATGGATCTTAGGTCTATATGTGTCTGAAGCTGCCTTCTTGTCTGACATGATCGCTCACTCTTTGTTACCGGCTGGAACGTCGGCTTGGTCAGCCTCTATGTGGACGTCAGGCATCGCTACTTATATCACGAACAAGCGTGAAGCTAACATACCACCAAAGGTTGGCAGACTGAGCGTTGATCCTACTTTAACCTCACCTGATGGTATTGTGGTTTCTTACTTGATACCTCCTTACTTCCCAACCTCAACACAATCTCTATTAGCTGGTCCACCTGACTCGGCTATGAACTCATTTGTATTTGGTGATAACGGCCCGGTTGAAAGATACTGGAGGCAAACTCTTGATTTTCTTTACTCTCAGCAAAAGACCTACTACAAGATTGATCCATTGACCTACACTCGCGAGACTTGGGGTGTTAAGCACCAGCAAGTAGGTGAGTATACATTGAACCCGTTGCTTGGACGTAAAGAAGGTCCTTCAGACTTTGTCTTACATGGTACCGCGCTGACTGAGCTAGCACAACCAAGTTGGCTTACTGTGACTTCAACGGCCAACCCAGCTTATGTCTATAGCTATACGTTTGTCTGTGTTAGCCGTTTGGATGGTATCTTCTCATTGGTGGTATCTAATGATGCGGCCGCCGAAGACCTAACTACTGGAGTACCAGCGCTCCCGGCCCCACCACTAGCTTCAGCTCCGCTGTTCTTAACACTTAATGCTGGTGCTGATCTCAATGGTACATACACTGCATTGTCTTATGTAGATAAGTATCTCACGGTATCTTTGACGCCATCTCCAAGAGGGTTCTTCTATGGAGATACTTTTGTCATCTTACACAACGCTGATGGAACATTCACAACCTCAATCACTCCGCAGCTATACTACAAGGCTGAAGGGTTGAACCAACTATATGTAGAATATGGCCGTATCTATGGTGGTGATACTCAGATTGCTATCAACACCACTTTGTTGCAAAAATGGGAGATGAAGCTTGGCTACCGTACAGCCGCCATGATCAACACAGACGAGCTTAGTGTGATTGTGAATGGTGCCAATGTAGAAAATACAGCTTACTCGGTCATCCTTAAGGAAAATAAGTTCTACCGCAGCTCATGGATTGATACGCTTCGAGTTCAGTTAGTTAACAGAGGTTCTACTAGCTATGTAAATGGTTACAATGTACCTGCAATAGGCCCTGGCGGAACTCCTGGTGAAGATTGGGTCTTTAGGGTAGATAACTACAATGTAGCTAGAACCATGATAACTTGGTTTAACTATGATCTTGCTGGAGAATACAGCAACTTTATCGCGCTCGACGGTTCTCAGACCTCAGCTTATGCTTGGAAGCGCTACTTGACAACTACATCAACTCAGTCTTACAGCGTTCCATTCTTGGTGACTGGGATCCAGAACTTCCTTAACTTCATCTTTGGTTACTCTGATTATCTAGAGAACATTGGCTGGCAATTTAATGACCCGAATGATCCGATCATGGATGCTTCTCTAGCAAGACCAATCGGCTACCAGCTCTTGATAGAAAAGTTCATAGTGCAGCAGTTCTTAAGCGTCGACGCCGGTTCTTACTTTATCTTCAACCCATTTCAGAGCAAAGTTTGGTACAATGTCGCTCATGGCGCTTTATCAGGAGTTAATAACGTACTTGGACTTGAGTTCGAAACAGTACCTACCATCTTAGATGTTAATCAAGCTAAGCTTCCAAAGAATTCAATCCGTGTGTTCAGGCAAGGTACTCTAAATGAGCTAGTGTTTGATGTTCCGGTCTACACGCTCCATGTGTTAACCTCCGAGTATGAGCATGTGCTAGTCTTTGAGAACTACTCTATCAGCACTCTACTTTATGACGGGTTCCTTGGTCAGCATGTATCAAGGATCTTCTTAGAAGGTAAGAAACAAGCTAACTTCACTGGTAACATAGACTTTGGCGGTCACTTCTTGTTGAGCGATCAGATGAAGCAAAACTTAGAGACCTCAGTCAGTAGCATTATTCACCTGTATGACACCAACACCTTTGACGTTAATCCTGAGGCGCTGCGCCGTGCTCAAGCTCTCTTTGGTTACCAGAAGAAGAGCTACTTTGGCAACAGAGGTACAACTGATGCTTCACAGTTTAGGTTTTGGCAAGGTATGATTGGAAACAAAGGAACCAACTTCTCAATCGATGCATTTACAAACTCGGCTTCTTACTCTAGCTCAAGCATAGATGAGTATTGGGCATATAAGATTGCTGAATATGGCGATGCTAGAGCGATCAGCAAGTCAGAGCTGAAGGTGCAACCAGAAGATTGCACTGGTGAATACGCAAACTACGTGTTCATCGAAGCAGACGACTTCTTACCAGGAACAACTGGTGTTGATCCTGCCAGCCTGTATGACAACGTGCCTTTTGACTACCATGGCTATGAGACCACCACTACCACTAACTATGCTGGCGAAGTTATCGTGCAACCTGGTGATGCTGCTCGTTGGTACTCATACTCTGACTTAAACACAGTAACATACCTTGAAGCTGGAGAAATTACCCGGATGGTGCTGACCCCCACCGCGACAAATAATTGTTATGTGGTAGCTGACACAAATGGGGCTCCGGTTCGCGCCGACTTCTTTGAGATCATCTTGCCAGCCGGATCAGTGAATGCTGGATCTTTCATCATTGGAGTTCACTACGTGATAGGATCTCTCGGCACTACAGACTTTACGTTGATTGGAGCATCAGCGAATACTGTTGGTACTGCTTTTGTCGCAACTGGGCCTGGAACAGGAAATGGTATTGCTATAGTGGAAGACCAGACCTTCTATGAAGCTGGTGATTACATACCTGGTTCAGCTGACCCTGCCATGTATACACCGCCAAAGTTCTCAAGGCTTAATCACTCAACTATCAAGATCCTAAGCTCGTTGTTCGTCAATGTTGTTATCATCGTAGTAGCTTATGGCCCAGCAGCTTCTCAGTACAGCCCTAATTTGCTGTATGATTACATCAATGACACCTTGATCAAGGATGACATCATCTGGTGGGACCCAGGCCGCAATGTTCACCACCCACAAGCTGCCGCTTCGATCACCTATGATGGTGTTGTTGACCCTGCTGTCTACACTAATTCGATCTTCACCTACAAGAATTCAAGCTTGGTGAAGAATAAGCCCTGGGGGTCAGCTCAGGTAGGTAAAGTCTGGTGGAACACCAACAACTTGTACTGGCAAGGTTATTCTGATGAGGTTAAGAACCCTACAATCTTTGACCGGTTGTCACAATGGGGCGCGATCTCAGACATGTCATCAATTGAGGTGTACGAGTGGACAAAATCTTCAACCTTGCCAAGCGCCGCAGCTACAGGCCAAAGCATGGCTGGTGAACCAGCGATCATGTACTATGCTAAGAGCAACCGTACATGGTGGCAGCGGCCAATAGCTTGGAGGTACTCTAGCAACCCAGCTTTAGTAGCTTTGTCCTTCTTGGCCTATCAACCAGCACTGCTTCAAGTAACGGTAGTCAATGATGCAGGACAAGCGGTGCTTAAGACTGGCAGCTTTGATGAACTTGGGCTAACAATAGGTACTAAGATCTCAGCTGCACGCTATACCAGCAGCTTAAAGACTGATGTATACCTGAAAGAGATCTTTGGGCTAGCCACGATCACCTCAAGCTCAACCATCGTAGTTGGTAGCTCAGCTGGATTTGCTGATAATCCTACCTTTGTCTCAGGTTCAAGTGGTACTTACAATGTCGAGCTTGATGTCAACACGATCTTGTTTACTACCAGCTACCTTGGAGAATACACGTTTACCAGCTTGACAGTTTCTGGTAGCCCTAATGTCTATTATGCAGTGCTAACTCAAGTTGCCACTGGTAAGACCCAGCAGATCTTACTGTCTACCTCATTAAACTCGATCGGCCAAAGCATTACCTACAACTTTGACACCTTTGGTGTGAAGCTGGTCTTCTTGTTGAATGTAAATCAGCCAACTGATGCAGTTCAGGATTCAGCTATTACAGCTGCTAATGTGTCCTTCTACCTACGCTCGGCAGTCTCTATCTTCTCTCCAATCCCATTTGTAGAGAATGGTGTTACCTATGTTGAGTTGACTGACCCTATAGATCCGTATTATGGTAATGACACTTTAGGCTGGATCACATGGAATGATCCTACTAGCAATCCTAATGTCAACGCTGCTCCACCATTGAACCAATGGCAGCCTTATGCTGGCAGCTGGTCTCAAGTTGGAAGCTACCTGCTCGACGTTTCAAGCGACATCAAAGCTCGTATTGCTGATCCGTGGACTTGGTTTGATGGCTCAGATTATACACCTTATAAGTCTTCATGGTCACCATGGAACCGATTAACACCTACGATTATTGAAGCTCGTTACTTACTGCTAGCAACTGATACAAAGGTAGAGTTCAACCAGCTCTTTACCTTTGTAGGGTTTGCTTCAACTGATGTGTTAAGCCGTGGTTCAGTTTATGTGAATGAGAAACGTTTGTCAAGCACCAATTGGAGCGTTCAGTTGAATGGAAGTGACCCAATGGTTGTGATCAGTTCTCCATTGCTGCAAGGTGATGTCGTTCGTGTTAAGGTAAACCCTTATGTTCCTACTGCTGCTGATCTTGCCTTTAACCCATCTGTAAGTGACATTGACCCGCTGCTACTTGTCAAGTACCAGTTGGACTATCCTTACGTGACTGAGATACTACGTGATGATTATGACAACCTTACCGTCACCAACTATTACTACTGGGTCAAGAACAAGACCACAAAAGGCGCGACCAATCAACTGCCAATTTCTGCGATCAGTAACTTGTTGATTGAGCATGACGGTCTCTATGGTGTGCCACAAAACACCAAGGCTTACAATCAACTTGATGGTCGTCCAAACAGGTACTCAAATTTGTCGATCAGAAATTTAGGTCTCTATGTCAGAGGTGAGAACCAGTTTAAGCTACGCTTGACTAAAGATCCAACGCTTCGTGATCGTGATGACAACCTTAACCTAAAGCCAGCATTTCAGGAATGGACTTTACTAAGACCAGGCCAGCTTAACCTGATACCAATAGAGCTGTGGAACACATTGACTGACACTCTTGCTGGCAGCACTTCTATTGGTCAACAGCTTCCTTCAACCGTCTTATCGTTGTATGATCGTCAACATGGAACGTCCGCTAGCTATGGGGTTGATGTAGGTCAGGTGATGACTGGCGTTGCGGATGCTGCTGCAACTGTTAAGTACACGATCCTTAACACAAAGGTTGTTATCTACGTGAATGGAGTTGCCACACCAGATTACATCTCTTATTCAGGCTTTGACATAACTCAACTTGACGTCTACCTGGCGCCTGCTAACGTGAGGAAGTTCATGACTGACCTGTGGAGAAATGCTAAGACCTCACAGGTAAACGAGATCTTCTTTGTAGTTCTACAAGATCTTGCTGCAAATCAACTTGAGCTTGACATGTTGTTTAAGACTAGCTTGATATCGCTAAATGATGTCAAGACTACTACCATCTCGGGATAGTTCTAAGTGCTGATAAATATACCATGAAAACTGCCGACATACTCACACAATCACTGATAGACTACATCACTGACGTGAAGCCATATCACACGAAGTTTCGTGATGTGACTTCACAGATCTTCTTTAGTGACAGCTTGAATGTGAACTTTCAAGAAGACCACTCATTTCAGGTTTACCTCCAAAACATTTGGACTAAAGATGATGTTGGAGGCTTCTTGCTGTCAAATATCTCAGAAGGTCAGCCAGTAGATCAGACTTATATCATCCCAGCTACAATCTTCCCAAGGTTTAGCTTAAATGATTGGCTAAACTATGCGCAGTCTCCAAACGGAGACGACCCAAGCCTAACAAGCTTGACAAGCACCATCACTGCAGGAATTCCAGATCTTGACAATCCATGGGCTGGGCAGACAAGCATAAGTTCTTCTCATCAATTAGGGTCTGATCAAGTACCAGTGTCAGCCAACGTTATCTCCGTCACCCAAGAGATTGTATCACAGTCGGCTGGTATAGGAAATTGGCAGGTTACCTCTAACTTTACCATCGTAATTGA
>Ga0224559_1001499_pt1 | contig 12744 bp, 10 predicted proteins | sample 714S33034metaG_FD_180676 | JGI IMG/M metagenome (GOLD analysis project Ga0224559, IMG submission 180676) | Peat soil microbial communities from Stordalen Mire, Sweden - 717 S3 30-34 | ecosystem: Environmental > Terrestrial > Soil > Wetlands > Peat | place: Sweden: Norrbotten County, Stordalen... | reverse complement strand
CTGGGTACCCATGACGGCAGCCGAAAGTTTACCCCAATGAGCGGCGGCGTCCTTTTGCGCCATCGCACTGTTGGTAGGCTGCGCATAAGAAGCGGGTGTTCTCGGATTCTGCCCCGTGGTGAGCCCCTCCTCCATCGAGGGAACGTCTCCAGGCTTTTTCTTCGCAGAAGCTATCGGTGCATTTCCCTGCATGAAGTAATCGTTCGGGGCGGAGTTCAATTCCAGCCACTGTGGCTTCCACGAGTCAGCGAGTTTCGCCCAGGCTTTCTTTTCTGCTTCCGGCTGCTTCTCGGACAGGCCCTTCTGCTCTTCTTCCTCCGTGAGCTTCTCCTCCATCTTGGGGAGCTCCTCGTAGTAGAGGGGGTGCTTCGTCAAGTGGTCCATTGCGATCTGGCCTGCGGTGGCGAGGTCGTTGGTGTGCTCTTCTTCCTCGTCTTGGATGCCCTTTGCAAGCTCGTAGGGGTCGAAGTCTTGAGGCTCCTTGCCTGCACGGTCTGCGATGCCGCCTTCGAGTTCTCCATGCGAAAACATGTGACGAATGCCCGTAAAGATAGGGTCTGTCATCGCTCCGAAGCTTTGGTTGATGCCCTCCACCGCCTTTTCAGCTTCTTCACCATGCAGGTACTTCGTGCGCCCGTTTTCAGTCTCGACACCGATGGCATCTGCGGTCTTCTTGAACAGCGAGCCATCTTTTTCTTTGCGTATCAGCGTATCGACAGACATCGAACGACGCCCGGAACGCGACTTGGGGACAGCCATGTTGTCTTTGGAGGCCGCTATCTTCTGCAATTCATCGCTGAAGAAGGAAAACATGCCCACAGAATACCCCGTCATGCAAAATTAGCCCAGAAGGGCGTTCCCAAAAAGTAGTGCAGTAACGTAGGCCTCCACCTGTGTGCGGCGCTCCCCGCGCACGTCTACGTTCTGTGCCGCCGTCGAACCTCGTTTGATGTTCAAGACCGTCTCGATGTCTGCATCCACAAGACCGAAAAGGTCGTTGTAGGGACCGACTGCACGAGAGTGAAAGCCTTCAAAGCCTTGAACGACGTTCTCGCCACTGGTGTCGAACTGTAAATCGCTGGTTCCAAAGATATCGACCAGTGTGGCAATAGGACGCCAAGTGTATGCACCAATGAACTCGTCGACATCGACGTCGTTCTGTTTGATGTACGAGTAGGTCTGAAGCAAGAAATCGACGGCCTGCTGGATGGAACAATTCGCATTGAGGCTGGTGACCGCACTGGCGTCCGCATTGGGATCGCCACCACTGGAGACATCGGGCGTGGGGTTCTGTTGTTGCGTGTACGCGTCTCGCCCCTGGTCGTTGATGGTTGTGGGGTCTGTGATGGCGCCGCTGCCAAACAGATAGTTCCAGGTCTCACCAATCTTTTGATTCGTCCAGATATCGCCGTACCAGCCCGGTCGGATGTACTCCTCGATGGGCAGCTCCGTATTCACCGTACGGTACATCGGAATTTCCTCCGTGATGGTGTATGCGTTGAACGAGACCATCACGTCAGGCCCACCGAGGGCAGTTGCCAAGTCATTCGAGCCCAAGGTGCTGGCTTTCACAAGCTGCCCGATAGGAACACTCGGAGGCGCAAAGTTGTTCGACTTCGACAACGTATTGTCAAAGTACGGGTAGGTACGCCCGATGTTGTACGGAGTGACGTCCATCACTTGCTGAATGGGTCCGTTGTTCGGGCCCAAGGAAAACAAAGCGGGCGGAGTGATTGCCGCAATTACGGTGGAGCGTACCGTTCCCGGTCCCTGTATCTGTTGTCGGACGCCGGGGTTGGCACCCAGAAGCTCCACGCTTTCTTCGGGTTGCCGGGCAAACGTCATTGTGATGCTGGTGGTTCCCGACTGCGCGGGGGCAGAGAGCTGGTGGACTACCTCAGTGAAGTTCCCCAGGAAGTTAGTCCCGAGTACGCTGTTGGCGTCGATCTGCGGGATGTTCTGCTGTTCACGCAGAAGGTTGTAGAGGGCGAGAGACTGTCGATTGACGTATTTGTCGATCACTAAGCCGGGACAACCCACAGCGACATAGGGGTTGAACTTTCCGTTCAAGGACATGCGACGTGCATTGAATCGATGCCGGAAGTACAAGAAGTTGGTGCTTCGTTGTGCCAAGCTCACTTTGTTGAGCGCCACGCGGTGTTCACCGGCGGAAGCAAACACATTGAACTCGCCCATCTTCTCGAATACCGGAAGGATTCCGGTGAACCGTTCGTGCAACAGAAGTTCTGAGCGCAAGATCGTATTGAAATTCAGACGCTCGCCAGAGAGGGTTCCCGCCGTCGGAGCGAAGTAGAAGTTGTCGAAGAGCTCATCTTCCCCAAAGAACTCGTCGTTTGTCTTGAGCATGAACCGTGTGGGCTCCTGCATGAACGTACGCTGATAACTGAGGTTGTCGTACGCCTCTGGAAAGAAGACGTTGCATCGAGGCGGCGCCGCAAACCAGACATCGGGGCGAAACACCTGCTGGAACAATTGCGCCGGACTGCGGTCTGCGCCGGTACCAACGTTGGTGTTCGTGTTGGCGATGTCGAGCATCTTCATCTCGGCCTGTGTCACTTGTTGCTTCAGGGTAGCGAGCGTCGCACTCGAACTTCCCTGAGAGCCGCCCTTCAGCAACGAGTTCGCAGAAGACATCGCTTGCCCTACCATCTGAACCGCGGTGCTCAGCGAAGAAGGTGCAGGCTCGGGAACACCCGCCATTTGTGTACGCACTTGGAGTGCGCTTCGTCGGATATCCGTGAGGACAGAGGAGGCATTGGCGGCAAGCGTCTGGAGAGCGGCCGAATATGCATCAGGGTCGGAGGGGCCGCTGCCGAACGCCTGAATAGTCCCAAGGACGGCGTCCAGACCCAGGGCCAGATTGTTTGTCGATGTCCCCAAACTTTTGTACTGAGGGTTATCCACGAGGCGCATCTTCTTCGTGCCGGAGACGGACCCATACAACCCGGGCGTGTACTTGGGGCAGGGCTGCGGATACATCTCGTAGAATATGATCTGCGATATGGCGTTGATAGCGTGACGTATCGAAACCTGACCGCCCTGAGCGCCTAGCACACGGTCGAACATTCCGCTGTACCCCTGATACTGCATGATTTGTTCGCTGGTGGGATCGGGTGCGGGTGTGCCCACCATCTGTGTGATGTGCAGGCGAAGCTCGTTGTAGCTGAAAAAGACGTTCTGCCCCGCATACCGTTTGGGGGGCTGGTTGCTGGACGGGTCAGGAAAGACGTAGTAGCTGCCGCCCACGGCCTCCATCAGGCGAATGAGGCCGGCGGCGAGGCCCTTCAACTTCGGGAAAGTGTTGCACTTTCCACTCACCAAAATCTGCGTGAGCACCTCGCCCTCAGACGAGAGGAAGTCTGTGAATAGGTTGGTGGAGGCGCCGCTGAATACCGCCTTCAACCCGGGACCGAAGATGTCTGTGTTGTCCGACTGCATGGCATAGTCCCAATAGTTACTCCAGTCCTCGCATTGCAAAATGACCGACCGGTTACTGGCATTCTTCGTCCACGAGAAGCCTACAAGTTCGCCACCATAGAGCATCTTCCAGCGCGTATTGTCGGCGTCTGCACCCTCTCCCTGATCCTGAGTCTTTGCCTTCTCCGCATTCGTTGGACTGGTAGATGTCTCCAACTGCCGCCGGTCGCCCTGAATGGCCGTTGGCGTGGCATACATATCCAGAAAGAAGAGATGAACAGTCGTGCGGGGATAAAGCCTTGTGGCCTCCGCCAGCGCAGGAATCTGGATGGTGGCAACCATCGGGCTGTTGGGTGCGCACTGAATCTGCGCAGCGATGACGGGCACCTCCACGCCTTCGAGAAACAGGCGGATTCGTATCAGTTTCGCATGCGCAGGCGTTGTCATCAGAAGAAACCATTCGAGCTAGAAAGATCAAATCCGGAAGAGGAGCTTCCGATGTATGGAGCCGACACCGGGTAGTTGGTTTGCTGTGCGAGCATTGTTCCTACATCTGGTTGATAACTTCCGGAGAAGCCGGGTCCGGTAGCGGGCTGTCCATATATGGGCGAAGGCGACTGCGAAGCCTCTATCACCCAGTCACTGAAAGAGCCAGTGAAGGCTGTCATAGAGAACGCAGAGCTGACCCCGCCCACAGTAATTGAGGCACTTCGAGACAGCGTGGTTCCCAGTGTGGGTCCGGGAGTAAGTGCAGTCATGTCGTACTGCGGCCTTGTGAGCGGAATGGCGTTGCTTGCCACCACACTCTCTGGGTCCAAGTAACCTGGGTCGCCATCCGCACTTCCAGAACCGAAGCCACCGCCACCGAAGTCACCGTAGCCGGCTTGGCCGTAGCCCGGCCCGCCGTATGGGCTCGGATACCCGTAGGCAGGAGCGCCCATGCCCTCCACATACTTGTATGCATCCGGATTGTAAGAATTCGCCTGTGATGCATTGCTTCCGTAGATTGCGCCAAGAGGATCTTGGCTCTGATAGAACGGAGACAGGTGGAGATAGCTGGAACTGTTGCCCGCATAAGAGCCGGCAAGCGCACTCACGCCGATGCCGGCACCCGAGGGAACAGAGAAAGAGGAGTTGACCAGCGGGCTGAAACTAACTTGTGAGGCAGAGTTGCCCCCAAAGGAAGTACTTGCACCCACGCCAACACCTGCGGCGAAGCCCGCCCCCGGGCCGGACTGCGCAAAGGCTGCCACGTTCGCCATGTACGCTGGTGAGAAATTGGGGGCAAGCCCCATATCCTGCATCACTGTGGGGTTGTTCGCGGACACCCCAAGAGCACCAAGAGTGTTGATGACGCTGACGGGAAGGCTTCCTGGAAGTTCTTGTGCCGCCGTAGCTGTCGCACTCTGCGGATCATAAGCGGCGCCACCGGCCTGTTCTTCGTTGTTCTGTAAACCAGGGCGTGCACCGGCATAGCCATCGGACCCGTTGATGTATTCGTCCTTGTTATCCGCAATGAGACCGCGTAACGGACCCCGATTCTGGTTATTCAACGTATTCATTGGGTCGCTGAACGTACTGGTGTCATGAAGCGCATTCCATATCGAGGGGTCGCTGAGCGCAGAAGGCGGAAGCTGGCGAAGGCTATTTGATATAGACGATCCTTGGGCGAGATTATTGTTCGCCGCCTGGTTTTGAATCACCGCTTGCTCCCGCGGGACTGCATCCTGTGCACGAGAAGCGCCCGAGTTCCCTTGGTAGTAGGCCTGTAGACGGCTGAAGGCATCAGACTGCGTAAGCTCCACACCCGGGGGCAGGTCCACGCTTTGGCGTACGGGAAACTGTTGCACCGACATGAGGTTCACGTTTCGGTATTTGGTGACGAAGAAACGGAACTGCATCTGGATGGTGTACGGCTGCTCCGCCTGTTCAACGGCAGCCGCCTGCACCATGTAGCCCTCTACGATGATGTCGTCCCAGGCCAGATAGGCGCGCGCGCCGCGCTCCACTAACTTGGTCCCTCGCCAGAAGTTCTCGTAGTTGTTCCACCACTCGGCGCGCCAACTGAAGTCGTGGGTGCTGACAAGAATCGCAGAACAATCCAGGAAGCGTGGGGACTCACCGAAGAAGAAGACGTAGTTGTCTCCGAACGTCTCGATGACCTGGTGCCGCTCCATGCGCTGTTCTTGAACGCTCTGAAGAATGAAGTTGGTGTACCCGTCCGAGCTCGTTCCCGTACTGGAACTCGAGTCCATGACAGGAATCTCGGTGCCGTTAGACTGCACGACCTTGATGTACGCGTAAGTGTCGTCTTTGATCTCAATACCGCGAACGGGACGACGCGCAGCCACCTTGCCCGCGCGGCTTGAACGGCTCCCACCGCCGCTGTTCTGCTGTGCGGCAGCCTGCCTCTGGAAGTTTGCCGCAAAGGCATCCGTCACAAGCTCGATAAAAACGCTCATCCCGCTATATTACTAGGTTCGACTTTATGAGGAAATCCTTCAGTGTGCGGTTCGGCGTTTTGCCGTTGTATGGCTCGTTCTGCTGAATGGAAAAAGCGACAGCTTTGACAAGAACAAAGTAGGGGTCTTCCGGCATGATCTTATCTCTCGCCACGAAACGATAGATCCTACCATTCTGGCGAAGAGAGAAGACCACCTCTGTTCGACAAGGTTCCACAGGACAACCCGCAGGCACAGCAAAGGGTGTGACTCCTTGAGAAATAAGTGAGCGCATGACTAGCCCCCCGGCACTATCTGTACTTTGAATGTGTTATCGGCAATCGGCTTACCCGCAGTAAATGCGGTTAGAGCCGCATTCGTATCTTTCTGTAGGTCGCGCATCTCCGTAAACATACGGTAGTTGGCATCGTTTGCCGCCGCCTCCTTGTTTTGCCGCTCCTTATCTGCGGCCTCCAACTCTTTGCGGTGACTTGCCTTGGTGTCATCCAATATCTTTCCTCGTTCATAGTTGGACAACTTTTTACCGTTTTCATCCACACCCGTTGTGTACGCACGCAGGTCTTTCTCCATGGTGATGGCGGCATCCCCCGTCAGACCTAGCTTTTTCACGAGCGCTCCAGAGATACCTACACCGGTCATACCCTTGAACTCACCCGCGGAAACATTCAATCCCAAGGATTTAGCCGCGGCTTCTCCGATTCCGCCCACGTTCTTATCTCCACCCCACACCTTATTCAAGCGCTCCTCTTCTCTTGTGGCACCCTCTAGCTGCATAGCATGCCTCAAAGACGCAGGGTCACCAGACTGCGCGAGTGCAGCAATCAAGGCCTTTCGATCCTGCAGTTTCATAGTCCCTGCCTTTTCATCTATAGCTTTATTAAACGCCTTCTGACGATCCGAAGAGGCTGCTTGCTCATCGCGACTCATCCCACCTGTGCGCTTCGCGATGTCATCCTCCTCCTTCTGAATGGTAGAAATTATCTCGTTTGCCGTTTTACTTAGCTTCAAGTCTCCGCCAGCCCCACGCCGCTTATTTAGTTCTTCTCGTGCAGCCGCTCCTTGAAGTTTCTCTCGATAGGCCCCCATGCCAGACTCACGGAAGTACTGATCCCGTTTCTTGTCTTCAACTTCTTCCGCACCCGCCTCCGATGCTGATGCAGCTCGGGTCATGGAGGTCACGTCAGCTTTCCCTTCCTTAGTCACAAACCCATATTTAGTTGCCAAGCCTTCTTGCTCACCCATGGTGAGCGTGCGCCCCTTCATGCGAACTTCAGCAGCCACCATCTGCGCATTCATGGCCTCTAGTCGTCCCGTATCCTCCGCAGACAACGTCTCCTTCGACTGATTCTGAATCTTGTTTCGCTCCTGTATCATCTGCTCAAAGAGGGCTTCCTTTTCATCCTTGGACCCAGTTCGGAACACACTGGCGCGCCTGGACCCCTCCTCTGACTCTACATAGCGACCTGCGGCTGCCTGAACCTGCTTTAGGGTGCCGTTCCTTCCCTCACCCATTTGATCAGAAAGCCACCCCCAGGCGTTCGAGACGCCCTCTCCGGCAACACCCAAACCTTGAATAACATCGCCTGCAGAAAAACCAGCGCCAGTTCCACCACCCGTAACAGCCCGCGTAGCATCCGCAAACCAACCTGATGTCTTATCGAAATCCTTGCCCGTATTCTGCATCTTCTGTCCCCAAGAGAGACCCTTTTGTGTGACATCATTGGGCGCCATCCAGGCGCCAAGTTCTTGTTGACGCGCCTCCGCCGTAGAAAACTTACCTCCGCGAGCATCTTGCATATCCAGGCCAGGCAATCGATTTCCCAAAAGATCGTAGGTCTTCGTCTCCGTTGCTACCTGCCCAAGAATCTTTCCAGCTTCCTGCGGGCTAGCGCTCTCCAGGCTTCGTGCCACGTTATCGTTTCCAGTCGCACGTAGGTGCGCTATCATCGACTTCTTGAAGTCATCGCCGGAACCGTTGGCACCATACGTACCCATGCGGATTCGTAAGTCTTGTAGATTTGCTAGCGATATGCCCGATGAAGTCCCCGATGACCGGTAACCACTAGCCATGCCATTGGCCTTATCCGTAATACTTTGAACGTCTGCAACACTGGTTGCATTATCAATATCAAAACCGGCTTCTCTGTATCTATCCGAATTGGCACCAATATAGCGCCCAAACTGCCGAGCATCTAGGGTACCGTTCCCAAATATCTTTGCCCGCGTGCTCTCTGTGCCGGCAAGCTCTTGTACGTATTCATAACCGCCAGCACCGCGATCCACCATACCAAGCTGGTTCATTGCGCGCTCTCCGCCCGCGCCTCCTCGCGAAATCTGATGAGCGATGCCAGTGACGTCAGACCGACGGTCTTGTGCCACTTGTCCAACCAACTTCCCCACAAATTCATCGATATCTGTGGAGAGGCTACGATAAAAAGAGGCGCCCATCTGTCGGAGGCTGTCATTTACTTCGCCAGCAGCCGCCTGTAAACGCTTCGTAATCTCTTGTGGGCTAGCCTTTCTGTTGGTTTGATCTAGCTGCCTCAAGAACTGATCGTTGCGAACAGACTCCTGCTGTTCTTCCAGCAACTGTGGAAGGTTACGTGCCATCTTGACGATTTGATCTGCTTCATCTCGACCCACATCGAACTGACGCTGAAAGAACAACATATTTCTATCATTGTTCTCATCGAGGTCCATTCCGCGCCCCCCAAGCCAGTCGCGCGCAACAACTGCACGACCGAGCCCGCCGAAAGCCTGCAGGGCCTGTCCTCGAAGACGACCCTCGTTACGGATGAAGTTTGCACGCCCCACATTGCCCAAGTTCTTGTGCGCCATGCCCATGGTGTCGCCTGTGCCGACACCGCCCATCATATAGGCGGCCACATCCCCTTGATTGATGTTGCCATTCTTACCTGCAATGGATGCGAGCACGCGCCGCCCGCGGCCCCCACTGAAGAAGGAGGCATCACCCGACATCATAGTCTGCGCCATCGCCTGTCGACCCTCGGCACCCGTGAGGCCGGTCACATTATAAATGTCCTCTTCAGACATCACCCCGCTCTGGATAGCAGACCCGATGTTCGTCATGGTGTTGACGCCCGCCTGCGCGCCCGCACGACCCAGGCCCCCAATCGAACGAGAAATCTGTGAACCCATTTGCGCGGCTGACGTCATTTCCGCAACGGACATGTTCCCGGCCAATGCACCCATGCGAAGTTGTCCGGCGAACTGTCCTTGGTTCCGGAAAACGCCGGAACCCTTGAGGGAAACCATCATTTTCTGTGCTTCTTCGAGCGAAGTACCGAGTTCAGTGGCAACTGTCTTCACCGTTTGCAACATCTGACGGAACTTCTCATTGAAGTCTTTGACCGAACGCACGCCCTCCGCCATGCCCATGCGGCCCATATTGGAAGCCAACTGTCCGAGCTCCTCGAAAGACGCCATTTCGCCAGCCGGCCCACGCTGGTGTGACATCTGACGAAAATTCGACCCCATGCCGGCCATCTCACTGCCCGTGAACCCGCGACCACCTAGTTGATTGCGAAAGTTGTACGACTGCCGCAGATTTGCTTCGAGTTCTTGCTGTTGCTGAACACCGTGCGACATCTGCCCGATAGCATAGGAACCTGCCCACCCAAGAGGGCCCGTGAACCGGGAGCCGACGTCCATTATCCCTTGGCCAATCTTGCCTGCGACGCCGAGCGTATTACTAGACATACGCTCCCCAAAGGAACTTCCTTGACCCGCAAATGGGTTGGGAGCGTAGCCACCGAACTGCTGCGAGATCATCGAAGACTGCTGTTGCTGCAGCATCACCTGCTGATTGAAACCGCCCGTGAGCGACGAGATTTCTGTGGAGAGCATCGGCATGTAACTACTTTACCACATGAAAAAACAATAGATCGTGCGGCATAACAATAGTGAAGGAGGAGGAGCAATGCAGCTTTCTCTCGGAGTCCTCACCCCGGAAGCCCTGAAAAAATGGGAGCAAACCGGGGATAACAATAATGAAGGGGAGAATAATTCTCTCCAACAAAAGGAGTCAGTCATGAGTCAAGAATCAACACAACAAGAAGCCTCAACCGCCAACAAGCCGATGACAATCGATATCCCTGAGGGCGCGACCACGTTTTCCCCGGTGATGCACACACATGTGCAGCCGGTGCTACAGATGCCGGCGCAGGTGAAGACACTCACAGACCGCGGCCTCGACGCCGCAGAGACTGCGGTCGGCACCGCGGTCGGCATCGGTCTCGCAGCCGGCGTCTACTGGCTGGGATGCGTGGTTGTTGGATTGTTCACCGGCGACACCGACGTGCCACCGCCTGCCACGCTGTGAACGCACTTCAGGAAGAAAGGGGTCGCACAAGCGGCCCCTTCCCTTTCCTGAAAACTTAGCTCCTGAAAGGAAAGCTACAAGATTGTAACAACAACTACGTATTTCTACTTGACGATCGCGTTACTGCCCTTACAATGCAGGGCATGGAGGACACAATGAATAAGTTGCAGAATGCAGAACAGTCCATTGAGTTGTGCCGCTCCCTTCTGGCACAACTCGGTCAACACGAAGCCTCTATGTCCCTTCGGGGCACAGAGCTACACAATGTCAATGCCGCACGTATGGCTCTCGTACTAATCCAAAGCACGAAGGTGTATGGAAAGATTGCGGGACAAGCAAAAGAGCAAGCGATCCAAGTACTGATGGACGCCATTGACTCACCTGCTCCATATGGCGACGCCTAGTTGAAATCCTCTCTTCTCTGCCGGGTATAACAACCTTGGAGGAAGGCACTGATGCCTTCAGAAGGAGAAGAAATGAGAACATTCACAATCATCAATGAAGTCCTGCCAGGGCTTCGTATCTCGCCACCCTTCGGAGACGTCGGGTGGCATCTTCGTTTGGGAACGAACAAGCGCAGTCGTGCGTGCCCGGTTCCCGTAGGCCAGGTACTCGGTGCATACCTTGATCTACTACAACGAGAGTTACTTGCCGCCTGCAAAGAGCAGCCCGGAGAAACCTTTCGGGGGATCCCGATAGGTGTGCTCGAAGATACACGCAGAGAGATAGAAGACGGCTGGCGCGTCGACCGCCTCACGGTAAAAGAGGGCGTGCTCTATCACAGTGAAGAAGACGTACCCAGTAAATGTCTCGTGCACCTTGCGGTTCCAGCATTTCTAGGAGCGGGTGTATCCCTCACGAGCAATCAACGGGACGGGACATACTACGAGGACATCGACGTCTGTGAGGGACTCACGTCCCTTTACACAGGCATCGGTCTCGGCAACACTCACGAACACCTCTTTGAGCTGGAAGAGGGCTGCGCGTTCAGGGTTTACCGGAAGGAAGGCCCGTGGCAGGAGGCCGTGGTCCGGTGGAGAGCGGGGGAGTTACAACTCTCGCCGGAGAGGGTGAAGCCTGTACGGGCCCGGAAAGAGCTGCATGCGCCGTAGGTGGAGTCCCGTTGGTGTGCGCCGGTTGTACCGGCACCGCCTTCGGGGCTTCTTTTTTATCTCTCGGTTTGCGGTCAGGACTTATCTTCTTCAGTTCGCGGTCGATATTGTCCGCATACGTGGCAATGGCCTGCTCACACACCTTGCACAGAACATCGAATTCAATTGCATGAATGTGCCCATCTGACCGTCGAAGCGACAGTTTGAGGGCGCCACACGGAATATCTTCCGGCTTGGTTAGGTCAGGAACGTCGGCGTACCAAATTCGCCCACAGCGGGCACATTTCATTTCGGCGGCGATTCTTCTAGGCATGTTCACTTCTCTGCGTGGGTGGAGGATCTGTGTCGTGGCGAGGGTTGTGCGGACCAATCCCTTGGAGGTAGGCACAGAAGGATTTGATAGCTCTCTTCTCGGGTTCGGTGAGTCCTTCGCCATCGGTTTGAAGGGTGCGGAAGTAGACATCGAAGTTCTCAATCTCTGTGTCGACTTCCTTCTCACATAACTTCCGGTCACAACCGCTGTCGCAGGTCAAACGCATCACAGCGGCCTCATTATCGATTCCGTGCGACACCCATTGCACCTGTAGATTTCCTGGCCACGCGCATTGCGTGTAGGCCCGCTCATTCCGTGGCAGTGCGGGCAGCGCATTTGGCGCAATCCCTGCACCGTTGTTGTTGCCAAAACTACAGTGCCGTCAGGCAGACTCTTGGCTGGTCGTACTGCCGTTGTCCTTGATGCTTTCAGATACCGATCGATTCCCGCCGCCATAATCGCCTCCAAATACTTCTTCGGGGTCATCCCCGGGTTGAATGATGATGCTGTCTGCTGGTGCACTTGTTTGCTGCTGCTGCTTCAAGTACTCGTTATAGCACCGGTAGTACTCGTCCCAGTTGATGTCGCCTTCTTCCGACATCATTGTCACGCACTCAACTTCGATGCCTTTTGCTTTGAGTGTGGTTTGCGTTGCCTTGAGGTCTCGACGAAGGTCATTGAGAACCACACGCAGAACCGTGACGTGTCCGTCCAACGCGCTGATTGCTTTCACGTACGCCTGATGGTTCTTACTGAAAGCAACGCTCATGCGGTCTACAAGAACATCAAGCTTTTGTATCCGACTTCCGCTTTCTTGGAGATCGTCTACGTCGACCTGCCCCGTTCGGATCTTCGCTGCTAGCACTTTGCGCTGCTTGTTGCTTGTCGGTTTCCTGTTCTTGCTCTTGGTCGACGAGTTCATGCTGTTTTACTTTCTGTACCTTATATTGTTGGAGTTCCGCTGCTAGTTTCCCGTCAAGTCGTACGAGCATAGCCCGGTACTCGGCGAACTCGCTCTGAGGAACAATACGCGCGCCATGAAGAAGTCTGGTCTCGAGGGTTCTCTGTGGAGGTTCA
>Ga0224559_1001498_pt1 | contig 12745 bp, 12 predicted proteins | sample 714S33034metaG_FD_180676 | JGI IMG/M metagenome (GOLD analysis project Ga0224559, IMG submission 180676) | Peat soil microbial communities from Stordalen Mire, Sweden - 717 S3 30-34 | ecosystem: Environmental > Terrestrial > Soil > Wetlands > Peat | place: Sweden: Norrbotten County, Stordalen... | reverse complement strand
CTTGGCTCTTTACCTGACTTTGATTTGAACTGTAAAGCGGCGTCTTCTTGACTGAATCTTTAGAATATCACCGCACCGGTTTCGGCGGGACCAGCAGCCTTCACTGCACAGTGCGAGCGAATTCATTCCAGCTCCCAAGAGCGGGACCTGGGGCACCCATTCTCAGTTCGTTTAACCCTACGAGCAGCCGGGCCACCCGCCCACCTGTTAGTCTACGGCTCCGTCTCATTTCTTCGGAACTCAACCGCCTCTTCAGCCGCGTGACCGTAATAGAAGGTTTTTGTGAAGGGGCTGGATACCGAATTTAAAGGGGACTCAGGTGTCACGGATAACATTTGCGAGGGTCGTGTGCGGTCAGCAACGATCAAAAGCCAAATTCCCTCTGCGCGCTTCTTGCAGGCATTGATCTTTTCGGTCTTCTTGTCGATTTCCTCTTGGAGACGCTCGGGGGGTAGGGTAGCAACCCATCCTGCTCTTGCGACGGTCCATCGAGCAAAACGGAGTTCAGGCACTCTGCGGGCATGAATGAAGGTAACCCACTCAGATAAAGGGTTTCCTTCGTTCTCATTCTCGCTCGATCTCCAGTTAACCGCCTGCGAATCCTGGCGGCTCATCCTTTTAATCTGATCTGCGATAAGCTTAGCTATCTGATCGTCCTTTTTGATCCGAGCGCCCTTCTTGTCGAGTGTGATCCGGTTTGAGAAAACAATTTGTGACAGGAGAGAAGGGTTGCCAGCATCGAAATAATTTCTCGTGCCTTGGACACGATCCGATCATTATTTGACTTTATTTTTTGAGAGGAGGTTCTTCCTCTGCTCGATGAAGTGGCTCTTCCTCCGGTGGTGGATGCGTCTCCGATTGATTACTCGAGCAAATTGCCTCCTGAAGTCACAGACAAGAATAACCGCTACCCGGCTTTACGCACCGCCGCTTTTCTTAGATGGACCGCGCATTCAAGGACCAATCTGCTGGAAGCGCTTTATGGGTCCCCAGGCCTGGCTGAGTAAGCGTATTGCCCTATTGGGAAAACCGTTAAAACGGTTTATGATGCGATCATGAAGAGCTTGACCGCTGACCAGCTTTCCAAATGGACGATGCGATACGGAGTAAGACCTGGCGCTACCGCCGGATTCTTTGTGTTAGTGGCATTTCTATGGACTCTGCTGTTTCAGCACGCTATAGCATATCCGTATTTGTTTTTATTTTATGGCGCGGTTATGGGCAGTGCGTGGTTTGGCGGCATTCTTGCCGGCTTTTTTGCTGTTATCCTCTCATCCGTGATTATTGCTTTTTTCTTTGTTCCTCCCTTTCTCTCGATGACCGTTGCCGAGCCGTCACAGACTTATTTTGCAGCCTTTATATTCTCAGCAATTGCAATGACCTTGGTAAGTTCCGCTTTGAGGCGCAGCGAGACTGCTGTTCGTAACGCCAGGGATCAACTGGAAGCCAAGGTCCAGGAGAGGACAGCCGAACTGCAACAGTCAAATTTGGATCTGCTGGAAAGCGGGCGAAGACTACGGATGCTGACGGATGCCATTCCGCAGCAGATGTGGAGCGCAAACGCCGACGGCATTATTGAGTATTGCAATCAGCATCTGATCGATTACATTGGCAGTCCAGTGGAGGGAGCGCTAGAGAAAGCATTTTCCAGCTTTCTGCATTCTGTGGACAAACGGGTATTTTGCCAGGTCTGGCGGTCCGCGCTTGAGACAGGCAAGGCCTTCGAGGTCGAAGCACGGATCCTAAGTTCCAATGGAAGCTATCGCTGGTTTTTGATTCGCAGTATTCCTCAACTTTCTGCTGACGGCACCATCGCTCGATGGTACGGAATACATATCGATATTGAGCAACAGTACCGAGCGCAACAGGGATTGATTCAGGCGCAGGACGAGTTGGCTCGTTTGTCGCGCCTTTTGAGCATGGGAGAGCTGGCCGCTTCGATTGCACATGAACTAAACCAACCTCTTACAGCGGTTGTTACGCATGCCTACGCTTGCCGGCTGTGGCTGCGCGCTAATCCTGCCAACATTGAGAGGGCCGCAGACACCGCGGACAAGATCGTTCAGGAGAGCACTCGCGCAAGTGCTGTAGTGGCGCGCGTGCGCGCTTTATTCCGCAAGGATGAGCCTATTCGGGAAACCAGGGATTTGAATAGCCTGATCCAGGGACTGGTTCGATTATTGCGAGACGAGGCAATCCGACGCAATGTTTCCATTGAGCTTGTGCTGGCTGAGGATTTGCCCAAAGCAGACCTGGACCCGGTCCAGATTCAGCAAGTGTTTCTAAACCTAGCCATAAACGCCATGGACGCCATGGCGGAGGCCAGCGAACCGCGTCAATTGACGATTCGCACTATAAAGCAGGCAGACAGCATGATCCAGATGACGGTGGAGGATCGAGGGACAGGACTAACTCCTGAGGCTGCGGTACGAATGTTCGAACCATTTTTCAGCACCAAGGCAAACGGGACAGGAATGGGCTTGGCAATCTGCCGAAGTATTATAGAAGCACACGATGGACGGATTTGGGCAACGGAATCCGCGGGAGGCGGCACGGTGTTTCACATTACCCTGCCGGTGAGGTCATGACGAAACAAGGTCACAATAAGAATGCCGATCAGCAAACAGTGTTCATCGTTGATGATGATGCATCCATCCGTGATGGGCTGTCTAACCTGCTCGAAGCTCTTGGCATGAACGCAGAGCAATACTCTTCAGCCGAAATGTTTTTTGAACGCTGGGATAGCACCAGGTCTGGATGCCTTCTGCTCGATGTTCGACTGCCGGGCATGACTGGCGTGGAGTTTCAAGAAAAGATGCTGCGGGCCGGCAGCACACTGCCCATTATTTTTATGACTGCCCATGGCGACATTCCGATGGTTCGCAAAGTGATGAAGTCGGGAGCTATTGAATTTCTTACAAAGCCTTTTCCGAAAGAGGAGTTGCTTCATGCCATCGGACAAGCCTTTACTATTGACCGGAATCGGCGTCGGGAAGAAAGGATTTTCAATTCGATACGGGTCCGTGCAGCTTCTCTTACCGAGCGTGAACGCGAAGTAATGTCGATGGTTACATCTGGTATGCTGAACAAACAGATTGCCGCAGAGTTGAATCTGAGCGAAATCATGGTAAAGTTACATCGGCGCCATGTAATGGAAAAAATGGGAGCCGAATCATTAGCCGATCTCGTGAAGCTCAGCGAACGCATAAAGATGCCATAGTGAAAAACAGAAAATGCGCAATATTTTAGCAGGGAAATCAAACAATACATCGGAACCTATACCAAGGTATAGGTTGTTTATCTTTTAGGCGGACTATATTCTGCTTTCATACCGTTCTGCAATGAACGGTCATTTCGAAAGATTTGATCGTTCTCACAATTGAGATAGTTCAAAGTCTCACTGTGTCTGTATGCAATTTTGCATTGCCTGCACGCATAGGTTCAATGGCTTGCTGTGCTAGTCGCGGGCATACGGGGATTGATTTATCCCTGAATGCCATATCATGCTAATGCAATTCTCGGGAGGAGTATATGGGTACCAGATCGCTGCTTGTTGAAACGCTGCTCTCATCGTTTTTTGCCTTGGCATGTTTTCGGGCGCGCGCGCAATCCTTGGCCGGGGCCGGCGTTTCTCCGCTGAGAATGTTTGTAATGGTGGATCGGCTAGAGCGCCTGCGACGCACGCGCTGGCAGTGGTTTTCGATGGTCTTCCTTTTGTTTGTAGTGCGTATGCAGCTGGGAACCCCAATGATTGCCGAAGTCACTGCGCTGTTGCTATTAGTGGTTTTCCTGGCCCTTCCTTCGCAAAGTACCCGTTAGGAGGCCCTATGCCGTTACTGAAAGAGCTGAAGTACCTTACAGACTTCCTAGCCACGGCGCGAAAGAAATTGCGGTTTGCTGAGCTTTCACGGGAAACGCTGCACGTGATGCGAGTTGAGTGGAAAGGGGATCTGGTCGAGTGTGATTGGCTGATGCGCTCCAGCGAACCTTGGGACGATGGTTTACCAGCAGGTTTGGCGGAAACTAATCAGACGCTACAAGCGCTCAGAGATGCATTAGCCGTGCGAAGTTTAGTCTTTGAGGCGTTTTCAGCAGTAAGTCGTGCTGAACTTCGTATGTTTCGTATCGGAGCTGGTCATCAGCTTGAGTTAATGCTTTCGGGCAGCGCGGCACGCACGGAGGAAGAGCCAAGGCGTGTAGCGTCAATCGCAATGCGGGCACGCCTTTGTGGCTTTCGCTTTATTTTGTCAGAGGGCGTACTGCAAGCCATGGAATCAAGTGGCCGCAAGCCTGCTTGAATGTTTCCAGGCTTAAGAGACAGTATCGTTGCTATGACATTTTTACAACATCGACGTAAGCGAGTGTTGATGGGATAAGCAAAAGCACAGTTTGCACACATAACCAGAAATAATTCAAAGGAGGGCAGTAATGGCAGCAACAAAATCGCAGGGCAAGGCATTTTCATTATTTCTCATTGGGCTGACGGCGGCAGCGGCAGGAGTCGCAGGCTTCGCGTCAGGTAGTGGCAAGGCGGCGCTTGTAGCCGGCCTTATCGGCATCGCAGCATCGCTTGCGGTATTTCTGAAAATCAAGCCTGACGAAGGCGCAATCCCGAAGAATGCTCAACCAGCCGTATTGAAGTTAATTGGCTTGGCTGTTGTCTTGCTGGGTTGGATTGTCTTGCTGGGTGGTCTGTATCTAACCGCGAATGTGCAGGGCCGGTTGCTGACCTCGGTTTTCGGAATAGCGATAACGCTGGTTGGTGTGCTTTACATTCTGCCGAAAGCAGCTAACAAGAATGCCATTTGGAAGTCGTAGTCTACTACGCCATTTCTCTCACGACAAAGATTAACCCATTGGGAGTGAACTTATGAGAATTGCTCGTTTAGCATTTTTTACCTGCGCTTTTGCACTTGCGCTATTGTCCGGTGCAGGCATAATGGCTCGCGCCGATGCGCCTCCTTCCGCAGCCACTGTCGAACTTAAGAATACTGCGGCGAAGGCGCCAACAACTGCAACGCTTGCGATAGGTGATCCAGGCGGGTCGTTGACAGGAACCATCAATGACGTGCCTGTATCCGACGCCAAGGCCGGTTTGACCCTGGGCGATGTTGCCAACCAAGTGGGTCAGAATAAAATCGGCATCAACTTTACGTGGACACTGATATGCGGCTTTCTCGTCATGTTCATGCAGGCTGGTTTTGCAATGGTCGAAGCCGGACTGTGCCGCGTAAAGAACGCCAACCATACGTACATGATGAACTTTTTTGTTTATGGTTGCGGCTTATTCGCTTACTGGATTATCGGCTTTGCCATCCAGATGGGCGGCGCAGCAGGAAATATGAATCTGGGCGGCCTGCAACCGCTAATCGGCGAGCATATGCTTTCGCTGTTCGGCACAAACTGGGGCATCTTTGGACAGAGTGGAATGTTCCTTACGGGACACACCTACGATGTCGGTGTCATGGTCATCTTTCTCTTTCAGATGGTTTTCATGGACACCGCTTTGACCATCGTTACCGGCGCCTGCGCTGAGCGCTGGAAGTTTGTTACCTTTGCGGTAGCCTCGGTTCTGATGGGTGCGTTCACGTATCCGATTTTTGCCAACTGGGCCTGGGGTGGCGGGTGGCTGGCACAACTCGGCACGAATCTCGGACTCGGCAAGGGTTATTGCGACTTCGCCGGATCGGGCGTTGTTCATGCCGTGGGCGGCATAACGGCTCTGGCGGTTGCCATGATTGTTGGACCACGCATCGGCAAGTTCAATCGTGACGGATCAAGCAATGCAATCCTTGGCCACGATATGTCCGCAGTGCTGATTGGCTGCTTTATCCTTGCCTTTGGCTGGTTCGGATTTAATCCTGGGAGCACTCTTGGAGCCTCCGGAGCGGGTTGCCTACGCATCGGGTCGGTCGCCGTCAACACCATGCTTGCCGGCTGCACGGGCACCTTTGGCGCACTGTTGTATATGTGGATCAAAAAGGGCAAGCCTGACTCCTCCATGAGCGTCAATGGCATGCTCGCTGGCCTGGTTGCCATCACCGCGCCTAGCGGATTTGTTAATCCTACCTCCAGCATAATTATTGGACTCGTCGCAGGCGTGCTGGTTTGCGTCAGTGTCGCCTTCATCGAAGACACCCTTAAGGTTGATGATCCAGTCGGCGCTATTTCCGTTCACGGCGCAGGTGGCCTGTGGGGAGTTCTTTCGGTCGGCCTTTTTGCGGATGGTACAAGCAACTATGGCGGATCGTGGAATGGCGTTACTGGTTCGGTGACCGGCCTCTTTTATGGAGACGCCAGCCAGCTGGTGGCTCAGTTGGTCGGCATCGGCACCCTGGTGGGCTTTGTATTTGCCTTTAGTTACTCCCTCAACTGGGTTCTAGACATTTTTATGGGTCAGCGTGTTTCCGCTGCCACTGAAGTGGAAGGCCTGGATCTGCCAGAGATGGGACAGCTCGGTTATCCCGAATTTGTGTTCTGCACAGAACCCGATTTCATGGTAGCCGCAGGCAAACTTGCAACCGCTTAGTTTATAGACACATTCTTTGTGCAGCAAGGCGCATCTGCCATGGTCTTGCTGCACCTTTTTTAATTTGCATTCAACGATCTTGATGGAGTCCCAGGATGAACGATCTGCCCAATTGCGCGCACCTTTCTAGCGATAATGCTTCCCTTGCGCCTCTAAATGCAATGCCCCTGGCGCTTCCATCCGTGCTTGATCAAAGCGCTTCACAGCAGCTACTGCGTATGTTTCGCGATCCACGCGTGCTGGAACCAGATGAACGCAGCAATCTAATTGCTCAACTTCGCAAGGCTAGTGAAATGGCGCCGCAGGTTTCTGAGTTGCGTGTGCTTCTCGGCATGGCGCTGTGCGTCGATCTTCAAGCTCAAGATGCGCTGGAAGAACTAAGAGAAGCAGTGAATCTGTCGCCCGAGAGTTTTATAGCTCGACTCAAGTTCGGCGAGTTGCTGATGCGCTTGCGTATTTGCAGTCAGGCTGCCGAAGAAACGCATCAGGCTGCGTTGCTCGCCACAAATGCAGCACAGGCGGAATTGGCGCGCAGACAGGCAACCGCCATTCGCACCATGCTAAGAGATGGCGTTGAGCGCGGAGGCTATGGCGGCATTGTTTCCCGCCTTTTCCGCTCAAGCCGCAAATCAAGGAAACAAAACAATACACCCGCTTTGGCCGGGTGCAAATAGGAATAGGATGCCAGCAAGCCTGCAACTCGCACTAATGATTGCTATACTTCTTCCCGCCGGAAAGATATTTGCGGCCGTGTGTACGCGCTTCGGCATCCCTTCCATCATTGGCGAACTGATGGTGGGCGTATTAGCCGGCCCAGGCTGCTTCAATATGCTGCATATGCGCCTTTTCAGCGGTACCTCAGCAGCGGATTCCTTTCTTTTGATCGCGCAGATCGGCGGTCTGGTGCTGATGTTTATTGCGGGGCTTGAAACCGACATCGAACGCATGAAAAAGTCTAGCGCCACAGCCTTCCTGGTGGCGTTGTCGGGGGTGATATGGCCCTTCTGCCTGGGAGCTGGCGCAGCCCATCTTCTCGGACTTTCCTGGAGCAGCGCTTGTTTTCTAGGCGGCGCCCTGACCGCTACTAGCGTATCAATTTCAGCGCGAACCCTGATGGATGCTGGAAAGATGGGTACTTCAGAAGCGTCAGTCATCCTAGGCGCCGCTGTCATCGACGACGTAATGGGTCTGTTTGTGCTGGCCTTTCTCGCAGCTTCATGCAGCACCACTGGCGCCAGTGCATTCGGCGTTGCGCCGATGATGTCGTCTTGGTTCCAGCAGCATATTTCTTGGGCGGCTCTGCATCCTCTGGTTATTCAGATGTCGATGATCGCGATTTGTGTGGGAACATTCTTTGTTATCGCCTATAGCGCTGCAAGGCGTTGGAGCGACCCGCTCATTCGACTGCTGCGAAAGTTAGATGTCAACGAGGGAGTTACCAGTTGCGTGCTTGCTCTCGTGCTTATTTATGCGGTCAGCGCGGAGTGGCTAGGCAGCGTGGCCGGCATCACGGGCGCCTATTTGCTTGGATATGTTTTTGCTGAGTCTGAACTGAAGACATACATCGAACGCACTTTCGCCGCTATTGGTCATGGTCTGCTTATTCCATTATTTTTTGTATCGATTGGGCTGTCGAGTAACTTCCGCGCGCTTGGCGGACATTGGCTTCTTTTGTCCGCGATTTTTGTCGTTGCAGTGATTAGCAAGTTGGTCGGCTGTGGATCGGCTGCGTTGATCATGGGAATGGGGCCGGTTCGCAGTTTTCGCGTTGGCTGCGGAATGATCTCCAGGGGTGAGGTGGGGCTAATCGTTACCGCAATGGGAGCCAATACAGGCATTTTCAATGAGACTGAGGTCGCTGTTATGGTTGCCGTTGTGCTCTTGACGACGATCTTCACACCGCTTGTTATGCGCGGAGCCTTTCTGATCAAGTGCACCCATGATTCCGAAGAAGAACCATCCTCCGAGAGCGAAGCCTCGAGTTATTCTTCTATCGTCGAGTCTCGCGCCGAAGCATGAAAGTCCAATGTTCAACTGCCTGAGCATTATTCTGAATCATGAGTCGCGGGACGAAACTATCCTCAATTTCAGTCTTTTTAGGTCTTTGATGCCTGGTTTCCCGGCTTTGTCAGCCATGCTCTTATCCATGGTTTAAATCTGGGAAAGTTAGCGACTTTGGCGGTTCAAGTAGTATGTTTCAGTATCGGCCGTAATATCTTCTTTAGAATCAATAACTGGCGGAGAGACAGGGATTCGAACCCTGGGTACTCGTTAAAGTACACACGCTTTCCAAGCGTGCGCCTTAAACCACTCGGCCATCTCTCCGCGGGTGGTGCGTCTTCTTGAATCTACCACACCTTACAGGTTTCGTTGCATCTAATTGAAAACAAACAGATGTTCCCTAATCTTAGAACAGCTCCCAGACTGGAAACGGATGTTCTGAAAGTGGCGCAGCCAGGTAGAGGAATCGCGAGAGGGCGCGGGGACGGAAAGCTGCTGAAAAAGCTAGTCTCCACGCCTCACAGGTCAGCCAGCGGAGTGAAATGCTCTAGAAATAGCGCTTCAGCTTGAGAATTTGCGACTCGAAGCCGTACCAGAGAGCGGTGGCCGCCGCCGTGGAGACCGCCAGGCGAAAGGCCACGATGGCCAGATTGCCGGCCGTGCCGTAGCGGTCCATGCGCAGATCGAACCAGCCGAAGTAGATGAAAACCGAGATATGGATCATATAGAGGCCGTAGCTGATGCGGCCATAAAAGGCCAGGGGGCCGCGGCGCAGCAGGGCGTTAAGCGGGTTGCGGGCGCCCGTGGAGGTTATCAGGGCCAGGACCGCCCCGGTAAAGCCCACCGCCAGCGCCGAATCGAGAAACGAGGTTCCGCCGGCTACAGTGGCCGCGGCCGTCATGCCCACAAAAAAAGCGCCCAATCCGGTCCAGAACCAGACCCGGCGACTCAGCGGGAGCGTGAAGATTCCCAGGGCCAGCAGGCTGCCCAGGGCAATGCCGTCCAGTTTGATGAGTGTGTGGGTGCCCAAACCCCAGAGCCAGACCGGGTTTAGGTGGCGCAGCAGCGGTGAGCATACCAGGGCGGCAAACAGAACGCTCGCCAGCATCCACGGCCGGCGCAGCCAGCGCACCAGCGGCGCCCAGAGGAGGTAATATTGCTCCTCAATGGCCAGCGACCAGGTGGGGCTGATGGCCGGAGGCAGCGTTAGGTGAAAGAGATTCTGAACAAAGAAGATGTACGCCAGCCAGGGCGCAGCCTTTACCGCGTCCGTCACCGTAGGGCCGATGAACCAAGGCGCGTTGAGATAAACCACCACCAGCACCAGCACATAGACCGGCCAGATGCGCAGCAATCTGCGCCCATAGAAGTTGTGGAAGTAGCGGGGCTTCTCCCGCGCCCCCAGCAGGATCGAGGTAATGAGAAATCCGGAGAGCACAAAAAAGAGATTGACGCCCGACCATCCCCACAGGCTGGCACTGTGCATCCATGTGCCCTCCAGGCGCGAATGGCAATGGTAGACGACCACGCCCAGAACCGCGAGGCCGCGCAGCCCTTGCAGTTCCGGGATGTAAGAAGGGAGCCAGTTTGGGCGTTGAATGGGCAAGGGAATCGTGTCAGAACAAGTAGAAGATTCAGTTTGGGGCAACTCGAGCATTATTACTGTTCTCGTCATGCGGGTATCCCGCTATCCCACCCTAGCCGCAAAGAGCCAAGAAGCAGCTTCTTCGACTTCGCTGCGCTTCGCTCAGAATGACAAGCAAGGGTGGGGCACCCGGATTTCAGTGACAGTGGGAATGCTCTGGAGATTCTGCGTGCGCGGTCCTCTCTATTTTGAGAGCTGGAGCTTTGTGACCTGGAACAGCACGAAGTTACCTACCCGGCGGCCAATTGCTTGGCCCGCTCGGTGGCGCGCATCACGGCCTTGATGAGGGCGACGCGCAGGCCGCCTTCCTCGAGTTCCAGAATGCCGTCGATGGTACAGCCGGCGGGGGTGGTCACGGCGTCCTTCAAAAGGGCCGGGTGGTAGCCGGTTTCGAGCACCATTTTGGCTGCGCCGAGAGTGGTTTGCGCGGCCAGCAGGGTGGCCGTGTCGCGCGGCAGGCCCACCTTCACGCCCGCCTCGGCCAAGGCCTCGATGATGATGTAGATGTAGGCCGGGCCAGAGCCGGAGAGGCCCGTAACGGCGTCCATGTGCTTCTCGTCGACCACCACGGCGCGGCCCACGGTCTCGAAGATGCGCTTGGCCAACTCCATCTGGTCATCGCGGACAAAGCGCCCGCGGCAGAGAGCGGCGGCTCCGGCGCCCAGGGCGGCGGGGGTGTTCGGCATGGCGCGGATTACGGCGATCTCCAGGCCCGTCATCTCCTCGATGGCGCGCGTTTTGACCGAGGCCGCGAAGGAAACCAGCAGCTTCGCGGACGTCAGCGCGGGGAGAATCTCCTTTACCAGGGCCGGCACCTGGAAGGGCTTGACGCCCAGCAGAATCAGATCGGATTGGCGCACCGCCTCCAGGTTGTTGGTGGTCACGTCCACGCCCCACTGCGTGCTGAGGGCCAGGGCGCGCTCGGCGTGGCCCACGGTAGCGTGAATCTGCTCGGGAGCAAAGAGGTTTTCCTTCAAAAAAGCCTGCAACAGGATTCCGCCCATCTTGCCGGCGCCCAGAACGGCCACGCGGACCTGGGGCAACTGCGCGGGAACTTCGGTGGCCTCAACGGCTATTTCCGCCATGATTTTCCTTGTCTTGAAATGAAAATAGTGGTGCAACTGTTCAGAATACTCGCATCGGAGCAGTTTTGTCCGGCGGGGAGCGCGGCAGCAGGGCAATCGCATTTGAATCGTTGAAGGGTACGGGCTTTAGCTCGTACATCAAAGCCTGAAGCAGATAGGGCTTCAGCCCCCGAGGGAAGTTATTCGCAACTATTTGCATTCCCTCAGCGGCTAAAGCCAATCAATTGACCGGCACTCAACGGACGGGCTAAAGCCCGTCCCCTTCGAAACATAATTTAGACAGGTTTTCAGAGCCGGAAGAGGTTTCTGGCCAGAAAGAGCATATTGGCCGGCCGCTCAGCCAGCCGGCGCATCAGGTAGGGGTACCAGTCGCTGCCGAAGGGGAGGTAAACGCGCACCTTGTAGCCCTCCTCGACGAGCCTGCGCTGCAGGTCGCGGCGCACCCCGAAGAGCATTTGGAACTCGAAGCGGGTGGGGGCGATTCCCTGCCGGCTGGCGTAGCTTTTGGCCGCCGCTATCATGGCCTCGTCGTGGGTGGCGAGGCCGTGGTAGAGCCCGCTGTCCAGCAGCCGGCCGCTGAGCCGGATGAAATTTGCGTCCACGTCGGCCTTGCGCGGAAAGGCCACCGCGGGCGGCTCGTCGTAGGCGCCCTTGCAGAGCCGCACGCGCACGCCCTCGGCCACCAGTTGCTCGATGTCGGCCTGCGAGCGGTAGAGGTAGGCCTGGATCACGGCGCCAATCGCGCCGCCGAGCTCAGGCCGCGCGTGGAGCCGCCGCACCAGCCCGAGCGTGGCCTCGGTCCGCGACGAGTCCTCCATGTCGATGCGCACAAAGCTGCCCGTCGCCTGGGCATGACGGACAAGGCTCTCGACGATGCTCTCCGCCAGCGCGGGCGACAGGTTCAGCCCCATCTGCGTCAGTTTTACGCTGATGTGGGCGTCGAGCCGGCGCGCGGCGATCTCATCCAGCAACCGGTGGTAGACCCCGGCGGCGGCCTCGGCCTCGGCCTCCGAGGTCACGCTCTCGCCCAGTGAGTCCAGAGATACGGTCATGCCCTGCCGGTTGAGGGTTTCGGCCACGCGCAGCGCGTCGCCAATCTCCATGCCCGCCACAAAGCGGGCGCTGAAGCGTAGTCCCAGGCGGGTGCGTTCGCTCCAGCGGCGCAAAGGCCGGTTGCGGGAGAGGGCGATCAGGGCGGAGCGCAGAAGAGGCATTGGCGAGCCTTCCGTGGCGACCACGGCTGGCTGGCCGCTCGCCGGAAGAACCAGTTTCGCACAACAATGCGAATCCGTTCGGCGCAACAAAGAGACTCTATTCGGCACAATCGAATCAGGAGGAGCTGTTGCGCACAAACAGACTGGAGTAGAATTCATAGCCGCCTGAAGCGGCTATAAAGGTTTCCACCGAATGCGCTCACAGTTTGATTGAAGAAGGCCGCCGCTCGCTACGGTCCCAGGTAAAGCTCCACGTCGGGCGGCGAAAAGT
>Ga0224559_1001497_pt1 | contig 12756 bp, 9 predicted proteins | sample 714S33034metaG_FD_180676 | JGI IMG/M metagenome (GOLD analysis project Ga0224559, IMG submission 180676) | Peat soil microbial communities from Stordalen Mire, Sweden - 717 S3 30-34 | ecosystem: Environmental > Terrestrial > Soil > Wetlands > Peat | place: Sweden: Norrbotten County, Stordalen... | reverse complement strand
GAGTTATTTAAAGGCTCTGCATCACCAACAGCTACACCTTTAACTTTTGCTCCACTTTTTAACAGATCGATTATGGCATCAGGGTGACCGTCATATACATTTATTTGACCACTTACCAACGCTGCTGGTTGATCTGCCCATGCTATCTGTCCTTTGTCAACAAAATGGACTCCAGATTTATTAAAAAATCCCTTTTCTTCACCTACAAACCAAGGAGTACCTGCGCAATCGTGAGTTACTGCTGCATTGATAGTGTTATTTTCAGATGTTGCAGCGAAAATATCACTTCCGCCAGATAAAAGGAATACAGCAACTGCAGCAATGACTACTATGCCTGCTATTCCCACATATTTTTTATTTACCATTAATATTTGCCCCCATATCAAAAAACTAATTTTTTTTATTAGTTTATATCCTAATTTTTGAATTTTTCGTTTCTAGTTTAAATGTTGTAATTTAGTAATATAGATTATATGAAATATATTATTTTGAACTACAACTTCTTGTGGTTTTCCTTATTTTAATATTACCTCCCCCAGTTTTTAAGTTTCTCAGAGCCTAAATAGCCCTATTTGGCCAATCAAATTGATATATGAATTGTTATATTCATCACTCCGTTTTTTTGAGATCATATGAATGAAATTGTTTCTTGTTTCCAGCTTGTAAGACGTTTTTCTATAAACAATATTGTATAATTCAGCAGTAACCCTAAAAGAGCAACAGTAACTATTCCTGCCCACATGTTAGGAATTTCCATAACCATCTGTGATTCCATGATTAAAAATCCTAAACCCGATGTTGATCCTATCATTTCCGCGCCAATAAGCATGAAAAATGCGAAAATAGCACCCATACGTATCCCTGTAAACACAGTTGGCAGAGATGCAGGTATTAAAACCTTTCTGAATACATCAAACTTTCCAAGGCCCGCCGTTCTAGCAACCTTAACAAGTACAGGGTCAACATTTTTAATTCCTGTGACTGTGTTGAATAAAACTGGCCATTGTGTTACCCAGAAAATGATGGCAATTTTAGAAAGTTCACCAATACCAAGGAATACAATAAATACCGGTAACAATGTAAAAGGGTTTGCTTGCCCAAGAACTTGTAAAAGTGGGTTAACAGCTTTTTCAAAGTTTCTAAAGAATCCTCCTAATAAAAATCCTAATGGTAGTGCCACTAGTAATGCTAATCCGAAACCAGCCAATACCCTTGATAAACTGACAGCTACATCTGTTGGAAGAGTTCCATTAAGGGTTAGTTGCCACATTGTTGAAGCTATGACTGTTGGTGTAGGAATGTATACAGGGTTTACCAATCCTAGTGTTGGAAGTATTTGCCATAAAAGTAAAAAAACAAATATAGCAATATACTTGTGAATAATGTTTTTAAAGAATCTTAAGAAATTGAAAGAAAATCTAGGATCAATAGATCTTCCTGTATTTAGAGAATCTGTTGCGTCTACAATCTCACTTTTTGATTTCATTAATCCACTTCCTTAATTTTATCATCACTAACAACTCTGCAGTCTTCTACTGAGCATTTGTTGCATGTTTCTTGTGACTTGACAACTTCTTCTTTTAATAGTTCCCATAATTCGTGTCTAATCTTAGCAAATTCCTGTGTACTTTTTATATCTTCGGTATATCGTTTCTCCTTTGATATGGGTATATCTACTATAGTTTTGATAACTCCGGGTCTAGAAGTCATGACAGCAACCCGGTCGGCCAAGAAAATTGCCTCCTCAATACTATGAGTAATGAAAATGACAGTTTTATGACTATCTTCAGTAATTCTAAGAAGATCTGTTTGTAGGATTTCCCTTGTTTGAGCATCAACTGCAGCAAACGGCTCATCCATTAATAGTACTTCGGGTTCGATTGCTAATGCACGTGCTATAGCAACCCTCTGTTTCATTCCACCACTTAACTCATAGGGATATCTGTCTTCAAAACCATTGAGTCCTACTAGTGAAAGATAATTTTTAGCAATTTTTTCACGAGTTTCTTTGTCAGTATCTGCTTCAAGTGCAAATGTTACATTATCCAGAGCAGTCCTCCATGGAAGAAGAGCATACTGTTGGAATACAACCCCTCGGTCTAGTCCTGGTCCTTTGATAACATTTCCATCAAGTGATACACTTCCTTCATCGGGTTCTGAAAGTCCTGCAAAAATATCTAAGAGAGTTGATTTACCACATCCACTAGGTCCTAAGATTACTAAAAACTCACCTTTTTCTATGCTGAGATTCACTCCCCCTAGTGCTACGAAATCAAAATTTTCAGGTTCGCCTCTTTTTTCATTACCCCTGACTTTGAATACTTTTTTTACATTTACTGCTTCTATTTTGGATATAATACCAAGCCACCCTTTGAGTTATGATTTAATAAATTAGGGAAACATTTAGAAATTCCCCTGATTCTTTGTAATTCATATCTTATTTCCAAACATATCCCTCCTTTACACATACATTTGGGTTATTTACGATGATTACATAACGAATTTTTTTATTAATGTTATGCTTATCACTCCGTATTAAACCAAATGATGAATTTACACGTTTTTTTTATTTCTACAGTAATTAGGCTCGAATAGCCCAATCAAACAATCATATATATAACGATCGTTATCATAATTTTACTAGCTTTGTCCCCGTTGCGAGTTTTCACAAAAGGAAATAATTTCTTAACGATCGTTATATCGTAAATACATGTTAATTTAAAATATTATATAAACTTAACGATCGTTATATATCATTTTCATTTAAATTATTTTAAAGTAGTAACAGATATAACGATCGTTATAGTGTTACTAATTCCTATACAAAATCATTAGATATAAATTTAACGATCGTTATAATGTCATTTTGTTTATACAAAACAAAATAGGGACTATTAATAACAATAAGTTAGTTTAATCCCGAGATATAAAAAAGTGTTCATCAGGAATATAGTTTCATTCCAATTATAATTTTAAAGAGTTATTTAGTAGTAAACTTTTGTAAATATAGAATTATAACTTATTTTGTTTAAATCTTCAGTCTATTAATAATTACAATTGTTCTTAATAAAATTTTTAACACATCTTTAATTTCATAAAAAATAAGATCTCCATGTCTTATAACTAATGGAGATAAATAAACAAATAATTATCTTACTGAATGTAGTTAGAACATTTATTTTTTTAAGTTACAGTTATAATACCAGTCAAATTATTATTCCCCATATGGTCCATGTCATAATAATTATATGTTCCATTACCAATAAATTTGAACCTAAAACTTTGACCATTATTTATATCATCACTCATGAAAAGGTATGTTCCTTGATTTTTACTCTGACTAGTGATCATGTATTTGGTATTGGGATCTTCATTCACCCATTCAACAACTGTGTTGGGTTTGACAGTAAGGTTAGCTGGATTTAAAGTTCCATTTTTAATTATTATTGTGGCATTAAGACCATTACTATTACTTGTGGTGTTCATATTTGACATATTAGCACTACCATTCACCATTCTTTGTTGATTAGTTTGAGTAAATGTAAAAGCCACTACAATTACAACAATAATCAAAATTATCACTGCTATTAGAATTGTTTTATTCATCTTTTACCCCCTTTATTTTTACATTTTAATAGTTAACATCTAACATAACTATCATTATGTTAGTTAGTTTCAAAGTGTGTTTTCAGTTAATATTTATACTTAACGATCGTTATAATTATAATTGGAATATATCATTCATATTAAAAAATAAGTTTTATTTTAAAAATCAAACAATATGGAAAACTCATATATGAAAACTTTTATATACTATTATAACGATCGTTATATTATGAAAATGGTAAGAACATCGTTTGATAGTAATAGGGATTTTATTTCGTGTTGTATAAAGTTTCTGTAAAATTAGTTGTATAATAATTAAATTTAATGAAATGATTAATATTTGAATCCAATTTTTTTTAAGATAGTGAAAATAACAATTATTTCTTTCAAGGATTAAGCAAGAAAATAATTAATACAATTTTGATCGGGAAATATAAAAATAAATTTTAATAACAGGAGTAAGAATTATGGTAGGATGGAGATCTATAATATTAGGTGTAGTATTGATAGTAGCAAGTTATCTTATACTTTCATATGCACAACAAGGCGGTATTAATGCAGTTATAACGTTTTTAATAGGAGGAGTACTTGTTGGATTTATAATTAAAACAAAAATTGAATATATAGACATATTAAAGCAGTTTGTAACATATGGATTAATTGTAGGTGCAATATCTAGTTTGATAACAATTGTAATATTACTAATTCAGATGTATACTCTGGGATTGTCAACAATATTTGATTCTTCTATACTAGTTCCGTTGTTAATTGTCTTTGTATCTGATGTTGTAGCTACACTAGTCGGAGTTATTATTGGAATATTTAGCAGGGACGAATACACAAAAAGTACATTATCCCCATAAATATTTTTTTTAATTTATTTCAAAATGCTATTACATTTATTTTAAGATTTTTTTTTGTGTTAGAAAGTATTCGTATAATATAATGCTATTAATCCAACTTTTAAATATGACTTTAAATATCATATAATTTTAATTCATTCATTAAAAACTTGTAGGTAGCATGTTTATTTTGCATTTAGTTCAATATGATAATCTTTCCATTCCATATCAGTCTACATTTTTAAAATGATACAATTTAAAAAGTTAAAATATTAAAATCATATGCAACAAGTGTAAAATGTCAATTGAAGTTGTCAATTCCAAAACTAGAATATTTATTTAAAAAGCTAAATAATTAAAGGTTTTTTATTAATAGCTCTATAAAATTCATTTTTGTATGATGTTTAATGTTTAGATATGTACCAACAAAAACTTTTAGTAGGTTTATTGTATAAAGATGCATTATCAAAGAGGAAGGGATTATTAAATTAAAAGAATTTATTTCGATCTTATAAAAAAATTTCATATATTGAAATTAACACCTTAAGATCATGCCATAGTTTATGCAGATACTAAAATGAATTGAGATTATAAATAAATTTACTCACTCATAATATTCTATAATTGAAATTCTAGTAATATATTTGAATAGTCAATAAAAAAAAAGTAGAATACATACCAGACATATTAAATGCATGATATGTTATTTCTCAACTATAAAGGACCCGCAAAATGACTTGTGAAATCTTCTATCAAAGTTAATCCACCATCATAACCTACGTAGTTTTCATTCAAAACTACTCTATTGTAAGACGGGAAACTGACAGTTGTGTGAGGCACACCAACATTAGGAGCACCAAATTCAGAAGCAACGTGTGCTTCTAGCGAACTTGCAAATAAAAACAGGAATGAACGATTCCTTAAATTTTCTCTTGCTTCGTATGAATCAGGTTCAAAAATTATCTCCGGTGAAAATGTGCTTTCAAGATCTTCTGTGAGTGCTTTAATAATACTTTCACGATATTCTTCTGGTGGATTGTCACTTAACTGGATAATGTCTGGTAGATATCCAAGTTCATTTACCATAAAATTGGTAACATTGATAGCAGTGTTACTATCTGCCACAACAGCAAAATAACAATGTGGACGTGCCACTAAGAGCATATCTCCAGAATATTCAACTAAACGATATGTCCTACGTTCTTCGTGTTTTATTACTTTCTCTACAAGATCCTTTGATAAATTTAGTTTCTCGCCAACAGTTCTTAAAAATTTACTGGTTTGTTTTGGACCTACAGGCACACTTGGAAATACTAAAGATGGAATATCAAATTTTTCCTCTAATTTTTTAGCTGCTCTATGACCATTCCACGTTGATAAAACCAAATTAAATTCTGCTGCTGGCAATTCTTTTAGTTTTTCAAACCCTTCAAACTCTGTAAAAATTATATTTGCTTCCAGGCCAATGCTTTCTAAAAGTTTTTTAATTGCATTAAGCTCTCCCTTCCAGAAAATGTGTTGGAAAGGAACTATTCCCAGTATGTTGACTAATCCTTTTTTCTTTGGTTGCACAGTCAGAATCTGATCTATTATGGCTTCCAAGAATAATTCATAACCCTCATATGAACTTCCATTGAATCCCGCAGCATTTATATTGATTATGGGTATATCTGGGAATTCTCTGATTACTGCTTCAACATCATCTCCTATTAAAGATGGGATACATCCAGATATTACTGCAAATGCGTCTCCTTCCATAACTTCTGATGAGGCTTCAATTAATTTTTTAAGTTTTTCTTCGCCACCAAATATTACATGTTCCTCAACAAGTCCAGAGGTAGGTGTACTTGTACCGCCCACTGGACCTCCTGCATTTTGTCCTCCTGCATAAAACTGCCCAAATAATTGTCCGAGGCCACACCCAAGTCCTGCATGTAACAATGGGACTAATCCATAGACTCCTAAAGCAGAACCATATGCTCCTGCAAGAGCACATGAATATTTAGGAGCTTCTATAGAAGTTTTACCTGCAAAGTCTGCATTTTGATTTTTCTTTATGCTCTTAACATTGCCATTTTCTTTTAAACTCACTTTGATGTCCCCTTATCTAGATAATATAAAGGATCTGGCTGTTCATACCACCAATCTTTATAACTATCGCTTGTTTTTGCTTTCATTGTTTTTCCAAATGATTCATTTTTCAATGATTGTATTAAAAATTCCCCATAAGCTACTGCACCAGCATAACCACTTTGAAGACTCCATGGATCAGCATCTCCTCTTAAAGCATGCAATCGGGTTACAGATTTCTCCCGTTTGTAAGCTCCACCCTGGAATGGGCAGGTTAAGGTAATATCTGGATCTCGAGTTCGTGTGATGTGTCCCTGTTCTGCTGCTTGGAAAGTATTTACTAGAACATCAAAGTCCCCATTTTCACCAACCATAGTTTCAAGATCATCAAGAATCAAATTATCAAAATCTTGTGTTAGAGCAGCTGTTGAACTAAGACCTAATTCATCGAAGTATGGTAACTGTGAGAGCAGTCTTCCCTGTCCAAGTGCTCCAAGAACTTCTAATTTTTCACCATTACCCTTAAAGTTTAAAAGTTCGTCCCTTACAGCATTCATTCTAGGAACCCATACTTTATGTTCTTCTTCGATTAAATTTTCTATCTCTTCTTCTTTTCCTGTAAATTTACCAATCTGTCGAAGCCAAGAATCAGTGTTTTTAATACCCATTGGAGATGGATAAAGGAAATATGGAACCCCATACTCTTGTTTAAGGCCTTTCGATACGTATTCTGTATAAGTTGGGCATAAAGGTGCTGTAACTGCTGCTTCAGAAAGCTGTTCAAGCTGTTCAACTGTAGCGAATTCTGGAACAAAATTCGCTCTAAGCCCTACTTTACCCAGTAATCTTTGAATTTCAAGACGATCTTGCCATGTGTATGATAACATACTTGCAACGTTTACCAAGTCTTTCTGTTTTTTCTCAGGCTTTTTTACAAGATATTTAAGAACTCCATGCCAAAATGCATCATAACCCGTTTGTACAAGCTTTGATCTTACTCCTTCACAATGCACAGGCACTATTGTTGCTTTAACATCTGGCTGTACCTCTGATACGGCTCCTTCAATATCTTCTCCAATAACACCTGAAGTACAAGTGGTTAGAATAAATATAGTTTTTGGACTGTATCTTTTTTCAGCCTTAAATATTGCATCTTTAAGCTTTTGGCTTGCTCCATATACCACATCATCTTGTTGGAGATTTGTTGTAATCCAGTTTAGTTCAAAGTTTTCAGGTCTCCCCAATTCTGTTGGTATTGTTCTAAAAAGCTCTCTGTAACCTAAAGAAGCAGATGAACATCCTACCGGTCCATGATATATTATAGCAGCGTCCCTTATTGTGGCTACTCTTACTGTTAAATAAAAGTTTAATACACATCCTGATGTTTGCTGTAATTTTCTATCGTGGCATTTAACATTTCCTGCCCTTGCATCTTTTATAAGCTCGGATGCTTTACCATAATACACGTTAGTACCATTGGCACGTTGTTCCCTATTGGGGCAAGTATTCTTACTTAAATCAATAGGTTGATCTGATTCCTTCTCATCTATTGGCATCTTTTTCTTCTCCTCTTATTTTTTTACATCAGTCTAAATAACGCTCACAAATAAATAACGATCGTTATATCAATTGTTATGATGATTTCAGATATATACTTAACGATCGTTATATAATTTTTCTGCTGTAGCAAATTAAAAATTTTTTTTTAAAATAGAATAAACGAGAATTTTATATTGATTTAATGACAGATTAAAATTCGGTTGTCTTGTTTTAAAGAATAAATGAACGTTGGTAGAAAATGGGAACAGCTTATACTTTCCTATTAAAAAAAAAATAAATAAATTATAGATCTAGAATGTATTATCTATAAAACAAATACTGTTTGAGATGGCTCATTCTATTCCTTTTAAACGTAATGCATCGTGTAAAAGCGAATTTCCATCGCAAAGATAGCAATGATTTTCTGTTCCCCAAGGTACTTGATATTCGTATACGATTTCTGCTGCTTCGAGAATTGTTTCAACATACCATTCTGCTGAAGGTGCTCTATGGCCCTCTAATTTTGAACCAGGATTTGGAGCCCATACAAATGGAATAACATTCGCTCCAATAGAAGATAAATACTTAATACCCTCTAAAAATGATTCTTTAGGTTCTAACCCCATGACCATTGCAATGTAAACATTTCCCTTACCGAATATTTCTACAGCCTTTGTAATGGATTCAATAAATTGGTCATGCGAAGTGATTGATGATTTACCTGGGCATATGGCTTTATAATACCCTTCATCCCATACTTCCATACTAAAACCAAGGGCTTGAATGCCTGTATCATAATAACGTTGGATGTTATCTCCTTTCGCAGGTGCAGGAAGAATTATTCCTGGAACTTTTTTAAGTCCAGTATGTTCTTTTATTGATGTTAATATCTCCGAAACAACCTCAACTTCTTTTCCACTAATATAACAACCTCCTGTGATATTAACATGATTCACATTTCCTTCAGATAAAGCTGCTGCTGCAACTTCACCAATTTCTTGGATATCCTTTTTTCGCTTTACAGAATTGTATGTTTTTGAAGTTGATACAAGATTACAAAAGGCACATTGTTTATTTTTTCCAAAATTAGAGCAATAATTTTGAAAACAAAAAAACAGACAATCTTCTCCACCAATCTGCCCTATTTTTATCATATCCGTGCCTTTAGAAGTTTTCTTATTATAATATTGAGGTCTTTTCATCCATTTAACTTCACAAATTTCTTCATTATTAAAATAGAGCTTTAATTTAGTTTCATCTCTTTTGACATTATATGGTGATTTTGAATTTAAACGATACTGTACAACAGTTCCATCTGGAAGATAAAAATCATCAGGAAGTTTTACATCGGTATGGTTCTCAAAATCCCATCCAAAAAGGCCATGATTCTGTTCTTTATATGATATTCCTAATTCTTTTAAACTCTCTGCATCAGAGCGAATTCCTTCAGTAAGAAGTGCAGCTTTTAATAAGATATATTTCTCCATTTTTAACTTCTCCTCTTTTTAAATTTCTTGTAACAGATTATATTCTTAAAAAAAAAGTTAGAATGTTTAATTTTCCAAATACATTCTATTGTAATAAATTTTTATAGTGGACCTGCAAAGGTTTTCATATAATCCTCTATCAATCTTAGTCCTCCATGGTAACCAGCATAACTATCATCCAGGATTACCCGATCATAAGCTGGAAAAGCAATAGTTACTGAAAGTGCATCGAGTTCTGAAAGTGCTGTTGGTGATTCCAAAGAGCTTGCAAATAACAATTGGAATGGTCTGTCCCTAAGATTTTCCCTTGACACGTATGAATCTGGTTCAAATACTATTTCAGGCATAGTAGCAATTTCAAGGTCTTTAGTTAATGCATTTATAATGTCTTCCCGATATTCTTCTGGAGGATTATCAGATATTTCAATAATATCAGGCAGAAGTCCAAGTTCATTAACTAAAAAATTGGTGACACCTATAGCAGAGTTACTATCAGCAACCACTGCAAAATAAGAATGTGTATAAACAATTAGAAGCATATCACCCGAATATTCAATAAAACGGTATGTTCTAAGTTCTTTCTCTTTTATATACTCTTCAACAACTTTCTTTGGAACTTCAAGTTTCTCGCCCACTTTTCTTAGGAACTTGCTTGTTTGTTTGGGACCTACAGGAACACTGGGAAAGGTAATGAAAGGGGTTCCGAATTTTTCTTCTAGTTTTTTAGCTGCCCTATGTCCATTCCACGTGGATAAGACAAGATTATATTCTGCAGCTGGAAGTTCTTTCAGTTTTTCAAATCCATCAGGTTCTGTAAAGATTATATTAGCCTTAAGACCAATACTCTTTAAAAGTTTCTTTATTACGTAAAGTTCATTTTTCCAGAAAATGTGCTGATGAGGTACTATGCCCAATATGTTGACCAAACCTTTTTCTTTTGGAAGAGGTGTTAATATTTGGTCGATAACAGCTTCAAAGAATAATTCATAACCTTCATATGAATTTCCTTTAAATCCTGGTGCATTAATATGTATGATGGGAGCTTCATCTTCAAATTCCCTAATTACCGCTTCCACATCATCCCCTATAAGTGCAGGTATACATCCTGATATCAATGCAAATGCATCACCTTTCATAACTTCAATTGAGGATTTAATAAGTTTTCTAAGTTTTTCTTCCCCACCGAAGATTACATGTTCCTCAACAAGTCCTGTGGTGGGTGTACTTGTACCTCCAAATGGTCCACCTGCATTTTGTCCTCCAGCGTATAATTGTCCGAAAAGCTGCCCTAATCCACACCCAAGTCCAGAATGCAATAAAGGTACTAATCCATATACTCCCAGTACAGTACCATAAGCTCCCCCTAAAGCACATGAATATTTAGCTGCTTCAACAGAGTCGTCACCAAATGGATCACTGGATTCTATTTCTTTGATATTATTATCCGCGTTTTCTTTGATGGTCATTTTGAAGTCTCCTTATCTAGATAATATAATGGATCTGGTTGTTCATACCACCAATCTTTGTAGGTGTCACTTGTTTTTTCTTTCATGTTTGTTTCAAAGGATTTATTTTTTAATGATTGGAGCAAGAATTCCCCATAAGCGATTGCTCCGGCGTAACCTGCTTGTGTACTTGGTGGATCTGGGTCACCTCTAAGTGCATGTAGACGTGTCACTGATTTTTCCCGTTTATATGCTCCTCCCTGGAATGGGCAGGTTAGTGCAATATCAGGGTCACGTTTTCTGGTAATGTGTCCTTGTTCAGCTGCTTGGAATGTATTAACTAAAACTTCGAAATCTCCTGTTTCTTTCACCATCTTCTCCAAATCTGCAAGGATGATATTATCAAAATCTTGTGTCAATGCTGCTGATGATTTAAGTCCCAATTCATCAAAAAATGGTATTTGCGAAAGAAGTCGTCCCTGTCCCAGTGATCCTAACACTTCAAGTTTTTCGCCATTTCCTTTGAAGTTCAATAGTTTCTCTCGTATTGTTTGCATCTTGGGGACCCAAACTTTGTGTTCTTCTTCAATGAGATTCTCTATTTCAGATTGTTTTCCTGTATATCTGCCAATCTGTCTAAGCCACTCATCTGTATTTTTAATACCTATAGGTGAGGGATACATGAAATATGGTACTCCAAATTCCTGTTTTAATCCTTTTGATAAATAATCTGTAAATGTTGGGCATAGTGGTGCTGTTACTGCTGCTTCTCCTAGTTGTTCAAACTGTTCAACTGTTGCAAATTCTGGAACAAAATTCACTCTAAGCCCTACCTTACCCAGTAATCTCTTTATTTCTAGACGATCCTGCCATGTGTACGATAACATGCTTGCAAAGTTTACTAGATCTTTCTGTTTTTTCTCTGGTTTTTTTACCAGATATTTTAGGACTCCATGCCAGAATGCATCGTATCCTGTTTGCACTAATCTGGATCTTACCCCTTCACAGTGAACTGGTACTATGGTTGCTTTTACAAGAGGTTGAACTTCTGCTACGGCTCCTTCAATATCTTCCCCGATTATTCCGGAAGTACATGTAGTAAGGATAAATATGGCTTTGGGATTGTATCGTTTTTCAGCTTTGAATATTGCTTTTTTAAGTTTTTCACTTGCACCGTAAACAACATCTTTTTGTTTAAGATTCGTACTTATCCAATTTAACTCGAATTTAGGTGCTCTACCTAACTCAATAGGTATAGATCTGAATAGTTCTCTGTAACCTAATGCTGATGATGAACAGCCTAATGGGCCGTGGAATATGATTGCAGCATCTCTTATAGTTGATACACGGGTTGTTAAATAGAAATTTAATACACATCCTGAACTCTGTTGCAATTTTCTGTCAGAACATTTAGTTTTACCAGCTTTTGCGTCTTTGATAAGTTCGGTTGCTTTACCGTAATAAATATTGGTACCATTAGCCCTCTGTTCTCTATTGGGGCATGTATTTTTATCGAGATCTAGTTTTTGGTCAGGATCATATACAGGCATTTTAGATTTTCCCCTTTAATTTTTAATTAATAAATTGATTCATTTTTAATTAACGATCGTTATAGGAATATACTATAAATAATTAACGATCGTTATATTTAAAAAAAATTAATAATTACTCAAAAAAATTAACATTCCAAACATATGTATAACTTATTTAATCAATGATATCAGAACCAAACTAATTGTTCTGTATTAAATATGAGTTATAAGATAC
>Ga0224559_1001496_pt1 | contig 12760 bp, 10 predicted proteins | sample 714S33034metaG_FD_180676 | JGI IMG/M metagenome (GOLD analysis project Ga0224559, IMG submission 180676) | Peat soil microbial communities from Stordalen Mire, Sweden - 717 S3 30-34 | ecosystem: Environmental > Terrestrial > Soil > Wetlands > Peat | place: Sweden: Norrbotten County, Stordalen... | reverse complement strand
TTTTTACTCAAAGATAATATTGTTCAGTTTCAATATGTCAAATTACCTTTGAAATCAGCTTACGTCAAACAGTTCAGAAAAATGCTTGCTTCAGATGACCCTTCTGAAAAGACCCGTCTTTCAAAGCAATGTGAACAATTTGCAGCAGACTATTTCCTTGATGATCAGAACTGGCTTCCGTTCAATGATTTGTTAAAACAGATCCCTATTAAAACTTATAATCAGGAAGAATTCCTGAAAAATCACAAGGATCTGGAATACCAGGACTCAGCATATATTTACCTTGTAAGGTTCAAGGACTTTAAAATAAAAGAAAGTATTTCCCCGTTGAGTTTTGAGAAAGAACGTATCCGAAACATCATCCTGAATAAAAGGAAGATAGATTTGATTAAAAAGATGCGCGAAGATATTTTTGAACAAGCTCAAAAGAAAAATGATTTTGAAATTTATTAAAATGAAAATTTTCCTGAAAGTAATCCTATTCGTATTCCTGATAACCTTGTTATCGATGCCTGTGAGATCACAGACTGACAGTATTCAGGGGAAGAAGGATCACTCTGTTCAAAATACGTTACCAGGCCAGTCAGGATCGACAGGTTCAGAGCCCCAGTCGATTAAGTCTTCTGTAAATGATAGCCAAAAACTCCCCGACACGACAATCTTTCCGGAAAATCTTCAGGTTGTTGATGGGGTTGTGGCAGTGGTTGGAGCCAATGAAATCTTACAGTCAGATGTAGAAACACAATACATGCAATTAAGGTCTCAGGGAAATATACAGGGGACTGCTGAAAAGGTCAAATGCCAGATACTGGAAGGTCTACTTTTTCAGAAACTTCTTTATCACCAGTCTCAGATCGACAGTGTAAAGGTAACTGATGCTCAGGTGGATGGGGAAATGGACCACAGGATGCGGTATTTCATTGGTCAGGCAGGCTCCCCTGAAAAATTGGAAGAGTACTATCAGAAATCCATCTCTGAGATCAAAGAAGAAATGCGTGAGATCATTAAGGAACAGCTAATGGTCCAGGAATCTCAGGAAAAAATTACAAAAGAGGTCAAGATAACACCATCCGAAGTAAAAGCATTCTTTAAGAAACTTCCAAAAGATAGTATTCCTGAGATCTCGTCTGAGATTGAAGTGGGAATGATCATAAAATCCCCCGTTATAGGCGATGCGGAAAGGCAGGCTTGTATTGATCGATTGAAAAGCTTTAAGGAAAGAATTAAAAAAGGAGACGATTTCTCCACCTTGGCTGTTTTATATTCCGAAGACCCTGGTTCAGCTAAAAAAGGGGGAGAACTTGGGATGTTTAAACGAGGAGATATGCATGTTGAATTTGAAGCTGCAGCATTCAAATTAAAACCCGGCGAAGTCTCCGATATTGTGGAAACGGAAGATGGTTATCACCTCATCCAGATGATAGAACGAAAAGGAGAATATATAAATGTACGTCATATCCTTCTTCAACCCAAAGTGTCACTGGCTAGTTTGACAAGAGCAAGAAACATCCTCGACAGTGTTGCAACACTCATCGAACAAAAGAAGATCACATTTTCTGATGCTGTGATGCACTTTTCAGACGATCCTTCCCGTAATAATGGGGGATTGATGATCAATCCTGTAACCGGAACCAGTAAATTTGAAGCAAGCCAACTTGATCCTAAGGTTTTTTTCGTGATTGATAAACTGAAAGTTGGAGACATCTCTGCACCGGTTCTCTATACAACTGACAGGGGAAAGGAAGAATATCGATTATATTATCTTAAAACCAGAACGCTTCCGCACAAAGCCAACATTCAGGACGATTACGCTAAAATTCATGAGATGGCTATGGAGCAGGAAAAGATGGATGTAATGAATAATTGGATTAAGGAAAGGATTGGAAAAACCTATATAAATATCGACGAAGAATACCAGAGATGTCCTTTTCAGAGGAATTGGACAAAAAAATAATAATTGGAAATATGCAATATAAATCAGATGTGGAGGCAGTTGATGCTCTTGTTCAAAAATATTCTCTGATACGCTCAGAAATTGCCAGGGTAATAATCGGACAGGATGATGTTGTAAAGAATCTCTTAATTTCCATCTTCTGTAAAGGACATTGTCTGCTTGTAGGAGTGCCTGGTCTGGCAAAGACACTCTTGGTCAATACTCTTTCAAAAGCTACAGGATTGAAATATAGCCGTATTCAGTTTACACCGGATCTTATGCCCTCCGATATTATCGGAAGTGAGATCCTGGACGAGAACAGGAAATTCAGGTTTATCAAAGGCCCTGTATTTGCCAATATTATTCTTGCAGATGAGATCAACCGCACACCTCCAAAAACGCAATCAGCCCTTCTGGAAGCGATGCAGGAAAAGGCAGTCACCGTTGCTGGTATTTCCTACCATTTAGAGGAACCATTCTTTGTTCTTGCAACGCAGAATCCCATTGAACAGGAAGGTACATATCCCTTGCCGGAAGCACAGCTTGACAGGTTTATGTTTAATATCTGGTTGGATTATCCATCTTTCAGTGAGGAAATAACCGTAGTTAAAAATACAACTTCACGTCATTTAGAAACACCACAAGTTGTAGTTACTGCTGAAGAGATCCTTTTTTTCCAGGAGCTGATCCTGAAAATTCCTGTACCGGATAACGTTTACGACTATGCCGTTAATCTGGTTGCTAAAACGCGCCCGAACACTGCCAAAGCCGATGAAAAATCAAATCAGTTCCTCACCTGGGGGGCTGGTCCAAGAGCCTCACAATATCTGATTCTGGGAGCAAAATGTCACGCAGCAATCAATGGTAAATATTCACCGGATATTGAAGACATCAAGGCCGTCGCACATGCCGTTCTTCGACACAGAATTATCAGGAATTATAAGGCTGAAGCTGAAGGAGTCCGGGTGGAAGACATCATCGACCACCTGATCAGTTAAAGGACCTTTTGCTGAAGCGATTTTAATTAATTGCAGAATATTTAATATAACATTCCAGGTAATGAAAAGACAAATTTTTTCTCCAATCACTTTCTTCTTTGGTTTATGTATATCATATTTGTTCATTCCTGCATGTAATTCACCATCAGGAAATTCCGACAAAAATGATGATAGCCTTAAAGGGAAAATTACTATTTCCGGAGCATTTGCTCTTTACCCACTTACAGTTAAATGGGCAGAGGAATTTCAGAAAATCCATCCGAAAGTTTCCATTAATGTCTCAGCCGGCGGAGCTGGTAAGGGAATGGCTGATGCTCTATCGAAGATGGTTGACCTGGGAATGTTTTCCAAAGAAGTAAGCCCCGAGGAGAAAGCTAAAGGTGCCTGGTATGTAGCCGTAGCCAAGGATGCAGTTCTTCCAACAGTTAACTCATCAAACCCGGTAATAAAAGACCTTAAAGTACATGGTCTTACAAAACAAAAATTTTTCGAAATTTTTATTACTGGAAAAATAAAAACGTGGGGTGAAGCTACAGGTACCACCTCGCACCTTGGTCTTGAAGCATTTACTCGTTCTGATGCATGTGGTGCTGCAGAAATGTGGGCCAAATTCCTTCAAGGGAAGAAACAAGAAGATCTCCAGGGTCTTGGCGTCAATGGAGATCCCGGAGTTGCCGATGCGATCCGTAAAAATGTCAGTGGAATTGGTTACAATAATCTTAATTTTGTTTATGATATGGAAACCCGTAAACCCTACAGTGGCATTGATGTGATACCAATTGATCTGAATGGGAACGGGAAAATTGATCCTGAAGAAAATTTTTATACTACTCTTGACCAGGTAATGAATGCTATCAGGAATGGCATATATCCATCTCCTCCTGCTAGAGATCTTTATTTCGTATCAGCAGGAAAGCCTGGAAATAAGATCGTACTTGAATTTCTGAACTGGATACTTACAGACGGGCAAAAGTACCTGGCCGAAGCAGGGTATGTTCCGGTTTCCCCGGAAAAAATAAAAACCGACTTCGACAAACTTAAAAGTCCCTGAGAAGAATTTGAACACTAGCAGAATAGAATGTATATACTCAGCCGAATTCAACGCCATCGGGTTAATTACACCTGGATGATTATAAGCCTGCTGCTGGTTGCTTCATTGCCATTTCTTCTGTTTCTTGGCCTCTATTTAAAATCATTTTTGCTTATCCATGATTATCATCTTGGAGATCTTTTATTCTCCAAAGTATGGAAACCAGGTAGAGGTCAATTCGGATTTTATCCCTTCATTGTTGGCTCAATATGGGTCACATTGCTGGCTATGATCATATCAGCCCCGATTTGCCTTCTTACTTCAATTTATGTTACACAATATACCCGTAAGCGTTTCCTGAGAATTATGCACCCGGCAATTGATATACTTGCAGGGATTCCTTCCGTCGTTTATGGAGTTTGGGGTATTCTTGTGATCGTCCCCTTCATTTCTCATTTTGTCGGCCCATTGTTTGGTGTTGAGACTCTGGGCTATAGTATCCTCGCTGCTGCTCTTGTGTTGTCTGTCATGATTATTCCCTTCATCCTTAATATTCTTATAGAAGTTTTTCGTACAATACCTGTCGAACTTAAAGAAGCCGCACTATCCCTTGGGGCGACACAATGGCAAAGCGTGAAAAGCGTGCTTGTGAAAAAGGCACTTCCCGGCATCATCGCTGCTTTCGGATTTGGGCTTGCACGGGCATTTGGGGAAACAATGGCAGTACTAATGGTTGTAGGGAATGTGGTAAAACTTCCGAAAAGCGTGTTCGATCCGGGATATACGTTACCTGCATTGATCGCGAACAATTATGGAGAAATGCTTTCTATTCCGAAATATGAATCAGCACTGATGTTTGCAGCGTTGATCTTGCTTGCAGTATCTTTATTTTTCAACCTTGTGATGCACTTCTTTATCGACCGCTATAATAAATTCTCAGCATGAAGTATTCGGGAAAGATAGAAGAAAAAGTTTTCAAAGTGTTGATGGTCATTGCCACGTATTCCATCCTTGCCGTCCTTGCCATTATCATTTATAGCATCTTTGCTAAAGGCATCAAGGCGTTATCGTGGGAGATTCTGACACAAGTACCCAAAGGAGGATATTATTATGGAAAAGGTGGTGGAATATTGAATGCCATACTCGGGTCGCTTTCACTTGCCTTTGGAGCTACTTTGCTTGCATTTATTTTTGGATTACCAGTCGCACTTTATATAAATGTCTTTCTTGTAAGACGTAAAAAACTCATCCTAATTGTCAGGTTCATCCTGGATCTCATTTGGGGTATCCCGTCAATAGTGTATGGAGCTTTCGGGTTTTCCATGATGATCCTTTTAGGATTGCAAACCTCACTCCTGGCAGGGATGCTAACAGTCACCCTGTTTATCCTTCCTATTATGATTCGGTCAATGGACGAAATACTAAGAACTGTTCCTCAAGGGCTTTCAGAAGCAGCTTACTCTTTAGGAGCGAACAAATCAGAATTGGCATTTAAAATCTTTACCCGACAAACAATATCCGGGATCATCACTGCCATTCTGTTATCTTTTGGACGTGCCATTGGCGATGCCGCATCTGTCTTATTCACAGCGGGATATACCGATCATTTGCCCAATTCATTAATGGAACCAGTAGCCACTCTTCCATTATCGATTTTCTTCCAATTATCTTCACCCGTGCCAGCAGTTCAGGATCGAGCATATGCCTCAGCACTTGTCCTTACGCTTATAATTCTTCTGGTCAGTCTATTCTCAAGGGGACTCGGAAAGCGATACTATAAAACAAAAGTCAATTTTTAATTGGTGAGATCTGAAACAAATGGAATCAAACTATAAAATTCATATTGAAAATCTAAATGTCTTTGCTGGTAAGCAGCAAATTCTGAATAACATCAACATTGAAATTCCTAAGAATAAGATTACTGTTATACTCGGACCTTCAGGCTGCGGTAAGACCACTCTGTTGAAATGTATGAACCGCCTGACAGACCTTTATCCTGAGCTGAAAGTGAGTGGTAAAGTTATTATTAATAATAAGAACGTGCTTGAAGCGGGTGAAGATATAGTTAAACTGAGACAATATATGGGTCTGCTTTCACAGCGTCCCTATCCTTTGCCTATGAACATCTATAATAACATTGCCTTCGGATTGAAGCTAAAAGATGTCAAAAAAAGACGTGACTTACATAAACAGGTTGTACATTATCTCCAGCAGGCCAACTTATGGGATGAGGTCAAAAACCGTTTGAGAGAGCCAGCTTCGAGGCTCTCGATAGGACAACAACAGAGGCTCTGCCTTGCCCGAGGATTAGCCGTGAACCCGGAAATCATTCTGGCAGATGAGCCAACCTCAGCTCTTGATCCTATTTCCAGCCAGTATATTGAGGAAAAATTTGTTGAATTAAAGAATGACTATACCATTGTACTTGTTACACATATCCTTCGTCAGGCGAAGCGTATTGCTGATTATGTGGTGTTTATGTACCTCGGCGAGGTGATTGAACAAGGGACCGTAGAAGAAGTCTTTGAAAACCCAAAAAAGGAAAGGACGAAGCAATATCTGGGCGGAACCTTCAATTAGTAGTAATTGTATATCAGCAAGATTGATTAGATTTTTTAATTCGCCTCCTTTAGAAGTTTTTCAAGAGTTCCCTTTATGTTGGATGGTTTGAAGTAGCCCATATTTTCAAGTTCAAATATACCAGCCATACCATGATTTAACCTTGATTCGAAATTCTTCGCTTTTTCGAGGTAATTCTTAGCCTCGGCTTTTTTCCCTTTTGTATAACTGACCAAAGCAAGACCCAAGTATGGATCAAACTTGTTACTCTCTATATTTATAGATTTCCGAAACTCTGATTCACTTTGATCAAGATCCCCTCTCGCCAAATAAAAATATCCTATTTTATCATATAAACCGGCATTGTTTTGATCAAAATGTATAGCTTTTAAACCATCAGATATGGCATTATCCCACTGGCTAAGTTTCCCATATGCAATACTACGGTTCGACCAGGCATCTTTAAATTGAGGGTCAAGTTCAATTGCTTTTGTGTAATCAGATATAGCCATATCCAGGTATCCAAGGTTAGCATAAGTCAAACCCCTGTTGGAGTATCCTTTCGAATATTTCGGGTCAATTTTTATTGTTTCTGAAAAATCAGCAAGTGCCTTGTCATACTGGCCCAGAACCCCGTAAGTAACAGCCCGTCCGGCATAAGCATCAAAAGCCTCTTTATTAATTTCAATCGCTGTGGAAAAATCGTCAACAGATTTTCCCCATTGACCGGTATGCTGGTAAGCCACTCCTCTATCAATATAACCCCAATCATACTTTGGATCCATATCGATCACTCTCGTAAAATCTGTTATGGCATTATTCCACTGTTCAAGTGAACTATAAGCAATGCCACGATTTGCATAAGACTTATAAATATTATCAGGGTATTTTTCAATTACATCGTTCCATAATGTAAAATCATTTTCCCAGACTTTATTCCGGTTAAACGATATGACAGTAAAAAGGAGAATTATGAATAACACCCCCCCCACAATAATTTTGTTTAACTCTTTTTTGTTCAAGGCAATACGTTCACAAGACCATCCAACGATAAAACAAATGCCCAGGTATGGCATGTACGAGAAACGATCTGCAAGGAACCCTATCCCCTGGGTCAATATCTGAGCCTGAAACATAAGGATAATATTGACAAGGAAGAACATGCTTCCAAAGAGAACTGCACGATTTTTCTTCAGGGTCAGATAGATTAGAAATCCCAGTAATAAAATAAATAGGGGGCTGATATAATAAAGAACTGGCAAGGCATGTCCAGGAGCACTTACCCACGGGTAAATTGCACTCAATTGAAAGGGTACAACGAATTTGATGATGTATGAACTCAACGCATAAAACCCAAGAAAAACCTGGTCCGTAATGCTGGTTATTTCAGTCACTTTTAATGCACCCTGTCTTTGAAGCATTACAATCTCCGCAAGACCAAATAACAGTGAAATAAGAAAATAAGGAACTTTCTCAACAAGGACTTTGCTTTTAAAAGGTCGTTCGAGGTAGTAATCAATTAAAAGTAAGCTAAGGGGTAAAGTAACTGCTGCGATTTTAGAGAAGAGGGCTAAAATGAAAAGGAATAGACTCAAAAGGAAAAACACTAGTTTGTTTTTTTGTGCACCTATATATTTGATATATAGGACAATTGAGATTAAACAGAAAAGGGTACACAGCAAATCTTTCATTTCTGCGATCCATGCTACCGATTCCACATGCATAGGATGAATACCAAATAATAATGCTCCAACAGCAGCATAGAGCACATTTAGCTTTAGCATCCTTAGAAGTTGAAATACCAGTAAAGTACACAGAAGATGTAAAAGGATACTGGACAGGTGAAATATGGTTGGGTTCAATCCAAATACTTTATACTCTAAAGCAAATGTCAGGATAGGAAGAGGTACATAGCTACTTGCGACAGGTGTCGTGAAAATCTCCTTTAGTGTATTTGGGGTTAAATTTTGAACATACCGGTTATTTAAAATATATGCGCTGTCATCCCAGGTAGAAATAAAACCGTTTTTCAACGAAGGCAGAAAGGTAACAAAGGTCAGGGCAAGAATCAGGATTGCCAGAAATACAGGTTTGTCAATTATTGACTGTTTCAGATCAACCGATCTGGACTTTACATTCTGAGGAGATCTTTTATCGTTTGGTAAAATTGGCTTTGAACCGGTATTATAAGATTTCTTTGACATAACTGGTTAGCTTGAAATTCCAGGAATATATATGCAAAAATAGAATAATGATGAGAATCTGAGAAGATATTCTGCTACGAGACCATCGGATTTTCTTTATTCCGGATGAAATTATTCTATTTTTTCGCCGTTTAGGTAATTTCTTTACGATCTTTGTGAAATTCTTTGCAATTTTGCATAAGATGATCTGAGATGAGTCTGAAACTCAAATTAAAAGATGGATAGTACCCTTAGCATAACCGGTTTAAGTTTTTTAGAGAAAATCATTCTACTCGCGTTGGATGATAAAGGTTGGTTCGGAAATTCAGAGAACAGCATTAAATTCGGGATTGCAGGAGCCATCCTTTACGAGTTATACAAACAAGAGCGTATTGAAATAAAAGAAGGTGTTGTGGTGATTAAAAATCCTACCCCTTTGAACGATCCTTTTCTCGACAGGGTTCTTGAATTCATACGCTCTGTTAAGAAAAGCAGGAGTATCCGCAGCTGGATACAACGGATGGTATATAAAAAAATGATGATTCGGAAAAGTCTGATCCGTTCACTTATAGCAAAGCAAATTATCCGAAAAGAGGAGTATAGTTTTTTCTTTGTCATGTATCAGTATAAGTATCCTGTAATTAATTCAGAGATTAAAAAGCAGGTCCGGGAAGAAATATTCAATCACATCGTTAGTGAGGACAAACTGAACGGGCACGAACTGATGATGATCTCTGTCATGGATTCCTGCAAGATGTTTCGAAAGAATTTCAGGCATTTTCCTAATTATCCAAAATTCAGAAGACGGATCAAAGAATTGATCTATTTTAATGATCCCGGACTCGAAGATGTTAAAATAATAGGATCTATAAATAACGCCATTCACAGGGCAATCGTGGCTTCCAACGTTTCTATTCACGCATAATATAATCCTTGTCTGCTGTTACGCTTTTTAAGTTCTTCCTCAATGCGGCGCAGAACTTCATCATAACGGATGATTCCCATATTTGTTCCTGTTAGAAACCTGGGTGGCATTTCACTTGTAAACCTTTCAATCACAATAGATGGATTTAGTCTTTCAATAAACCTGATGATGAAGTCAATGTAATCTTCCAAATTAAATATGTGAAATGTAGAACTGTTGTTTATGAATTCCTGTTCTATTTTGGTTCCTTTTACAATCTGAAGCTGATGGAATTTGATTGTATCCAAATGCAGTCTTGAGATTACTTCACCTGTATGAAACATCTCGTCAATGCTCTCTCCTGGCAATCCGAATATATAATGTGCTCCTGTCGAGATCCCAAGTTCATGTGTTTTCCTGATAACATCCTCAGCAATAGATGAATCGTGTCCCCTGTTGATCCTTTTTAGTGTCTCATTATTATGGGTCTCGACGCCATATTCAACCTGTATATACCATTTTTTTACAAGGGATGCCAGGTAGTTCAATTTCTCATCATCAACACAATCAGGGCGCGTACCAATAACAAGGCCTGCAACGCCAGGAAAAGCAAGGGCTTCTTCATATTTTTCTTTCAGTACTTCAATGGGTGCATATGTATTTGAGAAAGGCTGAAAGTAGACCAGGAATTTTTTTGCCCTCCTGTATCGAAGTGAATGGAATTCTATCCCTTCTTCGATCTGCCGAGTAATCGATTTTTGCAGGTCGCAATAGGAAGGATTGAATCCACGATTATCACAGTATGTGCAACCGCCTGTCCCGATCGTACCATCACGATTCGGACAGGTAAACCCGGCATCCACGGATACCTTCTGGACCCTCCCACCGAATCTCTTTTTGATGTGTTCTGCATAAGAGTTGAACCTGCGTGAATGATTCCACGGATATGGCTCCATATTCAACCTCCGCTCACAACAATTTACATATTGATTATGATCTCGGTACCGAATTCCGAGCATTTTAGTTTGACAGCACCTTCCATCAGACGCTCAAAATCATATGTTACCCGTTTCTTTAGGATAGATTGCTTAAGACCTTTTACAATTAAATCAGCTGCTTCTTTCCATCCCATATATTCCAACATCATAACTCCTGACAGGATCACAGAACCGGGGTTAACCATATCCTTTCCTGCATATTTCGGCGCTGTACCATGAGTGGCTTCAAAAACCGCATGTCCGGTCATATAATTGATATTGGCTCCGGGGGCGATGCCAATTCCGCCTACAATTGCTGCCAGTGCATCTGAGATATAATCCCCATTAAGGTTCAAAGTAGCTATTACGGAATATTCTGCAGGTCTCGTAAGGATCTGTTGTAAAAATGCGTCTGCTATTACATCTTTGATAATGATTCGTCCGTCACTGATTGCTGATTTTTGTGCAGCATCAGCAGTTTCTTCCCCCTGGCTTTCCTTAATTTTATCGTATTGCTGCCAGGTAAACACCTGGTTTCCAAATTCCCGTTCAGCCAAATCATAGCCCCATTTCTTGAACTGCCCTTCGGTAAACTTCATGATATTACCTTTATGGACCAGCGTAACAGAAGGTTTCTTTTCCCGGATTGCAAATTCAATTGCAGCTCTTACCAACCGTTCGGTTCCTTCTTTTGAAACAGGTTTGATCCCAATTGATGATGATTCAGGAAACCTTATCTTTTTGACTCCCATTTCTTTGATAAGGAAATCAACGACACGGGTCACTTCCGGTGTACCTTCCATCCATTCAATTCCGGCATAGATATCTTCTGAATTCTCACGAAAGATTACCATATCGGTAGTCTCGGGATGCTTTACCGGAGAAGGGACTCCTTTAAAGTATTTAACAGGCCTGAGACAAACATAAAGATCGAGTATCTGGCGCAATGCTACATTAAGTGAACGAATACCTCCGCCTACCGGAGTCGTCAACGGACCCTTAATGGCTACAAGGTATTCGCGGATAGCATCCAATGTTTCGTCTGGCAGCCAGTTACCCGTATGTTTGAAAGCTTTCTCCCCTGCAAGAACCTCCTTCCAGATTATCTTTCGTTTTCCCTGGTAAGCCTTCTCAACCGCTGCATCAAAGACCCGAACACTGGCATTCCAGATATCCGGACCGGTCCCGTCGCCCTCAATAAATGGAATCACCGGCTGATCGGGAACGTTCAACTGTCCTTTATTAATTGTAATTTTCCTTCCTTGCATAAAATGATAAATTAATTTTTAATAATAAAAGGTCTTGTTACTATTCATTCAGATAAAGTCAGATATGCCCTGAACTTGATCAGTCATTCAATCTTTTCACTAATGCACCCCATTTCTTATCCACCTCAAAATAATGTTTTAGGTAATAATTACCCAGTAGAAAATGTGCCTTCACTATTTTGATCCCTCTTGCTGCCATGCTGGTAAAGAAATTCTCGATCATCCCTGAAGCGATCCCTTTTCCCTGTAATGACGAGGTAACCACAACACCATCCAGTAAAACATTATTATTGTCAAGATTCCTCCAGGTCATTCCTCCTATGATCTTATCATTATTATCTGTGACAATATAATGATGATCCGTATCGGATATTTCTTTGGGATAATTCTCACGGAAAAATAACTGATAAAGCTGGCCTATTTCCCTGGGTTCTATAGGGTCACGCTGGATATATTTTGTACCGGTCTTATCGGTAAGCAAGAACTTTACTACAACATGTTCTTTCAAACGCTCACCCACCTTCATAAAATCAATCTTTTGTTCGCTCATGAGCCGTGGAAAAACCATCCTGCTGAAGACTTCCTTATCTTCATTACCTGCAATTACCGATTGCAAAGCAGATAATTCTATAAGTTGAATAGGCAAGAGAGTCGGTTCAGCCATCATTTTTCCCAAAAGCCTTTCAAAATTTGTCTTAACTGCATCCAAGGCATCCGTGAAATAGGAATGCCTGTAGAAATAATACCTTACGATTTCCGGGTAGTCATGCAATTTGTACAGTTCAAGTAACTCAAATAATGTCTGTTCTTTAGCAGCATAAGTGGTCAGAGGATTCATCTTGTACCATTCGGCATATTGGTCTATAGCAGAGTAAAGTGCAAGAGGTAGATAGTACTTTACTCTGCTA
>Ga0224559_1001495_pt1 | contig 12761 bp, 5 predicted proteins | sample 714S33034metaG_FD_180676 | JGI IMG/M metagenome (GOLD analysis project Ga0224559, IMG submission 180676) | Peat soil microbial communities from Stordalen Mire, Sweden - 717 S3 30-34 | ecosystem: Environmental > Terrestrial > Soil > Wetlands > Peat | place: Sweden: Norrbotten County, Stordalen... | reverse complement strand
TGGGGAATCAGAAGAAAGATATGCTATGATACTGTCAGAAGAGTGGTCGCCAACATTTTTCAGATATAGCGTCATGTATAACGAATCTCCAAAATTCAGATTCCGGATGTCATTGTTCTGAATGGATCTCAGGGTATCAGAATTATAAACGATATAAGGCTGCCCCGGAGGAGGTCCTAAATAAACAGGCGAAACCCAGGTCAATGCATTGCCATCCCGGTTATCAGTCCATACAGGGTAGGCTACCATGTCCTTTGAGGTCACACCAAGATAATCACCGAAATAATTGATAGCCAGCCCTGCTATAGGAGTTGGCGTAAAGGCAACATCACTTACTTTCATATCTGTCCATGTATTCCCGGCGTCATATGAATATGAGATCCACGTTTCGCACTGGGTTGAACTTACATTCCTGTCATCATAATATATCACGCATAGCGTTCCTGTTACCGGATCACAACTGATCCAACTGAAGAAATGCTGTTTGGCAAGACCTGACGGATCCTGGTTTACCTTAATGGGTGACGACCATGTGCTTCCCTGGTCTGTTGAACGAATGAGATATACATCGATATCGCTTCCGGTATTAACCCCGGGAACGCCATTGTTGGCCCAGACAATGTAGATATTTCCTTTATGTATTGAGTTACTCACATCGACCGTCATTGAAGGGAAGGAATTCACCCTCATGTTCTTTGTGGTTCCACTGGTGCGTATTCCTTTTATGTTATTGATAATCCGTGTTGCAGGTGTGAATACTGACCCTCCGTTAAGGGATTTTGTAAATCCAATGGCTGACTCGTCGCCGGGCCAGGTATCATAAATAATAAAAGTACAGTAAACTTCTCCTTCCGGGCCGGTTTGAAGATTTACTCCATGGCAAAAGCTTCCGGCCTGGACACCTGCACTTACCCCGATGGGCGTTGACCAGGTCAATCCGTTATCAATTGATCGCGATATTTCGACCTGGTGATAGTCTGATGAAGTATTTACAAAATTTGTCCAGGCATCATAAAGATTTCCGGGGAAGGGGCTGGCAGGTGAATTATCAATCCACAGATGGTCTTTATCCAGGACATCCAACCCGGGGTATGGAACCGTGGCGACGACGACATCATTCCAGGTTGCGCCCTGATCATCCGACCACGCAACAGATTGTCCGAAATTACCGTCGATCTTGCCGGAGTACCATCTCCCGTTCAAGCTGATAGCTACTGAAGGATCTCCACTATTTTCATTACCGGTTCCCTCAATATCTCCTGCCCAGTTTGCTGCTGCGTTTTCTGAGAAAAGGCCATCAGCTCCATACAAAGTATCGGCATTGGTTCCATTCCAGTTGCTGGAGTTGTTGGAATTCAACAATTCATCTTCATTTTCCGGATTAATAAAGATGGAATTTTCACTTTGTGTGAGATCATTCGTTCCGGTAAGACAGATGTCAGGGGAATCCTGAACCTGAATGCCATTGAGAATAATTTTACTGCCTGTAAATACTGCTTTAGGAACATTAACCCTTGGATTTGGCCTGACATAACCCAATCTGACCATTCGCCGCCAATATCCCATATTGTCGATCATTGTATTTACTTTTCCTTTTCCGGCAGGAGTAATCTCAGGCGAATATGTGTGCCTTTGCGCTTCCAGTGTAAAAAAAGGAAATGAGAAAAATAAAAGAAGAAAGCCGAATATTTTTATCATGGGGAAGATTGTAATCGTTTAACAAAGATAAGGAATCGGGCAGGCATGAGTTAAAATTCACAAAAATAAAAAGCTACCCGGTCAGATTCCGGGTAGCCTTGTATGGATAATTGAAAATGAATATTCTAGTTTATTACAACGAGCTTTTTCGTCAGAGAAGTTGTTTTAGTGATCATTCTGCAGAAATAGATCCCTGTTGATAAGTCACCAAGCTCAATAGCAGTAAGATGATCTCCAGTAGCTTCATCTTTCAGGATGTAACTTTTTCCCACTTGCTGACCGTTTGTATTGATGATTTGGAACGTTACATCAGAAGTCTCAGGAAGGGAGTAGCTTACCTTAGCATATCCTTTGGCTGGATTTGGGTAAAGCGAGAAATATCCATTATTGTTTCTCTTTTGGATACCTGCAACCGGGCCTGATGTTCTGATGTACAAAGCGGGATCTCCAAGCAGAACACAGTCGTATTGGGTCCAACGCTGAGCACCTGGTTCAAATTCGCCAGGTAAGCCAATCCATGGTGCTGTCTGTATTTTGGAAATCATCTGATCCTTGCCGATATGATTTTCAGGGAGGGTGTCATTGTACAGGGCACTGACGAACTGCCTCTGAAGATGTTCAGAAGGCCCATCTGTGGTGCCCTCATCAAACCATCCAAACCGGGTATTGAAGATCCCTGCAACCGCGAAATTATTAATAGCCAGGCTTTGCGATGCAATACAGCCGGGATTGTCATAACCTCCGTCATCACAGCCTTGTGTGTAGATAAGTGAGTAATTATGATCGACTCCATTGGCAAGGTAAAAATTAGCGTCTGTGATCTCGTTTAAACTCATACGCATCATGTAGGAAGTATTAGCGTGACCCAGGTGATAGATAAAGGAAGTTCCCTGGTTGATCAGTGCAATTAAAGAATCCGTGCTCCATTGCCAATAAGTAACTGAGTCGGCGTTGAGTGTATCATAAAGTCGTGTGATATCATTTATTCCGGATGGGACCCCAAAAGAAAAATAACCATTATCGTTGTGATTATCAATCAGTAAATTCATATAATCGCCTCCAAAAGTGAGCGGGTCAGCCCACAGATATTCACCGGCAAACAAGGGACGGGTATCCTCACCCTCTACAGGGTTTGCCTGATAAGATACGGATTTATGGATCATGGAAGCCTGGTCAGACAAAGTGGTAAAAGGAAGTCTGCCAATGGCAACCTCCGGAAGGAGATCTGTGGAGTCGGCAACTTCTCCATAAATATGATTTCCATTAGCATCATCGGAGCCATCCAGTGCGCAATAATAAAGATCAGTAGGTATATCATAGCTCTCTTCTTCAACCCCTCCGGTTCCATAATAAACTATATCATAGAAATCCCTGGACGGAACCAATGACTCAGTTCCTCCTAAAATGACGTATTCAATGCCGTTATTTTGATACTCCTGTCTTATAAAGTTCCTTATTTTCTCAGGAAGATCGTAACCGGACACACCGGAGTTTATATCTTCTACGCTTTCAAATTGGGAAGTCAGTCCAACTGAAGCATAATAATTAACAAGATCGGTAAAACCATCTTCGAAAGAAAATGGAGTAATGATAAGGATCTGGTATCCGGCAGGACTTTTTGGCGCAGCCGGATATTGATTTATCATATCCGGATTTTGAGCAAACCCGAGGATGCGGTTAAGTATATCTTTTGATGTGTTAAGACTCTTCAAAGCATTTACCGAATTCTGGTTCTGCCTGGTTTTTATCCTTATGGTCACATCTTTGAAATACGAGACTTTTCCTGTGGCAGGATTATAATTCACCGGAGTAAAAGTCGACAATGCAAAAGCAAATCCATTGAGATACTGGCTCATGAGATGACCTGTGGGAGAGGCAGGATAATTTCCGTTCAACCCATAAACTGCCTCATTCCTGAGGAGTGTCCCAGTTGATTTTGTTGATAATGGAATAACATCCTGTTTTGGGAAAAGCAGATAAGAGCCTGGTAAAATGACTTCATTTTCACGAATAACCTCAATAGATTCGGCAGACTCACCGGGCGGCAGGATTAATGATACGGCCATATACGGAAGGGTTGGTTCACCCGGTATGCCTGATAAAACTGCTTTATCAAGCGTTACTGTCTGATACTGACCGGTAGTCTTTATGACAGGATTGCTAATATGAAATGTTTTTTCAACATTTCCAGCAAGAGCAACCTGGGATAGAAAAGATACAAAGAGAATTATGGAAAGTTTTTTCATTTAATGATTATTTGTTGAATAGTAAGACAAAGATACTTTTTTTCCGTTGCCTGCAAAGGATTAAAATGTGAGAGGAATAAAATATTATCATTGGATAAACAGAAGGAGGGTCCAGGATATGCTTTAAGCGAACCAAAGACGAACCCAGAGCGAAGGAAGAGCGAACAAAGTCTATAGAAAGTCTATAGCGAGCCTATAGAAACAGTGTCGTTTTTTTAGGTTAATTACTAATAATCAGCATATTAAAAAATGCATTTTTGTGGGAAAATATCGTTATTCATTCAAAAACAATAAGTTGACGATTGGTTTTATCACTATTGAAGATGGGATTTTAAGTTTCGTCAGCTGATAAAAAAGAAGCCACCTTCAGGGGGTGGCTTCTTTTTTCAATGAAAGAGGAAAAGTGTTAATTCACAAGGAATTTCTGAATATTCTTCTTACCATTATTGTCAGTTGTAGTGAGGAAATAAACACCTGAAGAAATGTTGTTCAGGGTAATGGGTTTCAAAATTTTACCGCTGAAAGTCACACCATTTTCCGAATAGACGGTCATCCCCAATGAGTTGGTAATCTCAACTTTGATATTCTGGGGGGTCAGTGAATTCATTTCAAGTGTAAAAGAACCGTGATTAGGATTTGGATACAGAACGATGCTCAAATCAGCATTCTTCTGAGGGATGCCGGTACACGGATCAAAGAAGATCCTGGAGATTATGTATTGGGAACATCCGTCAGGTGTATCGACTGTTACGGCATACAAATGAGATCCTGTACCTACGACATTACCATCGACTGTGATTGAAGGAGTGGTTTCTCCGCCGGGAGCCCATAGGTAAGTTGCTCCCTGAGTTGTAGCATCCAACGTGATTGGCTGGGATACGCAGGTCGTGTCAGCCGGGGTGATATTTACATTCACAACGGGTCCTACCTGGATGTATTTTACTTTAGCTACTGAATCAATCTGACCGCCACGGTCAACCAGCAAGGTAACGTCATGAGGTCCGCAATTCGGGTAAGTCGTTGTGAAGGATGGCATTGTCGAGGTATCAGGAGAAGCTCCCGGAATGATCCAGGTATAAGTTTGGGGAGTGTTGATATATCCTCCGCTAACCGTACTGGTGAATGAAACACTTCCATCTTTTGGAATAGCTGTATTATTAGCTGTAAAATCAGCGGTAAGATCAACTACACCTCTCTTCATTCCCTGAAGAACTTCCTTGGATGTCAGATCCTGGACAAACGCGATGAATTCACAATCACCAAGCGGCCAGGAAGCATCCATATTGAAATTCAGGGTGACACTCTGCTCGTCGCCGGAAGTAAAATCTACAGTAGTTCCATTCTGATCGGGAACCATAAGACGGTTTACATAGTTAAGTATTGACTGACCTTCCCAGTTGTATGCAATATGTGATTGTGTAACAGCGAATAGAACAGCTTTTGGATCAGTCGTCAAAGTCCCGACTTTTGTCATATGAATTGTAACCGTATAGGCAAGTCCATTATTGGCCACATCCATAGACATGCTAATATTTGAAGGAACAGAGATCCTCTGGCTATACTTAGGAGCATAAGTTGAGTACATACTCTGCGTATGATTACCACCTACAACTTTGATGATACCATCAAAAACTGCAGTGGGATTTCCGGTATAGTTGTAGTAGCTGCAACGGGCTTCGGAATAAGAGTTTGCGAAAGGATCGCTTCCCTGCCCCAGGTTATGATCTTCCATAACGGCAACAAAATCGCCATGAGAAAGAAGATCATCTGCGCCCAAAGCTGCACCCGGGCAGTAAGTACATAATACACTCGTGGTTATTTCCATAACGACCATCTGACGAGGTACTGTCTGTCCGATCATGATGGTAATGGAAAAGAGTAAAATTAAAGAGAGGAGAAGCTTTTTCATGTTTTCTTTTTTAAGGTTAAAAACAAATTTGAAGATTGCAAATTTACTGATTTTTCAATATATACAGGTTAAAATTGAAATTTTTAATCTCATTTTCCTTATTATTTTAATTGATAAAAGTGACTTTAATCATTAATTGAGAGTTATTCTTTCTTGGGGCTTTATAAAAAGAGGCTGTTTCATGAAAAGAAACAGCCTCCTGAACATTTTAATGTAATACTGTTGGCTTGATTATTTGAAAGGGTTACTGAATAACAACCTTTTTAACAATTGTGCCGCCACTGGACAGATCAGCTTTCAGATAGTAAACTCCGGTACCGAATCCAGATGTATTTACAGTAATATTATTTGCATTTACCGTTTGGTCAATCACCGACTGACCTGTTACATCGTATACCTGGATTTTTTTAATATTGGTAGTGGCCTGAATGGTCATAAAATCTTTTGCAGGATTAGGGAAGATAACCAAAGAATTATTATTCAGTTCATTAATACCAACATTACCTACATAGATATAAGCTGTCTGGATGAGTGTATCCATCTGACCGCCATTATTAGCTATAAGAGTAACACTATGAGTACCTGGGACTGAATACTCAATGGTTGGATTCATTGCACTTGAGGTATCAGGAGTACCTCCATCGAAGATCCATTGATACGATTCGGGTGCTCCAACGTACCCTCCTACGGTGGTATTGGTGAAAGTTACACTACCGTTCAGTGGAATCTGGGTAACATTTGCAGTAAAGCCTGCAGTCAAAGGAACAGCACCTTGTTTGATAGTCTGTAAAACCTTATATTGGTTCATGGCATAGCCATAGGTTCCGGGGATGATTCCCTGGCCGGCATCTTTATCCTGTAGGGTCGCTATAAATTCGCAATTGTTGAGTACCCAGGAAGAGTTCATGGCGAAATTCAATGTTATCGTCTGGGTATTGCCACCTGCAAAACTGACTGCAGTTCCATTCTGATCAGGGACCATAAGACGGTTAAGATGCTGAAGCTTGGTTTGTCCTTCCCAGCTATAAGTAATGTCAGACTCAGTAACGAAGAAATAAAGAACATTACTTGATGATGAAAGGGTCCCAGTCAGGGTTATCGTGATAACTGCGGTGTAATTCAGACCATCATTGGTAACATTCATCGACATATCCACCGGGGAGGGCACTGTATCAGTTTCGTTGTACAATGGCAAATAAGCTGGATACATTGAATTTGTATGGTCTCCACCAACATAGCCTTCAGAAGCATCGAAGCAAACAGACGGCAAAGCTTTTACTAAATACATTGTATTTCTTGCCAAAGAATAGGTATTGGAGTAAGGGTCAGTGCCCAGCATATTACTATGACTGGCGACAACTGCAACAGATTTTCCATTGGCAAGCAAATCATCGCAACCCTTTTGACCACCTGGGCAATATGTGCATAATGTGCTTGTAAAATCTTCAACAAGCACAAACTGACGTGTTGACTGCGACATTACAGCCAAAGTCGATAAGGTAAGTGCTAAAAAGAATAAAAGCTTTTTCATAAGTTCTTGTTTATTGGTTAATAATAATTTTAGTGACACAAATTTAAATATTTTACCATATTGGATAAGGAAAGAATTAAAAATTTCAAACTTCCTCTCTTAAATTTCAAATTACTTCGAATCCAGCTTTTGCAAAGCATATGCATAGGCTCCAATGGATACTGCCTTAGATGTTCCCAACCGGGAAATTCCAACTCCCGTTTTTTTAATAGGATCATATTGCACTTTTTTGGAACTGAAAGGAACAGGAATTTCCATGGCTGAACGTTCCAGGAATTTTGCCAGGTCGGTTTCGTCTTCAAGGTTGAAGGCTGTGATTTCCAAACGTTCAAGAAGCAAACCTGCCGTAGTTTCAAAAGGATGATTCATCTCGCTGACCAGTTTGGGTAAAAATAGTGGATAAGCTCCGGACAACCCACCACCAATCACTATCAATCCGTCTACCAAAGTGATGGCATTGCACAAAGCATCAGCAGCTGCAGTTGCAAACGATTCGAAGGACTTTAATGCTGCTTCACGATTTCCCGGTTTTTTCCCTGACCCGATCTCGCAGATCTCTTTTGGTTCGGGACAACTTGCAAGGTTGATCCCGGTATAATTTGCATATTCTCTCTTAATACCCCGGATACTCACGCTTTCTTCGGCATCGAATTGCTTGAAAATGCCGTTCCTTACCCGGTTTATCTCTCCCTGTGCCGAGTTATCTCCCTGGAAAAGAGATCCCCTGGTCACAATGCCGCCGCCAAAGCCAGTTCCAAAAGTGACGCCGAGAAGATTCCGGTACTGTTTGGGATTTCCAGCTTCTGCAAGTTTCCGGTTTATTTCGGGTAAAAGGCCTGCCATTGCCTCACCATATGCAAACAGATCACCGTCATTATTGATGAACACCGGAATGCCAAAGGTTTCTTCAAGCATGGGTCCCAGTGCTACTCCTCCTTTGAAAGACGGCAGGTTCTGAAGATCCCCGATGATACCATTCTCGTAATCCGCAGGGCCGGGAAAACAAAAACTAATGGCAGCGGGTTTCTTGTTGATCTTTAATTTTATCCTGTTGAAACCTTCAATGATATTTTTCAGGATCGCTTCAAGATTTTCTCCTTTGGCAGATTGGGTTATCGGCTCAATGATCTCTTTTTCAGCCTGTACTGCTGAGAATACGAAATTCGTGCCCCCTCCGTCCAGGGACATCACTATTCTTTTATCGGAACTGTAACTCATGGAAAACCAGTTATTAAGTTTATAAAGTTATCAAGTTATCAAGTTATAAAGTTATCAAGTTATAAAGTTATCAAGTTATCAAGTTATAAAGTTATCAAGTTATAAAGTTCTATCGATTCATTATTAATGTTCCTCAATTAATGAGCTTCCAGCCAATTACCACCTGAACTGATTTCAATCTCTACAGGAACGTCTAAGCGAATAGCATTCTTCATCTTTTCATCTACCATTGCCCTCAAGTCTTCAATCTCTTTTTTATAAACATCAAAAACCAATTCGTCATGAACCTGCAGGATCATCCTGCTTTTCATTTTCAACCGGGTAATCTCATCATAGATGTTGATCATTGCTATCTTGATCATGTCTGCAGCTGTTCCCTGGATAGGAGCGTTTATGGCGTTTCGTTCAGCAAAACCGCGGACAGTTGCATTGGCACTGTTGATATCACGAAGGTACCTTCTTCGTTTCATCATGGTTTCGACATAACCATTCTTTTTCGCAGAAGCTATTGTTTGATCTATGTATTGCCTGATACCGGTAAACCTGTCAAAATATTGCCGGATAATATCCGAGGCTTCTTTCCGCGGAATGTTCATCCTCTCTGACAGGCCAAATGCCGACATCCCATAGATGATCCCGAAGTTGACAGCCTTGGCATTCCTTCTCATTTCCCTGGTCACATCTTCGAGTTTTACACCATAGACCCTTGCAGCAGTGGCTGCATGAATATCGAGACCGGCATTAAAGTCCGCACTCATTTCTTTATCGTGGCTTAAATGGGCAATGATCCGTAATTCTATCTGGGAATAGTCTGCAGATAGTAACAGGTAATTTTCATTACGCGGAACAAATGCCTTGCGGATCTCCCTGCCTCTTTCGGTCCGGATCGGGATATTCTGGAGGTTGGGGTTGTTTGAACTTAGTCTGCCAGTGGCAGCAACAGCCTGGTTGTAAGATGTATGTATCCTTCCGTCCCTGGCACTGACCAAGGTCGGGAGAGCATCGACATAAGTCGATTTGAGTTTTGTCAGTGAACGGTAATCCAGTATTTTTTGAACAATTGGGTGTTTATTGACCAGTTTTGTCAGAATGTCTTCCCCTGTCGAGTACTGTTTGGTCGCTGTTTGCTTAGGATTATCGACTATTTTCAGCCTATCGAAAAGGATCTCTCCAAGTTGTTTCGGAGAGGCAATGTTAAATGATGTGCCAGCATCTTCAAATATTCCGGCTTCCAGAACTTTAATCTCCTGTAAAAGTTCTGCGGAATAATCATGAAGTGCTGATGAATCGAGTTTAATACCTTCTGCTTCCATAGAAGCAAGTACCGGAACAAGAGGTACTTCAATCTTATCAAAGAGCTCCAGCGTATTTGTCGAGGTGAGCATGGGTTCGAATACCTGCCTGAGCTGCAAAGTAACATCGGCGTCTTCTGCAGCATATTCTTTTATTAACTCATGGTCTACGTCCCGCATGTTTGCTTGTTTCAATCCTTTTTTGCCGATCAGGGCTTCAATAGGGACCGGTTTATACCGGAGGTAAGTCTCGGACAGAAAATCCATATTATGGCGCTGGTCAGGCTGAAGAAGATAATGTGCCAGCATGGTATCAAATAGTTTCCCCTTAACGTCAATATCATACCATTTCAGCATCGAGATGTCGAATTTCATGTTTTGGCCTGTCTTCCCGATATTTTCATCCTCAAATACTTCTTTAAAGTCGTGAACGATTTGAAGAGATTCATTGTAGTTTGCCGGTAAAGGTATATACCAGGCTTCGTGAGGTTTAATGGCAAATGACATCCCAACTAATTCTGAGTCATGGGTATCAAGACCGGTAGTTTCGGTATCAAAACAGAAGGATCCCTGATTTTTCAAGAGAGCAATAAGTTGTTTACGCTTCTCAGCCGTATCAACCAGGTGATAAGAGTGGGGGACAGTCTGTATTGTACTGAATACCGCATCGGAATCTTCATTGTCGGGGGATAGAGTTATAGGGTTCTGAGCATTGCTGAACATAGAAAGTTGCTGAGTAGAAGGCTCAGCAGGTTTTCTGCCTGGCTCAGTATTCAAGGGTAATAAATCTGCTTCAGCAGATTGCCCGGTTGAGGAGTAAGGATTTGTAGAGAGCCATGCGAAAACTCTTTGGGCGAAGGTGCGGAATTCAAGGTCGTCGAGTAATTTTTTAAGACGGTCCTTATCAGGAGGTTCAAGGATCAGTTTATCTTCTTCGAATTCCAGGGGAACATCAAGGAGGATGCTGGCCAGTTGTTTCGACAGCAGCGCCATTTCCTTATTGGCTTCGATCTTTTCACGTAGCTTATCATTTTTAATTTCATGAACATGTGCGATCATGTTTTCCACGCTTCCGAATTCAGCAATCAGCTTCTTGGCGCCGACTTCGCCGATACCTTTAATACCGGGAATATTATCAGAAGCATCGCCCCATATTCCAAGGATATCCTTAACCTGTTCAGGACGATCAATTTCAAATTTTGCACATACCTCTTTTGGTCCCCAGATCTCTGCTGGATTTCCAAATTTTGCAGGTTTGTAAATCAATGTTTTTTCACTTACAAGCTGTCCGAAATCTTTATCCGAAGTCATCATATAAGTTATAAAACCCTGTGCTTCGGCTTTCTTTGCTAGTGTCCCGATAATGTCATCGGCTTCATATCCCGGCAGGATCAGCGTAGGAATGTTAAATGCTTCGATCAGTTCACGGATATATGGAAGAGAGGCAATAAGATCTTCAGGTGCTTCTTCTCTTTGGGCTTTATATTCAGCGAAATCGACATGCCGTTGTGTAGGAGCGGCGGTGTCGAAGGCTACACCTATATGTGTGGGCTTTTCATTTTTAAGAACATCAAACAAAGTATTGGCAAAACCCATGATGGCAGATGTGTTAAGACCTTTGGAATTGACACGGGGGTTCTTGTTCAGAGCATAGAAGGCCCGGTATATCAGGGCCATGGCATCGAGGAGAAATAGTTTTTTTTCCGGCATGGTGTTATGGGTCAACTTGTCTTCAAGGAGTAAAGTTTGTTACAAAGATAAAACGATTTGTCTGAAGGTCTTCAATTTCTTAATATGAGTAAACACAGGATATTATCCAATCAGTGAACATTTGTCTGTTTATATCTTAATAAAATTTCTTGTGCCGGATGGTCAATCTTAATTTACATTTGAGTAAACCAATCTTTATTCTATGGCAAAACGTAAGTCCACCGAGAAAAAAATATTCGTCCTGGACACTTCGGTTATTTTGTATAACCACAATGCCCTCAACAGCTTTGAAGATAATGATGTGGCCATCCCCATTACCGTACTTGAAGAGCTGGATAACTTCAAAAAAGGGAATGATACCATCAACTTTGAAGCCCGGGAGTTCATCCGGATCATGGACAAACTTTCAGACAAATCTACGCTGACCGACTGGATTCAGTTAAACCATCCTAAGGCAGGGAAGTTCAAAGTAGTGATGAATGAACAGAGTGAGCTGGATGCTGTGAAAGTATTTGGTGAAAATAAACCCGATCACAGGATCCTGAATGCAGCACTCATCATGATCTCTGAAAACCCGGGCAAACGGGTCGTACTGGTAACCAAGGATATTAATCTCAGGCTTAAAGCAAAATCCTTGAATATACCTGCCGAAGACTTTGAGACCGGCAAGATCAAGGATGTTGATTCTCTTTATTCCGGGAAAACACTGATCGAAGGAATTGAGAAAGCCGTCATTGACATGATCTATTCTGATGGATCAATTCCACCGGAATATGTGGGTATCACTAACCCGATTCCCAACCATTATTTTATTCTCAAGAACGGCAAGACGTCTGCACTTACTTTCTATAACCCAGAATCAGAAAGAATTGAGAAGATTGAGAAACATGCCTGTTACAAGATCACTCCGCGAAATGCAGAACAGGTATTTGCCTTTCATGCCATTCTTAATCCAAATGTGAAACTTGTTACCCTCCAGGGAATCGCAGGAACCGGAAAAACATTACTCGCTCTTGCAGGTGCGTTGGAACAGAAAAGAAACTTCAAACAAATCTATCTTGCACGGCCGATAGTCCCCCTGAGCAATAAGGATATTGGCTACCTTCCCGGTGATATCAAATCAAAGCTCAATCCTTATATGGAACCCCTTTGGGACA
>Ga0224559_1001494_pt1 | contig 12761 bp, 10 predicted proteins | sample 714S33034metaG_FD_180676 | JGI IMG/M metagenome (GOLD analysis project Ga0224559, IMG submission 180676) | Peat soil microbial communities from Stordalen Mire, Sweden - 717 S3 30-34 | ecosystem: Environmental > Terrestrial > Soil > Wetlands > Peat | place: Sweden: Norrbotten County, Stordalen... | reverse complement strand
CGCCGTTCTGGTAGAGATTGCCGTTGCCCTGGTATAAATAATAAGTGTCCCAGAAATAAACGCCGGGCGGCGGCACGCAACCAGCGAGCGGAAGCACCAGTCCAAGCTGGTAATTGCCGAGGCCATATTCCGTCGCCTTCGCCGGAGCGGCGAATGCGAGGCTCGCGACGATGAACAACGCTGGGACTGTCGATGATCGCCGCATCTCGCCGACTTCCTCAAACCGCGCGTCGCCAAGAATCCGGGCGGACGAGAGCAGTCTAGGGCCGGCGCCGAAATCGCGAAATGCGCTTTGATCTCAGTTGGAGGCTCTTAGCTCAATTTCGTCGAAGAGTTACATTTCCGCTACAGATCGACCCATTTTTATCGGCGCCGTGGCAAAAAGAGGCGCTATTTCCCGCTGGTCGGCGCCGAAACATTCGGCGCCGCCACAGGTGGAGGCCTGACAGCTCCAGGCGAATGGCGGCTGATTCGCGCCAGGAGAGCTGACAAAACGGAAACTGAAGCCCTATGCGGACCAACCGTTTTCCAAATGCCACGGACCCGGAAAATGTCTCGTTTCGCCTCCAAGCGACGCCAGGCTCGCTTGCCTGCTATTTATTGACCTCGATGCCTTTTTTCTCGCGATATTCGTCGATGATGCGGCCGAGCACCTTGATGATCTTCTCATCGGGATGCGATTTGCAATAGACAATCGTTTCGTGCTCGGCCTCTTTGCTGCGGGGAATATTGGCGAAATGTTTCTTCGCCAGACCGTTGTACCAGCCGCTATACCAGGCCGTGAGGTAGTTGGCGTCTTCCTGGAAGGTGTTGGCGAGCTGCGCGCAGCTCAACTCCTGAACATCGAGATAGCCGTCCTTGTCGGCATAGGTGTTCAGCTCCACCGCGGCATGCGCAATCGCGCCCAGTCCGAAGCACGCGGCCGCGGCGACCGTCGCAAGCAAGATCTTTCGCATTTATCTCTCCATGGTCCCTAATCAATCAAGGACGGATTTATTTTCACCCGGTCCGGCGCGCCGCCACAGGCGTTCACGCCGCCGTGATCTTCTACTTCGAAGCGCAAGCGTGAAACAAGGGGCGATCGGCATAGACGGGAGGCGTCGCGCCGAGACCCGCGATGCGATCCGTCACGAAAACGCATCGCTGTTGGATTACGCCGCCATTTTGAAGCAAGATCCCGAGGCGCGCCTTTCGACGCGGCGGCCAAATTCTCCAAGTCACTTCAAGATCAAAGGAATTATACATTGCGCCTGGCATTGATGGTGACGGCGGGCGTCTTGATCGTCGCGGCGGCCGGTCTCGCAGCCTATTATTTCATCTTGCCTCACGCCGCCCTGCGCGTGACGACGGGGGCGCCAGGAACCACGGCGCACCGCTTCGTCTCCGCTTTCGCCGCAACGACCGTCGCCCAGCATCCGCGCGTCCAGATCCGCCTCGTGGAGGTCGCCGACCTCGCCGCGAGCGCCAAGGCGATTGAAAACCACGCCGTCGACCTCGCCATCGTCCGCTCCGACGGCCCCCTCCCGGCGAATGGCGCGACGATCGCCATTTTGCGCCGCGACGTCTTCGCCATCGTGACGCCCGCTAAATCGGCGATCGACAAGATTCCCGCCCTTGTCGGCCGGACCATCGGCATTCCGGCCGGACCGCTGCAGAGCTACAATGAGCACGCCCTCGACACGATCCTGAGCTATTACGACATCCAGCCCGGCAGCGTTAAGCGGGCATTCCTGCCAATGGCCGAAATCGGGCGCGCAGTCGCCGACAAACGCATCGCCGCCGTCCTCGCCATCGGGCCGATGGGGCCGGGCGAAGTCGTCGACGTCGTCGCGGCGGTCAAGGCTGCGACGAAGAATTCGCCGAAAATCCTCGGCATCGACGAAGCCGACGCCATCAACAAGCAATTTCCCGGATTCGAATCGATCGACGTTCCGGCCGGCGCGTTCCGGGGACGCCCCGCCGTCCCGGACGACACGGTATCGACGCTCGCCGTCACCTACCGGTTCGTCGCGCCGAACACGATGCTGGACATCGTGGCGGGCGCTATCGCGCAATCGCTGTTCACAGCCAAGGCAAAGCTTATGCAAAGCACGCCTGCGGCCGCGCAGATAGAGGCGCCCGATCCCGACGACAAGAACCCCGTCCTGCCCGTGCACCCGGGCGTCGCGGCCTATCTCAACAATGGCCAGCAGAGCTTTTTCGACGAGTTCCAGAGCTATTTCTATATCGGCGGGCTCGCCCTCAGCACGCTGGGTTCGCTGGTCGCGGTGGTGATTGGCCGGCTTAACCAGCGCAAATCACAAGAAGAGCTATCGCAAATCGATCGCCTGATCGGGCTCGCCGATCAGGCGCTCCGCGCGCGCCGGCTGTCCGAAATCGAGGCGCTGGAGGAAGAGCTCAACGGAATCGTCGGCTGGTTCGTGAAAAACGGCGGCGGCGGCGGAGACGGCAGCGCCTTCTCCGTCGCCATCGCGCATGCACGCTACGCCATAGACAAGCAGCGAACGACGATTGTACGCGAAACCAGGGATGAAGCCAGGCGCAAGGACACCCCAATCGGTCCGGAGGCCAGGGCCAGCGCTTCGCGGCCGGAGGATTTGGCTTCGCCGCAGGAGACTTCCAGCGCGCCCGTGGAGGCGCTGAATTCGTAACGGATCTCGGCCAAGCGAGGGCGGGGCTTGACTGAACCGGCGCGCCATGCCTGCCTTCCGCAAAGCTCACGAAAGTTTGGATCAGATGTCGCTCAATGTCGCCGTCCAGATGGACCCGGTCGAAAAAATCGCCATAGCCGGCGACACGACTTTCGCGCTCTTGCTCGAGGCGCAGGCGCGCGGCCATAAGCTGATCTACTATACGCCGGACAAGCTCTCGCTTGTCGGTGGCCGCGTCGTCGCCGAGGCAGCCCCGATCGCGGTCCGCGACGTCGCCGGCGACCATTTCACCCTTGGCGAGGCAAGGCCTGTCGATCTCGCCGGGATGGACGTCGTGCTGCTGCGCCAGGATCCGCCGTTCGATCTCGCCTATATCACCTCGACGCATCTGCTTGAGCTGCTGCCGCCTGAGACGCTCGTCGTCAACGACCCCGCGAGCGTACGCAACGCCCCGGAAAAACTGTTCGTCATGCAGTTTCCGCAGCTGATGCCGCCGACCCTCATCACACGCGATAAAAAGGCGATCGAGGCGTTTCGCGAGGCGCAGGGCGAGGTGGTGATGAAGCCGCTCTACGGCCACGGCGGCGCGGCTGTGTTCAAGATCGCCCGCAAGGACCCGAATTTCGGCTCGCTCTACGACATGTTCGCGGCCACCTTTCGCGAACCCTTCGTTGTGCAGCGCTTCCTGCCGGCTGTCAGCCTCGGCGACAAGCGCATCATTTTGATCGACGGCGTCGCAATGGGAGCGGTGAACCGGGTTCCGGCGGAAAACGACATCCGTTCCAATATGGTTCGCGGCGGGGCGGCTGCGGCGACCGAATTCACGCCACGCGAACAGGAAATTTGCGAAACGATCGGCCCGGAACTAAAAAGGCGGGGCCTTGTTCTTGTGGGGATCGACGTCATCGACGGAAATCTGACAGAAATCAATGTGACCTCGCCGACCGGGATCCGGGCGATCAAGCGGCTCGGCGGGCCGGATCTGGCGGTTGCAGCCTGGGACGCGATCGAGACGGCGAGGGCCTCGAGGCCTCGCATCAGAGGCGGCGGCCGGCCCTACCCTGTCGAACCAGTCGAGCCGCAACCATCCCGTAAGTCCGATCGGAACGTTTGACGCCATGCTCGAAACAGTCTCCCCGCGCCGCCGCCGCGGACCAATTCTCCCGGCGTCGAAACTGTTCGACCGCGCGGGCCTGCGCGCGAACATCGCGGCGCTGCACGCCGACGGACGCTCGGTCGAGACCGTGCGCCCCGAAGCGCTGGCGCTTTTCCGCGCCTCTCTCGAGCATGGCCGGGCCCTTGTCCGGGCGGCGCTCGAAAACAATGGCGGCGGTCTCGTCTGCGCCGGCCAGCTGGCGCATATCGAAGACGAATTGATCCACGCGATCCACGATTACGTCGCAACCTATGTCCATCCGGCGACGGACGCGGCCTCGGCCAAAATCGGCGTCGTCGCCGCCGTCGGCGGCTACGGCCGCGCGACCTTGGCGCCCGGCTCCGACATCGACCTGCTGTTCCTGCTGCCGGACGATGCGCCGCGACGCTCCCAGTCCGTCGTCCAGTCGATCCTGTATGTGCTGTGGGATCTCGGCCAGAAGGTCGGTCATTCGACCCGCACCGTCGGCGAGTGCCTCGATGAGGCGCGCGCCGACATGACCGTGCGCACGGCGCTACTCGAAGCCCGCTTCCTCATCGGCGAAGCCGCTCTCTTCGAGACGATGCGCACGCGGTTCGAGCGCGAGATCGTGCATGGATCGACGCCCGAATTCGTCGCCGCCAAGCTCGCCGAACGCGACGCCCGCGTCGCCAAGGCCGGCCGCTCGCGCTACCTCGTCGAGCCGAACGTCAAGGATGGCAAGGGCGGCCTGCGCGACCTCAACACGCTGTTCTGGATCGCCAAATATGTCTACGAGGTGCGCGAGGCCGGAGAACTCGTCGGCGCCGGCCTTTTCTCACGCGCCGAATACAGGCTGTTCTGCCGCTGCGAGGAGTTTCTCTGGCGGGTGCGGTGCCATCTCCATTTCATGACCGGCCGGCCAGAGGAACGGTTGACTTTCGACCATCAGCGCCAGATCGCGTCGCAGCTCGGCTATTCGACGCGCGGCGGCCTCGCCAGCGTCGAACGTTTCATGAAGCATTATTTTCTCGTCGCCAAGGAAGTCGGCGATCTGACGGCGATCGTCTGCGCCGCCATGGAGGAGCGCGAGGCCAAGCCGCATGCGGTGCTCGATCGCTTCGGCCCGTTCCTGCCGGCGCCGGCCGCCATCGCCGCCGGGGATTTCGCCATCGAGAGCGGCCGCGTGACAGTTGCGGGGCCGCAGATCTTCGAGGATAATCCGGTCAATCTCATCAAGCTGTTCTGGGTCGCCGACCGCAACGGGCTTGCGATCCATCCCGACGCAACGCGCCTCGTCACCAGGTCGCTCAAGCGCGTCGACGCCAAATTGCGCGCGAACGCCGAAGCCAATCGCCTGTTTCTCGATATTCTGACCTCCCGCAATACGCCGGAGATCGTGCTGCGCCTGATGAATGAGGCTGGCGTGCTTGGCCGCTTCGTGCCGGATTTCGGCAGGATCGTCGCGCTGATGCAGTTCAACATGTATCACCACTACACTGTGGATGAACATCTGTTGCGCGCCGTCGGCAATCTCGTCGACATCGAGCAACAGCGCTATTCGGGCGAACATCCGCTGGCCTGCGAAATCCTGTTGTCGATCAACAACCGGACCGCGTTGATCGTCGCCCTGTTCCTGCACGATGTCGCCAAAGGGCGCATCGAGGATCATTCGATCGCCGGCGCTGGCGTCGCGCGCGCGCTCGGTCCGCGCCTTGGCCTCAGCGACGCGGAGACCGAGACCGTCGCCTGGCTCATCGAAAACCATCTCGTGATGTCCGACACGGCGCAACGGCGCGACCTTGGCGAACGCAAGACGATTTTAACCTTCGCGCATAAGGTGCAAACGCTCGAACGGCTTAAAATGCTGTTCATCCTGACGATCTGCGACATCCGCGCGGTCGGCCCCGGCGTCTGGAACCACTGGAAGTCCGAGCTGATGCGCACCCTTTATTGGGAAACCGAGATGGTGCTCGCCGGCGGCCATTCGACGATCGACCGCAGGCGGCGCGTCGCGCAGGCGCAGCTGGAACTTCGGCGCGGGCTGCCGCAGTGGAGCGACCTCGATTTCGCCGCCTACGCCGAGCGCCACCCGCAGGCCTATTGGCTCAAGGCCGATCTCGAACAGCAAATCCTGCACGCCAAACTCCTCAACATGACCGAGGTCGAAATGCGCGCGCCGGTGACGCATATCGTCATCGACCCGTCGCGCGGCGTCACCGAACTCACCGTCATCGCGCCCGACCATCCGCGTCTTTTGTCGATCATCGCCGGGGCGTGCGCCGCATCCTCCGCCAATATCGTCGACGCGCAGGTGTTCACGACGAGCGACGGCATGGCGCTCGACACCATCGCCGTGTCGCGCGCCTTCGATTACGACGAGGATGAGTTGCGGCGCGCGAGCCGCATCGCCTTCGCGATCGAGCAGGCGCTCGCCGGCGACATCGAACTCAAGGACATCGTGGCGGCGCGCAGCGGCCAACCCGGCGCCCGCCAGAAGACCTTCCCGCTGCATCCCGAGGTCACGATCGACAATTCGCTATCGACGCGCCTGACCGTCGTCGAAGTCTCGGGGCTCGACCGGCCGGGGCTTTTGTTCGATCTCACCGCCGCGCTGTCGCGCCTCGATCTCAACATCGGCTCGGCCCATATCGCGACCTTCGGCGAAAAAGCCGCCGACGTCTTTTATGTGACCGACCTCAAGGGCGACAAGGTCATTGCGCGCGACCAGCATGAATTGATCCGCCAGGCGCTGCTTGCCGTCTTCGAGCCGGGCGGGGACCCCGCCGCCCTGAAATCGGCGAGGCGCTGACCGGCGCTTGAGGCTCACGAAGAACCCCGGATTTGCGAAAAACTTGATTTTTTCCGGCGGAAAACTGATATCCAGCCCTCCTTTCACATGAGCGGATGACCCATGATCGATCCAGCCGACAATGGCCCAGATGACGCGGATGCGACGCAGGCGGACGCGGGCGCGCGTCAGGAAAATCCTGACCCCTTCATCGTGCTCGAAAATCTTCAGCTCGAAAACACCGGGCTGAAGGACAAGCTGCTGCGCTCTCTCGCCGACATGGAGAATTTGCGCCGGCGCACGGAGAAGGAAGTCGCCGACGCTAAAATCTATGGCGTCACCTCCTTCGCGCGCGACATGCTGACTTTCGCCGACAATCTGCACCGCGCGCTGGCCAATGTGCCGGCTGAAGTGCGGGCGAAGGCCGAGCCCGCCGTCAAAAGCCTGATTGAAGGGCTTGAGCTGACCGAGCGCGATTTCGCCTCTAGGCTCGAACGCTTTGGCGTCAAAAAGCTCGATCCGGCGGGGGGCAAGTTCGACCCCAATCTGCATGAGGCCCTGTTCGAGCAGCCGGACGAGAGCGTGCCGACAGGCACCGTCGTGCAAGTCATCGAGCCCGGCTATGTCATCGGCGAGCGCGTCCTGCGCCCGGCCAAGGTCGGCGTCTCGCGCGGCGGCCCGAAGGGGTAAGGGGCGCCCCCGATCTCGCCGTGGTGACGGGCGGATTGAGGAGAGGCGGCGACTGGCGCGCCGCCTGTCGCCGATGAGGCGGTTCGCGTGGCCTATCGATTATCCCGCAGGATGGCCGTCAGCAACTCGTCCCCGCCCTCAATCGACTCATCGCCGCGGAAGCGCGAGATTTCGATATGATCGTCCTCGAAGACGTCGATCTCCATGCGCTCGCCGACGAAGGTGGCTGTTAGCGTTATCGTGTCGGGCCGCGTCCGTTCGATGAAGAAATGGACGTGGGCAGCTTCAAGTGCCTTGATCGTTTCGAATAGAGCCGAAGACATGTGGCCTCACGGTTTGAAATTCGAATTCCTCGCGGCGCCGGCTCAGGCGTCGGCGTCCCGCTCAAGAAAAATCTGGTTGCCGCCTTCGCAGAACAAGCAGCCGCCCTTTGCAAAAAACAACACCCATTGCGTGTCTTCCTCCTCCTGCAAACGTCGCTCCCGGATAAAAAGCGTTCCCGACAGGTCGAAGGTGAACAGCCATCCGGAAGACTCGGGCGCGTAGACTGCCGAAACCAGCTTCTGCCCGTTGAGCTGATCGAAGGCTCTTTCGTCGAATTTCTCATCGGTCCTATCGCAACGGAACCCACCGGCCTCGATGCTCCACAGACTCGCTTCAATAAACAGATGCCACTCTCCGGTAGGAATTACCAAACGCCTTTGAAGGGCGAGGGCGACGCGCTCCGGTTTGCCCGCGCTCGGGTAGGGACCGCGCACCTCCAGATGGGGCTTACCGAAATCAAGCCTTAGAACGCCATATTCCCCGCTGCGCACGGACCAGACATATTGCCCGCTTATGGCGGATAGCATTTCGACAGTCCGATCTACGTTTAACTTAACTTTGTTGGCCACTGCGCTGCCTCCGCGTCAGATCGATTACGGCGTCTTCTTCACCGATTTGGCTATTTCTACAAGCTCCTGAAAATCGGTAATTCCCCGCCCCGAAATTTCATTATGAAATGCTCGCTTTTCTTCTTTTGTTGTAAGGCCCGCCGCTTGCGCCGCGGCTGCCGCCGCCTTGAGGCCCTGCGGGTCGTCTGCCGACGCTACGGGAACAATCGGCGTCCCGTCAGGCGCGAATCCTATCGGCGGCGGCTCACCGGACTGCGCCACCTGCACAGCCGGCCCGTCCGGCTCCACGGAAATATCAGACAAAGCCTGCCCGTGGCCGATCAGCGTTGGAGCCGCGCCGCTCGCGCCGCCGCCCGATCCCCATCGCCCGCTGGCCCGCCCGCTGCCGGCCGGCACGCGCGGCTGATCGGGGTTGTATTTCTGAAGACCGTCCAGCGCGGTCGGATCGAGGCCGAGGCCCTTCATCAGCGCGCGCGGCGTCATCCCCTCTTTCAACAACTCGTCCGCCGCGCAAAGCGCGAAGGCCTGTTCCTCCGTCAGGGGCGGCAGGCGCGCATAGGTCAGATGAAGCTGCGCGCGGAATTTTTCGCCGCCCTTCCAAAGCGCGATCGCCTTACCCAGCACATCAAGGATTTGCGGCGAGACGGCGCAGGCGAAAGCCGCCGATAGCACGGTGAGAATGCGCGCTTCCTCACCATCAAGGGCGAGCCCCGCGAGCAGGGTCCCGGCGCCGAGCAGGAACCCCTCGTCCGTGATTTCGAGATTTCGCCGCAGTCCTTGCGCGCGCCGCGCGGCGAACCGCGCCTCCAGATCGTCAAGTCGCAACGCCAAACCCCTCCAAGACGGAATCGAAGCCTGGCGTCAGTCTAATCGAGATCGGTATTTCTACCTGAAAATTGCCGGAGACAAAAGGCGGAGGCCGCCATGTAAGAATCGCACCCCGAAGGAGGCGCCTCAAAGCATGGAGGGCAGGATGCGGTCTGGCGGGCGGTGACCGTCCATGAACATCTTGACGTTGACGATCACCTTGTCGCCCATGTCGATGCGCCCTTCGGTCGTCGCCGAGCCCATATGCGGCGACTGCGAGGCGGGCTCCTGACGCCGGAGCCCGCTCCCTATCGGTTCAATTCTTCGTCGCGGCGACGCTCAACCCCGCGCCCATGGGAAAGCTTTGGGTTGGCTGATATTTCCCGGCGAAATCGATGTAGCCGATCTGAAGCTGGCCGACCCCGAAACCGTAGAACACCAGAAACTGCCCGCACTGCACCAGATTGGTGAAATATTTGGGCAGCACTAATGATTGGTCTTTCACGAAGGTTCCCGGTTGGCCCCCGAATTGCGCCGGTCGAGTGAAGTGACCCGTAATGGCCGCGCCCGTGGCCGAATTGTAAAGCAGCAGGTGTCCATTCTGTTCGACCGCTTCGTCGAATCCGATAAGCCCTAGCGAATTGGTTGTCGCCACAGTCGCGGCGACATATTTGTCGTTAGCCGGGAGCGCGTCGTAAGTTATCGATCCGCTTTCCCACAAGCCGTTAAATACATTCCACACAATAAGGTCGTCGCCAACGGACGCGAAATTTGTGTAGCCTGCCCGCAAAGTCACGGCTGTCGTGTTCTGATACAATTGACCGGTGCTTGAAATCGTGGCTATCACGCCCAGGCCATTTGGTTTATTATAGAAAAACAAGTCGTTATTTGTATGGCCGACAAGCGTCCAGGGCGAAAAATTCGTTTTTGTGTAAGTTTGCGGCAAAGAACCGTCGGGATTAGCCTGGACGATCGCCCCGACGCCTTGATTGCCATTTAAGTTATACAGGAAAACAAACTCTCCAACAGATACTCTGTCATACCATTGCTTCGACCATGGATAGCTGTTGGCGCCTGGCCGGATCGAGCCATTTCCATCCATGAGATAAGCTTGCGCGCCGCCGTTAAAGTAGGAATATAAAACGAAGCCGGACGTCGTGGGAATAATCGTATCCTTGCCTTTCTGGCTTGGGATAATGACGTCGAACGCCGAATGGAAGTATCCGTTCTTGTCTATGCCGGCGCCGACGACGCGGCCGGTGTCCTTGTTGACGAAAAGTAGTCTTCCCTCGCCCACGGCATGAGCCTTTGTGGAAACCCCGCACAGGACGGCGAATATTAAAAGAAGCGTTCGATAGATGTTTTTAGCCATGTTCTTCCCCCTACCCCATTCAGGAAATGGGCCTTCCCCTGATTTTTCCCGGAAAGTTTCCCGGCGGCGGCGCGCCATTGCCGATCAAAGCGCTAATAGCACGCGCGCAATTTGACATCGTCCACCGATCGGTGGAGGACGCCGCAATTCGACGCTGTTATGGAGGAGGCGCTCAGACACAGCCAACAACGCTGCTCGGTCCTCTGTCGCTTGAGAAGAGCGACACTTCCAACGCTGCGGCTGCGGCCGGTCCCTTAGCCGGGGCGCAGGAAAGAGCTTGCGAGCCTGACGAGATCGGCCTGCCGGTTACATCCAGTCTTGACGAAGAGTTTCTGAAGGTGGGTCTTGATGGTTGAAGGCGCGACGCCGAGTTTTTTACCGATCTCGATCAGCGGCCGCGCTTCGACGACAAGTTCCAGCACGCGCGCTTCGGCCGGCGTGAGGTCGTACAGGGCGGCGAGCGCGTCGATGGGCGCAGTCCTCTGATGCTGCGACGGCGTGATGAACAGGACGGCCGCGGCGGAGGGAACCAGTCCGGCCCGCGTCGCGCCATTGGCCAAGGGGAGCAAATGGACGATTGCAGGATCGCCATTGCGCGCCCGCGCGGGGACGCCAATGCCGCGTCCGCCAATTTCGGCCTCGCTCCGCGCCGCCAGCCTCACCGCAGCCTGCAGGCGGCTGTCCGCCTCCTGATCGAAAAAACGGAGGACGCCGTTGTGGACCGAAAGCAATGCCGCATCCTTCAACATTCTCCTCGCGGCGGCGTTCGCATGAACCGCCTTCAAGCCGGCATCGACGAATACGACGGCCGCCGCGAAAGCGTCGAGCATTTCGGCGAAGGTGGCGCATTTGACCGTGTGCAGATCGAGAAGTTTGCTGATCGAGATCGCTCGCCGGAAGTGCGGAGCGATCATACGCAGCGCCGATACCTCGGCCTCTTCGATCGAGCCCGACGCCGCGTGGCGTCCCATGGTGAAAGATCCGATCATCTCCCGATCTCGCGCGAGGGTGATCGCAACGGCGTCTGTGATGTCCTGGGGTGTCACCCACTCAACGAAATATCTGTTGCCGACCACGGTCGCCCGGTCGACAACATGCGAATTCACGATTGGTTCGTAGAGAGGGTAATGTTGAATGCGCTCAAGGCCGCCCCACAACGCGATGATGTCGGGCCCATAGCTCGCGACCTTGTCGAGCCACGGCGCTTCGATTCCAACAGAGATGTTCAACGTCATCTCGGTCGAAGGCAACGCCCGGACTTCAAGCGAGGCGTTATGAAATTCAAGCTCCAGCCGGATCGCGTCGATTGTCGTCGGCCATAGCGCCGGATCGAGCGCGCAATCGTAAATGGCGCCGATCAGATCAGCAATGCGCTCCGCCGTGACTACCCGCCTCATGTCGCCATCGCCATAGCTCCCCGAGAGCGGGAGCTTAACAAACGAAAGCGTGCGCCACAAATGCGCAGCCGCCCTGCGGCCGTCTCGCGGCTTGATGCGCTCTCGCCGCTGCGCGCGGCGCGCCTCACAGCATGGAAGGCAGAATGCGATCGGGTGGACGGTGGCCGTCCATGAACATCTTGACGTTGACGATCACCTTGTCGCCCATGTCGATGCGCCCTTCGGTCGTCGCCGAGCCCATATGCGGCAGCAGCGTCACCTTGCCGGCGGCGGCGAGGCGGAGGAGTTTGGGCGAGACCGCCGGCTCATGCTCGAACACGTCGAGCCCGGCGCCGCCCAGTTCGCCTGTCTCCAGCATTTTCGTCAGCGCGGCCTCGTCGATGATCTCGCCGCGCGCCGTATTGACGAGGATCGCATGCGGGCGAAGATATTTCAGCCGCCGCGCCGAGAGCAGGTGATAGGTCGCCGGCGTATGCGGGCAATTGACCGAGACGATGTCCATGCGGGCGAGCATCTGGTCGAGCGATTCCCAATAGGTCGCCTCCAGCGATTCCTCGATCGCCGCGGCGACATGGCGCCGGTTGTGGTAGTGGATCTGCAGCCCGAACGCCTTGGCGCGCCGCGCAAGCGCCTGGCCGATGCGGCCCATGCCGACGATGCCGAGGCGCTTGCCGGTGATCCTGCGCCCAAGCATCCAGGTCGGCGACCATCCGGACCATTCCCCCGCCGGGATCGCCCGCGCGCCCTCGACAATGCGGCGTGCGACAGCGAGAATCAGCGCCATCGTCATGTCCGCTGTGTCCTCGGTGAGGACGCCCGGCGTGTTGGTGACGGCGATGCCGCGTTCGGTGGCGGCGGTGACGTCGATATTGTCGACGCCATTACCGAAATTGGCGATCAGCTTCATCTGCTCGCCGGCAAGGCCAATCAGCTCCGCGTCGATGCGGTCGGTGACGGTCGGAACCAGCACGTCGGCGGCGGCGAGCGCCGCGGCGAGTTCGCTGCGCGACATCGGCTTATCGTCGATGTTGAGCCTGGCGTCGAAC
>Ga0224559_1001490_pt1 | contig 12775 bp, 11 predicted proteins | sample 714S33034metaG_FD_180676 | JGI IMG/M metagenome (GOLD analysis project Ga0224559, IMG submission 180676) | Peat soil microbial communities from Stordalen Mire, Sweden - 717 S3 30-34 | ecosystem: Environmental > Terrestrial > Soil > Wetlands > Peat | place: Sweden: Norrbotten County, Stordalen... | reverse complement strand
GCTGGTTCTAGCCTCCGCATCTCCGCGCCGCCGCGAACTGCTCACCCAGGCCGGTTTTTCCTTCCAGGTTCATCCCGCCCACATCCCCGAGGAGCCCAACCCTGACGAGGACCCCATCGCCTACGTCACCCGTCTGGCGCGCGAAAAGGCCCAGGCCGTCTTCGACGAACTGACGGCCGCTTCTGCCACATCTCAGGAAGCCGTTTCATCCGTGCCCCAGGAAATGGAAGGCCTGGACGGTGAACCCCTGGCGGTTCTGGGCGCGGACACCACCGTTACCCTCGACAACCACATCCTCGGCAAACCCGCTGACGCCGCCGACGCCGCCCGTATGCTGCGCCTGCTCTCCGGACGCACCCATCGGGTTATCACCGGTGTCGCCCTGGTGACCGCCAGCTCCGCCAAGGCCGCCGCCGAGGTCACCGCGGTTAGCTTCCTCACCCTCACCGACGGGGAGATCGCCGCCTACATTGCCACCGGCGAACCGATGGACAAAGCCGGGGCCTACGCGATTCAAGGCCGCGCCGCTCGCTGGATTCCGCGCATCGAGGGCTGCTACTTCAACGTCGTTGGTCTGCCCATCGCCCTGGTCGCCAGCCTGCTCGGATCCCGCCAGCTTCCTGACAAAACGCTGAAACCGTTCGCATTGGCCGCCACCTGCCCAGAAAAGGAGTAAACTGCCGCAGAGCCGGATTAATTAAATTAACTTAATTCGTGAATTTTGCTGCGCAAATGGTGCAAAATGTGCCTATAATTTCTTCTAGGCAGGTTTTGACCCCGGTTGTGGTGTTCACCTCGTCCTCATTATGGCCATGCAACTATCGCAAAAACGTGACTTCGACGCGCCCGCGATCCCCGACCGCCTCTACTTCAAGATTGGGGATGTGGCTCGCATCTGCAACGTCGAAACCTATGTCCTGCGCTTCTGGGAGACGCAGTTCCCCCAACTCAAGCCCAATAAAAGCGGAACCGGCCAGCGGCTTTACCGCCGCCACGACGTTGAACTGGCCTTGAAGATCAAGCACTTGGTTCACACCGAGGGCTACACGCTGGCGGGCGCACGGCAGTCCCTGGAGCAGGGCCGCCGCCGTCCTGCTCCGCAGCCAGAGGCTCTACACGATCCTCAGCCCCAGTTGGCGGTAGCAAACAGCTCCGGCCAGCTCTTTGACGACCTCGCCCTGACCATCGATCATGCCCGCGCTGAACTCCGCGAGATTGCCAGCCTGCTCAGCTCGCCGCAGCCCCGGCTGCCCCGCCGCCGCGCGCGCTTGGCCACCATGCCCTCCACTTCGGAGCTGCTTTTCCCGGCCTGACCGATCCTATTCGAGATGCGACCAGGGAATGGGTCAGCATTGCCACCGGAGGAAAGCTGGAAAGCCTGCTGGCCGAGTTGCAGTCGATGCAGCAGGTTGAGAAGCATTTCCCACCCCATTTGCAGGCCACGCTTCGCCCCTATCGACAGATCGGCATGCAGTGGCTGCTTACCGTGCGCCGGGCACCGCTACCCGGGCGCCGCTACAATGGGATGCGCACGATCTTCTGTTTTCAGACCGGGTCCAGGAGTACCCGCAATGATGAAAGATCTGCCTCTATCGAAGGTCTATCAATTGCTGGAACCGGGTCCGGTGGTGTTGCTGACGACCGCTCACAAGGACCGGACCAACGTGATGACGATGTCCTGGCACATGATGGTCGAATTTGAACCGCCGCTGGTGGCCTGTGTGGTGAGCAACGCCAATTACAGCTTCACTGCACTGCGAGCGACGAAAGAGTGCGTGATCGCCATTCCGGCGCTGGAACTGGCGCCCAAAGTCGTGGAAATCGGCAACTGCTCGGGGTGCGACCGTGACGTGGATAAATTCGAGAGATTCGGCCTGACGCCGGCGCCCGCCGAGTGCGTGGCGCCGCCTCTGGTGGCGGAGTGTTTTGCCAATCTCGAATGCAGGGTGGCCGATACCCGTCTCGTCAACAAGTTCAATCTTTTCATTCTGGAGGTGGTCAAAGCCTGGACCGATCCGGCGCAGAGGAATCCAAAGACCATCCACCATCAGGGATATGGCCGGTTCGCTGTGGATGGCGAAATCATCAAGCTGAAGTCTATGAAGCCGTAGGGAAACACGTCCAAGCCGGTCAGCACAGAGTCGGTCTGTGCACATATGCCTTAAAGCCGTTTTACTTTAGACTGCGCGGCCCCGAAGCCTGCCCAGAGCCCAACGCGCCGCCACGCGCAGCCCCTCGTCCGCAACCCCGGTACACGGCTCGGTCTCCCAGCTTTCCAGTAGGGGAATGAAGCGGCTGATTCCGCTGTTGCCCATCGCAATTGCCACATTGCGCTTGAGCCCCAGGAATCCCGCCCGGCGCAGCGGCGAGCCGTTGAAGTGCCGCTCGAACGCCGTTTCATTCATGGAGGCCAGCCACTCCAGCGCCGGGTTGACCAGCTCCGGGCGAGCCTCCAGTTCGGAATTCAGCTCCGGGTTTAACTCATGGTCCGCGCCTTTCGGCTTCAACTTCACCATGGCCTTCTGATTCCAGGGGCAAACGTCCTGGCAGATGTCACAGCCGAAGACCTGCCGCCCCATGCCCTCCATTAGTTCGGGCGCAATGGCTCCGCGGTGCTCGATGGTCAGGTAGGCGATGCAGCGCGCCGCGTCCATCTGGTAAGGAGCAACCAGCGCCTTCGTCGGGCAGGCCTCCAGGCAACGGCGGCAGCCACCGCAGCCTTCGGGCACGCTGGGCGACGCCTCTTCCGGGCGCGCTTCCAGCGAGGTGATGAGCACCGCCAGAAATCCGTAGGATCCCAGCCGGGGATGGATCAGGCAGGTGTTCTTGCCCGTCCATCCCAGTCCGGCCTCGGCCGCCAGCGCCCGCTCCACCACGGGGCCAGTGTCCACATAAGCCCGCGCCTCGAACTCTCCCCATTGTTCGTGCAGTCGCATCTCCAAGGCTTTCATCCGCTTTAGCAGCACCTTGTGATAATCGCTTGGCCGCCGCGTCTTCGGCCTGCCCTCTTGGGCTGCATCCAATTTGCTTGACCAGGCGTAGCGCGCAATCCACCCCGCTCCAGCGGCTGCCGGATCGGTCGAACGCGGCTGTGGGCTGTTGTAGTTGGCCAGGCAAACTACTACCGAGCGCGCCCAGGGGAAGGGAATTCGCGCCCGCAGCAGCCGCCCATCCTCGCCTCTCCGCTCCAGGTAGCGCATGGAACCGGCGCGGCCCGCCCGTACCCACTCCTCGAAGCGCTCCGCGTCCCGCTGTTCATGGACGTAAGGCAGCGCCACCAATCCAGCCTCGGAGAAACCGGCCTCGAGAGCCAGCGCGCGCGCCTGCTCCCGCGACAGGCCGGCGGTGGGGCCGGCGGGGCCATTCGGCAAGCTTTTCGGCAACGGTTTGGGCAAATGAACGGGCACGGAAGCTACGGCTCTCCCGTTGGAGTATTGCGCCTCAGCGCCTTCATTGCAAGCGTCAGGTGCGCAAATGAACGTCTACAGCATTTTCACTTCTGCGCTTTAACAGAAACCTGAATGCAAAGTGGATTTTTCCTTTCGGGGGTCCCCGGCGACAGGTCTTCGTCGCTGGGGTGGAAGTAAAAGCCACCTTGCACAGAATTGGTCAGTCTGCGTATATTGCAGAACCACTTTTGACTTCACTGCTGCCTTGGAAGCAAAAGCCGTTCTCCTTGCCGGTGCAAAGGTCACACAGGCTGCGAATATGCTCTAAAATCAAGAGATGATCAAGGGAATATCCTTTCTTCGTCCCGCAGGCAGCCGAGCGGCCTATGACCGGCTGACGAGCTTCTTTTCCGCGCTGGGATTTGCGCCCGGCAAAGGGTGGAACTGCCCCCCCAGCGACGAAAAGCCAGCCAAGGCGGCCAATTGCGGCGCTCCGTTCCTGGCTCCGCTGGGCAATCTGACGTTTGTGGATGGCCCGTTTCCTCCCATCGCCGATGTGATGGTGGAGGTGACAGCCCTGGACGCTGTTTATCAAACCGCCGCTACCTGGCTGCGCGCGCAGTGGGGCGAGGCCGGCGCTGAGCGCCTCAAGCCCATCGAGGAGACGCACTGGAAGTCGCGCCTCTTCACCGTCGAGCCCGTCCCGGGTTTTGCGTTTTCTTTCTGGGCCTGGACTGATCCCATCCAGGGCAAGCCCTTGGCCGTCGAGGGCGATCTCTCCGCCGAGGGCGTGAAGTTTGGCGTCATCGCCGCCCGCTGGAACGCGGTGATCACCGAACGGCTGCTCGATGGCGCGCTCGACGCGCTGCTGCGCTCCGGGGCCAGTAGGTCTGACATTGAAGTCGTCCGCGTTCCCGGCGCATGGGAGATTCCCTCGGCCGCGCGGACCCTGGCGAATCTGGGCCAGGTGGACGCGATTGTGACCCTCGGCTGCCTATTGCGTGGCGAAACCGCCCACTACGAGGCGATTTACAACGAGGTGGCCCGCGGCATCGGCCAATCACAACAGGAGACCGGCATTCCCCACAGCTTCGGCGTGCTCACCTGCGAAACCCTCGAGCAGGCCCTCGACCGCGCCGGCATTAAGGCCGGCAACAAAGGCTTCGAGGCGGCCGTGGCGGCCATCGAGATGGTCAGCCTGAGCCGCAAACTCAAAGCCAGCAGCCAGCAGCCAGGCGGCTCTGCTTGACCGGCGTGCCGCATCATGCGTCTGGGCGCCGCAAGTCGCGCGAGTTGGCCATGCAGATGCTTTTTCAGGCCGACGTCGGCAAGCAGTCGCCCGACCAGGTGCGCGCCACATTTTGGGAGTCCGGCGACGAAGTGGAGCCGGAGGTGCGCGGCTTTGCCGAAGATCTCTTCCGTGTGGCCATCGCCCACCAGGAGAAGATCGACGAGCTGATCGTGGCCAACTCCAAGCACTGGCGGCTGGAGCGCATGCCAGCTGTCGATCGCAACCTGCTGCGCATGGCCGTGGGCGAAATGCTGGGCTTCAAGGGCACGCCCTTCCCCATCGTCATCAACGAGGCCCTGGAAATCGCCCGCCGTTACTGCGCCACCGAGTCGATCAACTTCCTCAATGGAATGCTGGACGCGATTGCGCGCTCGCTGATCGGCAAGTAAGAGCCTATTCGTAAAAAGGTAGCGCCGACCTCCAGGTCGGCTGTTCTGTGGGTCTCCAGTCCCACAGAACGCATCTGGCGGCGTGGACGCCGCCAGTACAGCCGGTCTGGAGACCAGCGCTACAATCCCTTTTCAATCCACGGATAAGCTCTATGAAGACAGGAGCCCCAGCTTGCGTTTTTCCGCCTGGGGTGTGAATCCCAAGGTGCGCGAACAATTTTTCCTACGCCAGCTCCATTCCCATCCGCCGCGCCCGGTTCAGGGTGCGGGCGGAGAGTTGCGGCTGCGGCTTTTGGGCAACCAGACCGATCCAGAGGTTGCCCACCGGTTTTGCTCCCAGACTGTTGGCCGCCACGCGCAGAGCCTTGGCCGTTCCCGTGGCAAATGGAATCAGGCAGCCCGGCATGGCGGCCGAGGCCACCAGAATGGCCTTGCGCGGCAACTGCTTGTTGCGCGGACGGGGCATGTTCTGCCCCCAAGGCCAATAAACAGAGCCCAATAACCTCTCCAGGAACCGGCGAAAGAGGGCCGTCGCGTTATAAAAGCTGACCGGTGAGCCGAGCACGACGGCGTCGGCCGCCTCGATTTCAGTCAGTATCGCCTCCATGCCGTCCTGCAGCACGCACTTGCCTCGCTCAGAACCGGGCTGCTGGGTGCACTGGCGGCAGTGGGTGCAGAATTCAATGTGCTCTTCGGTCAGGTAGAAGATGCGCGTCTCCGCGCCTCGTTCCCTGGCTCCGGCCAGAATGGCTTCCACGGCGCTGTCGATGACGCCTCCCTTGCGGTAGCTGCCGACAATCGCCACAATTTTTTTGGTCATTCAGATCTCCGGTTCGATTTGCAGCCAGAATACTCCCGCCCTAAGCCGCCAGCAATGAAAACCCGTGCAAAAGAACATGAAAACTTTCCTGGCCGTTTAACTTTTACCGGCGGCGAGCGGCTTGGGTAAGCAAAGCGAGAGCGCCACTCCTGTTATTCTTGTTTGGTGATTCAGTACTCAAGATTCAAAGGATTTTTGGCGATGGCCTTGCTGTTGGGCGTGGCCATGACCGCCTGCCACAAGGAAGAGCAGGCCGTCGTCGGCGTTGCCCAGAACGCGGTCAACGCCGAACACAAGGCCGAGGCCAAGGCCCAGGCCACCGCCACCGCACGCGACCAGCAGCGGGCCGCCCTGGCCCTGATCCCGCTGCCCACCAAGAGCATGTACGTGGACGTGCATGATCCTGAGGCGTGGGCCAATCCCTTTCTTTCGGTTGGAGCCGACAACCTCGACCTGCGCATCACCCTGGCCGACGCCAACCCCAGCACCGTCGGCCAGGGCACCATGCTGCGCCCGGAGGCCGCTCGACGCCAGGAGATCCAATTGCTCCCCGCCGACTTGGCCCAGGCCCTTATGGCGCTGCCCGCCGGTGCCTGGCGTTATGGCCGTGTGATCGCCATTGCCGAGTCACCCTTGGCCAGCCCCAAAGACCGTCCCAAGGTTCGCCGCAACGTCGAAGTCGCCATTCAGCAACTCAACGATCTCGGCATTGTGGTTGAAGAGTGGCCCGCGCGGTAGGAGCTGCTACTCCTCGCGCGGCTCTTCTTCCAGATTCTCCAGTACGGCCAGAGCTTCGTCCGGGACCTCCCACTGGCGGAGGATTTTGTAGATTACGCCGGTCGAAAAGCCGGCCGCGACCAGGCGGCGCATAATGCGCGCAGTCTCTTTTTCATTCTCCGGTTTGTGAATGCGCTTGCGTTCCAGGTGCTCGCGGGCCAGTGCCTCCTCGTTGGTCTGGCCGTAACGGGCTTCCAGGGTCGTGGCGATTAGTTCGGAGTTGACGCCTTTCTGCTGCAAGTCCTGGCGGACACGGCGCTGGCCGAACTTCTCGTTTTCCTGGCGCAGGCGGGCGTAGGTCTCGGCAAAGGCCGCGTCGTCCAGGTAGCCGTACTCTTTGAGGCGGATCAGGACGGCCTCGACGGAGGCCTCGCCCCGCTCTCCTGGCTCGACGCGGCGCTGCATCAGCCGGCGCAGATCAGCCTCCGAACGCATGGCCCGGCCCAGCGACTTGACGGCGTAGTCGAAGAGGCCGGCCTCGTTGAGAAAGGGGCGGGGCTGCGAGGATTTGCGTGGAAAAGGCAGCTTCTTGCCTCAGCTTCTAGCCCCTAGCTCTTGCCGCTGAGGCTTAAAGCGATTGAAATCTCTTCGGGGCTTTGCTTTCCCAGGTCCCAAGATCGGGACCTGGGGCACCCTGTTGGTTGCGCCGCGAACAGGCTAACAGCTAGCGGCTGCTTTTCGTCCATTCGTCCACCCAGTCGTTCACCGTCTTGTACCAGAGCTGGGAGTTCTGCGGCTTCAGCACCCAGTGGCCCTCGTCGGGAAAGTAGAGCATCTTCGAGGGCACATGGAGCCGCTGCAGCGTGGTGAAGAGCTGGAAACCTTCGCTCACATCGAGCCGGTAGTCGAGCTGGCCGTGGATGACCAGCGTGGGCGTCTTGAAATTCTTGGCCGACATCGCCGGAGACCACTTGCGGAAAGGGTTCTCGCTGTCGGGCCTGCCGTAGTAGTCCCACGGCTTGCCCTTGAACTCCCACTCGTTGAACCAGAGCTCTTCGGTAGCCCCGTAGGCCGATTCGGGGTTGAACATTCCGTCGTGCGAGACGATGCAGCGGAAGCGGTCGGTGTGGCCCAGAATCCAGTTGGCCATGAAGCCACCGTAGCTTGCGCCGAGAGCGGCTTCGCGGTTCTTGTCGATGAAGGGAAAGTGCTCTTCGGCGTAGTCGAGACCGGTTATCAGGTCGGTGAAGGGCTTGCCGCCCCAATCGCCGTTGACGCCATCAACGATTTTCTGCCCGTAGCCGGTCGAGCCGCGCGGGTTGATCGTCACCACCACGTAGCCGTTGGCGGCAAAGAGTTCAGGGTTCCAGCGGTAGCTCCAGGAGTCGCCCCAGGCCCCCTGCGGGCCGCCGTGGATCAGAAATTTGACCGGGTACTTCTGCGCCGGATCAAAGCCCGGAGGCCGGATGAGAAAGCCTTGCAGCCGGGTTCCGTCGGCGGCGGTGAACCAGAAGGATTCCTGCTTCGGCAGATCGAGCTGGGCGAGGAGGGCGTCGTTCAAGTGGGTTACAGGGATTGATGTGGTGCGTGAGATCGCGGCGCATCCAGCCCCCGGGCATTCGCCAGCAGAGCCGTGAAAGCTGAGTCGGACGACCTCATGGGGCTTCTGGAGGCTCATCTGTGAGGCCAAAAGCGAATCTCTATCCGCCAGCGGATGCAGTCCGCTGAAGTTTCCCTCGCCGGTCAGTCGCGTCAGCTTTCCCTCCAGAGTGGTCTGAAAAATTGGCTCTTCGCCTTCATTCCCGGCTGTCAGGTAGATTCTTTTCGAATCCGTTCCCCAGGCAAACTCTTCCACCCAGCGGTCAAAATCAGGAAGCAAATCCCTGACCGTCCCGGCCGCACGGTCGTAGACGGTCAGCCGGAATCGGTCGCTTTCGTAGCCGGCGCGCGCCTCGGAGCGCCAGGCCAGAAACTTGCCGTCGGGCGAGTAGGCGGGGTTGAAGTTGCCGCCGGCCGAAGCGCTCACCTTCACGGGTTTGGCCGCCGGGTTGGTCAAGTCGAGCGTGAAAATCTGCGCGCTGACGCTGGTGGCCGGCTCTGGGTCGAGGTTTTCGGTGAAGGCCAGCTCCTTTGAATTGGGCGCAAAGGCGCAGCCGCAGCCTCCGCCCTCGACCGAAAAGGGCGGAACATCGTGCGGGTCGTTGGGGGTCAGGTCGCGGACAGCGCCACTTTCTACCGAAAGCAGGAAAAGGTGGCTGCGTTTCTCGCCGGTGTAGTGGTCCCAGTGGCGATAGAGCAGGTGAGTGAAAATCTGCGCCTTCACCTTGCTGGCAGCCGCCGCCGCGTCGCGATCGGCGTTGCACTTCCACCCTACGGCCGAAGACCTGTCTGTGGGGATCCTGGCGTCGCCCATTCCGCCATTTGCGGAAGTAATCGCCGGGCAATCCGGATAGACCGCGGAGGTGAAAAGAACGGAGTTCCCGTCGGGCGACCAGAGGGCATCGCCGGCTTCGGTCGAAATGCTGGTGAGCTTCTGCGGATTGGAGGTCGCGCCGGTTGCCGGGTCAAAATCCGCCAGCCAGATCTGCCGCGAGCCCGAACGGCTGCTCAAAAAGAGAATCCGCTTGCCATCGGGAGCAAATTGCGCGCCCGAGTCGCCGGGCTGGGCAACTTCGAGCGGCTTGGCGTCGCCGGACGCGGCCCCGGCAGACACGATGGGCTGAATAAACAGCTCCGGCGTTTTGGTGTTCTGCTCCAGGCTGACGATGGTGGCGGAGTAGGCCAGCCATTTGCCGTCGGGCGAGAGGGCGGTCTCACCCAGCCGCTTCATCTTCATCAAGTCCTCGAAGCCCATGGGCCGCCGGGCAGGGGCTGCGGCGGTGGGCGCAGCTTGGGCTAGGGCGGAAGGGCCAATAGTGGAGAGAATCAAACCGGAGAGGAGGGCAAAACCGGACGGGAACAGGACAAATGCGAGTGCAAGAGAGTGATCGAACATAAATTTGCGCATAAAAAACCCCAATTCGCGCGAAGGAAATGACGGCTCCAGCGCGAAGGAAAAGTGTACACCGGCGACGGCTCTTGCGAGCAGGGGCTGGTCGGAGATCCGAGGCCGCTCAGCGCTTCAGAAGCATGATCAGAACGCTAGAGCATTTTCGGAAATTGTGTAGACTTTGATTGCATTGGTATCCCACCCATTTCCGCAACAAACGCGGAAATGGATGGGGCACGGGAGTCTACAGTAAAAGCGAAAATGCTTTAGGAGAAAAATTCAGCCTGAGCGCGTCCGATTGCGGCAGCGGACAGCGCTGCGCCTTCCGGGCCGGAAGGCGCAGCCATGGCGATGCGGCTCACGCGTCTGCCGCGGCGTTTACTTCGCCGCAGGGCTGCTGGCAGCCTTTTCGCTTTTGGTAAACAGCGGAATGTGGAAGGGCAACGCGGTGCTGGATGGCTTTTTCGGTTTGGTGTTTTTACCGCTCGGGTCCTCGCGGACCACGGTGCGCTGCGAGTTGATGCACAGCCAGCCGTCGCGCGCGCGCTCGAAGATGTGGGTGAAGACGCCCTTTTCGTCCACCTGGGCCGAGCCGGCCTTGTGGTGCAGCACGTAGGTTCCATTGGCCACTGCGATGTCGCCCAGCATGCGCACGGTGATCACCCGTTGCTCGATGTGGAGGGTCTTGTCCTCAAGGGTAATCAACTGGGCCAGTTGCTGGTTGCGAGTGGTGATGTCACCAGTGGCCGAGACGTCCATAAACAGGGACGAGAGCACCAGTTCCAGGCCGAATTGGTCGCGCTGGTTGATGGCCTCCGACCAACTGTCTTCAATCTTCTGGAACTCGTGGATTTCCGGGCTTTCGGTGGTGGTGACGGCAGGCTGGGAAGCAGCCGGGGCCAAATCCGGGTTCTGCGCCAGGACGACGCAGCAGGGAAGAAAAAAGAGGGCAAAGCCAGCAAAAAAACGGGTTATACGCACCATACACTCCAGCCAATACAGTTTTTCAGTCGTCAGTTTTCAGTCGTCAGCCGTCAGTTTCAAGATCGTCCTGCTTCCTGCACTGACCACTGAATTACTGGCTTCTACGATGATAGCTCCTGGGCTCGGCAGCCCAGCCGCGGGAAGCGCAAAAAGTGCGCCAAGGCTCAATCCAGAGCCTGCAGCCGCTCCGGCTGGTGGAGGGTAATCAGCGAGTCTTCGATCGAGACCCAGCCCTCCTTGCGAAACTGCCCCAGGGTGCGGGTGACGGTTTCGCGGGTGGTGCAGGCCATCGAGGCCATCTCCTCGTGGGTCAGCAGCAGTGGGAAGCGGAAGCTGCCCTCATCCAGTTGCTCGCCAATCTGCGTAGCCAGCTCCAGCAGCAGCCGCCCCAGGCGGGCGGCCACGGTCTCGGCCAACGCGATGCGGCAGGCGTCCTGCAGGGCAAAGCGGTATTCCTGGCAGATGCATTGCACGGCGCGCATCTGCGCCTCCTTGTGGCTGCGCAGGAAGCCGAGGAAGTGGTCGCGCTCGACGGGGCGAAGCTGCGCGGTGGTCAGCGTCTCGGCCGAAACCTCATAGACGCCATGGGAGAGCACTGCGTAGAGGCCCAGCATGGAGCCCGGCCCGGCCACGCGCACGATCATTTGGCGTTCCCGGTAATCTCCCGCGGTGAGCTTCAGATAGCCGCCACAGATCAGGTAAAGAAAGCGCGCATCCTCGCCCTGTGTAAAGAGCGCCGACTGCGCGGACAGCGAAATGGTGCTGGTGGCAAGCTCCAGATCGGCCAGCACGGCCGAGCCCAGCGAGCAGAACCAGCCGGGGCGGCGATTGGCGCAGGCCGCGCATCCCACCGGAGCCTGCCGGATCATCTGTCTGGGCCGCGCCTGCCCAGTCGCCGGATTCTCTTTTTCCACTTCCACCATGCTCCCGCACCGTCCGCCGCCGCTGCGGCCCAACCGGGATAAAAATGACTCCCGGCCTTCCAAGAAATCAACACATCCCAGGTTTATAACGAGTGTGCCGGAGCCTTCATGGCAATGAATGTGATGAGCCTCACATCTATGCAAAGCCCTGGCAGCCTGAAGCTCTGCCGCTCTCGAAAAATAGAAAATCCAGGCGCTGAGAAATTTCACGGTTGTAAGTGACGGTCATCACTGTATAACGAACAAATTCGGACGTACTATGCAGCGCAAGAAGTGATGCTCCGCACAAAGAGCACCTTCCGTAAAGGCATGACCGGCACGTCTGCCGGCCAACCGGCATTCCCTAAGGGGAGAATCCGCGATTTTTTAGTTGACGGAGGCCGGTTTTGCCGTTTGCGGAAGCAGCTATTGAGACGACCAAAGGCGGTATTCAATGCATACGGACAGGCCTGTCACGCAATTCCTGATTGGTGCGGCTCCGGGCAGAAGGCCGGGACTGCGAGCTTGGATGTGGTTGCTGGGCGCAGTCATCTTGTGCGTTCCCTTGCTAGCCTCTGCCGCGCCCGGCGAGAAATCGGCGGGAGCACCGTCCGCCGCGCAGGCCCAGCCAGCCGCGCCCGCGGATTTTGTGGGCGTCGAAATTTGCGCGAACTGCCATGAAGAGGAGGCCACAAAGTTTGCCAGCAATCCTCACAGTAAACTGGCCCTCGAACATGGCAATAACGGGGTCACTTGCGAGTCCTGCCATGGCGCCGGCAGCGCGCACGTTGAGGCGGGCGGCGACGCTAGCAAGATCTTCAATCCGGCCAAGGCCTCGGCCAAAGAGGTGGATTCGAAGTGCCTGGGCTGCCACGCGGGAGCGCATCCCAACTTCCTGCGCTCGCCCCACGCCAAGGCGGGGATAAGCTGCGTCGGTTGCCACAGCGTCCATGCCAGCCAGGTGCCGGAGCACCTGCTCAAGGCCTCGCAGCCCACGCTCTGCTACCAGTGCCACAACGACGTGAAACCCGCCTTTGAAATGCCCTTCCACCACCGGGTGAACGAGGGACTGGTCAAGTGCGCCGACTGCCACGACGTTCACGGCTCCTTCGAGAACAACAATCTGAGGACTACGGCCGATCAGAACGCCATCTGCACCAAGTGCCACACCGAGACGCGCGGACCTTTCGTCTACGAGCACGCCGCGGTCAAGGCGGAAGGCTGCCTGGGCTGCCACACCCCGCATGGGTCGCAGAATGCCCGGCTGCTGAATATGCCGAATATCAACGTCTTG
>Ga0224559_1001489_pt1 | contig 12778 bp, 11 predicted proteins | sample 714S33034metaG_FD_180676 | JGI IMG/M metagenome (GOLD analysis project Ga0224559, IMG submission 180676) | Peat soil microbial communities from Stordalen Mire, Sweden - 717 S3 30-34 | ecosystem: Environmental > Terrestrial > Soil > Wetlands > Peat | place: Sweden: Norrbotten County, Stordalen... | reverse complement strand
ATGGTGTCTTTCTGGTAACGGATTTCTGGTATGTTGTTGGCATTTGAGTCACTAGGTCGATGGCGTTTGAAGGACGCATTCTTGCCCTCCAGTATGATTGTGCGCCTTGCGGGTGAAATAGAGTGCAAAGGGATCAGAGATCAGAAAAACACGCCGGTTGAGGTTCGTGGATTCCCAGGTCCCAAAAGCGGGACCTGGGGCACCCAATCATTTTGGGATGGTCGGAGATGGGCCACCCGCCAACTCGAATTTGCTTGCATAAACAATATCGCTTATGCTTGGGATGTGAACAGCAACGAACTAAAGCGGTGGCTGGCGAAACAAGGTGTGGAGTTTGGAACTCAGACGGGATCGCATCTGAAAGCCTTCTATGAGGGGCGCCAGACCATTCTCCCCATGCACGGGAAGAGCGAGCTTCCAAAGGGACTTGTTGCCGACATCAAGAAACAACTCGGGATTAAAGACAAGGAGTGAATATGCGCGGGTATCCGGTTCATCTTCGTAAAGACGGAGAGTTCATCACGGTCAGCTTTCCTGACATTCCCGAGGCTCACACCTTCGGGAACAACCGCGAACACGCCCTGGAAATGGCGAAAGAGGCTCTTGAATCCGCATTGGATTTCTATTTTGAGGATCAGCGCCCGGTTCCCGCGCCCTCTCTGCCAAAGCGCGGTCAGGCGGTTGTCGAACTCCCCGCGAGTTTGAGCGCGAAGGTGCTGCTCTTGAATGAAATGCTGCGGCAAAAGGTTCATCCCGCGGAGTTGGCGCGGAAGATGGGCACCACGCCCCAGGTGGTGAATCGGCTCGTACACCTGCGCCACACAAGCAAGATTGACGGCATCGATACGGCCCTCCGCGCGCTGGGAAAACGCCTCATTCTCGATGCGGCGTAGGGCATTTCTCCTATTGCTGTAGAGGTGGCTTGAATCCCGCGCCAACCGCCCGCTCATCGCAAAGAGCGCGATGAACGGGGCACAGCTTCTCATGATCCATGGCGATTCTTCACGACTGATGATCGGGCCATCTGCCGCCGGTTGAGGTTCGTGGATTCCCAGGTCCCAAACGCGGGACCTGGGGCACCCAATCATTTTCGGATGGTCGGAGATGGGCCACCCGCCAAAGCTGTCTGCGGCAGGTGGCCCGGTCATCAGAATTTTGATGAGACACTGAAAGCTGTGCCCCGTTCATCGCAGTTTTATCGCGATGAGCGGGTATCCGATAACCCGCTCACCATCTCCAACGGCGACTACACTATCACTCGCCTAGCGCAAAGTTGCGCCCAGCTTCGAGCAGCTTGGCCACTGACTCCTTCGAGCAGGACTCGGTGTAAATGCGCATCAGCGGCTCGGTGCCGCTGGCGCGGAGCAGAATCCAGGTCTCGGCGGCGTTGGGCTTGGTCTTGGCTTCGGGGTTGTCGAGATAGAACTTGACGCCGTCCAGCGTCTCCTGGCGCAGGATCGGCATTCCGGCAAAGCTCGGGTCGCCTGTGGGCAACGCCTTGGCGCGGGCGATGGCGCCGTTCTTGATTTCGTCCGAAATGTGCAGGTCGATGCGGCCATACTGATGCTCGCCGTACTCGGCTTGCAGGTCAGCGACGAGCTGGCCCAGCGTCTTGCCCTCTTCGGCCATCACGTTGGCCAGCAGCAGCGAGTTCAGCAGGCCGTCGCGCTCCGGCAGGTGGCGCTGGAAGCCGATGCCGCCCGACTCCTCGCCGCCCATCAGGATGACGCGCTCCAGCATCAGGTCGCAGATGAACTTGAAGCCGATGCCGTGCTCGATCAGTTCGCGCCCGTGCTTCTTGCAAATGCGGTCCAGCATTTTTGTGGTGTTGAAGGCGCGCGTGACGGCTCCGGGCCAGTCGTTGTGGCGCTTGAGCACCCAACTCAGCAAAACCGAGTAAATTTTGTGCGGATCGACGAAGTTTCCGTGCTCGTCGGTGGCGCCGATGCGGTCCGCGTCGCCGTCGGTGGCGAGGCCCGCCTGACAGCCGTTGGCGACGACCGCCTCGGCCAGCGCGCGGATGTGCGGCTCAATCGGCTCCGGGTTGATGCCGGGAAAAGTCGGATCGGGGTTGGAGCGAATCTGCACGTGCTGGACGCCCAGCCGCGCAAAGACATCGGCGATAATTGTGCCGCCCGCGCCGTACATGGCGTCCAGGCCGAACTTCATCCCTGAGCTGGCCAGCTTGTCCAGGCTGGTGAATCCCTCAATGGCCGTCAGATACGGCGGCAGGAAATCGACCTCCGTAATGGCCGCGGGCGTGGCCGCGAGCGGAACCGGCTGGCCGAGCCGCGACTCGATGTCGGAGATCATGGACGGCTTGCCGGAGCCGCCGTACCAGCCCTTGTATTTGACGCCATTCCACTGCGCGGGATTGTGCGAGCTGGTAATCATGATGCCGCCGGCCAGGCCGCGCTTGACCACGGCGAAGCTCACGGCTGGGGTGGGCGTGATGCGGTCGGCCAGCAGCACGGGAATGCCGGTTGCGGCAACGACTTCCGCGCAGGTCCGGGCAAAGCGCTTGGAGCCAAAGCGTGTGTCGTAGCCGATGGCAATGCCCTTGGACGGCTGCTCCTTGGCATGAACGTAAGCGGCGATGGCCTGGGCGGCGATGCGCACATTGGCGAAGGTGTAGTCGTCGGCGATAACCGCGCGCCAGCCGTCGGTGCCGAATTTGATCTGGGTTTGAGCCATGGTTGGTTTCTTGCTCCCTCACTTTAGGGTAAAGGATGGGCGTTGCATTTGAATGCTCCATTCATGCCAGATCCTCATGAACAAGATCAGTTTGGATCAAGACTCACCATTTTATTTGATGAATGTGGGCGATTGGGAGACTATTTAGCGAGTTAGCTTCCGCTTCGCGGAAATGGCGAGTTGGCAAGTTGGCGGCAGTTCATCTCATCAGTGACTCGCCACAGCGCATCAGGCTGCTTCCAAGTATCTCTTTCAAGGCCGCATGATGCTTTTCGGACAAAAACCCCGTATCTCGCTCAATACATTACCACCTCGAAAACTTTGGTGCCATGGGCTTTCCCGGCAAACTCCTATAGAGTGAGAATGGCTCCCAGTAGAGTCAGGATACTTCTTATGGATGCATTGAAATCAGCAGTTCCGCATACACCTGCACGTTCCCGCCCGGCAGTTTCGCGGCAGGAGGTGCGTTGCGCAGTGCGTTTTCCTCTTGCGCTGCCCGTGGTTCTGTCTTCCGGCAAAGGAGAGATTGCCGCCATTACGCGCAATGTCTCCGCCAGCGGGGTGGTTTTCGAGCTGGAACGTCCGGTGCAGGCAGGGCTGGAAATACGTTTTTCCCTGCGGATGCCCAGTGCAATTCTAGGCACTCCGCACGATGTACTGGTTCATTGTCAGGGGCGTGTGGTACGCTGCTCAAAGAACCAAAGTAACTATCAGGCTGCCGCTACCATTGACGAGTATCAATTCGCCGAGCAGTGAGAGCCGGAGCAGGTTTGGCAAAAAACTTCCTATGGATCTTTTGGACGATTCACCGAACACTGAAAACTTGGACGCTCCTGTCAAGCCGGGAACCATCCGCGTAATTCTCGCCGACTCACAAGCGATCTACCGCGTCGGCATTCGCAAGGTATTTGCGCTGGAGGACGATCTTCGCGTGGTGGCGCAGGCCGACACGCTGGAGAACCTGCGCGCCGCCATCCAGCGCTATCCCTCTGATATTGTTCTTCTTGAGGGAAGCCTTCTGACCGGCACCACCAATGCGATTCCAGAGATTCTTCGCCTTGCGCCCGACGTCAAGCTGATTGTGCAGGCCGTCTCCGCCGACGAAAATCAGACCGTCGAACTTTACCGGCGCGGCGTGCGCGGCATCGTCACCCGCGCCATCTCGCCCGACCTGCTGATTCGCTGCGTGCGGCGCATTGCGGCCGGCGAGACCTGGATCGACAACCAATCGGTCAGTTGGGTGATCGAGGCCTATCGCGCCCAGGCCAGCGCCTTGGTCAATCCGCGCACCCAGCCCAAGCTCTCGCCCAAGGAGATGGCCATTATCACCTGCATCACCCAGGGCAAGCGCAACAAGGAGATCGCCTTCCAGTTGAACACCACTGAGCAGGTGATCAAGAACTATCTGCGCAAGATCTACGACAAGCTGGGCGTCAGCGACCGGCTCGAACTGGCCCTCTATTGCCTGCACAACAAGATCATCAAGGCCGACGCGGACGAGGAATCCGTGGCGCAGAAAGTTTTAGGCAAGTAACCCGCGCGGCTGGCAATAACCGCACATTCCTGCAAACCAATAGGCTAACCTTCGGCTCCTCGCATCAATCGCGGGCCGTCGCCGGGGATCACCTGCCTGCCTCCAGTGTGATACATTTTTAGAATACGTGCTACGGGATTGCCTTGCTCGACCGCGGCCTTTGCGCGCTAATCGAGAGGAACCGGATGAGCTTCATTTTGCGGGCCTTGCTTCAGGACGAACCGGGCAGCACCAAGGCCAAGGTCATCGCGTTGTATGCCTTTTTGTTGGCCTTCAATCTGGCGGCGTGGGGCTGGGCTTTCGCGGCCTTTCATCGCTTTCCGGTGTTGCTGGGCACGGCCTTTCTGGCCTACAGCTTCGGCCTGCGCCATGCGGTGGACGCCGACCACATCGCAGCTATCGACAACGTTACGCGCAAGCTGATGCAGCAGGGCAAGCGACCGGTCGCCGTGGGGCTGATGTTCTCGCTGGGCCACTCGACTATCGTCGTCCTGGGATCGATCGCCATCGCCGCCACCGCGCTGGCCTTGCAGCATCGCATCGACGGCGTGCGCGACCTCGGCGGCGTCATCGGCACGCTCGTCTCCTCGCTTTTTCTCTTCGCCATCGCCATTGTGAATCTGATCGTTCTTCTTTCGGTCTATCGCAGCTTCCAGCGCGTGCGGCGCGGCGAGCCGTATGTGGATGAGGACTTCGACCTGCTGCTCGGCAATCGCGGCTTTCTGGCGCGCCTCTTCCGCCCCGTCTTCAATCTGATTCAATGCAGTTGGCATATGTACCCGCTGGGTTTCCTCTTTGGCCTGGGCTTCGACACGGCCACCGAGATCGGCCTGCTGGGCCTGAGCGCCGCCGAAGCCTCCAAGGGCCTTTCGATTTCCGCAGTGCTGGTCTTCCCGGTGCTCTTCGCGGCGGGAATGTCGCTCGTCGACTCGACCGACAATGTGCTGATGCTGGGCGCTTACGGCTGGGCCTACGTCAAGCCGGTCCGCAAGCTCTACTACAACATCACCATCACTTCGGTCTCCGTAGTGGTTGCGCTGGCGGTCGGCGGCGTCGAGGCGCTGGGGCTGCTGGTGAGCGAATTTCATCTCACCGGCGGCGTGTGGAGTTGGGTCGGCAAGCTCAATGAGAACTTCGGCCTGCTGGGCTACGGCATCGTCGGGCTTTTTGCCGCCAGTTGGATCGTCTCGATTGGCATTTACAAATGGCGTCGCTTTGACGATCTGGAATTCGGCGCGCGCGACGCGAGTTAGTGTTTTGAGTACATGAAGTGGTAATAAATCATAGACATGCGCGGACGAGGACGTCCGCACGACAGCCGGTCTGGAGACCGGCGCTACATTCGTGCAACTTTCGAGTCTAAGATGAAATGAGACAGCCAGAAGCTGGAGCTTAGGGTTGCAACTTAACCAATTTCATTTCAGGAGATGCGTGATGCAAGCAAGATGGATGCAAAGAGCTTTTCTACTGGTTGGAGCGGCTGCTCTGGCCAGCGCCGCGGCCTGCGCGCAAACGGATATTGCGGCCAGCGTCTACGGTGCATTCAACGGAGCCACTACGACCGATGGCACTGCGCAAAGTCCGGCGAACGCGGCCGGCGGCCTGCTGGAGGTGCGGCACATCTCCAAACCCTGGTTCGGTTATGAGGGCACCTATTCCTTCAATCGCGCCAATCAATCGTATTCTGATATTTTCAAATGCCCTGGCACCGAGTGTTCCTATACATACGCCGGATCGATTTCAGCCAATGCGCACGAGGTGACAGCCGATTATGTCGCCTCCATGAAGATCAAGCTGACCAGCTTTCGGCCCTTCGCGCTGGCAGGCGGAGGCCTTCTGCGGGATGTGCCCAACGGTAGCCGAGTGACTACCTGTGGCATATTCAGCACTAGCTGCTCCACTTTCGGCATCGACACCAAGGCCACCATCAAGCCGGTCTTTGTCTACGGCGGGGGCGTGGACTGGGGCTTCTTGCCGCACATCGGCTTGCGCCTTCAGTACCGCGGCAACCTCTACAAAGCGCCTGATCTGACCAAGCTTTTCACTTCATCCAGCGCCTTCACGCACACCGCCGAGCCGATGATTGGCATTTACTTCCGCCTATAGGGCGAACGCGCCACGATGGCCTGCAACGCTGCTAAAATCAAATGCAGTCCAAAGTTGCAGGCCATGACCCCACAAAGCTCCAAAGCCGATTTGAACGTTCTTCTGCGGCGGTCGCGCGCCTGACCATGCCCTATCAGCGCCCAAGCTGGCTGCCCACCTATCTGCCGGAACTCGACGGCCTGCGCGGCCTTGCGATTCTGGGGGTGGTGATCTTTCACTGCGACTACAAGCAGTTGGAAACCACCCGCCTGCATGGCGCGGTCCAATGGGGATGGGTCGGCGTCATCCTCTTCTTTGTCCTCTCCGGCTTTCTGGTCACCGCGAACCTGCTGGCCGCGCGCGAGAAGCCCCGCTACTTCCACAACTTCCATGCCCGCCGCGCGCTGCGCATCTGGCCCGTCTACCTGCTTACGCTGGCCGTCGTCTACGCCAAATCGGATTGGTTCATCGGCCCATATCCGCTCGATGCGATTCGCACTGCCCCGTGGTGGGCCTACTTGCTCTTCCTGCAGAATCTTTTTCATCTGACGCTGCCTCCGGCGCTGATCCCTACTTGGGCGCTGGCCATGGAAGAGCAGTATTACTTTTTCTGGGTGCCCGCCGTGCGCTGGCTGCGCCGTCCGTGGATGCTGGCCTTGCTGCTGACCGCGGCGCTCATCTGCTCGCCGCTGCTGCGCCACTTGAACCCGGTCTGGCTTTGGGGGCTGCCCTCGCATACGCTCATCAAGCTGGACGGCATCGCCCTCGGTAGCCTGCTGGCGCTCGCGCTGTACACGCTCCCGCTCAGCCGCCGGGTTTGGTTTTGGATGGGCCTGGGCGCGTTTATTGCAGGCTTCGTCAGCGTGGCTACGGTCGCAGGCGGCACTTCGCTGCTGGATTCGGCGCTGGCGTTGGGCTTTACCGGAGCCGTGCTCGCCGCCATGGCCTCCACCGGCGCGCGCAACCCGGTGAGCGCCGCGCTGCGCCGCGGCCCGCTGGCCTTCTATGGCCGCATCAGCTATGGCCTCTACCTGACGCACATTATGGTTTTCGTCTTCTTCGGCTGGTTTGATCACCGCATGGCGTCCCACGGCGAGGCTGGAGTTTTTGCCGTGGTCGCTTTCCGTCTGGCCGCCACAACGGCAGTAGCCGCCGCGCTCTGGTACGGCTTTGAATCGCAGATCCTCAAGCTGAAGCGGTACTTTTAATCCGTGAGCGCATGTACTGGAAATTAGTCATGGGCATGTGTGGACGGGGACGCCCACACTACAGTCGGCCTGGAGACCGGCGCTACTTTCCGGGCATTACCAATTCATGCGATCACGATACTACCCCTCGGCGCGGATCAGCGCGCAGGTGATGTTATCGTGTCCGCCGGCGCGTTTGGCGGCTTCGATCAAATTGACACAAAGCTCGTCCAGAGGCAGTTCCTGAGCCAGGATGGATTCAATCATCTCGTCGCTGATCTCGCCTGTCAGCCCATCCGAGCAGAGCAGGAAAATATCGCCCGGCAGGGCCTGCAACTCGAAGATATCCGGCTCGACGGTTGGCTGCGTGCCCAGCGCCCGGGTGATCACGTTGCGATAGTTGGCGTGCAGCGCCTCTTCAGCGGTCATGCGGCCCATGCGCACCTGCTCCTCGACCAGCGAGTGATCCAGGCTGATCTGGTGCAGCCTGCACTTGCCGGCGCCACCCTCATCCTGTTCTGGACTGCCCTGCTCCGCGGCGCTCGGATCGCTGCACACACAGCGCATCACGTAACAGCGGCTGTCGCCGACGTTGAAGACCAGCACGCGGCTGCCGTCCACCACCAGGCCCACCAGCGTGGTGCCCATGCCGCTGAGCTGAAGATTCATTCGCGCGCGGGTGAAAATGGCCTCATTGGCGGTGCGGATGGCCTCCGCCACCTGATGCTCAAGAGGGATCTGGGCCTCGGCGCGGCTGCTCAATCCCTGCAGCACCACTTCCACGGCCATGGAACTGGCAATCTCGCCCGCCGCGGCTCCACCCATGCCGTCACAGACGACATAAACTCCCTGTTCGGCGGAGTAGCCGAAGGCGTCTTCATTCGATGGGCGTTTGCTGCCAACGTCCGTTAATGCGGCGGCTGTATATCGAACCACGTCAGTAGACAAGAAATCTCTCCCGCTGTACAGTTTACACGGTTTGTAACAGAAGCGCTGGAGATATTCTCCGGTCAATGAGCCGAAGTCGGGGCGGGATGCGCCGCAGCCTCCGGGAGGGGCGGAGGCGGAGGCAGTTCAAAGAGCTGGATCGCTCCCGCCGAGAGCACGGCCACGCGCCTCCCCGAGGGCGAGATGGCCACATTGCCGCCGCCGTCGAGGATCGGACTGGCGGCCGTCTCCAGCACCACCTTGCCGTCCGCCGCGTCCAGAATCTCTACCAGTTGCCCCTTGATCTCGTCCTGCGAAAGCGGCGTGCTGGAGGTGACCGGATGGGTAACCGCCAGAGCCTCCCGCGCCATCCGCAAGCCGGTGGGCGCCTTCACCACCAGCGGCCAGACGGTTGCGTCCGAGGTCAGCGCCTCCCACAGCCATTTGTTGTCGGTGGTGATGGCCGTCAGCTTGCCGCCGGCCGCCGTACAAGTGGTCAGCAGCAGCTCCCGCCGCGAGAGAAAATCGTATGCCGGCGCGCAAATCGATTCCACTTGGCCCAGAATCCTGCTGCCGCCGCTCAGATATTTCAGCGTCAGCAGCCATCGGCCGCTCGGCGCGCGTGAAACCTCCAGAAAGCCCTCGGAGTTGATGGGCAGATGCATGGTCGAACGGCTGCGGCTGACCAGTATCACCTCGCCGGAGTCGCGACGCAGGATGCGCACCGCAATCGGAGAACCGCTCTCCGCCTTCTGCCCGTCCTCGGCGTTTCCGTTATCGGAGGACGCATTGCCGGGCTGGCGCGCCGCGGCCTCGCGCGAGTTGGTCACCAGGAACTTCTGCTCCGGGTCCATCTCCAGCCCCAGCAGCGGCCCCGGAAAGCGCAGGAAGGGCTTCAGCACCAGACTGGCTTCGCCCTGCTCCAGGCTCTCCCGGTCGCGCAGCAGAAAGCGCCCGCCCCCGAGCATCCACAGGTAACGCTGGCGGTCATGCACCGTCCACAGCGCCTCGGCCTCGACTGCGCCCGTAGGCAGCTCCAGCACCACGGCGCGAATCTGCCGCTCTTCGTATTCTCCAGCTTCGCGTTCGCCGGCAGCGCGATGGATCAGCCCCGGCACGCGAAAGGTGAACAGCAGCCGGTCTTCGTCCAAAAAGTCCAGCGAGACAAAGCTGTACCGCTGGCCCATGAAGATGCTTGCGGGCGGGGAAAACCCGAGAGGCTCCAAGGCGATCGTCGCGACAGGCGCGCGCGAGGGCTTCTCGGGCAGCCGGTCAGGCAGCGCCGGAATTTTGACCAGGCGAGTAGGCTGCGGCGCATCGGCCACGCTATCCTGCGCCCGGAGATGCGGAGCCGCGCCCAGCGCCAAAACCGCCAGCGCCAACCCACATCCCGCCCATAAACGCCGCTTGACCATCGATTCTTATTTTCGCCGATAGGGCCGGTTTTAGGCAGTGACGGGCAGCCTTGGTCTCATACATCGTCTTATCAAGATGAGGGTGCCCCCGGTCCCTTGCCCTTGGGGACCGGGGAGGAGGAGCCGAAGTGCCGGTAACGCAGCCACCAACCTTTCTCGCCTTTCATGCCCCACGGGGATACTCCAATTGTGAATCCGACGGCAGTGAAATGTGAGTCTTCCATCCCCGGTCCCCAAAAGCGAGGGACCGGGGGCACCCTCATCTTGGTTTATAAAGGGCACCGGGACTGGCACCACCCGCCGCTTCAGCGCGGGGTGGGCGCTGAGGTTACAATTCTGACAATAGCAATCATCCGGCAGGGGCTTCTTCTGGCACAGGCCGGCTGATCCGCAAGGAGTTTTTGGATGGGTCTGCAATTATTCGATTTGAGCGGCAGGGTCGCGGTGGTGACCGGCGGATGCACCGGGTTGGGGCACGCAATTGCCCTGGGGTTGGCCGAGGCCGGGGCCGACGTGGTGGCTTCCTCCCGCCGGCTGGAGCAGGTAGAAAAGACGGCGGCGGATTTGGAAGCGCTGGGTCGGCGCACGCTGCGGCTTACGAGTGATGTGACCGACCGGGAGTCCGTGCAGCGGCTGCATGACGCGGTGCTGGCCGAGTTTGGCAAGGTGGACATTCTGGTGAACGCCGCCGGCGTCACGCACAAGGCGCCGGTGCTGGAAGTGGCCGAGTCCGACTGGCAGAGGGTGATGGAGACCAACCTGACCGGAACGCTGCGCGCCTGCCAGATCTTCGGCGCGACAATGGTCAAGGCCAGCTACGGGCGCATCATCAACATTGCCTCGCTGACCAGTTTTGTGAGCTTTTATCAGGTGGCGGCCTACTCGGCGAGCAAGGCGGCGGTGGCCGCGCTGACCCGTTCGCTGGCCGTCGAGTTGGCGCGGAAGGGCGTAAACGTGAACGCCATTGCGCCGGGAGTCTTTCCCACGCCGCTGAATTCGCGCTTGATCGAAGGCACGCCGCGCGGCGCGGAGCTACTGATGCGCACCCCGATGGGCCGCTTCGGCCAAGCGCGCGAGTTGGCCGGGACGGCGATCTTCCTGGCCTCCGAGGCGGCTTCGTTCCTCACCGGGCAGGTGATTGCGGTGGACGGCGGCTTTTTGGCCAGCGGAGTGAATCAGTGACAGTGGTCAGTGATCAGTTGTCAGTTCTCAGTTATAAGCTAAAAGTAACCGGAGCAAGAAAGCCATGAAAATAACGCGCGCTTCCGTGAATATCACTTCGCCGGGGCGGAATTTTGTCACGCTGAAGATCGAGACCGACGAAGGCATCCATGGGCTGGGCGACGGCACGCTGAATGGCCGTGAACTGGCCGTCGCCAGTTGCCTCAACGAACATCTCCTCCCCTGCATGATCGGCCGCGATCCATTTCAGACCGAAGACATCTGGCAGTATCTCTATCGCGGCGGCTACTGGCGGCGCGGGCCGGTGCTGATGTCGGCCATTGCGGCCATCGACGTGGCGCTGTGGGACATCAAGGGCAAGGCGCTCAATACGCCGGTCTATAACCTGCTGGGCGGCAAGAGCCGCGAGGGCGTGATGGTGTACGCCCACGCCAGCGGCAAGGACATCGACCACGCGCTGGAGGATGTGGCGCGCTACAAGGAGGCGGGCTACAAGGCGATCCGCGTGCAGAGCGGCATTCCTGGGCTGGGGTCGGCCTACGGTGTCCCCAGGGGAACGAACCGTTATGAGCCGGCGCAGCGCGGGCTGCCGCATGAGGAACGCTGGTCCACCGAGATCTATCTGCGCCACACGCCCCGGCTCTTTGAGAGAGTGCGCAAGGCCTTTGGCGAGGAGCTGCATCTGCTCCACGACTGCCACCACCGCCTGACGCCCATCGAGGCCGGCCGACTAGGCAAGGAGCTGGAGCCTTTCCATCTCTTCTGGATGGAAGACCCCACGCCGGCCGAGTGGCAGGAGGGCTTCAAGACCATCCGCGAGCATACCACGACGCCGATTGCCGTCGGCGAGGTCTTCAACTCCATCTGGGATGCGCACGATCTGATCCGCAACCAGTGGATCGATTATCTGCGCATGTCGCTGGTTCACGGCGGCGGCTTTACGCCCCTGAAAAAGGCGGCCGACTTTGCCGCGCTCTATCATGTGCGCACCGGCTTCCATGGAGCCACTGACCTGTCGCCGATAACCATGGCGGCGGCACTGCACTTCGACCTGGCCATCCATAACTTCGGCATTCAGGAGCTGATGCCCCACAACGAAGAGACCAACCGCGTCTTTCTGCACCAGTACACCTTCAAGGATGGCATGATGCATCCGAGCGACACGCCGGGGCTGGGCGTCGAGCTGGATGAAGCGCAAGCGGCCAAGTACAAGTACCAGCGGGCCTACCTGCCGGTCAACCGCAAGCTGGACGGCACGCTGACGGATTGGTAGATGGACTCCCAGGTCCGAAAATCCGGGCCTGGGGCACCCAGTTTCAGTTCATTTCATTCAACGGGGATCTGCGCCACCCGCCACTAACGACATTTGGTTATAGTATGTCTTGTATCAGGGCACGACTTTAGTCGTGCCGATAGAAGCCAAAACAGAATCTCGGCTTTAGCCGCTGCTAATCTCAACTAACAGAAAACGAACATAGCAGGGGCTAAAACCCGTACTCATGTGCGGCATTTGCGGCACGACTGAAGCCGTGCCCTGTTACAAAGCCTATCAAACCCTGACTTTCGCCATGCGCTGCTAACGGTCATCAATCCCCTAAACTGTACAAGTTATTTATGCTAGACTCCTTCATTGCTGTCCAAAACAGCTGTTAGCTCTATCCGGCCTAACGGATACGGTAGGCGGCTGATCCCTATTACTCTGGAGTAGGTGCCTGATAGGACCACATTCAGAGAAAAGAGGATCAGCCATGATT
>Ga0224559_1001488_pt1 | contig 12785 bp, 8 predicted proteins | sample 714S33034metaG_FD_180676 | JGI IMG/M metagenome (GOLD analysis project Ga0224559, IMG submission 180676) | Peat soil microbial communities from Stordalen Mire, Sweden - 717 S3 30-34 | ecosystem: Environmental > Terrestrial > Soil > Wetlands > Peat | place: Sweden: Norrbotten County, Stordalen... | reverse complement strand
AGGACTTACTCGATACTGGCTCGGCAGGATATGCGACATTGCACTTTGCAGAATGAGGCATTTAGCATTTCCGCTGCGCCGGATGGGTACCGGGAAACCTGGATCTGCATTGCTCCAGATTTCCCTTCCCCTAAAATAGCACCTGATGCGACCCGCAAGTTTACCTGCTAACCAACTGCTTGGCAAAATACGCGGCGGCGATAGCCTTAAGATCGTTCTGTGTAAGTGACCACTTACGTATGCTGCCTTCTGCTTTAACCAGTTCGGTAATCTCTGCCACCTGGTCCTTTGTGGCCTTGATTCCCGCTTCGTCCAGCTTCATGGCAACTGAGTAGGCACCTGACATTTTGCCCAGAATGATGTTGAAGCCATCGCGGCCAATCAGGGTTGGGTTGTACGCCTGAGAAGGCACATTGTTCTTGGCGAATTTGTCTATGCAGTATGCCACCATGCCGGACTCGCAGGTAAATTCGTTATCGCCTGTAATCGGTTTATTCCGGGCGATAGGGATTTTGGTGAGTTCGGCTACCAACTGAGCCACCGGATACAGCAAGTCCAGACGGAGGCCGGTCTTCATACCCAGCAACAGTTCAATTCCGAGGGCAACCTCATCCGTGGCCGCGTTGCCCGCGCGCTCGCCCAGGCTGTTGATCGACGTATGTACACCTGTGGCTCCCGCCGCGACCGCAGAGAGCATGACTGAGGTTGCCATTCCAAAGTCGTTGTGAGCGTGCATCTCGACGGGAATTCCGGGAACCCATTCCATCAGCTTCCGAACATACCAGGTCGTCGCTTGGGGAAGGGCGCAGCCGAAAGTGTCGGCGATCACCACGTGATTGGCGCCGCCCTCGTTGACGACTCCCTTATAAACGCGTTCCATGAATTCGATCGAACCGCGATTGCTGTCCCACGGCATGACCGCTGTAAAGAGACCGTTCTTTGTGGCATGCAGCGTGGTATCCACAAAGTTCTTGTACATTTCATCGGGAGAGGTATTCAGAACGAACTTGCCGAACGTCGTGTTGCCCGCGCCTTCAACAACCACACCATCCGCGCCGCACTCTAACGCGAAATCAACCTCCTCCTTAAACCAGCGGCAAAGAAAGTAAATCTTGGTCTTGCGCTTGCGCTTGATCAATTCTTTGGCTAGTTCTTTGTCTTCCTCGCTAATGATGGGGAAGATTTCCACGCTATAGACGCCCAGCTCGTCAAGAGCCTCGTAGATCCGTATCTTTTCATCGGGGCGGAGGACAACGTGAGGAGCCTGCTCGGCTTCTCGAAGCGTGACGTCGTGGATCCTAACCTCTTTGGGAAGACTAAACTGACTCTTTACTTCTGGATAGAAATTGTGTTCCGTGACCCAGTATTTATCGGTATAGACGGGAAACCGTTCCTCTGCCATTATTATGCTCTCCAGTATTTCTATCTCCAACCCTGAAGAGTCATGCACGCGAGGGTCCAATTCCTTTGCCCTTGTGCTCATTTGACCTGAGCTCGTTGAATCAAGGCACCGTCTTGAACACAGGTTCGCCATTAGGCACGAATTGCATCGCTCAGACCATGTCGATTTCGGCGGCAGTGTCGCTTTTGACTCGTTTGTAGGAGCGCGATACCGTCTCTCTCTTCATGGCCTGGAGTGTATTGGCACTGGGAGCGCTGGCTGCCGTTGCCCGGTCTCGCGTCACAAGTCCGACTCATCCTTGACAGCGGCTGCAAACCTATTCAGCCGTTTTGTGACCTTTACTTCTCTTGGCGAAATTCCAAGTCGCTGCATCCGGGAAAGAAGCGTGGACCGCTGCATCCCGAGCTTTTGCGCTGCCCCCTTCTTGCCGGCGACGATGCCGTTAGTTTCTCTCAATGCGCTGAGAATTAGTTCCCGCTCTGTTTCCGTGGCGTTCTCGGAGTACAAAGAGATTCCCAGTTGCTGCATACGCGAAAGCATGGCGCCGCGAGTATAGCCCAGGCGGGATGCTGCCCCATCAAGCCCGGCAATGATCCAATTCGTCTCTCGCAGCGCAAGCAGAATCGCTTGCCGTTCCTGATCTTCTGCGCCGTCCGCAACACGCTTCGGCGGAATAGCCTGCCGCAGCAATGGGGGCTTGACCGAAGAAGCCGGCGATGGTTCTCGGCGCAGCTCGCCAAGTGGCACTTCCAGCACGCTACCGCGACTAAGGATGACCGCTCGTTCTATCACGTTTACCAACTCGCGCACATTTCCTTGCCATGGCATGCTCTCCAGCACCCGCATTGTTTGTGAAGGGATGGTGGTGATCTCCTTGTTCATTCGCTTCGCGTATTTCTCCACGAAGTGATTTACCAACAGCGTAATATCCCCATTGCGCTCGCGCAACGGGGGGATGTAGAGGGGAAACACGTTCAGCCGATAAAAGAGATCACTTCGGAACTCGTGATTGCTGACCATCTCCTCCAAGTTCCGGTTCGTTGCAGAGATCAGCCTTATGTCTACATTGATCGGCCGCGTGCTTCCGAGACGCTCAAACTCATGTTCCTGAATCGCCCGAAGTAGCTTCGGCTGCAATTCAAGCGGGATGTCTCCCACCTCATCCAGAAACAAGGTCCCCTTATGCGCCAACTCAAGACGCCCGATGCGTTGGTTAGCCGCACCTGTAAATGCGCCTTTTTCGTGGCCGAACATCTCACTTTCCATAAGTCCCATTGGGATCGCCGCGCAGTTCACCTTCACCAGTGTGCGGCTGCTGCGCAAGCTGAGTTTATGAATTGCGCGAGCCAGCAACTCCTTCCCTGTCCCCGTCTCCCCCATGATCAAGATCGTGCAATCGCTGTTTGCCGCTTGCTCGGCCTGTGCCAGAACATGCCTCAACGCATCACTCTTTCCGACAATTTCGTCGAAACCGCAATGAGACTGCAGCTCCTCTTCGAGATACAGATTCTCTGTGGCCAGCCGGGCACGCTGCGCGGAAACCTGCTGAAATGCCGACACGTTCTCCAAAGCAATCGCCACCAACGAAGCAACGCTGCGCAGAAAATCCATTTGGTCCGGCCCGTAGGCCTTAGCACTCGAACTTGCAAACGACAAAACTCCGAGGCGTTGCCGGGGGGTCGCCAAAGGCATCGCGCAGAGGGTTTGCAGATGCTCTTCCGCTCGCATCTCTGCGAAGGCCGGAAATTGCTCTGCAAGCTCTTGTCCATTGCAAATAAAGGGCTTCTGACTCGTCCACACTAAGTAACCGGGACCATCGTTGAAACGGACTGCCTTGCCTACCAGAGGGGGCTTTCCCGGAAAAAACAAGGTCATGCGATTCAGCTCAGGGTCGTAGAGGAGAATATCGAGGAAGTCAAACTCAACGACTGGATGGAGGTGAACAGAGAGTTCTCTGACTAGTGAGTCAACGTCCCGGGGCTCTGAAACCGCCCGCACAACATTGACCAGAGTCGCATAAAAATCCATGCCGGATACTATATCCCAGATTGGTTCACGGAGGCTCATTTCGATATACTGCTTTCTACCAGATACTCCGAACTCTGACCATAAAATCAGGGAGTCCGTTTTGAGTGGACTCCCTGGCGTGTTCTCAATCACAAAACTCAACTGCCCGAAGAGCACTAGTGAGCTGGAGCAAGCCCCGACGCCTTGTCTAGCAGGAAGACCATAGCATGTGGATAGTGTTCGGCTCCGAATGAAGCGCGAGCCTATCCCTTTGCAGCTTCCTGACCTGCAAGGCGCCCGAAGGTCAGGGCGCTGCCGTGGCTTACCCCCGCGGCACCCATGGCGTACGCGCAGGCGAAGCGTCCGCCCATTGCGTTTCCGGATGCCCACAGACCCGGAATGGTGTTCAACTTAGCATCCTGCACAGCGCAGTTGTCGTCGATCACCAGACCGCCCATGACGACCAGCAAGGCCTGCCCGGTGCGTCCGCCAAAGAACGGGGCCTTGTCGATCGCGAACAGACGGTCGGCGCGCTTGAAATAATCAGTGTCCTTGCCGGCGCGCGCCATCTCGTTGTAGCGCTTCACGGTCGCCATGAGCTTCTCGGTCGGCAGACCAAGCTCATGAGCAAGGCCTTCCAGCGTATCCGACTTCTTCGTGCCTCTGCTCATCATGCGCTTTTCGGTGGTGTAGCTGGACCAGGTGAACGGTCCACCTCCGGGCGGCTGATCGTCGGGAAGAACCGCGTTAATGTTGCCGTGGTTCACGCTCTGGGCTGAGAGCTGCTCCTTCCAGCGAGAGTCGAATATCTGGAAGGCGGAGGTCTTGGGCTGACGCTCGATCGCATTGGTCCAGCTCTGGCCGTCGCTGTCTTCATTCATGAAGCGGGCACCGCGCGCGTTTACGAGCAGGAAGGCATTGATGCCGAGCGGTCCGCCGACGCTGTGCGTGACTGGAGCGTGAGGTCCTCGCTCCATCTGGCCGCCCACCCACATGCCCATGCGATGACCGTCGCCGGTATTGCAGACGACGCCTTTGGCATCCCTGTTGAAGTAGATGCTGGTATAGAGGTCCGCACTCTGCGGGCAGTACTTCGTCAGCATCTTCTTGTCGCCGCTGTAGTCGCCCGTACACAACACCACGCCCTTGGTGGCGAGGAACTTGATATAGTTGCCGTCGGCATCCTGCGCGATGACGCCCTGCACGCGGCCTTCGTTGTTAGGACGAATCAACTGGCAGGCAGAGGTCGAGAAATGGAAATCGCCACCCATTTTTACGCACCGCTTCTGGACGTTGCGCAGAGCCGGGCCTATGTCAGGCAGGAACTGAATCACGGTGGAATAGACCTTGTAGTGCTCCTTCGACGGATTGTATCCCTTCGGATGTGGCCAGTGCGGCATACGCACGTAGACGTCCTCGGTCTTTTCGTCCACGGCCGTGAGCTCGTCGATCACCTTGTAGTTGGGACTGGCCTCGAGCCACCAGTCCAGCGCCGCGCCGCCATTTTCCGCCCAATAGCGCCACAGGTCGCCATTGGTGCGCCAACCGTAGGTATCCTGCATGTAGGTAACAAGTTCGGCAGGATCGAGATGGTTGCCGAGCTTCTTGGCGATCGAGCTATTGATCGTGCCAACATCGGAGCTCCGGTAAACAATGTCGGTAGCTTTCTCGATGACAGCTACCTTCGCGCCTCCTTCCAGGGCGGCGCGCGCAGCGCTGAGACCGTTCAGTCCCGCGCCGATGATCACCACATCGGTGGTGACAGTCTTGCTGATCTTGCTATCAGGAATCGGATCAGGAGCTTTCAGAAAATCGTCGGCAGCCGCACACTCTGCCGGTTTGTTTTCCGCAAAAGCGCTCTCGACGCCGGCCACGGAGGCTACGCCTGCTAAGCCGGCAACGATGGAACCTTTTAGGAAATTGCGGCGTGGTTCTACGTTTCTCTCGTCTTTTCCGCTCATTTGATATCACTCCTCTTCACTTCTTCTGTAAAATCGCGGGACAAAAAGCCCGCGTCATTACTTCGTTCTCTTGAACTCCATTGCATGACAATTAAGGCACAATATCTCGTTGCTCCTGTGGCCGTGATGACACTGCAGGCACTCGACCTGCGCAGACATGTGATTGTCGTGCGGATTCGGCTTCATATCTGCCGTGCGCTTGGCGACAGCCGACATTGACTCGTGGCACTTTAGGCAGGCCGACTGGTCTATGTCCTCCTTAGTTGCTGTGCCATGGCAAGCGGCACATTCCAGACCCAAGGACTTGTGCTTGTCGGCGGTGAATTTCTGCTCATTCTGGCCAACAGCAATCGATCCTGCCAGCAACATAAACGCCACGAACGGTGCAAGTGATCTCAACACAAAGCGACTCCCAACATCTGTGAAGTGAACCGGGGAAAAGCCTCATGGGCGCTTTCCCCCAGTTAAGCTGAGTCGCCTCCGCTACAGCGGAAGGCGATTAGAACATGGCCGACCCAAGTCCAAATATCTTGTCGACCAGAATGACCAATGTGGCGCCAACACCCCAGCCGTTCGAAATCTTTCCGGTTGTCCCGCCCGGAAGTGGATAGGCACCGGGGGCCAAACCGAAGCTCGGGTTCATGTAGGAGTTCGCGTTAAACGTATACAGCGCGAATGGGCTCAAAATCACGTTCTTGAAGACGAAGTTCGCGTCGGGGCCAATCGCAACTTCGGTCCGCGGGACATTGTAGGTTTTGCCAGGGAAGGACGTCGCGTACTGCTGCGTGAGAAAAGCCTGTTCGTCGTTGGTAACGTGAGCTGTCCAGATGTTGAAACCGTAGCTGTCGATCGGACGGTCCTTAAACAGGCCCGAAACGAAAAAGCCCGTCTTGAAGTCGGTGGCGAGGCCCGAAACATTCTTGCTGTCGAAGCTCTGGTTCAACTGAGCAAAGGCGGTCACAGCGCGAGGAGGTCCGGGACGTCCGCCGTCAAAGCGGTAGAACGTCTGGCGTCCCGCAGCATACATGCCGTTGGTGCCGTCGTGGAAATCCTTGACGGGATTGCAGTAGCCGGTGCCCGAGGACATTTCGCAGTTTTGTTTTGCGGTGTTGTGAAAGTAGGCTCCCTCGAAGCTCCCCGGATACTTGGTGGTCATCGCCGACTTGTATTGGATGTCGACGAGGTAGACGTTGCTATCGGAGCGGAAATAAGGGGCGTGGCCCGGAGCCGGGCTGATGTTAGTCTTGCCCAACTCCCAACCATCGGTCCAGGGGAACTGGCCGGTCGAACGCCATTCGGCAACATCGACGCTGAGTTTCTTGGTCGCCTTGTATCTGATGCGGCCCAAGAACTCGGCGTACGGAGTAGGCATTTGACCCATGCCGCCATCGTACTCCGTCATCAGGCTCTCGCATCCCATGACGGTATTGCACACTGGAATCGCGTACCAATCCCCGGCATTGGCTTTACCGAACTCAAACTGGAGGCGGTCTTCGGCCAGGTGCTGCTCCCAGGTAAAACGAGTGAGGTGAGACTCGACCGGGATGAATGGACCCGGCTGACCGCCGTAAATGTCGGCTGCGTACTCGCCGAATTTGCCGGTGTTGTGCACGAGCGGCACAAAGAGTTCATGGAAGTGAATCGTGCCGCCGGGAACCTTCGCGATCTTCTTCATATCCAGCTCAAGGCCGTAGTCGATCAGGCTCATGTTCTGCCACTGGCCGGTCGCTAAGCCCTCGCTCGGGTTGCCGAGCCAGAACTGAAGAAAGGTAATCGAAGGCGAAATGCCCATCGAATTCAGGGACTTGCCGACCGGAGCCAAGGGGCCCTCGTAGTGGACAGGAGGTGGTCCCGGCGGCCCTTGCGGTGCAGCATCCTTCTGGGCTTCAGGGGCGGGGGGCAGTGCCGCGGGGGCCGAGTTGGAGCCGGATGACTTGACGTCGGTCGCAGACACAGCCGGACGGTCTTGGGCTGTCAAGGTCGGCACGGCCATTAGAGAAAGAGCCAAGAATACAATAGAGCTGGTTCTGAATGATTTAACGGCGAGCATAAGCATACTCCTCTGGAATGGTGTTGCATCGAACACACAATGCCGTGCTTGCACTGCTGGCACGCGCAGTCTTGAAGATCGACCTCTCCTTGCGATGGAATGCCAAAGTCGATCATTGTGACTTGCCGATTAAGTCTTTGCACGTTAGCTTCCAAGTCACTAAGCATCTGGAATGCGAGGTTTCCTGTACGCAAACGACCATTCATAGCGGCGGGAATAAAATATGCGGGTACGTCGTAATACAGTTTCCTCATATCTCTCACTTTTGCCATCAGTTTCCACATACTCAACACACCGAACGTCACTGCTGAACTGACGGAGGCTGGAATTTTCGCATTTACAAAGGCCAAGCGGGCGATCAAACCTTGAGCGGTCTTTCAGTCTGGCAACTGCGGTTGGGCCCGGATACAGCGATCCTGTTCGCATGATGCTCATCCATTGACGGAAGCAGAGTTGGAATTCTACGTGCTCTGCTGATCCGGAGGAGGAATCAACGAAAGACGTGGGAGTTGAGGACCTCGATCTCGTGGAGACCAACGAGGCGTTCGCCTCGTAGTCCTGCGCGGTTTACAAAGTGATGGGTGGGACCTGTCCAAGGTAAATGTGAATGGCGGAGCCATCGCCGTCGGCCACCCGATCGGCGCTTCCGGCGCGCGCATCCTCGTCACGCTGCTCCATGAAATGCAGCGGCGGGGCGCAGCTCGGGGACTCGCGTCCCTCTGCATTGGAGGCGGTATGGGCGTGGCCCTGGCCGTCGAGCGTGAATAGCAGCAACACATCGTCAGGCCGCAGGGGCAACCCGTGCGGCTCCGGAAACCCTGAATCTCCGCCGTTCTTACAAGGAGCTGTGATGTTCGAAGGCCTATTGCAACCGATGCACCTGCTGGTGATCCTCTTTATCGCATTACTGGTTTTCGGCCCAAGCAAGCTGGCCGATCTTGGCAAGGGTCTTGGCGACGGTATTCGCCAATTCAAAGAGAGCGTGGGGGAGCAGCCCAAGCCCACCACTCAAACTGCCATTGGCGAGGGGACTGCCCCGAAAGGACCAACTGCCTGAGAACGGCAGCACTGCATCGTTTAGCCCCCCGAAGCTAAACTGCAGTACCACCCCGGAGTGCCCGGGCAATGCCCTCACGGCGGCTCGCCTGGCGCACATCGCTTGGCGAGATACCGAGCGCCTGCAGACGTGAAAACAAAGTGGAGCGGCTGATGCCCAGCCGCGCCGCCGCGCCTTTTGGCCCCGCCACTCTGCCACTGCACTCACGGAGGACCTTCAGCATCAGCTCGCGCTCGTCGCTCGCCGCCGCCACTGAGGCTGCCTGAGCCGGCTGTTGCACTGTGCCTGTGCCCACCAGGTCAGCCGCCTTGCCCAAGTCGGGCAAGGCCAGTTGCAGCACAGGGCCACGGCTCAGGATAACCGCCCGCTCGATCACGTTTTCGAGTTCACGCACATTTCCCGGCCACGGAAAACGGACTAGGCGCTCCATGGTTTCGGAGGGAATCGTATCGATCTTGCGATTCATCTTTCGCGCAAACTTGAGCGTGAAGAGCCGCACAAGGCTAGGAATGTCTTCCGCGCGCTCGCGCAGCGGTGGAATTGTAATCGGAAAAACATTGAGTCGGTAATAGAGATCGCTGCGGTATTGCCGCTCAGCGACCATCGCTTCCAAGTCGCGATTTGTAGCTGCAATCAAGCGGATGTTGACATGGATGGGGGAGCGCCCACCGATGCGCTCGAATTCGCGCTCCTGCAACACTCGCAACAGCTTCGGCTGCAGTTCCAGCGGCAGATCGCCCACTTCATCCAGGAAGAGCGTGCCTTGATCGGCGAGTTCAAGCCGGCCCATGCGCTGCGTAACTGCGCCGGTGAAGGCTCCGCGCTCGTGGCCAAACATCTCACTCTCCATCAGGCCGGGTGGAATCGCGGCACAATTCAGCTTCAAAAGCGTCCGTGTCCGGCGCGCACTCAAGTCGTGGATGGCGCGAGCAATCAGTTCCTTGCCGGTTCCAGTCTCACCGCGGATCAGCACCGTGGAGTCGCTGGGTGCCACCATCTCCACCTGCGCCAGTACGCGGCGCAGCGCCACGCTGTCTCCAACGATCTCCTTGAAGTTATGCTCACTGCGCAGTTCCTCCTCAAGATAGAGCTTCTCGTTGGTTAAGCGGTCACGCAACCGGGATATCTCCTGATAAGCACGCGCATTGTCAATTGACGTAGCGACCTGCGCAGCGGTCGCCTCGAGCAACGCTGCCTGGTCCCCACTAATTCCATCGCGATCGGTATGTGCGACAAGGATGAGTCCAATGGCCTTGCCGCGCGAAACCAGGGGGACCATACACAGCACGCGCACCCCGGCGTCGGCCAGATTCGAGAGCAACTTCGAGTCGCCTCCGGCCAGGATCTCATCGCGCCGCAGGGTGGCAAAGCTACGGCTCCGGAGGACTGCCGCCAGCGGCGAGGTCGCCATCGGAATGGTCATTCCAATCGGCAGAAGGGGCTGGTGGCCGGGATGGCACGAGGCTTCCCAGCGGAGCTCCATGCTCGCTTCATCGTAGAGCACAACGCTGACGTAGTCGCAGTCGGTCAGTCTCTGAAGTCGGGTGACCACCTCGTGGCTGATCTCCTCCAGTTCGAGTCGTCCGACTACGGCGTTGGTGAACTCGAGCAGATTGCGTAGGTGGTCGCGCTCCTCGGTCAGCTTGCGATCCAAGTCACGCGAGCTCTCGAAGTTCATCGCATTGTCGATTGCCACCGCGATCTGTCCTGCCACCCGCTGAATAAAGCGAACCTCTTCCTCGCTATAGGAGCCGATCTCTGTGGACGAGAATTGAAGAATGCCAAGCCGACGCTGGGTGGTGGAAAGCGGAACCGCACAGTATGCCTTCAGGTGATCATCACGGCGCAGTTCGGCAAAGATCGGCCAACGGTGCGTCATCTCCTCTATATTGCAGGCGAGCGGCTGCTGCGTGCTCCAAACCGTGTAGCCCGGCCCTTCCTGAAAACGGTGCTCCGGGGGTATATGGGGCAAGGCACCGGGAACGATGGGAGTCATCTTCTCCGTCTCGGGGTCGTAGAGGAGAAGATCAAAGAATGTGAACTCCAGGACCGTGTGGAGTTGCGCATTGAGCTGCTGCACCAGTGAGCGCAAATCCCGCTGCATCGAGATGGTCTCAAGCGCCTGCAGCAAAGCTTCGTAGCGCGCCATCCAGGTGGGACTTTGTATCACAGACGGGTTCGGCGAAGAAACGGCCATATTTTCATAATACTGAAAATGCCGACCCTGAATCACGCATAATCGACATAACTGAACATAACTATCCAACGAATCTGTTTCGGCAGGTGAGTTGCCCTTGTTCAAGGCACCGGGCAGAAACGCGGATCTATCAGGCGTAAGTGCAATGGATGACTCCGGCCGGAAAGCGATTAGCATCCTCACCCATGATGGCGCGCGCCTCCTCGCAGGTGGTCCGATGTTGGGGCACGTACTTGACCGGGTCTGCAAAGCAAGCGTCTAGGCTTCGCAGACTGGCGGTGGAGGGTTTAGATCCATGGTGTTAAACAGTTAATTCCGGTGTCCTATACCGGGATCTATAGAACGGTGCGGCTCCACTTCCGACATCCCTTTCCGAATACGCTTGGCAATTCTCGTAACAAGCTTCCAAGTCACAATTCGCAGGTTCTCCTCATCCTTCTCAGGTGAAGGACAAAAAATGCCCACGGTCGAAACCGCGGGCGAAGTCCTACCGCACAGGAGGTTAGAGGACAAGCGTTGCAAGCATGAGATTGTCTGTCCTATCACTTTCGGACAAAGTAAAACCAAGAGCGCTGCACATGGCTTTTCCCGGGAAGTTTTCGCTCAACATGTCCGAGTGCACCTTGGTTAGTTTTTCGTCGCGCGCGACCTGCAGCAAGCGGCGGTAGAGTTCCTTCCCCAGCCCCTGGCCCTGGAACTCATCGCGCACCACGACGGCGAGCTCGGCTTCTGCCACGCCGGCCAGTTTGCCCATACGGCCCACCGCGATAATCTGCTTTTCCCCAGAGGCATTGCTGCGCTCCACCACAAGCGCCATCTCGCGGTTGTAGTCGATGAAGCAGATCCGGGTCAGCCGGTCATGCGCCGTGCGCTGCGAGAGTTGCAGCGGCTGGCGGTAACGCAAATAGACGGAGCGTTCGCTGAGCTCCTGGTGAAACTCGACCACCTTGGGCTCGTCCTCCGGCCGAATCGGGCGAATCACGACCGCTTCCCCGCTCTTCGTCTGCCAGTTCGAAACGTACTGCTGGGGATAGGGCCGGATGGCGGCCTTCGGCAGCTTCTCGTCGGGCACCGATGCTTCATGCAATACGACGCGGGCATCGAGCGCAAGCAGCCGGTCCGGCGAGGCCAGCAGCGGGTTGATGTCGATTTCCTTGATGCGGGGATTCTCCACAACCAATTCGCTGAAACGTACCAGGAGGTTCTCGAGAGCCGCCATGTCCACGCTCTTGCGGCCACGAACGCCCTGCAGCGCGTGATAGATCTTCGTGCTCTCCATCATTCTGCGGGCGAGCGTTGAGTTCAGCGGCGGAAGCGCCAAGGATTTGTCCTTGAAGACCTCAACCAACTGGCCGCCGGTTCCGAACAACAGCACTGGCCCGAACTGCGGATCGAGCGACGCTCCTAGAATCAGCTCATAGCCGTCGAGCTTGGCCATGGGCTGCACAGTGACGCCCTGGAAGTGCTCGGCACCCACCTTCCCGGTGACCGCCTTCTGGATGTTCGTAAACGCCTCACGCACGGCGCCGGAATCGCGCAGGTTGAGCACCACGCCGCCCACGTCAGTCTTGTGCGTGATGGTCAGCGAGTAGAGCTTCAACACCACCGGGAAGCCGATCTTCTCCGCCCACGCCACGGCTTCGTCCACAGTGGTCGCAATCTCGGTCTTCGTCGTCGGGATGCCGTAGGCTTCCAGCAGCTTCTTCGACTCGTACTCGGTCAGGATGGTACGTTCGGTGGCATGCACGTCGTTGACGATCTTGCGAGCTGCGTCGCGATCCACGCTCAAATCGCTCGTCTGCAGCGAAGGCGTCTCGTACAATCCCTTGAGATTGTCGGCGTATTTCCACATGTAGTTGAAGGCGCGGACCGCTGTGTCGGGATAGTAGAAGCTCGGGATCCCCACTTCGTTGAGAATGTCTTCGCCGGTCGCCACGCTGTTGCCGCCCATCCAGCTTGCCAGCACCGGCTTGCCGAGGCTGTGCGCGTAGGGCTTCAGCTCCTCTGCAATGCGCGTGGGATTCGTCATGCCCTGCGGTGTCATGATCACCAGCATGCCGTCGATGTTCGGATCCTTGGCGGCAATCTCCAGCGACTTGGCGTAGCGCTCA
>Ga0224559_1001486_pt1 | contig 12829 bp, 10 predicted proteins | sample 714S33034metaG_FD_180676 | JGI IMG/M metagenome (GOLD analysis project Ga0224559, IMG submission 180676) | Peat soil microbial communities from Stordalen Mire, Sweden - 717 S3 30-34 | ecosystem: Environmental > Terrestrial > Soil > Wetlands > Peat | place: Sweden: Norrbotten County, Stordalen... | reverse complement strand
TTGTACTCAGAACTCAGAAAATTGTGAGAAAAGTGAGAACCCGAAAAAAGAAATATCTGGTTGCTATGAATGTGAAAAAGTAAAAGAGAAAATTGCTAATGATGCTAATGATGCTGATAGATTGCTGGAATCACTCTATCCAGGAGGGTGTATTTATAATAAACTTGAATTCAAGGGGGAAAGCACCGTGATAGTGTATTCAAACTTAATGATGAGTGAAGGTTTCACTACAAGTTATGTCCGAGATGGAGAATATATTCGTGTTACTACTGATAAATCTGATTTACTCATTAAGATTGCTGATGAAAATACCTTGATTGGGGAAGGATTTGCGAAAGGGATATATAGAAAATCTGATTGCCAGTCGAAAAAATAAGCTAATCTTATGATTGGAAAAATAACTGCTGAAAATGAAAAGTGTCGATAATCATATATTTCCTATTTTCTGGTTTGGGAATGAAGTTCTTCTTATCAGGAAAAGTGATCTTCCCATGGTGGGTAAGCAACTAGGAGTGTTGGCCGTTAAAATTGACATAAAGGAATGTAAGATAAGTCCTAAACTTATTGATTTAGAAAGGTACTTGAAGTTTGGATACTGGTATGAAATTGTGAAGGAGGAGGAAAGAGAAAGGTTTATAAGGATCATTAAGGAGCGGTTCAGTGCCTTAGATATCAATAATAGTGTCGTTAATCCTCTGATCTCTATGAACCGGAAGGAAACTATTGGGCAAAGGTTATTCAGGAAAAATAATTGAAGAAGATCGGAGTAAAAGATAAAAGAAAATAATCGCTCAAATTTCAATTAATCCTCCCCTAATTTTTACCCTAGAAAAAAGAATCCGCAGTAAGTAATTAATTTACTGCGGATTAGTTATTAGCTCGGTAGCCCGTAGGGGAATCGAACCCCTGTTACCAGGATGAAAACCTGGCGTCCTAGCCCCTAGACGAACGGGCCGGTTGTATTCAATTCGGGGGGCAAAATTAGTCCTTTAGTTTTACTTTTCAAAATATTGTCTATACTTTATCTTTTCTGACTCTTCAAGCTGGCTAATTCTTATTTTGATGTGCTCCCCTGCATATGAATTCCCCCTCCCTCTTGGGGGAGGGGGCCAGGGGGTGGGGTAAAATAGTTTTACTTTTGAGGCTGTCAGGGGGCAATCTTTCTCTGATTTTCTTTACCTTTGATGAAACTAACTGCAATGCCATCAACAAATAAAGAACTTTTTAATCTTGTTGTCACAAAAGCAGGTTTGAAACAAGAGGTTTATTCAAAGACCCTGACCGCTTTCAACTCCTTTAAAAAAGAGACCCTTCGCCTTACCAATGATTACCATAAGAAAATAAATCAGACACATTGGCCTATTCCTTTTGAATACAAAGATCGCGGCACTTTTGAATTTGAGTTTAAGTTTGGTGGTGATATTCTCATTTTTTTCATGCATACCAATATATTTGAATTTTCAAGGGATCACGAAGTTATGAAAACATCCTATATAAAAGAAGACAAGAGTCGGTCATACTGCGGGATCATCCATATCTTCAATTTTCTTGGGGATTCCTTCAAATACAACCGGACCAATGATATAGGATATCTTATAGGACGTGTCTTTATAAACCGTGAATCACACTACTTTATTGAAGGAAAAAGAGAAATTGGTCTTCTATTTAACCACTTTCAGTCCTCGAAGTTCAACCTGAAAGCTGTCAATTCTATTATTAATTCCTCTATACTATACACGCTGAACTTCGACCTGCTGACACCACCTTATGAGAACATGAAAGAGGTGACAGTCCTGGAGATGCAAACTACTCTTGACAATCTTCAGATCAGGACGGGTAAACGCCTTGGTTTCAGGTTCCAGGCTGATGAATCATAGGGGATTGAAGGCGAGGAAAACAGGACCCAACTGTTCTTAAAATCAAGCGGGTCAAATCCTTAATCATTTTGTTGCAATTCCATTAATCCCTAAAAGTTCCTTGATGGTTTCATAGGTATTTTCAAATACCATTTTGATGCTGTCATCCGAAATCCATCTGGCTTCGGTGATATCTTCTTTTATTTCCGGGATAAGAGGCTGTGTACTTTGGGCTTCCATCCTGAACCAGAATGTCTGCTTCAGGATTTGTTTCTCTTTTTTGGTATATATATGAAAAGTAGATGGGAGTAAACCGGTTATTATTAGTTCCTTCAGACCGGTCTCTTCTTTTACCTCTCGTATGGCAGCCTCTTTAGGCGTTTCTTTTCCATCCAGTTTCCCTTTCGGAAGATCCCATTTCCCAAGTCGGAAGATAAACAGCCTCTCCCCTTTTTCATTTCTTACAAGACCTCCGGCTGCGTTAATTCTGGTAAATATCTGGAAGAATTTCTTTTTAAGTTTTTCTTCTTTCTTTGCTGACCAAATAATGAGTCGTTGATTTTTAACATCTTTTTCGAAGGTCCTAAAGTCTTTTTTTAATTGCCTCCGGGATGTATATTCGATGACATGAGAATCCGGTACCAGATCAACGGGGATTGAGCCTGATAGTTCTATTGTTTTTTCGTTCAGGAAGATTTTCATGGTCGTAACTATCCTCGTTGACTTAAGCCAATTAAATTATAGCTATTATTATTTTATGGTCCTGTTAGTCAGCACTCTGCCAATCAGGCTCCTTCTATTTCTTTTGAGATAGATCGGATTTGAACTGGCGTAAAATTTTCACGTCCTCTTCATTAATGTAGCCAGTCTTTAAAGCCTTCTCAATTAGTATCTCATAATCGGTCAGGGTGATCAGTTTACATCCTGCCTCCTGGAACCTGTCAATGGAAACCGGTAGGTTATAGGTAAATATGGCAACCATACCGATAATGATACAGCCAGCTTCTTTCAAGGCATTAACTGCCTCCAGGCTGCTGCTTCCTGTAGAAATCAGGTCCTCCACGACCACCACTTTCTGTCCTTCTTCTACCCTGCCTTCAATGAGGTTCGTCAAGCCATGATCCTTTTTGCTGGTCCTGACATAAACGAAAGGAAGGTTGAGTTCCTCTGCTACCAAAGCTCCCTGGGGTATACCTCCGGTGGCAACACCGGCGATAAGATCAGGCTTTTCGAATTTCTCGTTAATGGCATCAACGAAACTCTCTTTGATAAATGTGCGGATCGCAGGAAAAGATAAGGTCACCCGGTTATCACAGTATATCGGTGATTTAATTCCTGATGCCCAGGTAAAGAGATCATTAGGTCTTAACTTTATTGCTCTGATTCCCAATAGGTAATCGGCAGTCTGGAGTGAGATGGTTTTATTATAAATCATGATCTGTGATAAATATTAATTGAGAATTTAAAGATACATTAACGTGGGTGAGTGAATTGTGATATTTGTAACCAGGAATCAAAAATAGGAATATTTTTCAACTTGTTCTGTTTGTTGTTCAGAATTATAAATCTGACTAAGATATTCTTACTATTTCCCTGAATTTTAAAAAAAAAGCTGCCCCGCAGGAGACAGCTTTTTCATTTGACGGAAAAGCCTAATTAACCTTCATGGCTTTACCGAACAAAGAACCAGTGCCATAATCCAGCTTAATAATGTATGTCCCATTTGACAGAGATCCGAGGTTCAAAGTCTTAAGATATACTCCCGTTTGTTGTGTTCCAAAAGAGGTTGAGTAGACTGATCTTCCGGATAAATCATAAACTGAAATGTTAACAGGTGCTGTTTTCCCTAATTTATAAGAGATGTAAACATCATTGGTGAAAGGATTCGGTTGGATCTTTAATTTATTCACCTCAGCAGGCCTTGAATTGATAGGATCTATACCTAAAACCACGCCAAATGAATTATCAAAGAAAAGGCCTCTTCCAAAACTTGCCATATAAAGATCACCGAAATTTTCAGGACGATAATAATAAAGGCCTGGGTTGGTTTGCTGGATAATCTTTGTTACAGGAACATTTCCTGTTCCTGTATTCTGTTCTGCCCATATAGGTGAACCGGCAGAAATAGAGCTGGTTGAGAAAACACCAAAATCAGTCCCGAGGATAGCAATGTCAGGATTGCTCATTTCAAGAATACCTGTATAAACCGGCATGGCTGGTAAATTCCCCTGAGCTGAAACAAACGTTGGAATCGAATCCAATCCATTGGTTGTTTTGTAGATATAATCAGTATTGCCATAATTTCCAAGTGTCACCAGAACCGTTTTGTTATCAGGGGAAAGGGCAATTGATGTGATATCCCTGCCGTTGAATTGTGCATATATGGTACTATCATAAAGCATATGACCTATAACACATCCGGCACTGTCAGCAAAGGCTGTCGTAGAATCATTTGCATGAGTAATGTTAGTCAGTCTATAAAGATTTCCTGTTTTTGTTCCTGCCCAAAGTACGCTAAGGTCTTTTGATACTGTGATACAAGTTACGACATCTGTAGGTAAAAGATCACCAATCCTGAACCAAACCGGATCAACGGCATACTGTAATGCCTGTTTAGTCATAAAAATTCCCTGAGTGTTATTAGATTTCCCTGAAATAAAAAACCGGGTCTGGACAACATCCTGAACTTTAATGGTATCATTGACTGCATAATCCTTAGTGGCAGTATAATGTATCGGGAATTTTTCATTAGAACTTAATACATCAAATGTAGAGTCTTTTGCTATCGGGCCGGCCTTTACGATAAATATGATACTATCTATACTTTCAGTAAAATTAAAACTCTCCCAGTAATTGATGGCAGCATAATTTGGATTGGTTATGACTGACATAAATGTAGGTGATGGGGTAACTCCAAAATCTTCAGAGCGAATGAAAGGCTGACCAGTGGTACTACCAGATGCATAATAAATACTCGTCGGGAAGATCATTGACCAGGCAACATCTCCGCCGTAACCAGCATAAACTTGCGCCCCGTTTTCTGGTTCATTCAAACCGGTGCCGGGAATATCAATTGCCCCAATATAAACTGCACCACCGAAAGAAGCTGGTTGTGTCATATTGCATGCAACTGAGTTAAACTGGGATATAATACAATTCTTAATCAAATGTTGAAAAGTTATACCGTCACTTGTCACCGTGCCCATCGATATCCCATCATCGGTCGCAATGGCAAAATGATCTGTCATCACAGGATTAAAAACCATCTGATGCTGGAAAAGTGGGACCAAGAGGTTGTCCACGGCATATTCCGTTTCAAACACCCCAGCTTGAGAAACCTGTTCCCAATTATAATACCCGGTAGTTTGATACTGCTTGCCATGCCATATGTTAATACCTCCGAGGTAAACCTGGTTGGGATCAGTTGGTAATACCACAATTGAATTCGCATAGCATCCATCAGCCAAGGGCACATAAGTACTGTTTCCGGGAAAAACGACTGTCCATATATTTCCTTTATCCGACGATTTGTAAAGATTCAGCAGGTTACCTGCTGTATTGACAAGGGATGCATATATCGTATTTTGATCGCTGGGTGCAATGGCAAACTCAATACCTGTGACACCAACATTAGGAAAAGTGGTGGGAGTAGCAGTAGATAAATTAGTGAAGCTCAAAGGGATGGTTCCAGTTGATATATATGCAAGATTGTCAACATTTGCAAGAACTGTTCCGTCAGCGCCCACTGTGACCGTACCTGCATTTCCTGGCAATGCGGTTGTCCAGGTTGCGCCTTCATCAGTTGAATATTTTAAGCCGGTATTTGTCGCTGCGAAGATAGCACCAGTCTGAATATTCAAAGCCAGTCTTGAAACGTAAGACCAATCCGAAGTGGGGTCATTTGCAACCGGTTGCGTACTCGGAAGAACCGTAAAAATCGAATCATCATCAGAAATATAAATACCGGTACCTATGTATTGATTATTATTGCAATATGACTCCCCTGTGGCAACATAGATCCTGCCACTTGAATTCTGTACCATACTCGTCACACGCAAAACAGTATTATCCTGAGTATCCATTTGGTGCCAGGTTAAGCCCATGTTTCTTGATTTCCAAATCCCACCGGTAACTCCACCCGTAAGGATTGTTTGCCCGCTGGCATCTTTATTGGTGAATAATACTGTCCGTGTTCTTCCTGCGGCATTATTCGGACCCAATTGGCTCCAATTAAGATTGACATCTGAAGTTGTTTTATCCGCAGACATTTTATTTACCTGGGCTTGAGCCTTTAACATGTCATCAGCACTGATTGTGCCGGTATGCTGATTTGCACGAATTTGTTGCATTCGGCCTTGTGACAGGTTGACACTACCAGGATTTCCGGCAAATGAAAAAGACAAAGAATTTAACGTTATAAATCCTAGAAAGAAAACAAAAAAGCGAAAGCGTAAATATCTACTTTTCATATTAGTGAGATTAATTTATAAATGGCTGTGCAAGAATCGACAAACGTCTTTTGTAATTTAAAAAGCGGGGTACATAATATAGAAACCCTGACGAAAAAATCGTAAACGTAAAAATAAAGAATACAGATGATTGAAGTACGCTCATTTTTGTAATTGCTGGAAGATCAGAATAATGAAACCCACCGGGTGACTTACAAATAAGTTCAACAAATATAGAAGAAAAAGTAATAACTGCAAAAAAAAAAACAATCAAGTGCAAAATTCATAAAGAGTAATAAGCATCTGAAATGCGAAGAAGGTAATTATTCAGGAGACAAATCCCGATGGAGTGGAATTGAGTACCCAAAGGGAATCCGGGAGTAATCCTTACATTCCTATATTTTCTCTATTGCGGAAGCACTCAACCATCCGACACTGCCATTGGCAATCCTGATTTCATACCAGGTGCCAATATTATCAATCAGTTCAACCTTTGCACCTTCATGAAGTACGAAGAGATCAACGCTTTTTTCATCAGGCGAACTCTTTATAGTCACCGTGGGTGAAAAAATTATAGCTTCTTTCCTGTGGACAACATTGTTGTAGTCCTGCCAGGCAAAAAGGAAAGTAAATAAGCTTGCTGATATGAAACATATGCCCAGCCAGAAACCTGCTTTCCTGATTAATAACCGTCTGGATATTAAGTATAACAAACCTGAAATTAACCCTATGCACAAAAATACCAGGCCGATCTTTGCCCATTTATCAACCGAATACGATTCTAAGAGTGTTCTGTACCACCGTTTATAGAAAAGTTCGGGAATCGGTTCAATTTTATCAGTAATCTTGGTGTTGGCAATCCTGAGATTAAAATTAACATCTTCATTCCCGGGATCAAGTTTATGCGCCTTCTCGTAAAATAGGATTGCGGAAGCAAAGTCATTTTGCTTATAACACGCATTGCCAAGATTATAATACAGTTCGACAGATTCGTAACCCTCAGCAATGACACTTTTATAAAGTTCTACGGCATTGTCATAAAAACCAGCTGTATATGCTTTATTAGCTTTGGCAACTGTTATCTGTGGATCGATCGCAAAGGTCAAAACTGGTAAGAGAATCAGAATGACAATCAAAACTTTTTTCATCTAAGTTCCCTTTCTATCCTTGTAATGATTTCCAAAGCTTCCTGGTAAGTTTTTTCCATTATCATGGTTTTTTCACCGGGTGCAAACCTCGCATACTCAGTATTATCAAGGGTTTGAATAAATTGAGTGATAATCTCATCTTTTACATTCTTTTCCATCAGTGCTTCATGCACGGAATCCATAGAAAGATCTGCCAATGGAATTGAGAATTTATCACTTAGGTAACCCCATAGAGCCTGAGAAATTTCGATATAAAATGGTTCCTGTTTTTTATCCCTGAGAAATATATTTGCTTTTTTTAATCTTTTAATTGCAACTTTTGTGGCTTTTTTGTTTTTCATTAATACGACATCACTTCTTCTTTCATCAAGCCTTCTCCAGATTAAAAAAATCGTAAAGAAGATTAGGACTGGCAAGATCATCATCACAAAAAACAAAAGTGATCCAAAGAAGAAAGTGCCAATGCGTTGCAGAAGTATGGGTTGATCCTTGATATGCCTGATATCATTGCCAAGATATTTAATATCTTCTTTCCCCGGTGTGGAATAACTGACTATGTTGTTGTCTCCACTACCTTTTTCCACATTGACCGTATATTCAGGACTGGTCAATGTCACATATCTCTTTTTAGAAAGATCAAAGTAACTGAAGGGAATAGGTTTTATAGTAAACTTACCTGCTTTTCTTGGAATAATCAGATATTCAAACGTCTGGCTTCCTGAAACCCCGTCTCCCGATGAGTTAATATTATTGGTGATCTTGGGATCATAGGACTCAAAATCTGGTGGGAAGCTTGTGTTAAGCTTGTCAATTAGCTGAATATTCCCCTTCCCGGTTATTGTGCACTTCAGATTGATCGGGTCATTTGTCTTGGTTTGGGTTTTGTCAAGAAGGGTTGTGAATGTGAAGTTTCCTACAGCCCCACTAAAATCCACCGGCTTATCAGCAATAGGCAATGGCCTGACATTGATAACAAGTGAATTCGACTTTAAAGTCTTTTCAACATTTGCATAAGATTCATTAAAAAAACTATTGTTAAAAAAATCATCAAAAAAAGGATCACCGGTTTTAGTCTTTGTCTGCCTCTTATATTGAGCAACACATTCCAGTTCATAAGGGTCAATCAAGAGCTTGCCGCTTTTTAATGGAAATAACACAACTTTAAGCAGATCAGCAACATGATATACCTCTCCGTCTATGTTTTGATTGTACTGATTTAATTTCACATTATCTTTTACTGTATGCGACCAAAATCCTTCATATGTAGAAGGCTTCGTAATGCTGGGCTGTGAGATAGGAACCTTGAAATATATCTTATAAGTAAGGATGATACCTTCCCCTTGTAACGGATTACTGTTGTCTACTACCGTTTTGATAAAAACATCATTGGACCCCGCCTGAATCACTCCGTTTACCTGGTTATTTTTGCTGGTATTACCCCGACTTGAAGTACTCTGGGTCCCTCCTGAACTTTTAACAACTTTTATGGTAAGGCTGTTCGATTTGTATTGTTTATTATCTACCGTCACTGTCGCTTCGGGAATTTCGAAGGTGCCTTCCCTTGATGCCCTGAGAATATAAGTGAAGGTATATGCGATGGACATCGATGTCCTGCCATTTATAGCACGGATGCTTGAACTTTGAGATGTGTATGGGCCAGTTAGAATATCAAATCCTGTAAAAGAGGGTCCGCGAAAACCCGTTGCCTGAGCATTAACAGAATAAGTCAGGTTGAAGGTTTCTCCCACCTCCACAGTCGATTTAGCATTGCCAGAGAACTGTACTTGCTGGGCCATACTAAAGGTGATCATCATCAGGAATGAACAAAAACTCAATAAAATCTGCTTACTCATACATTTCCATTTGGAATATTCTCTACCAATTTTTTTCAATCATGGTCTGCTGAACTTTCACATTTTCTTTCTTTAGTTTCTGTTGGGTCTTGTTCTCGTCTTTTTTCATTGCTTCCAACATTCGGTTAGCCTCCTCTTTACTAATCTTTTTTGACTGATCCTGCTGATCTTTTTTATTCTGTTGCTGATCCTTATTCTCATCATTCTTTTTCTGATCCTGCTTATCTTTATTCTGTTGATTTTTCTTATTCTGTTGTTGCTGTTGCTGCTGTTTCTTGATCATCATCTTTGCATATTCAAGATTATATTTTGTATCCCTATCCGAAGGGTTATTCAGCAAGGCATTCTGGTATGCACTTATGCTCTTTTCATAGTCTTTGGCTTCCAACATTGCATTTCCGAGATTGTGATAAACACTGGCTTTATCATTGGCTGAGAGCTTAGCACCCGCAAGGTTCCCAAATATCTTTGATGATTCATCAAAATTCTTCTGCTGATAAACTGCATCCCCTAGGTTAAACATGCCGCGTGTTGAATTTTTGTTAGCATCCACCGCTTTTCTGTAATTTAATTCTGCATCTTTGAATTTTCCCTTATCGTAAAGTGCATTGCCTTCCTTTATCAGTTTTCTTTCCTTCTGCTGGGAGAACAGTGGTATTGTTAAAAAGAGCATAAGCAAAGCTAGAATCATCACACGTGGTAAAAATGTTATTATCATTAGATTATAATGTGATCCCTTTATTTTAACCATAATGTGGTTCATGTTGTCACTTTGAAATTAGAAAGGTTTGAAAGAACTAAACCATTGGTTCTTTTTATCAAATACAAACAGTTCAAAGATAAGTATTAACAAACTGAAAGCGATAAAATACTGAAAACGGTCTTCATAATCTGAAAATTGTCTGCTCTCCAGCTCTGATTTCTGGATCTTATTCAAATCATCCAGAACTTTTTGCCAGCCTTCTTCCGAATTCGTTGTCCTCACATACATTGCCTTTCCTATTGTAGCGATCTTCTGCAACAAAGTATCATCCAATTTAGTAATTACAGTCCTTCCTTCGCGATCTTTCAAATATCCTGTCAGGACATTATTTGTATATATCGGAATAGGTCCGCCTTCAGGGCTCCCTATCCCAACAGTATAAATTACGATCCCCTTTTTAGCGGCATCTGTAGCCTTTTCTAAAACACCTCCCTGGTGGTCCTCTCCATCAGAGATAATAATGATGGCCTTATTTTGTTTACTCTGGCCAAATGAATTAGTAGCCATCTCCAAAGCATCTGCTATGGCAGTTCCTTGTATAGGAACACTGTTAGTATTGATGACCGAAAGAAACATCTTGGCAGCTCCATAATCTGAAGTAATAGGCAACTGATTATATGCTTTTCCCGCAAAGACAATGATCCCAATGCGATCACCATCCAGACGGTCAATAAGTTTTGAGATGGCTTGTTTTGCTCTTTCAAGCCGGTTTGGTCGGATATCCTCTGCCAACATGCTATTGGAAACATCTAATGCAATCATCAGATCGATGCCTTTTCTTTCGACTTTTTCCATTCTAGATCCTGTTTGAGGATCAGCAAGGGCTAATACCAGAAAAGCGAAAGCAGCCATCAGCAATACGAATTTAAAGATCAATCGGCCAGTAGAATATTCAGGGATCAGCCTGAGGATAAGATTATACTCACCAAAACGACCAAGTGCTTTTTTTCTCCATATTAGAAAGAGAACCAGCAAAATAATTAACACCGGTACCAGCGCCAGCAAATAGAGAAAATTTGAATGTGCAAGTCTAAGCATCTTTTAAGGCTACCGCCCCGGTTTATTGTTTGTTATCAATCTTCCAGTTTTACAGTTCTGGCTGTTCATAAAACTACGGTGTATTTCTAAAATATGTATTACGGAGAATTACTTCCGTGGCAAGTAAGAATAAAGCAATCAATGCCAGGAGAAAAAACTCCTCATTCTTTTTATGAAACTCAGTAACATCAATTTTTGATTTTTCCATCTTATCAATTTCTTGATATATCTGATGAAGCTTACTATTATTCGTTGCACGGAAATACTTTCCATCTGTCATTTTTGAGATCTCCCTCAGCAAATCCTCATCAATCTCAACTTTCATCGGAGTAATTTCAACTCCGAAAGGGGTTTGGACAGGATAAGGTGCTACACCAGTAGTTCCAATGCCTACCGTATAAATCCGTACACCATATAATTTGGCAATCTCTGCTGCCGAGAGGGGATCAATAGACCCCATATTATTAACCCCATCCGTAAGAAGTATAACGACCTTTGAGATCGCCTTGCTGCCCCGAAGACGGTTTAAGGCTGTAGCCAATCCGTCCCCTATGGCTGTCCCATCTTCAATCATTCCGCTCTTTATATCTTTGAAAAGATTCTTTAAGACTGCATGGTCAGTCGTCAGTGGACACTGCGTAAATGCTTCACCACTGAAAATAACAAGACCTATCCTGTCATTCGGCCTTCCGTCAATAAACTCCATTGCCATAGTTTTAGAAGCTTCTATTCGGTTGGGTTTAAAGTCCATTGCCATCATACTACCTGAAATATCCATAGCTAGAATAATGTCAATACCTTCAACAGTGATATCATGATGGTTTTTACTTGATTGTGGTCTTGTTAGTGCCAGGATCAGAGATACAATCGCTAGCATCCGTAAAACATACAGACCATGATATAAATAGAGTCGTGGCCCTTTTTTGACTCCCTCAAAACCGGCAGTAGAAGAGACCCGGATATAGGGATTGTTTAGCTTCAGTCTATAAAAGTACCATGCTACCAGAACGGGGACTAGTATCAGAAGATAGAAATATTCCGGTGATGCAAAAGTGATTCCTTTAAACATGTCAACTTATCTTATTAGTCACCGGTTCAGTTTTATTTTGCAATTCCTTACCATTGTTTTCATTCACACTGCCTTCACTTCCGGCATTCTCATTCTGCAAAGGAAAGTCTGGCGTCGAATTCGTACTATTGATAAAATCTATTGCATAATCCATACTTTTTTCATGTTCCTCCGGCAACGGAAGGTACTTGGCAAATTTTACCAGGTCAGCCATTGAAAGTGTCTTATCAAGAATTTCTCGATATTCCTTGAGGACTAATGTTTTATTCTCTATGTCCTCAAGAATTTCAGCAGTGGTGCTTTCCATGGCCATGAGATGAAACCTATCCTCAATATATTTCCTGAGAATATCCGTTATCTCAGTATGATAATCTTTTATCTTTCCTGCCTGCCATAATTTCTTTACCCGTAGTTTCTCCAATTCCATCAAAGCCCATTCATGTGGCTGGTATTTCACAGCAGGGCGAAGAACAAAAATGGGTTCACCTTTCTTCCTTTTAAAATAATAAAAGATCAGAAAACCTGCTATACCCAGAAATAGCAATCCTGCAATGATCCACGGCAGATAATCCATGAGAGAAAAGGTGATCTTAACAGGACCTTTAATCGGCTTTATAGCCTGGGTTGTATCGACAGACAGGGTATGAACTGTAA
>Ga0224559_1001485_pt1 | contig 12831 bp, 18 predicted proteins | sample 714S33034metaG_FD_180676 | JGI IMG/M metagenome (GOLD analysis project Ga0224559, IMG submission 180676) | Peat soil microbial communities from Stordalen Mire, Sweden - 717 S3 30-34 | ecosystem: Environmental > Terrestrial > Soil > Wetlands > Peat | place: Sweden: Norrbotten County, Stordalen... | reverse complement strand
GGACGATGAAGGTAGCGTAACCTGAAGAAGGATTGTAAAGGTCGAAAATTTGTATCTGCAGCGGATTGGTTTGCTCATATGCCTGTTCCGGCATTTTTCCTTCGGAAAGCAAATTCCTGTATTCAATGCCGGATGAAAAATAACCGGTAGAAGAAGTGGCTCCTGTCATAACCTGCTTGTATACCAGAAATTTTGAAGCGTCGCAATAAACAACGACCTGGGTCTGTTGCCTGTTGAGAATATCTTTTTCGAAATCCCTGGGGATAAGAAAAATACCATTGATATTCCCTTCATAAAACAGTTGTTCGGCTTCTTTAAGGCTCTCTGTTTTAGTTATTACCTTTAATTGTTGCGTGGCATCAATCATCCTTGCGTATTGCCTGCTTAACATAGAATAATCAAGATCAACCACAGCTATAGGAACATCTTTAAGGGTTTCATTGATATAGCCAATGGAATAAAGCACCGGGTAAGCAATTACAGCAATAATAAATATGAGCACTGTACCAGTATCTTTCAGTGAGTTTTGTAGTTCCTGAATGAAGTTAGACTGAATTTCCCTTAAACTGTCAGCAAATTTTTTCCACATAAAGTCTCAGTTATATCCGGCCCCAGAATTTCTTAGTTTCGAGTATGTATTTTAACCGTGGAATCAAACAAGTACCCAGGAAAATAAAACCGCATAAGTAAAACAACTGAATAAGGCCACAGGCGATAGGTTCCCCTCTCAGGGATTGGCCAGTAAATAACTCAAGCCAATATGTAAATGGAAATATCCTGCTGATGACCTTTGCAATGACAGGCATTCCAAAAAGCGGATAGGTCAAACCTGCATAGGTGAGGGCCAGCATAGTATAGGCGCTTGCCACTGATAATCCCAGGCGAAGATTCCTGGTCAATGTTATAATAAAGACAGCCATAAACTGATAGCTAAGGATCATCAGGAATTCACCTGCCAGGATCAGTGAAAATTGGCCATTCAACGGTAGTCCCAAAATCTTAAAAAGAATAAGGTCTATCAACAATGCAAGAACACTAAAGAGTATCGTATAAATAACTAGTTTACCCGTGAGCGCTGTAAAGATGTTTGAACCGGCAGCCTCCAGCCATTCAGGACCAGTACCGTATTGTAATTCAGTTCCAAGGGCATACAGTGTTCCAAAAAGAATAAACACCGTGAGCATCACAGGAACCAGGAGAACCGTCAGGTAATAAGAATAACTGGTATAGGGATTAAACAATAATACAGGCCTAAGCTGAACTGGCATGATCTCTGATAAGGCTTGTTGTTCCGTTGATCCGTTCATCAGGTGTGATTGGAAACGAATTCCGGCCGAAAGTGTTCCCAGGGCTTTCTGAATTCCACTGCTAAGGAGGCCTCCTTTAATCAGGTACTCGTTGTTGATGTATACTGCTATCTCCGAACTTTTTCCACGTAAAATATTCTTTTCTGTTCCTTCCGGAACACATATTATCGCATCAATCTTACCCTTAACCATCGAACGATATGCTTCTTTAAGGCTAATGTAACTCCTGTCGACCGCTGCAATGGATGTTGCATCGGTCATTCGTGTTATTTTCCTTGAAAGATTCGTATGATCAAGATCGACAATGCCAACCGGCAGTTTTGATGGAACATTTGAAGAAAAGATCAGGGATACCAGGCTAAAGGCAATCAGCGGGCCAATCACCAGGAAGAATGGGTAAACGGCATCTCCTGAAATTCTTTTCAGTTCCCGTTGAAAAACTTTACTGAGTGAATGGATCATTTTGTAGCTGATCTTTTTATTTCTTTCCAATTCACCAGGGCGCTCATGCCGGGACGCAAGCCATTTATTTTCCCGACCGGGCATGCATGAACTTCAAAAGTCTTCATATCGAAGTCGCCTGAGGTCTTTGTAGCATTCCAGGTGGCGAAGTTTCCCAGGGGGTGAATATATGTTACCTTGAGTTCGACAAATTTATTATCCAGAGCGGGAAATTTCGCTGTAAAAACACTTCCCATCCTTATGTCTGCCAGCAGGTCCTCCCTGAGATTAAATGTGACCCAGCAATCCTCCAGATTTACAATTGTCACAACCGGATACCCTGCATTTACCAGTTCTCCTGATTCGGCAATAATATCAGCAACTTCTCCATCAATAGGTGCATAAATATTGGTTTCTTTGAGATAGCTTTCCACCTCGCTGATCATACCTTCCGCTTTATCGACCAGCGATTTTGCTGTCTCTTTATCTTCAGGCCGGGTTCCCTTTTTGGCTTTCAACCAGATCTCGTTTGCAGCTTTAGCTGTCTCCGTCGCAGCTTTAAATTGAGTTTCAGCTTCGTCTTTCTTCTGTGCGGGAATAACTCCTTCTTTGTAAAGGTTGTTGAGGCGGTCAAATGTTTTATGGGCCAGTTCAACGGCTGCATCTGCTTTCTGATAGGCGTCATATGCAGCTTCGATATCCTCTTTGTCTGCACCGGTAATGGCTTTGTCGTTTTGGGCTTTAGCTCCTGCCAATGCCGCATGCGCCTGTTCAAGCTTTGCTTCTATTTCAGGACTCTTCAGGGAGAATAATAATTGTCCTTTTTTTACCTCGTCTCCTTTATGAACGGGAAGGCTGTCGATACGGCCGACAATTTTTGAGGCTACTTTTACCTGGGTAGCGTCAACTTCGCCCTGTACTTCCAATGGTTTCGGCCGGCTGATCACGATGATTGAATATATGAGGAAAATCACCAATGCTAAAATACCGATTGCTGCCGGCAGGATTCCCTTTGTTTTCATGATTTTTTTCACTTGTTTCCTGTTTTTGATTATTTCGTTATTAATGATAGCTTTCTGTTTTGACGCCAGGTCTCTTAAGATATGCATTAAAATCCTGGGAGATTCCCGCAATTTCAAGCATCCTTGCCAGGGTCATATCATAATTGTACAGCACCTCCAGCCTTTCAATCCTGACTTTTGCAAGGGCTAATCGGGCATCTACGACTTCCGTGGAATTTGTCATATCCTGGTGAAACTCCTGGTCGCGGGCTGCCAGGTATTCATCAGCGTACTTTTGTTCAGATTCAAGTTCAGTAAGTTGTTCGTGATACATAGTCAATTCGTGATACAATTTATCGATCAGGGTACCAACATCAGATTTGGCTTTTTCCTGTACTTCTTCCACCTGTTTGGTCTGAAAAGATGCTGCTTTTACCTTATTAAATCTTGATGTCCAGTCAAATAAGGTCCATTTTAACCCGATTCCCACGATCCATTCAGGAGCATAAGGTGACAGGTCTTTATTTACAATATCGTATGTTCCCTGTACAGCAACTGTTGGATAATAGTTGGCTTTTTCAGCATTGTAACTTTGTATGGATAACTGCCTTTTTATTTCAACCTGGTTTAATAACGGGTTATTTTCCCGGGCAAGTTCAATAAAGTGGGTTTCTGGCTCAATGGAATCAAGATAGAATAGATCTGATTCTGGTTCAATTCGTATACTATCATCCATAACCAGCGTGCTTTGTAATGCCTGGTTGAGGATATCGGCAGATTGCCTTGCTTTGCTCAGTTCCCTGAATGCCTGTGCATGAAATACGTGAGCATGAAGAACATCTGTATGTGCGATTAACCCTTCATTTTCCATTTTTTTTGCATCTTCAAGGTGTTGTTGCAGGTCAGTTAATACTTCATTTCGGACGATCTCCGCCTGCCTGGCCAGGCACAATCCATAATACCGTTCCACCAGTTCCGTGATCACTTCCCCTTCTTTTTGCCTTGAATTTTCTCCTGCACCCCTTTTATCAATGTTTGCCGCTTTATTTGCTGCCCGGATCTTACCTCCTGTAAACAGAGGCCATTGGAACGTTGCGGCAACAGTACCGAATTGTTTTTGTTGTATCATCTGGTCCCAATTTCCATTTTCAATTCCATCCAGTCCTTGTGCAAGTTTTCCACGCATAACCTGTGTGGCAACATCATCCGTCAATCCAGGCACATCGCCAAATTTTCCGTATTTGCTTAAAGCCTGGTAAAGTGGTACGATGGCATCTTTCACATCAGTAAGATCCAGTTGTACGGGATTCGACATCGCCACGTAATCAGCTGTTATTCCAATATTCGGAAAATAAAGACCTTTGGCTGCACTGGCTTCCAGGTCCTTCTGGTTCTGAAGGTACTGTGCTTGTTTTAAAGTGTAACTATTCTGATAAGCAATTTCCAATGCCTGGTCAAAACTCATCTTTCTGAGTGCAGCTGGTTCTTTTGCATTTGCTTTTGTAGCGTTCAACAGCAAGAGAATCAGTATGAGATTCCACCAATGATTTTTCTTATTCATTTGTTCATTTTTTTGCTAAGAAGTAATTTAAATCGTGAATGATAACTATTCCATTTCTCATAATTCATTATTTCAGCTTTTTATAGCATTAACACAAACTTTCAGTACCTTTTGAATTTCTTTTTCCCCCAATGCCGAGCGATTAAAGAGATTCTTAAATCGCAAATTGATGAACTCTATCGGATATGTAAATCCAAGCAAAAAGATCTCTTCTTCATCAATTGTTTTGTTGATTTCCTTTGTGGCAAATCCTTTTTCTTTGACTCTTTTACAGAGATCAAGAATACGTTTACGTTGGGTGGCCTGGACTGTAAAATTGTAATCATGCATCAGGACAAATAGAAATTTCACCCGTTCCGGGTTTTTGTTAGCAATTTCAAACAAAACCCGGATAAGCTGTTCGAAAATATCCTTGATTGAATGCAGGTCATCAAGGAATTCTTCCAGTTTGTTGATCAGCTCGTTCAGGTTGCTGAATAAAAGATCGTCAACAAGTTCTGTCTTTCCTTTATAGTACCTGTAAAGATAACCTTCTGCAACACCAGCTTTTTTTGCTATCTCAGAAATGGAAGCACCTCCGAATCCTTTATTCACAACCATTTCTATGGTTGTATTCCTGATTCGTTCAATCTTGGTTTCATCAATTAATCGTGCCATATTTTCAATATGAGTGAATATTCATTCATTTAAGCGTGCAAAAGTAAACATTATTTCGAATTGTCAAGAAAAAATTAAAATAGTTTGAAAAAATGTGATATTGTTATCATACTCTGAAGTGAATCTTATGACAAATTCATCTTCAATTAACACAAAACTCAATTTAAAATTACCTTTGTAATAAAATTATTAGACAATCATGAAAAAACAATTTCTTTTTATCGTTGTACTGTTCCTGATGGCAATGCAAAATTCATATGCCCAGAGTAAATCAAATGAATACAAGGTAATTAAGACCATTCCGGTAGAAGGAACCGGAGGATGGGATTACCTTACTGTAGATAGTCCAGGACAGCGATTGTTTATTTCTCATGGCACCTGTGTGGATGTGCTTGATCTGAAAACAGATAAACTCATTGGACAGGTTCCCAATACACTCGGGGTTCATGGAATTGCATGTGTTCCTTCTCTGAACAAAGGTTTTATTTCTGCCGGCAGGCTTGATTCTGTTGTTGTATTCGACATGAAATCTTTAAAAGTCATTGATAAAATCAGTACAGGTAAAAATCCGGATGCAATACTTTATGATCCCTTCAGCAACCGTATTTTTACGTTCAATGGCAAAGGACATTCAATTACTGCAATTGATGCTAAAACAAATGCTGTCATTGGAACAATACCTGTTTCCGGTAAACCGGAAGCCGCAGTCACCAACGGAAAAGGCAAAATATTCTGCAACATTGAGGATAAATCAACGATTGTGAAATTTGATGCCAAAACGTTGAAAATTGATGCTGAGTGGTCCCTTGATCCGGGTAAAGACCCATCCGGACTTGCTTTTGATGGTAAGAACAATCGTCTTTTTTCAGCTTGCAGCGATTCAAAACAAATCGTTGTGATGGATGCCACGAACGGAAAGATCATTGCAACTTTGTCCATGGGTGAAGGTTGCGACGGTATTATTTTCAGTCCTAAGGATTTCAATGCAATTTCATCCAATGGAGAAGGAACCCTTACCGTGGTGCACCAGGATGGTCCTGACAATTATAAAGTCATTCAGACCGTCGAAACCCGTAAGAGTGCCCGTACTATTGCTTATGATGAGACAACAGGCAGAATCTACCTGTCATCCGCAGACGTAACCATGGATAATGGTAAAAGGAGTATAACTCCCGGATCATTTAAGATTATAGTTGTTTCTAAATAGCGTATCTACTGATAAGCGAAACGAAAAAACTCATGAGAGTTAGAAAAAGGCTGTTAGAAAGAGAACCAATACCCAAAACCTAATACCTTTTTGAGATCCGGATACAGAAAATAAGCCAGGAATCAAGCGTAAGAGAAGTATCTCTTCTTAAACCAAAATGCCAGGCTCACCATGCTGATCATTACAGGAACTTCTACCAAGGGTCCTATTACCACTGTAAAAGCTTCTTCTGAGTTTAATTCGAAAACTGCCACTGCCATGGCAATAGCGAGTTCAAAATTGTTACTGGATGCAGTAAATGAAAGGGTAGCCGCTCGTTCATACCCATCTCCAATCTTCTTTCCTCCAAAAAGGGAAACAACAAACATTATGACGAAATAAATGATCAGCGGAATTGCTATTCTGACGACATCCAGCAGGATCTTTACGATGTATTCTCCCTTTAGTGAAAACATGACAATAATAGTAAAAAGCAAGGCTACCAAGGTCACCGGACTGATCTTTGGAATGAATTTCCGTTCGTACCAGTCTTTTCCTTTCAACCTAATCAGGCTGAACCTGCTGATAATACCTGCAAGAAATGGTATGCCTAGAAAAATGAAAACGCTTTTTGCGATCTGCACAATGGTGATATCGACTTTAAACGTTTTTAGTCCATGTCAGGAAGGAAATACCGTGAGAAAGATCCAGGCATAAAGAGAAAAAAAGCACCTGGAAAATGGCGTTTAAGGCAACCAATCATGCACGCTATTCCCTGTCCCCTTGCCAGGTCATTCCAAACGATCCCCATTGCGATGCATCGTGCAAGACCGATAGCGATGTGAATGTTTGTAGTCTCAACCATGAATTTTCCCCAGAAATCTTTGATCCCCGGAAAAAATTAACCCGTGAATACTCCTATGCACATGACAAGGAATATCCATAGAGTAAGGAAGCGGTCAAGGAATTTTAATCGCCGTTTTTCAAGTACCATGGATGTTTCTTTAGTCAATGATATAAAAAAGTGACAAAGGAAAGTCAGCAACAGCTGCTATCCGAACCGGAACAATCGCATGTGGGTTCTGTTCCTCTTAGTATTCCGTTGATAATGCCGGAAGCACATCCCACACCTGAACGAACTGAAATGGCATTCTCCGGGCAATTTTTTTCACAGGCGCCACATTCCATGCAAAGATTCTTATTTACGATCAATGCTTTTTTATTTTCGATTGTAAAAACCGCATGCGGACAAACAATGATGCACATCCGGCATCCATTGCATTTTTCTGAATCCAGTTCAAGTGTAACAACATTTTTCAGATATTTTAATCCGTTCATAAGACGACAAATTTTGCAACAATCCATGCAACGACACCCAACCCTGCCATAGTGATTTGGCTGGGAAGTGCTGTTTTCATTTCTTTTTTAACACCGGAAAGTGAAGTAAAAGTAGAGGTACCGGTGAACATCATAGCAAGAAATGATGATACACTGCCAATCAGAAAGAACCATGAGATAAGTTCAATTTTCCCGTGTCCGAGAAGATGGAAGCAGGAAAGGATAAAAGCAGCCAGCCAACCCATGAGCAGTCCTTTTAATGCGAACCTTCGAAAGGGTATCCAGGGCAATAAAACAGGAGTGACAACGCACCCGCAGAAATAGGCGATCAGCAGGATAAATACGGACCGAAGCCCATCATGATAAGCCAGATCCAAGGAATATCCTTTCGGGTTAAACCCCGAAAGAATCAAAAATATCGCCGGGATCAGGACAATGTACTTTTTCTCATTGATCAATTCAACAGGGATCAGTTTTAGCCGGTCCCAGGTAGAAAAATTCACTTTTCTCATTTCTGTTGTCGCCTTCATCCCGGCTTCCATAAAAGCAGGAATATCTTCTGCTCTTACAGGCCCGTAAACGACAGAAAATCCGGTATTTTTCTTGATTTCATGCGCAGAAACCCCGACGGCTCCTAATTGGGGAACAATCAATTTATGATGGTCAACAATTTTATCAAGCTTGACTTGATTGATCTGCCTGGTAAGTTCTTTTGTCCCAAAAGTCCCTTTCCCGGCTGCGCACCAAACATTGATCCCTTTGGTGTCGAGAACCAACATCCAGGCATTCATATCATTCAGTGCCCGACGTAAGTGATCAAAGGAGAGTTTAAAATTAGCTGACACAAATACCGGAGACTTTTCTGCAGGTCGTCCTACTGCGTAGATTCCCGGTTCAACTTTATAATTCATCCTGCCAACCGACCAGCGAACCTTGATTGTTTCCCATAAATCCTGCCTGCTCCATGTAGTAGAGACCTGGGTAATGATCCCGCTTTTTGTGTTTATTTGACCCGTGATAAAATTAAAATTCATTTGTTTAGATAATTGGGTATCGGCCATTTTTTATAAGGTGATCAACAAATAAAACCCCAATAATAATAAGGTGATTCCTCCAAGATAGGTTACAATAGTCCTGACGATAGACATCGTTTTTGATATCCTACCTAATCCCAAGCCGAATCCTACAATTGTCGCTGCCAATGGTAACCCGTATCCTAATGCAAAGGTACTCAGCATCAATAATCCCCAAAGTGCGCCACCTTTTATAAAGGAAGCTGCAAGAATAACAGGGAAGATTGGGTTACAGCATGAATTCAATGCAGTAGATAATCCTCCTATGGCAAGTCCAAAGAGGATTGCAGCAAAAACTCCCTGCCTGTTTTTATTTGTTTTGATGGATAATCCGGGCAGGTTGAATGGCAGTAAATTCATAGAATACAGGCCGAAGAAAATAGCGATCAATCCTGCGGCTATTTTCCAGTAATTCCCAAAGGAATTACTGATCAGTTCACTCGCATACCCAAAGAATGCACCTATGGTTGCCATAGAGATCATGCCTCCAAGCAGGAATGCGATTCCTCTAAACAATACCGCTTTGTATTTACCCGGAGAGGTGCTTGCTCCGGAATAACCTGCTACGACTCCCAGGATGGCGAAATTACATCCGCAGGTAACAACACTGATCATTCCCATAAAAAACACCGCGATCAGGCCTGTAAGAGTCGCATGTTCGTTTGTTAAAACCTGGTGTATCCATGTGTTCATAGTTCTTACTTTTTAGAACAACAGGATGAACCTTTAGTTGTATCACAGGTCTTTGTGCTACTGGTATCACAACAAGATGGCTTTCCGGGTGCTGCAAATAATTGTTTGCCTGAAGCATTGACTGAATGACCCACAAGTTTGACTCCGATAATTGCTAATGCCGTCAGAATAATCACTGCGAATATCAATTTTGAAAAATTATTTTTCTTTTTTGGCTTGCAACTGCCGTTAGTGCAGCCGCAATCCTGAATTTTATCTTCACCTTCAACTTGTGGATTGTTGTTGTAGTTTTCTTTCATTTGAAATGTTTTTAAGGATTCATTTTTTATCTTGCTCATTGTTTATTGTTCACTTTTTTTCGTGCGGTTTTATCATACAAAGGCAGGGACCATTCAGAGGCTGGCATTTCCCTAATTTTACCGGAAATCCGTCTTTTTCCCATTCATTAAATCCTCCTGCTAGACTGGAAACCTGATCATAACCATTCAATTTAAGGGTCGCTGCAGCTTTTTTACTCCATATTCCTACTGAATCGGCAAGGATCAGGGGCTTATCTAAAGGAAGAGTCTGCCAATTTTTATCAAATTGTTCGTGTGACAGATATAATACTGGTTCCACACCGAAGGATTTAATATCGGTTTCCACTTCTTCGCGAAGGTCAATAAGTACGGCTCCTTTCTGAAGAAGTGGAATTACCTCTGCAGGCAGTATATAGCTGAACCCATCAATCTGCAATCTGCAATTTTGAAACAGGTTAGTCATAAAGTTTTGTAAAATTGTAAGAATTGTTCCCTGATCTGATCACGAATCTTTCGGTAAACCCCAAGAATTTCTTCTTGCGACCCAGTTGCTTTAGCAGGATCTTCAAAACTGATATGCATTCTGTGGTCTACTTTACCCGAAAAGTAAGGGCAACTTTCATTTGCATCGTCACAAACCGTGATCACATAATCAAACGAGTCGGCCAGGAATAGATCGACACTTTTGGGTTTATTTTTTGAGATATCAATTCCGGATTCTTTCATTACTCTCACAGCATTTGAATTCGGCTGTAGTGCCGGATGAGTTCCCGCAGAATAAACCTCCTGCCTTGAATCAAAAGATTTCAAGAATCCTTCGGCCATCTGGCTACGGCAGGAATTGCCTGTACATAAGATCAGTATTTTCATTTGAGTGCTGATTAACAATCAATTTTTTTCGGATTCTTTAAAAATCCATCGAATAGTTTCTTTGCCTTTTTCCAGTTTTCCAGATCGATACAGTATCTGACTTTGGGTGGTTCAATGCTTCCCTGGATCAAACCGGCGTCTTTGAGTTCTTTTAAATGCTGTGATACTGTGGCCTGGGCAATGGGGAGCACGTCCACGATCTCACCACAAAAACAGGTGTTTTCAATTGCCAGGAATTTCAGGATTGCAATTCTTGCCGGGTGTCCAAGTGCCTTGGCATATCTGGCAAGGTTTATTTCATCTTCTTTATAGTCAATTCCCTTCAGATGTGACATGGTTTCTTCAATTGTTCATCGCAAATATACGATTAATATTTTATTATCAAAATATTTCCTTCTCTTTGGTCTAATTTGTCAATGGTAACTGCGTTCTGACAGTTTCTTTCCAGATTGCCATTAATTTTCATTTGGTTTGGTATTACTTTTTGAAAGTTAAACGATTAATGTAATGTGCAATGAAGAATGAAAAATAAAAGTGTTCAATTATGAGAAGAAATGCCATCAAAGACAAAGTCTATTCTTTTTCTGTCAGAATTATTATACTTACAAAGGAATTGATAAAGAGGAAGGTTGAAGTGATTTTGATTAATCGGTTGTTAAAAAGCGGAACATCTATTGCAGCAAATGTTGAAGAAGCCTTTTCCGGAATTTCTAAAGTTGGGTTTTCTATGAAACTATCTATATCTTACAAGGAAGCAAAAGAAACCGGAAGTTGGCTAAAGCTGTTAAAAAACACCGGTTCAATTTCTGTTGATGAATACAACTCTTTTCATAAAGATCTGGATGAAATTTTAAAAGTCTTACAGGAAATTCTCAAGAAGAAAAAAACCAAAATTGAGGTGTGAATAATTAATGCGCAGTTTACAAGGTTAAAGCAATTTTGCTTAATCAATTATTAAGAAGTGACAGCTCTATAAAGACGAATGTTCAGGAAGCAATTGTGGCTATCTCAAAAATTGATTAGCGAGTAATTAAAGAATTATAAATTAGATAATTACTCCTTATTCATAAATTCTTTATTGTGGAGTATAGGGGAGTCGAACCCCTGACCTTTAGACTGCCAGTCTAACGCTCTAGCCAACTGAGCTAATACCCCCGGCATAGCCAGCAAAAGTAAAAAATATTTTAATAAGTTGTTATTTTGTTTTCTGGCAGTCCTTCACTTGCCAGGCTTGAATCTAAAAAGAACTTCTCAAGTTAATCATTCGTGAACCGAATAAAAAAATATGGATTTTTATTCTTATTTTTACCCGTTGATGATCACACCAGAAAAACCAAAATGAAACGTTTGTTTGCAGCCATAAAGATTAATCCCGATAAAGCATTTCTGAATCAATTCTGTGAAATTCAAAAACGCTTACAGCATGAACGTATTAAATGGGTCGAAGATTACAACATTCATATCACCTTAAAATTCTTTGGTGAAACAGAAGAGATCAAGATCCCCGAAATCACACAGGTGTTAGGTGAAGTGGCTGCCAATATTGACGTATTTTCATTGACACTTCACAACCTGGGAATTTTTGGCAGTTCTCATGATCCCAAGATAGTATGGGTAAGTATTGAGCCTTATGCAAACCTGGAATCAATGATGAAACTCATCAGGGATAAACTGGAAGTCGTCGGCTATAATCCTGACAGGCAAAACCTGGTACCACATCTGACCCTGGGGAGAATTAAATTTTTAAAAGATAAAAAGTTATTCCAGCAGATAATTGATCAGAACAAGAATATCTCCTCGCAGGAAATTATTGTGGACAAGATCATTCTTTTTGAAAGTATATTAAAAAAAGAAGGGCCTGTTTATCTGGCCCTTCAAACTTTCCAATTAAGGAGGTAATTCTTAATCCAGTAATCATTCTTTGGGAGGTAACTTTTGTTTTTCTATGTTCCTTGCAATAAAATGATAGATAACCAGGCTTACACCTCCGAAAAGGCATATCAGTGAGAAATAAGAGGCTTCTTCACCGAGACAGGTGTAGGCGGCAAATATTCTTCCAAGAAGGATGCCGATACCAATGCCTAGAGAAAGTAAACCCCATTTAAGATTTGAAGTCTCATTTCTTTTCTTTGATTCAAAAGCTGAGGCATCAATGCCTCTTTGGATCAATAGTATTCGTTCTTTTTTTCTGATAACGAGGTACACAATTCCAAAGACCATTGCGAAAAACGCTACCGGGACTATAATTCCAGCTTCCATTGTTTTTAGGTTTTAGGGTGATTGATTCCTTTTGACCCTTTTGACGCTTTAAAAATAGTGAGGTTACATTGTTCGCAATCTTTTTTACTGCAGAATGACTTTCTTTATCATAAACATTGTACTTCCGGTCAGTTCAACAAAGTATA
>Ga0224559_1001484_pt1 | contig 12836 bp, 7 predicted proteins | sample 714S33034metaG_FD_180676 | JGI IMG/M metagenome (GOLD analysis project Ga0224559, IMG submission 180676) | Peat soil microbial communities from Stordalen Mire, Sweden - 717 S3 30-34 | ecosystem: Environmental > Terrestrial > Soil > Wetlands > Peat | place: Sweden: Norrbotten County, Stordalen... | reverse complement strand
TCGCGACGGGTGAGAAGTTCGTCAAGCTGCTGAACATCAAGGCGCCGAGCGCGCGCACCCGGGTCGTCAATCTCTCGGGCGGCAATCAGCAGAAGGTGGTGCTGGGCAAGTGGTTCAACACCGGCGGCGAGATTTACATCTTCGACGAGCCGTCGCTCGGAATCGACGTCGGTTCAAAACAGGAAATCTACAAGGTCATGGTCGACCTGCTGAAGGAGGACAAGGCCATCCTGATGGTTTCCTCCGACATGCCTGAGGTGATCTCGATGAGCGATCGCGTGATCGTCTTCAAGCAAGGGCAGATCGCAGGCGAGCTGGCTGGTGAGGAAATTACTGAAGAAAACATCCTCACCCTCTCGATAGGAGATCGGCTAAAGTGAGCAAGCCGGAAACCCCCAACACGACTGTGCAGGTCAAGGAGTCGCTGTTCAAGCGACACGAAAACCTGACGGTGCTCTCGATCTTCGCCAGTTTCGTTGCGATCATCGTTGTCGTCCAGCTGATCACGACGGGCGGAACGCGGTTCCCGACTTTCATCAGTCCTATCAACATCGTGAACATTCTTCAGCAGGTCGCTGTGCCGGGGATCGTGGCGATCAGCATGACCATGGTGATGGTGTCCGGCGGCATCGACCTCTCGGTCGGCATGCTCGCCTCGCTGGTGTCGATCATCGTGGCGCTCGGGATCTCCCAGTGGCATCTCGGCGTGGGTCTGTCGATCCTCCTCGGCGTCACGTCGGCAGTTGTCCTCGAGACCGCCATGGGGTTCATCATTTCGAGAACCCGCATCGAACCGTTCATCATCACGCTCGGCGGAATGATCTCATTCCAAGGGATTGCGTTGCTGCTGTCCAATTCGCGCGAGGTCGTCATGAAGGGAGAGCTCAACTTTCTTACGACGAACCTCGTCGAAGGCGCGAGAGACCCGGTCACGGGTCTTATCCTCCGGGTGCCGCCTTACGTTGTGGCATTCTTCGTGATCGCGCTGATCGGCGGATTGCTGCTGACCTACACGAAGTACGGCAGGCGAATTTACGCGGTCGGCACGAACCCGCGCGCCGCGTTCCTCGCCGGGATCGACGTCCAGAACATGCGTCTCTCCGTCTACATGATCCAGGGACTGTTGGTCGGGATCGGCGCGACGATGCTTCTGGCGCGCATCAACACGGGAATCATAACGCTCGGGCAGGGGCTGGAGATCGACACGATCGCCATGGTCGTCATCGGCGGGACGGCGCTCAGCGGCGGCAAGGGCAACATCGTCGGAACCTTGATCGGCGTCTTCTTTCTCGGGTCGATCGCCAACGCGATGAACCTGCTGCGGTTGCCGTCTGAGGTGCAATTCCTGGCCAAGGGTCTCGTTGTCATCATCGCGGTGTCGGCGGGCGACGTTTCCTCGCAGATCTCTGATTTCCGGGGCCTGAGACGCGAGCAGGCGAAGGCGCGCTATGGGGCGGCGGCGGCGGCGAAGAAAGGGGGGCCATAAGATCAAGGCGGCGTGCACCCAGATAGGCAGGACGGATCTCGTGTGAAGTCTTGAGACCGAGCACAAGAAGAAAGAATGATAGGGAGTAGATGAGATGAATAGAAGATTAGCGCTCAAACTTATGGCGACGATCGCCCTCGGCTCTATGACTGTCGCGGTCGGCGGTCAGGCGTTGGCTGCCCAAGGAAAGCCAAAGGTCATCGGCTACTACATGGATAATTCCGATGATTTCTACAAGGCGGGGTTCGAGGTCTTCAAGACCCTTGCGCAACGTGAAGGCTGGACCGTCCAGGACGTCGTCGGGCAGGGGACGGCGCCGGAACAGCTCGCCGCGGTTGAGAACTTCATAACCCAGGGCGTGGACGCGCTTCTCGTCGTTCAGAATTCGCCGGAGACGACCTCGCAAACCCTGAAGCTGGCCAAGGCAGCGGGCATTCCCGAGTTCCATCTGACGCACAATCCGCCCAACGAGCCGGGTCTTGCCGGATTCGCCGGATACGACTGGGTGAGCATCGGCGTGCTCGCCGGCCAGTCCGCGATCCAGCACAACGTGAAGCGGGTGATCATGATCGAAGGGAAGCTTGGTCAGGGTACCGCGTCGGGTCAGACCGATGGTTTCCTGAAGTCGTACAAGGACGCCGGCAAGGACATCGGCAATCTCGCCCAGAGCGTTGGCGTCAAGGGCGCCGGCGGCAAGGACCTTCAGGTCGTGTTCTGGGGTTCGGGCGGATGGTTCGCCGACCCCGCCAAGAAGGTGATGCAGGATGCGATCACCAGCCTCGGGCCAGACGGCTTCGACGGTGCCTACGTTGAAAACGACGAGATGATGGCCGGCGCCTTGCAGGCGATGCAGGAGGCCGGTCTCGATCCGAGCAAGTATTGGCTCGGCTCGAGCAACGGCAAGGAGAAGTCGTGGAAGTGGGTGCAGGACGGCACCACCACGATGGACGTGAATGAGACCGCGACGCTTGAAGCGGACATCGCCTATCAGCAGATCAAGGCGAACTTCGCGGGCAAGCCGTACAAGAAGGCCGTCTTCGTCTCCGTGATTCCGTTCACGAAGAGCGATATCAAAGTCGACAAGCTCGTTCCCTTTTTCCATGACGACTACATGAAGAAGCGGGACTCCGGCGCTTTCGTCTACGACATCAACGATCCGTCGTTCCGCGCGAACCCTGGTTATTGATTTCTGGTAACGTGAGAGGCGGCGGCTTTGGCAGCCTCCTCTCGACCGCTTTGAACGATGGCCTAAACGTCCATTCCGTGCGGCGCGACAACAACTTCAGTAGCAAATGTCGCGCCGCAGCTTCAGCCGACGTTCGCTCGCCGAAGATTCGTGAAGATCCGTCTTTGGCTGATTGCATTGCTGGAGAAAATCGCCAAGGCGTTCCGATGGCGCTTTCGATCCTTTCATGCAGCCGGTTTCCGCGTGGACGGGGCCACCGGATCGTCGTCGCCGGCGGAATGACACTTGCGCCCCATCTCGGCTGACGCTGACCGCCCCGCCCGGTCGCCGCCGGGTCAACATTGTCACGGATCGATCGGCCCTCGTCGTCCGCTCCTCCCTAGGAGCCAGCCCCGGCGCCGCGGCAACGCTGCTCCCGCTTCGACCCCCTTGCTTGGCGTCGCCAATGAAGTGGATAGACGAGACTCGCGCCCGCGGTCGGGTGACCGGAAGCCGCCGCCGCCGCCGATTTTCTTCGTCCGATACATCGCCGCATCGGCGACCGCGAGCAGGGTGGCGACGTCGGTTCCATCGTTAGGATAGTGCGCCGCGCCGACGCTGCACGTCACTGCGAGTTTGTGTCCGTCGAGGCGCATCGGTTGGGTGATCGCCTCCGCGATTTTGCTCAAGACCACCGGGATGGCGTCGAAGTCCTTAGGCTGATCGGTAAGGAGCACGACAAATTCATCGCCGCCCAGGCGCGCCACCGTGTCGGTCGCGCGGACGCAGTGGACGATACGGTCGGCGATAATCTTCAGCAGTCGATCGCCCGCGTCGTGTCCGAGCGTGTCGTTGACCGACTTGAAATCGTCCACATCGATAAAGGCGACCGTAAGCCAGCGGTCGTTGCGCTGCGCATGCAGCGCCGCCTGAACCAGGCGATCGCTAAACAGGGCGCGATTGGCGAGCCCGGTCAGCGGATCGTGATTGGCCATGAAATGCATGCGGTCGTCGGCTTGCTTACGCTCGACCGCCAGGGCGGCGATCCGCGCGGCGCGGTTGACGAGATCGGATTCGCGCTTCGTCAGTTCACGCGCAGTTCGGGAGTGCAACGCGAGCGCCCCGAGCTCCGCGCCGCGCCGCGAAACGAGCGGGATCGCCCAGCACGACGAAAAGCGGTCCTCGTCCAGCCATTGGCGACGATCCCGCCAAAGCGGATCGTCCATCATATTGGCGACCGTCACCCAGGCTCGCCGCTCGATCGCCGCGCCATACGACGCCGCCTTCGGGCCAATCGGAACGCCGTCGAACGCGTTCCGGTGCGCCAGGGTCAGATTCGGAGCCGCAGCAATGCGCAAATGGATTCCGTCGTCGCCAACAAGCAGGATCGCGCCGAACGTCTCCTTCACTTCGGATTCAACGAGGTGAACGACTTGATCGAGCGCTTGTTCGATTGGGGCGCTCAAGGCGATCATTTCGAGAATTTGCGTCTCGCGCTCATGCGGCGGCGCGGCCAGCGTCAGCGACTTCGCCGTCGCGCGGTCGCCGTCGCCGATCGTGACGTCCTCGTGGGTCGCCGCCCAGCCGCCTTCCGGCGTCGGTCGGTTGCAAACGCGAATGGTGCGGCCATCGCTGAGCGCGACGGTCCAAGTCTTCGCCTCGTCGCCAGAACCGATCTCGGCGCAGAGGGACAAATAGGCGTCGGCGTCGGTCGGACAGGTCCCGGCGACGACGCGGGCTTCGACGATCTCGCGTAGCGTGACGCCTGGACGCGTTTGCGCGGGCGGTAGGCGGTACATCTCCACCCAGCGCTGATTGCAGAGAATGAGCCGCTGCTGGTCGTCGAACAGGCAGACGCCGAGAGAAAGGCTATCGAGCACTTTCTCGTAGTCGGGCGCCTGCGCCTTGAGCGTCGCCCTTGCAGTGCGGCGGTCGCTTTCGTCCGAGGCCTCCGTCGCGACGACAGGTCGTGGAAGCGAATCGACGACGATCCCGTCCGATCTCGATTGTGGACGCTTCGCCAGGTCTTCGCACAACACTTGCTTGCCCTCCGAACGAGGAACCCAACTTTCAGCGAAACGGAAAACGTGGATACTCGGCGGCTTGGATCGTGCTCAGCCCTTCGTCGGCTTCCTTGGCGTGGCCTTTGGCCGCCAGTTCGGCGAACACCTGCTTGGCGCCCTCCCAGTCCCCTTTGTGGAACATCGCCCAACCGCGAACCACGGTAAGACCGAAGGGTTCGGGGCGCCTGTCCTGCCTGCGCTCTTCAAGCATGGCCAATGTCAGGTCGTAATTGCCGGCTTGAAGCGCTTTCGCGATCGCGTCGGCGTTTCGATCCCATCCGCCGTCGGCGGCGCCGACGCTCCGGCTCGCGCCGCTGGCGGCCGACGCCGAGCGCGGCGAACGGGCGCGCATGAGGGCGTCGAATTGAGCGATCTTCGGGTAGGCGTCGCGATACTTCGCGACCAATTCTGCGTATTCGCTCATTTGTTTCAATCGCCGGGTTGTCACCACCAAGCCGATTGCCGCCGATTCGTTGGCTTGCCAGCCGATCGATTTGTGGAACCAGCTCTGGGCGCCGTCGAGATCGTTCGCCTTATAGACGTGCCAGCCGAAGGATTGCGCGGCGTCGGCGGATTGCTCGGCGTCGATCGCCTTGGCGAGGCTCGCCACGTCGTCAGTCGACAGGGGCGTCGCGCTGGCGTTGTCGAGGTTGGCGGAAAGCACTTCAACCATCAACTTGCGGTTCAGATGGTCCAGCGGCGCATATTGCACGGCGAGTTTCTGCGCCTCGGGGATCTTGTCCGCGGCGCGCAGCGTCAGCACTAGGCCTTCGGCCGCTTTGGGGCTGGGGGCGGCCTGCAGCGCCATGCGGAACCAACTCTCGGCCTGGACATAGTCCTTGTTCGCGTAGGCGTACCACCCCAGCAGTTGCTGATCGTTCTGATCCTTGGCGGTTCGCGCGTGGGCGGCCACAGTTTCGATTTCGTTCGGGGTCGGCGTTGGGCCGGCTTTGCCCGCCGCCGCGTCGCCGATCTTCTTTCTGAGGATGTCAAGACGAACGGATTCGAACTCCGATCGGCCGTCGGGAAGGCGCCTGCCAAGCTGCAACAAGCCCTCGAGATCGTCGGGCGAGACGAGCAATTGACTGGCCTTCTGCACCGTCGCCAGCCGCTCCGCGGGCTTGGCGCAGTTGGTGAGAATGTAGCGATAGGCCTCGACGGCGCGTGGTTCGTCGTCGGTGCGCACCAACGCTTCCGCGGTTCGCCACAGTGCGTCGAGATAGGCGCAGGTCAGCAGCATTTTGTTGGCGGCGGCGATTTCGATCACCGTGCCCCACTGCGCGTTGTCAGACGCCTTGACGAGGTTGTCCGAGGCCTCGGCGAGCGTGAGCTTGGCGAGCAGATCGGCCGAGGGGCGCCAATCCGGCGTGCTCTGTTGAATTTGCGCGATTCCCGCCCGCATGCCCGCGTAATCGCGTTGCGCAAACAGTTTCCACAGCGGCGCCTCCAACGCGCTGCCCTGCGAACCACCGAACAGATCGTCCGGCGGCTGCCAGTCTGGATGCTTCGATCGAATAAGGCGGATTTCCGCCGCAACGCGCGACAAGTCGTTCTGGCTGGCGAAATAGCGCAAAGCGCTAAGGTCAATTCCATCGTTCGGGCCGGCCGACGCTCCGTTCACGTCGGCGGCTGGCGGCTTGGGCGGCGAGAACGTCCACGGCTGCGGCGCACCCGACGGCGGGGTCCAATTCGACATTGGCGTGAGCGGGCCGGACTCGGCCAGGACATTTGGCGTCGCCGGAGCAGGCGCCGCAGGGACGGCGGCGAACAGGGACGCCGGCGGCTGAGCGCCGTCTCCGGCGGGGTTGACGCTCTGCGAATGAACTGCCGAGGCGGCGACGATCATCAGCGCAGTCAGAACGACGGGACGGTTTACAGGCATTGTGGAAACCTTTCCTGAAGGACGGCGAGCGACAACATCCTCAGCGTGGCTGGGTAGTAGAGCGGGTCGCGAAGCGTGAGCAGATCGCCTTCGACGGGTTGCTCGAGGGAAGCGCAACGCCCCAAGGCGAGCGCCAGCCGATAGCCGGCGCCGTCAAGCGCCTGTCCCGTCGCCCCTGAGTTGACGTCGATCACGAAGGGGCCGGCGCTGCTCTTGCCGCGCCAAAGTCCGGCGAAACGACGCAATGCGCGGCGCGAGGCGTCGTCGCCGTCCCAAGCAAGATAAAGCGGAATCCGAATGGCGTTGTAGCCGAACTGCGGCGGAAAGTTCTTCGCCGGCGCCAGTGCCGGGCCGCCGACTGATTGCCAATCGGCGGGCAGGCCGCGCGGACCGAACCGACTCTCGCCCAACAGCTTCAAACCGTTTTCACGCACCGCGTCCCAATCGTATTCCGGCGCCAACGCCTTCAGCGTCGAGAACGCGGGAAACACCCAGTAGGACAGATTGATCACCGGCCCGTCCGGTTGGTCGTCGCGAGCAAATCCGGCCGCGCCCGGCAACAGAATCGGGCCATGCGGAGAGTCCTTGAGGGTCTGTGCGCCAATCGCTTGCGCGATCTTTTTCGCCGTTGCCAGATACTCTGGCTTGCCGAAGCGGCGGGCCCCTTCGCTGAGCGCCCAGGCCACCAGAATGTCGCCGTCGGTCGCATTGTTCTTGTCGGCGATCGCGCCCTTTTGCGGATCCCAGCGCCACGACAACAATCCATCGGGCCGGCTCTTGAGGTGGCCGTCCGTCCAGCTCCAGATGAGCTGAAACGCTTCGCGGTCGTCGGCCATCGCCGCCAGGAGAAGCCCGTAACCTTGCCCCTCGCTGTGCGACGCGCCGCCGTTCGCGTTGTCGACGACCCGGCCGTCCGCGGCAACGAACGTCGACGCATAAGCTCGCCATTCTCCTTGGAACCAGTTCCGCGACACCTGGCTGATAATGTCGCGAGTCTCCTTCGGCTCGACCGCGGGAGCAACGACAGTCCCGGGCGCGACGGGTGCCGTCAGGGCTTCCAACGTCTCGTTGGCAGCCGCCGCGCCGACCTGAAGACACGCGCTCACCAGCGCGGCCAAGATGCGAATGTTAGCGGTCACCGCACGCCTGACTTTCGGATCAACGCATGAGTCGAGAGCCCGAGGATCGACACCAGCGCGATCAACCCGCCGAAGGTGAGCAGGATATTGTCCGATAGGATGCCGCCGAGGATTGGGCGAAGGTCGGACAGGACGAAAGCGCTGGGCTCGACGTAGGCGACATGCGCTGGCTGCGCAGAGCGCAGCGAACCCGAGTCGAGGTCGAGGCTGACCGCCTGACCAGCCAAATCTCGCCATTGACCGTCGACGACCAGCCTTTCGACGCCTTTCTTCACCGCGTCAGAATCTTGCGCGGAAACCACCAGCCATTGCGAAGCGTCGTAGGCAAGCTGCGGAACGGGCACGCCGCCGATCGTCTTGGTCGAAAGGTTCGGGTTCACGGCCCCCATCAACAGGAAGTGCGCAGGCAACGCCGGTAGGCCCGCCCGACGATCGCCGGCGGGAAAGATGAAATCCGCCGTCTTCGTCAGGAACGCGCCGGAGGCGAAAGCGTCGCGCAGGCGGTCCCGGAAACCGACGCTCTCCCCGACGACTTGCTGTTCGGAGGACTTCGGCGCGGCGCCGGACTCGTCGCCCTGCTTCGGTCCATCTGCGGCGGCCGAGTCCGTCTCGGCGGCGGGGATAGCCGCCGGATCGGCCAGCGCGGCGATCTCTCGCAGCGGCGTGGCCAGATAGTCGGGCAGCTGGTCGAGCGACCCGACGACGATTCCCGGAATGTCGCCCGGCGTCGGCCGCTCGAGGCGGATGATCGGAGCTTCGAGCTTGCTCGTCGGCGAAGCCAAGTTGGCCAGGATCGTCAGCGCAGTCGCCGCCGAGTCTCGATCGAGATTGGACAGATAGACGGTCGGGCGACCGCTCTGGTCGGGCGCCGCGATCGTGGCGATCGCCGAGGGGATCTGCGGCAGCGTGCCGAGATGCGCGAACGAGGGAAAATCGAGTTCGGAAGATCCCGCGATCGTCAGTCGCGCGTCGCGCGGCATGGCGGACAAATCGCACTGTTGATCCAGCGCTGAGGAGGTGATCCCCTCGATGGAGACCTGGTTGTGGCCCGGATGGAAGAAGCGCAGCGGCAATTCCACCGGTTGACGGTCGAACCGTTCCGCAACGCCAGACGCCATCGAAGTCGACGAGACGATTGCGTCGTTCACGCGGAAGATCAGTTCGCCGCGGCCGTCGAGCGCCGAATGGTAGCCGTCGATCAGCAGGCGCGCTTTGTCGTAGCCCGAGGGGTAGAAATCGGCGGGCAACGCAATGTCGACGCTCGACAGGAAATGCCGGCCGGGAAAGCCGTCGGTCGCGAGGCCGAGCTCGGCGAAGGATTTCAGGCCGCCGCCGTCGATGGCGATCCCTTGGGGCGACGCCAGGCCTAGGCTGCTGGTCCGCGCCCGAGCCTTGTCGAGCGTGGCGATCCGGTTGTCCAAGTCGGCCTCGTCCGACCCGGAGAGCGTGAGGACGAGTCGGTTGCTCGCCGCATCGCGAGCCAGCGTGACGTCATCGTCGTGGCCGAGGACGCGCAGCGCATCGCCCGACGTCGTGTCGGCCGTCCTGCCGGTCGAGAGCGTGACGTCGAACCCGGGACCCTGGCCGGCCTGCGGCCCCACGTCGACGATTGGTCGCGCCAGTCCGGCCCGTCGCACCAGGGCGTCGACGAAATGGGCCGCCCGGCCGAGCGAGTCCGGATCGGTGAAGTCTTGCATGCGCACGTGGATGTGGGTAGCGCCATCCGCCGCCAAAGGCTCGGCGGCGAGTTCGTCGAGCGAACGAATGGCATAAGAATCTGCGTTGTCGACCACGAAGCCGGTTTGCGCCGGATCCAGCAGCGCCCACAGCTCGTAAGTCGCATTGACCGAGCAATCGACCCGGTGGGTCAAGGCGACGTTCACTTGCACCGTGTTGAAACCCGGCAGCAGAACGCCGTGCGGGATCTTGACCGCGACGTCGGTGATTTGGTCAGGCGAGCGGACTGGCGCGGCGGTGAGCGGGCGACCGTTGATCGTCAGCTTCACCGACGATCGATCCGGCAGATCGACGACGGAATTCAGCAGCCCCAGTTGAAAGCTCGAGATTCGCGCCGCTTCCGTCGGACTGAGATAGACCTGCCAGGAGCGAGCGGCGTTCTCGCCGCGAAACACGAGTTCGTCATGTCCTGCCGGCAGGCGCTTCAGCATTGCGGTCGGCGCCGGAGCGATGGCCGGAGCCTGCGTCGGGGCGGCGATCGCGGCGAGCTGCGCCGAGAGCAACCCTACGGCCAGGGTCAATGCTGACGCCGCGCCGAGTCCGGATCTGGCGAGGAAATGTATGGAGGTACGCATGCGATGCCTCGCAACCGATGAAGGGGAAATCTTCTTAAGTCGCCGACGTCTCGGTCGAGCGGATGATGGGGGCGGCGACCGGTTCGTTGCGCCTGAATAGGAAATAGTAGAGACCGCGAGAGGCCTGGTTAAAAGCCCACGCAAGAAAATATAATGAACCCGAAACGACGCCAAACGTCGTGTAACGACCGGCGCGACTTTTGTAGATCGGGGTTACATCGGAAAATATCGCTTTCGCGACGATGCGGAAGCGATCGCCGTTCACGCCATAGAATTTGAGGCCGACGCTGCGCGCGCCGCTCTTCGCTCTCCGGCCAAGATTGACGAAGGGCGTTTCCAGGAACTGCTCCGATTTCTCGCCAGTCTCCACCCGCAGAACGCCGGCGCCGCGCGGCGGCAGGTTGGCCGCGTCGGACATGTGGACGCGGAACCCGCCGAACGACATGTCCTCGATCACCACCGGCAAGACCTGCTCGCCGATGACCAACTGAGCCGGCAGATTGCTGGCTACGCGCGGTACGCTGCGCCGTTCGCGCCGTTCGGACACCGCGCCCAGCGCCATGCCGGTGAGAAAGAGATTGAGCGCGCTCCAAACGCCCACCACCAGGATGAGGCCGCGCTGGTCGGGTTCATTCACGTAGCGGAAGCCAAGCACGACCAGGCTGATCGCGACCAAGCCGAAGAGGACGAAATAGGGCAGCGCCAAACTCGACAGATGGTTCTCGTCGAGGGTCTGGCCCTTCGCCGTGACGTTGAATTTCGGCTTGCGCGGGTTGATGAAGACGCCGAGGACCGCCGGAAACAGCATGACGGATTGGATGTATTCGTAGAGGTCGGACGTCCACGGCCAGCGCACCCGGCCAAACACGTAGCTCTGAATCAACAGCGCGGCGAGCATGTACTCGAGCGTGTACGCTACAAATTCCTGGCTGTTGGCGATGTATATCTTCAGACCAAAGAAGATATAAGCCATAGGCGCAAGGACGAAGATGATGCGGGACAGCGGGAAAAGCCAGAACATGCTGCTGGACAAATAGCAGAGCCGCTGAGCCATATTCAGCCCGCTACGGAAGAGCGGGTTCTTCAGCAGAAGGATCTGGACCATGCCGCGGCACCAGCGCGACCGCTGGCCGATGAACGACTCGAAAGTTTCCGGTTGCAAGCCGGCAATCATCGGCTTGTCGACGTAGAGGCTTGACCAACCGTGCGAATGCAATTCGAGCGCAGTCTCGGCGTCCTCAGTGACCGAGGCGCCGTGAAATCCCCCGACGCTGTCGAGGGCCTCGCGCCGCAGCAACGCAGCCGAGCCGCAAAAAAACGCGGCGTTCCACTTGTCCAAGCCCTTCTGCACCAAGCCGTAGAACATTTCGTTCTCGGCCGGCATGCGCGAGGCGTTGAGGTTCTTCTCGATCGGATCGGGATTGAGGAAGAAGTGCGGCGTTTGAACCAGGAAGAGGCGCTCGTCGGAATTGAAGAAGCCGACCGTTTCGGTGAGGAAGTCCTGAGCGGGCACGTGATCGGCGTCGAACACGGCGACGATTTCACCCTCGCTGTTCGCCAGCCCGTTGTTGAGGTTGCCCGCCTTGGCGTGGACGTTTTCCTCGCGCGCGAGGTAGTGCGCGCCGAGATTTTCGCACACCGCCTGCAGGCTCTGGCGGCGATTGAGCGCGCGGGTCGCAACGGCGAGGTCGTCAGAGTTGAGTTTTTCGTCGGTGCCGCCATCGTCGAGGAGGAATACGTTCAGTTTCCCCTCGGGATAGGTCATCCGCTTCGCCGCGGCGACCGTCGGCGCCACGATGTCGATGCTTTCGTTGTAGGTTGGGATGAACACGTTGACGGTCAGAGCGTCTTCATCGGAGACGCGTGGCGCCTTTGGCCGATTGATAGGGTCGGCGACGGTGAAGAGACTCAAGAACAACATCGTCACGCAGTAACATTCGGCGGCGACAAGGACATATCCGGCGATGAAATCGAACGGAGTGTCGATCGACGGCAGTGTGCTGGACAGCCGCCACAGCAAGTAGCGAAGGACGACGAAGATCCCTAGCGCCAGGAACACCGGACGCAGCGGCCCCCGGAGACCTAGCGCCTTCATGACCACCATCGCCACAAGGCATCCTGTCGCCAAGACAAATTGAGACTCGACGCCGAGCGGCAGGCTAGCGATGAAGATCGTCATCGCCGCGGCGACAGTCCACAGTGAGAGTCCCAACAACTTCAACATGAAGCCACCCAGCCAGCTGTGCCGCGCGCACGTCTCCACTTCGCAGGCGGTAGCCGCGACGGGATGACCTGTGGTGCGGCTTATTGGAGTTAGACTTATTCTAACTCGGCTTCGAGGCTAGCGGGCCACTTAACGAAGCGTCAAGCAAAAAATTTGTACAAGCTGAGATAAAATTACGCAATGTCACGCACGCGAGATCGTTCTGTCATCAACGTCACGCAACCCGATATGACGCTGAGCGTGGACTCGTGTTGTTGCAAGGCGTTACTGCGATATATACTGCGTCAACGCGACAGGCGCTTTGGCGGCGGGCGCGTTATGCTGCGTCGCTGTCGATCGGCACATTGCGCAGGCGGCGGAGCCGACGCGATATTGAGTCGTTTGCGATTTTCCACGCATGCGGCGGCGAGACCCAGCGGCGGCACCGATCGGCGTCGGAGTCGGCCGTCTCCAGCCAACGCTCATTTCGAACGTACGACCGCCAGGCAAAACCGGGACCGCCGCGTCCTCTCCGCTTCCACTATCGCAATCCGTGAACGCCAATTCGCCGCGGCGCGCTCCTGGA
>Ga0224559_1001483_pt1 | contig 12837 bp, 13 predicted proteins | sample 714S33034metaG_FD_180676 | JGI IMG/M metagenome (GOLD analysis project Ga0224559, IMG submission 180676) | Peat soil microbial communities from Stordalen Mire, Sweden - 717 S3 30-34 | ecosystem: Environmental > Terrestrial > Soil > Wetlands > Peat | place: Sweden: Norrbotten County, Stordalen... | reverse complement strand
GAACCTTTGTGCTCGTCATGGTCGAAATACTGGTGATGAGCCCGGACAAGAGGAATAGCTTCGCTCAGCACACTGCCCACCGAAGAAAGTATTTGTGCTCCGCGCTCGGAATGGCTGGCCATAATATTTATTTCTTCGCTGTTTAGCGAAGCTGCTTTGCCGATAAGTTCCGTACTGATATCGACTTTGCCGATATCATGCAGCAGCGCCGCAACTTTGATATTTTCAATCTCATGTGGCTCCAGCTTCATGGCAGCAGCTATTTCTACTGCATAATGCGAAACCCGCACGGAATGGCCCTGCGTGTATTTATCGGAAGACTCTATGTATTTTGACAGTATTTCCAGTATGCCCACATAGGCGTTTTTGAGCTGAACTATTTTTTTTTCATTTTCTTCATGTAGATGGCCGACAACAATTGAGCACAGGATGAGGAAGCTGCCCCATGAAATGATATTTGCACATAATGAGACGACTGACTGACCCTGCTTGAAATTGTCATAGTTCAGCAACACATAAAATGTAACCGCCGTGACGCTGAAAATACTGATGAGTAGGGCTTTTCTTTTCCCAAGTACGAATCCGGCTACAATTGCAGGGAGATAGAACAGATTCAGAAGGGCGAGCTTTTCGGCAATAAAATAATTCAAAACAAAAACAGCGACCAGAACAAATAGCACCATAATCTGCTCGAAATATTTAAAAAAATATGCCTTAATATTAAACATATACCCTCCTTTGGTAATCTGTGTTCGATTTAATATACGAGGGTTCGCTTTGGAACAAACTGAATCCACCCTTTCGCATCAGTTTTGCTCTTCTGTAAGCGCTTCTTGATATTCCCGCCAAAGCTGCGCTTTGGTGACCCAGTGCCCGATGAAGTCCTACGGAAAAAGCTCTTCTTTGACGTGTTCACGGTAGACATAAAAATCGGGATTTATGTCTCTTGTGCGGAATGCCTTGCCCCATCCGCCGCCATTCTATGTTTGCATAACTATAAATATCTGAACTTAACCTTTTCCGATAATTTGGATATAATAATAGCACTATTTATTTTTTTTAAAAGAAGAAAATGCACGGCTGCATTGATAACCGGTTGAAATCTAGTATATTCATCAAGATTGACAATCTGAGGATTACAGGAAGAAGTTAATTATTGAGCTAACATTAAGTTCTACTGAATAGTTAATATTAATAATATATTTCCAACTCATTAATTTTCAATATGTTATCATATTTCTTGACAACACTAAAAACATCTCGTCGATTTTAAACATTAATTATTACATGGATTATAAGCCTTTATTTAATATATAAACATTAATTTCTTAAGAAACAAATCGTTAACTTCAACAAATATGCAACCTTTCGGTAGAAATGTGCAACGTGGCCATCAGCGGGCGTGGCTTTTTGCGCTCCGCTAAACTATATGGGATTTTTCAGTTCAGATTGATCGATCATCGTTAGTCACCTGCTGATATCAGGCTTCGCCGCACAGGACGCTGATTTCACGCCGTACGACCTCGATCAGTTTATCCTTATGTTCCAGGGTATAAGCCGAGGCATCGATCGGTTTGCCGATATAAACCTCCACCTTCTGATCCAGGAAGAATTCCCAGGTCTCGGGCTGCAGGACTTTCTCGGAACCCCGGATGCCGACCGGTATAATTTGCGCACCGGCCTCTATAGCCAATATGAAGCCTCCTTTCTTAAACGGCCCCATCCGGCCGGTTCGCGAACGGGTTCCCTCAGGGGAGATCCACAGCACGATCCCATCCTCCATTTTCTCGCGGGCCTTCTTCAGGTCCTGCTTGGCCTGCTCGATGTTTTTACGGTCGATGCAGATAAATTCACCCGCCGCCATCCCGCGTCCCCATAGTGGTATCTTGAACAGCTCCTTCTTGGTAAGCATACGTATGCTGGCCGGAAGCGAGAGGATCGTCAGGGGAATATCATAGTGACTGCGATGATTCGACATGATGATATAGCGTTTTCCCGGTTCGATGCGAATGCTGAAGGGGTCGAAGACCGTCTTTTTGATTCGGACCGCGTTTACCAGTCCGTTCGACCACCAGTGTAAAAGACCGTCCCCATCTTTTCTGGGGTATCCGCGCTTGACGTACGTCCAGTATAGGACGATGATGGTGATTCTGAGTGTCACATATAAACTTACCAGCATGATTAATATTTTGCGGGGCAGTGAGGCCTTCATAGCATTTCATCTCGCTTTGTCATTGTGGATTCATTCTTCTTATGGTCAGGAATCTTACGGATGTTAAATGCAAATGACCTGACAACCAGAGGTTTAATGAGGAAATTCCTGGCACCAGGCAAGAGGGCTTTATCATTCGATATATCACGACTATACCCGGTACAGAGGATAATCGGCAGATTGGGACGTAGTGCAAGCATCAAGCGATCAAGGATGTCTTCATTCATGTTGGGTTTTTTTAAGGCTGAAGTATATGAAGCGTTTTCTTGGAAGTCAAGAAAATCTTGTCCACAAAATGTGAAGTTTGGATATATGTTGCCGATTGTGAATAGTGTTTGTTTCCGATGGAAAGGTTGTATGAATTGGGAAAATTAGAAGAACAACATTAGAGGAAGTTATCCTTAAAATAAACATTCCTGATCTTAAATATTAATCTGCATTTATCAGTGTAATTCAAATTGATTTATGGCAAACAAGAATGTATAAATAAATATAGTTAAAATAAAAAATAGGAGGCGGTTAATGAATAAAGCTGATTTGATCGAAGAAGTGGCAAAAGTTACGTGTAGCAAGAAAGAAGCAATGGCGGCAGTAGACGCAACACTCGCAGCAATCAAGAAAGCACTTAAGAAAGGTGCTCCCGTTACACTCGTGGGCTTTGGAACGTTTGGTGTTAGAAAAAGAAAAGCCCGCACAGGTAGGAATCCTCAAACAGGCAAGGCCATTAAAATTGCCGCAAAGAAGGTTCCCGTATTTAAAGCCGGGAAGAGTCTGAAAGACGCGGTTAAGTAGATTTAACACTTCGCCATATTTTTAGACATGTATATTGAGCCGTCCCATCTTCCGACGGGACGGCTTTTTTAATGCAACCTAAGGAAGAAATTATTTTGAAAATTGCATCTATAGCTTCTGGAAGCAATGGCAATTGTTATTATCTTGAGAACGATAATGATGCCATTCTTGTAGATGCAGGCATAAGCGCCAAGCAGATAATTGAAAGGATGACTAACCTCGGGCTTTCTATGTCTAAGGTGAGGGCAGTATTCATATCCCACGAGCATACAGACCATGTCAGAGGCGTTGATGTTCTTTCCAGAAAATATTCTGTTCCTGTCTTCATGACTAAAAAAACTTATTTGTCATATGGAAACATCATAAAGGATTCATTGCTAAACTTTTTTTCTCCCGGAAAGCAGGTGAAGTTTGGTATGATCCATGTAAATCCATTCCTGAAATCTCATGATGCAGCAGAACCTTGCAGTTTTTCAGTCTCTTCTGAAAAAAAGAATGTTGCTGTGATGACCGATATCGGCTTGAAATGTTCTAATGTCATTGCTCATATAAAGGATGCTGATGCAATATTTTTAGAATCAAACTATGATGACCATATGTTGCAGACAGGTCATTACCCGGCACATCTGAAAGCAAGGATATCCTCTGAATTAGGCCATTTGTCAAACAAACAGGCAGGTCTGGTTGCTTTGGAGCATGCTTCTCCCATGCTTAAGCATGTATTCCTCTCTCACATTTCAGAAAACAACAACACTCCGGAACTTGCCTTCCACACATTTAATAATTTAATCAAGCAGAGAAAAGACCTGAAACCAGAATTATTTGTTGCCTCAAGACACAAAGAAAGCAGTCTTATTTCTCTGGATTGAGCAGTCTTTTATGTTCCAGGGCTTCTCCAAATCAGCAAGAGCGAGGTGAGCCTTTGTCCGGAAAAAATAGTTTTTCTTTCTTGACAAAAGTTGAAATATCTGAATTTTTAAAACATTTAAAATAAAATTCAAAGTGAGTATTTTATGGAAAAATTTTTCGATCCAAAATCGGTTGTTGTCATTGGCGCCTCCAATACTCCCTTCAATTTGGGGTCTACGATCTGTAACATGCTGAAGGATTATCTTCAGTATAACGGAGCGGTATACGCGGTTAATTCCAAAGGAGAAGATGTAAACGGCTATCCCGGTTTTTCATCGGTGATCGATCTCCCGGAAACACCCGATCTGGCGGTAATCATTGTCGCGGCAAAAAACGTTCCTAACATCATCAATGATTGCGCCCGCAAAGGAATCAAGCGGATAATCATCGAGAGCGCCGGTTTTTCCGAAGGCGGGGAAGACGGCAAGGCGATGCAGCACGAGATCGACGATGTGGCCAGAATCAATGGGATTCGCATCATGGGGCCAAACTGCCTGGGGACATTGAGTACGCGCAACAAATTCTGCTGTTTCTATGGCGTCAACCCCAGTCTGGTCGAGATGAAGCAGATATTTGAGGCTCCAGGCAACATTTCCTATATCATCCAGAGCGGTGGCATTGTTGTTTTAGTCATGGAATCTCTCTATTACGACCTTGTCGGCGTGAATAAGATTGTCAGTATCGGGAACAAATGCGATGTGGATGAAGCGGACCTCATCGATTACTTTCAAAATGACGAGACTCAAGTCATCGGCATATATCTGGAGAATATGGACAAAGGCCGCAAGCTCATGGATGCCGCCAAGAAATCGCGCAAACCGATCCTGATCTACAAAGTGGGCAAAACCCCGGAAGGCGCCAGAGCCGCCATGTCTCATACGGCGGGAATGGCCAACAATGATCTGATCTTCGAAAGCGCCTGCAAACAAGCTGGGATCATCCGACTTCAATCTATCGATGAACTCCACTCTCTGCCCAAGATGTTCACCGAAATGCCTCTTTTAAAAGGAAAGCAGATTGCAATGTTTACAAACTCCGGGGCATTCGGCAGCATCAGCGCGGACCTTTTGGTGGAAGCTGACTTGCAGGTGGTGCGCCTGGCTTCGCAGACACAGGAAAAATTGAAAAAAGCAGGACAAGTCTTCAATATCAAAAACCCCGTGGATATCGGCCCCGCTCCGCCGCAGACATATCTTGATATTTTCGAAATCCTTCTTTCCGCAAATGAGGTGGACGGACTTTTACCACTTTTGAGTGTCTGGCAACCCTTCGTAATCGATACCCTTCTGGAGCTTATGAAGATGTGCAAGCATTACGACAAGCCCGCAGCCATCTATACGCCGAACGCTGTATCTAAGTCCATTGCCATCCGTGCCAAGCACCGTATTCCCATCTTCGAGTCATCGGAGCAGGCGGTGCGGGCATTGTCCGTTTCCAATGAGTATTATGAATCCCTTCTGAAAAGGAATTTTATCAGCAAGCCTGCGCCAACTGTAAACTTGGATACCAAAAGGCCCATCATTACCGCGATGGAGGTAGCGTCATAACAACAACTCTTCTTTTACAGAAGGAGAAAGAGGTGAAAACTTAACTTTACCTGATATTTTGAATAAAAATCAAACTCACCGAAATGTAATAGTCAAGATTATGAGTGGCCTATTTTTATTGACATGTAATCACAAATTCCCTACACCACCTTCCGCCAGAAGCAATGTCTTACCCAGAAAATGTCAGATACGAATATAAGCTTACAGTAACTAAAAAGTTGATAATAGGTTTCCAGATTTAACAATTTATATGTAAGAATGTTCATATCTGTTCTTCGTTATAGTAATAAAATAAATAATAAGATAAATGCTAATGAAGACAATTACTGATAGTAATTATAAGCATGATGATAAAAAGGATTTAACGCCCGAAGAGTTAGTCAAGGCCAAAACAGCCTGCGAATTTGTGATAAATCTTACAAAAGCCATTTCACGAAGTGGTTACTATGATTCCAATCATCCGATTTCCGGAGAAGTAAAACGGGGACTTTACGATTCTCTTAAAAATGCTCTCGGCCGTTCTTCCGAAATCATGCTTACCTGTCATGATTCCGGAGAAGTAACGGATATCCATATCAGCGGGATTCTGGATGAACCAGTCAACATACGGAGATTAACCAAATCGGAAGCTTCGGATTTATTTGTTCCGAAACTCAAATATTACTTCGAACGAAAAAGTCTCAACAGTTTTGTAATCAAAAATAATATTACGCCTCAGCACTTTGAATCATTCATTGATGTCATGGGTGAGCCAATTGCTGATTCTGCCGATAGTTCAAAGCTGGGAGAGTATCTAACAAAAGCTCTTGTTGATTTGGATATAACCGAGGTTTCAACGGTTTTCAAAACTGATATACTACTTCTCAGGGGGAAACTTCCCTAGCGTGTATCAATTATATTGCGCCGTCTAGCAAAAGATATGAAAGTAATACCGATGTGTTTCATCTGGCTTCTGTTGATAAAATCAAGCTGATAAAAAGTCAGATTATAGATGACATAATAAGGCCTCTCAATAACCCTGATTTGCTCCGGGACCTGATCGTTAACGGTGATGTAATTGTAAGTCATCTCGAACAATCATTGGAACCTAATGAACTGGAACAGATGTTAATAAATTCACTGCCGGCATATACCGTTGTGCCCGTTTCGCAGGCTGTTTTTGAGGCATATAAGGAAATCAAGGATGAACTCGGGCCGGATCAAGATGATTCGATAGCTCAACAGATCTGAAGAATCCGTCAACAAGCTTCGCCTGTTCATAAAGACAAAGTTATTGCAGAAGAAAGATATGACAATCCATGAAGTAAAACATCTGGCCTGTCTATTAAGGGCAATGGGGAAACTCACGGATTTAGTTCATAAGGAACCTCTAGAAGATGAAATCCTGGGTATAATATCAGATTTATTGAAAGGAAGGATAGGTCTTTTAAAATTTATTAAAGCAGATATTAATGAAGAACAGTTGGAAATCATATATGCCTGTTTATCAACCTTGAGTAAAATAGGAGGATCAAAATCAAGGACATTTTTAAATACAATATCACGAGGAGATACTATGTTATCAAAGATTGCCCATGAAGCAATAGAAGAATTGGACAAAAAATTTATTTAACGATTAAACTAGAATGGTATTACCATCCCTTCTTCCACATATCATCATCGTCATATATTTTTTCATCGTCAGAAGCTTCCTGAGCATCAAGCTCACTGTCGCGGGTCACTTGCTTTGCTTTTTGCGCGAAATATTCACGGTACCATTCATGAGCAGTGATCATGGACATAACTTCACTGGTGCCTGTCCAGATGGAAGCCAGACGGACATCGCGGTAGATGCGCTCAACTGGAAAAACATTGGTATAGGCAATGCCGCCCATTACCTGCATGGAATTATGGACGATCTTCTGACATGATTCGGTGATAAATTTTTTGCTCTGCGAAACCATTCGCCGTATTCTGTTCATATCTGCGCCCGCGTCCACCGCCCGGGCGGTAACATAGGCCATAGCCCGCGCGGCATCCAGCAGCATTACGGCTTCAGCAATTTGAAAACTCACGCCTTCAAACTGATTAATCGTCTGACCGAAGGCTTTGCGTCTCGATGTGTAGTTCGTGGCGATATCGAGAGCCGGACGGGCAGCGCCGATAGTCATGGCGGCCGTTCCCAGACGTTCCGGTATCATCATTGTATTGAAAACGGCATAGGCGCCCTGAATCTTTCCCACAACATTCTTCTTGGGAACTTTCACATCGCGGAAGATCAGCCGGCCGGTTCCGCCACCGCGGCAACCCATGAGGCCGTATAAATACTTAACTTCGACACCTTCGGTGCGATCTACAATAAAGCAGGTTATCGCTTCCTGAGGCTTCGCTTCGGGATTTGTTTTCGCGTAGACAAGAAAAAAGTCCGCTCCCTCGGCTCCGACAATAAAACGTTTCTGCCCATTTAAAAGAAAATAATCGCCCTTGTCTTCAGCTTTGGTTGTAGCCCCGAAGAAATCCGAGCCTCCGCGCGGCTCCGTTAGGCACTCCGCCGCGAATATTTCACCCCTCAAGAGCGGCTTCACGTATTTTTCTTTTTGTTCATCAGTCCCGTGCAGTATAATCGCGTCGCAGACCAATTCCGCGCCGACGCCAAAGACGCAGGCAAACTCATAACCCAGCGTTCCCACCTCTTCCATTAGCATGCAGGTGGTCACCCAATCCAAATCCCTTCCCCCCCATTTTTTCGGATAGCGGCACCCCAGCAAATTTCGCCTGCCGGCTTCCTGTAAAAACTCCTTCGGGAATTTTATTTTATCCGTATCCATATCCAGAATCATCTGCCGTGGCACCCATTTGACAAAATCCCGCGCCTCATCCCTGATTTTAATTTGTTCTTTGGTCATCATGTAATCAAACATAGTATTCTCCTTGTTTTTTTATCATTTTGTTTCTCACTTCCAGTTAATCTTATCCCAATATTCATATTCATGGGACCAAGCAGACTTGTTGAGCTTAACCAAGTCTTGAAAATACTTCCTGTTGTCCCTGAATATTTTGCTCTGTTTTACATAAATTTTCTTTTCCTTGATATTATAAGCCAGAGTTTCTCCAAGTTTGAAAGCCATTGTGCCGGCGCTTACGAAGGCTTTTATTCCTTGTCTGGCAGATACACCGGCGCCGCCGGTGATGAAAGAACCGAAGTTGAGCATGATCTCATTTAGGTAATCAATAACCTGTTTGTATTGCCCGGCGCCTCCCGATGTGGCTATGTTAACCGTGTATTTGCCGGTTAATAGTTGACAGTGAACAGCGTCAGCCATGCGATCAATTAAGGTCTTCATTTGAGCAGTGACCGAGTGGAAGTAGTTGGGTGAACCCATGACCAGGCCATCAGCAGATAATATCTTTTTGTAAAGAGCCTGAAGATCATCCCTTTTTACACACTTGCCGGTCTTATAACATATTCCACAGGCATTACAATATTCCATCTTCAATCTGGAAAGATCCATCAGTTCGACAGTAGCTCCTTTAGAGCTTGCTCCATCAAGAACGGCCTGGACCAGTTTCCGTGTTTGACTTTTAGAACCTCTGGGGCTGGCGTTGATACCTAGTATCTTCATTTGTTTAACCTCTTTTAATATTCAGATTTGCGCAGTAGCTATCCTTGCCACTGTTTCGATGGTAATCGCCGCCACAGCCGCGCCGTAATCAAGATCGATATTGGTCATGATGTCCTGACTATCGTGATATCCTTTGCGGTTGATATCATAATTTTCCATGAATAGCACCACAGGAATGCCCGCGTCCGAGAAGATTTGGCCGTCGGTGTTGTAAAGCGTGCTCAGAGGGTCGCGGGGCAGTCGCACCTGGCCATCCAGCTTCGGGTGCCCAGCGATGTTCGGTATAATTTTTCCGTTAGGACTGCGCTTTCCCTGTTCCAGCGCGCGACGCAAAGGGTGTTTATTCCAGGCATCAGTGCAGGTATTCCAAATTTCATTGGCTATATGCGCCTGATAGGCTAAGCGTATCGATTCCGGACCGGTTCCCGGCGATATCTGGAACTTGTATGGGCGTGCTTCATTGTTGTGCGCAATCATGTCCAGCACAAAGACTCCCTGAATTTCAGTTTTTGAAAGGTCATATTCTTTTTCATTCGGCAGATGTAATTTCAGTGTCTTTTCCGCGATCTGCCGGCAGAGATAGCGAGAGCCCAGGCAGTCAGCGGGAAATTCTTCGCCGGTAAGATGAATAAGCCAGATATCACAGGCCAGCTTTCCTTTTCGGCTCAGATCACAAAATATCGGCGCGGCGCGCATCAATGCGGCTGTGGCCGAGTGGTTGTCATCAGCTCCTGCGGAGGCAATACGGGCGCCGGATCCTCCCTGATCCTTGTAATAAACATCGGCCATGTAAGCCGTATCATAATGATCCGCCATAATGACGGCTCTTTGCCTGTTGCGTCCCGGAATGACCATTATGATGTTCCGCTCGTGGGCAAGTCCATTCTGATTTCTTGCCCAGCCTCCCCACCAGTCAAAATCAAAATCGGTTTCCCACTTAAAGGGAAGATCACCGGCAAACGCGTTCCCCTGCATCCGTTGCTCATCTATAACCTGTCTGTAATAGGCAAGAAGATAATCACCCAGAGCTTCCAGATCTCTCTGATGATGGATGAGTTTTTTCTGAGTGGCAGCATCCAGGATACAATCAGAATTGGCTTTATTGAGATATTCCCCGGCAGAAAGAGTGCAAATATCCTTCCAATATTGGACTTCAAAGGAACGCAGAGAGCTGTCGCTGAAAGTCAGGGAATCCGGCAGCGCTTTTATATTGGAAGAGGGGAGGGGTTTATTTTCGGCGGCAATTAAATCGCGAAGCTGATCGCCAAGGGATTGTCCCTGCTCGTTATTATTGTCAGAACCACGAAATGATTCTAACCAGTCATCAAGCGTTTTATTTTCCGGCAACATCAAAATTTGTCTGGCGAAAGAATAAGGAATCTTTTCTTTGCCCAAAAGTTTCTGTGCCAAAACCAAATTTAAAGTTCTGGTAATTGTCTTGTGCTCGTGTATTTTATCTTTAAAAAGTTCTATGACTTTTTTGGGGATGCTTCTTTTGTAAATAGATGGCCGGAATTCAAGGGGATGATCAAGGTCGGGACGCTTCGCGTCGTAAGCTGTGAAATATCCGGAAGGTGCATCGGGCAGGACAACGGGTTTTTCTTCATTGGGTAGAAGATATGCAACAAGCGGACGATGCCAGTATATTTGATGTGATTCAATAATCAGCGGTGGATACTGAAAGCGGTATCCAAATAAGCCGCCGTGCTTGATTGTTTGCAGCGCAGTCCTGATTTCTGTTTTCGTTGCCTTCGGGCCGTCGAGCAGCAGTTTGTGGTTCTGTGTCCAAATCTGACTGTTACGGGCCATTGGTTTTCCATACAGGTCCAAATCATCGGGATCAGTGCTGAATAATACATGAAGGATATGATCCAAACGTCCGGGGAGAGCAAGTTCATCCTCGTGACGATGCACCTTTGCTCCTCTGTGAGTGCGCTGAAAGGTACTTCTTAACGGGCCGAAGTCTTCATGTGGTGAAGGATTGCTAGGAGATGGTATGTGAATCCATCCTGATTGCGGAACTCTGAGACCATAAGGAGCTTCATGACGTTCCACAAGATTCAAAAGGGGAATCTGGTTGGACATGAATAATTCGCTCTGCATTTGCTTATAACCAGGAACGCCCCAGAACAGCAGGCTACCCGGAAAAGGCAATAAGTGGATGCTTCCATCCAGATAAGCTTTTTTTACCTGCTCCGGTAGAGTCCCGAAAGGTTCAAGACTGAGAAGATACTTTACCCCTTTTAAATTCATGCCGTCATTCCAGATGAATGGAGATGTCCACATGGGCCGGAGCGCTTTTTGCGGGTCTCCAACACCTGCAAAAATACGAAAACCAATTTGTAAAAGATCAGCCAGGTTGTTGCAGGATTCACCATAGGCTGTATTCAGGATGGATTGGATGAATCCTGTGGAAATTTTCGCTGGAATCTCTTCTTTCGGAGATGTAAAAAAACTTTTCCAGAATGATCGAAAGGGGCCTTGTTCACTTGCACCGAAAAATGTCCAGCGTTTCCTGCCTTTGTCGTCCTGCGTCAGAGACAGGGAGAGAGGAAGGATAATGACAAGCGGTTCAGGTCTTAATGCTTGTGCCTGCTGTGCCAGTTCATCTGGCCAATAGGGATTATTGATTAGTTTGTTCCTGGACAGGCCTTCAGCAGTTTCCCCTTTGACCAGATGAGTTAACGCTTTTAAGATTTGCTGGGCGATATTTTCCAGGCCTGGTTGCAGTTCAAAAGCCTCTTCATACTCTGTGATGGGAAATTCCAAGGGGACGTTTTTTTGGAAAAACCCTTTTGTATTTACCTCTTGCGCATGGCAAGCGAAATGAATTGACGGCATAAACTCGGAATAAGCCATGAGAGGATACTGGCTGTATTGTTTAAATGAGCAATTTTCCATAAGCCTGCTTTTTTTCGTAAGGGACATATTCGTTTCCTTATCCCTGTGATTTAAGGTGAAGATAACTATCTAGTTATGGTAAAGCAATAATGATCTTAAGATTAATTTATAATAACACATTCATGTTCATAAATGTCAATAAGTTATGTTAATATTATACGATTTCAATCCTTCGACTTGAAATTTCCCGGGTCCTGCCGGAGGGAGGCACCACTCGTATTTTCCAAGAAGATTTTTAATTGACATGGTGATATATTGACTTATATTATTCAAAAGAGCTTGCATTTTAAAAAATAAATCTTAATTATGTAAAAAGTTTAAGGAGTGTTCTATGTGGGAATATACAGACAAGGTTAAAGAGCACTTTCTCAATCCACGCAATGTCGGCGAAATCGAAAATCCGGATGGTGTAGCGGAAGTTGGGTCGCTCGCCTGCGGTGATGCGTTGAAACTTACATTTAAACTGGATGAGAATGAAAAAATAAAGGATGCCAAATTCAAAACATTTGGCTGTGCCAGCGCTATTGCCTCATCATCAGCTCTGACGGAAATGATCAAAGGGATGACAGTGGAAGAGGCGCTAAAAATTACTAATCAGGATATTGCCGGTTATCTGGGTGGCCTTCCGGACGAAAAAATGCACTGTTCCGTTATGGGCAAACAGGCATTGGAAAAAGCGGTGGAAAATTACCGCGGCGCTCCGGCTCTGGAAGCAGGCGCAAAAATTATATGTGAATGTTTCGGTGTAACCGATAAAGAAATCGAGCGGGCGGTGCGCGAAAATAATCTTTCCACGGTGGAAGATGTGACCAACTATACCAAAGCCGGCGGCGGTTGTGGTGGTTGTCAGGATGCTATTCAACAGATTATTTTC
>Ga0224559_1001482_pt1 | contig 12838 bp, 6 predicted proteins | sample 714S33034metaG_FD_180676 | JGI IMG/M metagenome (GOLD analysis project Ga0224559, IMG submission 180676) | Peat soil microbial communities from Stordalen Mire, Sweden - 717 S3 30-34 | ecosystem: Environmental > Terrestrial > Soil > Wetlands > Peat | place: Sweden: Norrbotten County, Stordalen... | reverse complement strand
AGAATCAGCGACTGTTCGACCTGGGCGTTGAACCACTTTGACACTTTGCGATCGGCTCTGGCCCCGCTCATCTCGGAGATGACATTCGTGTCGAGCAGCCAGCCGTTCACAGGGCGATGTCCCTTCCTGGATCGATCTCCCGCTCAACATTCAGAGCCGACAAGCCAAGCCCTTTGAGGAAACGGGACAGCGGCAATTCGTCTTTCTGTTTCGGAAGGAGGCGCTTGTATTGCTCGGGCGCAAGGATCACCGCGGCTTCGCGGCCGCGCACCGTGACCAACTGCGGTCCCGCAGTTCCCGCCCGGCGCACGACTTCGCTCAAGCGTGCTTTGGCATCTTCGAGCTTCCATTGCTCCATGTGAGCAAGCGCGGGGGAAGACCGGTCTGGATGTTTTGCGCGCCGGGCCAGAGAGGGGGGCATCATCATCGCTCCAGGTTCGATCTGACTATCTGACCAGATTCTACAACGAATCCGCAATCGCAGGTGTAGTCGATTTTGTAACTCTCATTGCACCCAGAAGCCACAAGTTTCAATAGGGATCGGCGGTCGCGCCGCAAATAGTTCAATCAAAAGCACTTATTTTCTACAAATTTCAATAGGCTTCAATAAATCGATTCACCTGCTTTGGGAGCAGAGGGTCGGGGGTTCGAATCCCTCCGCCCCGACCATCATTTTCAATGCTTTGAAAGTCCTCAACGAGCCTATAAGTGGACCCTCTGCTTTTAGGACAGATGCTCTAGTGCTCGAAGGCGCGTCTTTATTGGGTCTTCGTTGCACAATGAATGCACGCCAACTCCATCCCAACCAAATCCGACGTGGTCTGGATCGGCATTGCCGTAGGCGCCGTAGGCGCGGGAATCGGGATCGGTATCTACTACGCCGTTCACCATGATCACAGCCTGACCGGCTGCGCGGTCTCCGGCGCGAGCGACATCGAGCTCCAGAGCCAGGGCGATCAGCAAACTTATGCTCTTGCCGGAGCGGTTAACGCAATCAAGCCCGGAGAGCGCATTCGCGTCTCCGGAAAGAGAGTCAAGAAAACGGCCGGACCAACCCCGCAGTTTCTTGTGGAGCAACTGAGGTCCGTGCCCAGCGAAACCTTCGATGCCTTAGGCGAATGGCGAAGAATTGAGAACCGCATTCAAACCAGCCTGAGGTGAATGGGATCCCGGATAATATTGTGCCTTACCGATAAGATACCGTTAGTCCTTTCCGTAAGGAGCTTGACGCGATGCTCCGGATCCACCGAGGATTCTTGATTATCTCAATGAGGACATCTTGCGCCCCCGTTTGCCCGTCGGATCCACGATCTTTCGCGACGGAAGTTGGGCTGAACTGGAAACTTGTTCGAGAGTCGAGATTATTCGTAAGAATCGCGTGCTTCCGAACGCGCCGGCTTTCTTGATCTGCACCAAATCGATCTCGGTCCGACCCCGGAGAATTCATGTTTCAGATCGGCAAGCATTTTCCAGTAAGAAAAGAATATGGGCATCAGCTTGGCGTACTAACGCTGCTTGCCTGGTTTTCAGTCGCCATACCGGCCTCACCGTCTAGCGGTCAAGCTCCACAACAACAGCCCCCACGGGCAGCGGACTTGTCTGCGAATATAGGGCAGATCTCTTTCGATCTTGTGGTTCACGACAAGAAAGGCAGGCCCGTTCTCGACCTTAGACCTGGAGAGATTGCGGTTACCGATGACAATGCTCCGGTCACGGTCACAAGCCTTCGTCTTGTGACCGGCAATCGGGACGGCGAGAACTTGATCACGCTGCTCTTCGACCGACCTGCACTACCCCCCGGTGTCCGCATGAAAGCGGATGGGTTCATTTTGAAAACCGAACGCGAGACCGCGGCCAGGATTCTCAAGATGATCCCGCAGAAGGGCTATTCCGTATCTGTCCTGAGTGTCGAGGGCCGTCTCCAACTCCAGCAGGGATTCACCTCCGATCGCAACGCACTTGCTCAGGCAATAAACGCGGCGATCGAGCAGGAAAAACCGGGGAGCGGCGGTGCGTTGAACCGGGCGGAGCAGGAACTTGGCGCAATGGCGCGGACCGGCGCAGATTCGTCGGGGAAGGCTGTAAGCGCCACAGATCGCGTTTTGGATCATGCGTTGTTCGCGGCGCTCGTTAGCTCGGGCCGGATTGCGCAGGATCAGCACATCAGGTCTTCTCTGGCGGGTTTATTGGCGTTGGCGCAATCCCAACAGCGGATTGCGCAGAGAAAAGCAGTCATCTATTTCACTTCCCTCCATGATAAGCAGATCGATTCGCACGACAAGGACGCGATCAATTCCATTATCGGAACGGCGAATCGGGCGGGGATGAGCATATCGATCGTCGACCTGAATTCTACCGACCGCGATTCCGCTCGAATATGGGCGGGATCGCAGGTGCTGGCCTCCGCGATGCAGCAATCTGTGAACTCCGCGGCGGCGAGTTCGGGGGCTTCGGTGGGTTCGAATCAATATGGCGCCGACATGCAGAACAGCGCGAGACGGATGCAGACCGAGGGAGCAGACCCCAACCTGAAGCGGCAAAATGAACAAATGCAACATTTGGCGGAGGGAACGGGAGGAAGATACATCACCGGAGACAGCCTGCGGAAGTCAACGCAGCAGGCGATACAAGACCTGCAGAACTACTACGAGTTTTCCTATCTCTCACCTATAAAGGAATATGATGGGAAGTTTCATTCGGTTGCCGTCAAGCCTCTCCGCGCAGGACTCAAGCTGCGCTCTCAGGAGGGCTATCTCGCGGTGCCTCTGAGCGCCGGGGAAGGCGCCAATCCGCAGCCATTCGAGTTACCGCTGCTCAAGATCCTAAGCGAACCTCAGTTACCCGCAGATTTGAGCTTCCGCGCCGGGATACTGGCAATGGGCGATACGCCCGAGGGGCACATCGCTGCGCTCGCAATTGAGGTTCCACTTTCGAGCCTGGAGATTCGAGACGACGCGACCACCAATCTCTCCTCGGCCCATGTGTCGATCGTTGCCAATGTCAAAGACCCGGCGGGCGCCCTGATCGAGCGCTTCAGCGCCGATATTCCGCGCCGCGGAATCCCGACAGACACAGAATCGAAAAAATTCGAGGCCATCTCGCTCCAGCGCCACTTTAGCGTCCCGCCGGGCCAATACATTTTGGAAACGGCTATTCTGGACCGCAACAGCGGAAAAGCCGGCGCGCAGCGCATGACTTTCGAGGTTCCGAATGCGTCCGCCATGCCATCCTTGAGCAACATGGTTCTGGTGCGGAAGACGGAGCCATTTCGCGGCGACGACGATCCCTCGGAGCCGCTTCGCTATGGAAATGAAAAGGTGACGCCCAATCTCTCAGGCCAATTGTTGCCCGGCGCCAAGGATATTTCGGTCTTCTTCGTCGTTCACTTCGATCCCAATGCACCGCAAGCTCCCACCCTCAACCTCCAGGTGTTGCGGGATGGCAAGCTGCTGGGTAGCGCGCCTCTCGCCGATCAAAAAAATACCGGTTCGGAGTTCTCTTCCTACCTCACCACTTTTTCGGTCAACCCGCCCATGAATGGCCAGTATGAGGTAAAGGCAATTCTGACCCAGGGTGCAAAAACCGTGGAAGCGGCCGCCTCATTTGCTCTGACTGGAATCCAGATAGCCAGCGTGGATCCGGTGGACCCCGAGGGCGCAACGATCGGGCCTCTAAAGATCCCCGATCTCCCTGCCGGATCGCGCACCATCACCTTGCCAGCAAACCCCATTCAGCGACCGGCAGCGGACGCGCTTAAGTCCATCCTGGCGGATGCAACACAGAACGCACTCAGGTACAAGGATTCACTTCCCAACTTCACCTGTGAACAGGTGACCGACCGGTCTGTGAATCTGCAGGCCAGTTCGCAGTGGCAGCACAAGGACAGAATCACCGAACTCCTGACGTATCTGGATCACGAGGAACACCGGACGCTGCTGGAACTCGATCAAAACGGACTGAAAAGCCGCTCTGACACTGAGGCCCTTCGAGGAGTGCTGTCGATCGGTGAGTTTGGCGCTGCAATCACAAGCCTGTTTCGACCCTCATCGAAGGCCGAATTCCAATGGAAGGAAACAGGCGAACTTGGAGACGGGACCGTCCAGGTGTTCGACTATCGCGTGGCCCGCGAAAACTCCATCTTCCATCTCCGGGCAGACGCTCAGCAGGCGGCAGCAGTCGGCTCCCATGGCCAGGTCTTCATCGACAGCGCAACGCACAGCGTTCGCCGGATTACCGCGGAGGCCGACGATTTGCCGAAAAACTTTACGATCCATGCGGCTTCCATTAGCGTGGACTTCGACTATGTCGCGATCAACAACCACGACTACCTGCTGCCGGTCAGCGCACAGGTTGTGCTCAGAAGGGGCCGCAAGGAGACGGATCTGAATGAGATCGAGTTTCGCAACTTCCACCGTTTTAGCTCCAACGCAAGAATCCTCTATTCCCCTCAGGATGTGGGGCCCTGAAGAACGCCTATTTCTCGCAGCTCAATCTCCCGTAGGTTGAAATGCACGAACTACCAGGTGGTTGTCGATGACCGACAATGTTGTCGGATCCACTGTCGAATCAATTATTAAAACTCGTCATCGATTTTGGTCTTTTAACGTGTCAAACCGGTCTCAAGCTGCGCCCGCTGACGCTCCTGATAGTTCTGTCTTTTCGACCGTTGGAAAGGCAGAGAGGTAAATCTCACACAGAAAATCAACACTCATCAGGTCCGCTACTGATGGCATCGGTGCTACCAAAAATAAGCAGCTTCCATCTTGGGGGAGCCGGGCTCGCCATCAATAATCTGTGTGCTCAGCACGACTTCCATGTTTTTCTTATCTCCAGCCGCCTGGGCAGCGCGCTGCAGTTGGAGTTGATCGCCGGGATCGGTCAGAAATTCTCCGGCGGCGATCGTGCCTCCACGGGCCAAGCCTGCCACGATCACAGTCAACTTCCCCGTATTGGTGTCGGTAAAGCGGGCAACGAGGGCGTAGTCGCGATAGTTGTTGGTTGTCACCTGCACAGCGCGCTGGACCACCCAGGGTGGTTGCGTCGAAGCCGAGTTATCGACAATGCGCACCTCTGTCATCTCAGGATTGTTCGAGAAGTGATAGCGCAACGGGTTGGTCAGCCTTAGCGTCCAGGCGTTATCGAAGGCTCCGACAAAAACCGCCGGGCCAGTGCGGAGGTCGGCCAGACTGGTCACCCCTTCACCGCGAAGACTGAACTGCTTTCCATTGGACTGCAACAGGCCGGCGATTCTGACGATGGCGCTCAGGTCGTCGATGGCGACCGTGGTCAGGTTGTCCGTGGCTCTGTTCATGGGCTTGAGCTGGACCTGTCGCGTGGGATCCACCGCGTCCCGTAATGATTGGCCGGTTGAGTCCGTTTGATCCGCCGCGCAAATCAGCACGGGATCTTTTCCGGTGAGCAGCGGCTGCCAGAAGAAATCTGGCGTGCCGCGATGCAGCCCTTGCCACAGAAGTACCGAGCCTGCGGAAAGGATTCCCACCACGACCCAGCTGAACGCGACCAGCAGCGCGTACCGGCGACGTGCGTGTACTGGGTGGTGAGCGGCGTTCGCCTCCGCAGCCGCCATATCTTCTCCGGCAGCCCGGTCCACCTCGTTCAACACATGATCGTTGGCGCTTTTCGGCCAATGAAATTGTGGAATATAGGAGCCGGAAGGGAGTGTGATGCGCAATTCATGCTCATGCGCTGCTTCCTGGTAGTACTGGGCGACCCGTTTGCGAATCTCCGCCGCGGTAACGCGAACGATTGGATCGGAGGCGGTGTCGTACTCCGCGTCCCGGCCGAAGATCTCAATCCCCAGCGTCCGCTCCTTGATGTTGTCCGCTTCCCCTGCCAGGGTTTGTTCGGTCACAAACTGGAGGAAAGTAGGGAACCGCTTGCTGTGGCTGAAAAATGGGTTATCCAGTAGCCGCCGCAATTGCTCACGCACCGCACTTTTCTCTGCTTCGCTCAGAGCTGGCTGTCCGTGACCCTGTAGATCTGTTGGCAATTTTGGACTCCCGATGGTCGAAGCGATTATACAGCCGTAAAAACCTACCGGTCGCGCGGGGAAAGTACAAATCTGTAAGTATTTCCAACTAAAGCGTTTTATTGGACTATTTACCTGATAAGAATCCCTCCTCCTTGCTGTTAGGACCTCATCCGCCATGCCGTAAGGACCTTCACAGGTCTGCTTCGAGGAACCTACAAAGGGTTCGCATTCAAACCCTGCCCACCGAGGATTTCACCAGGCATATGCAACCTGTCACCGAAATTCTAAAGCGGCGGGGTCAACCTGATGCTGATGGAGGCTTCACATTGAAAACAGGCAGGAGCAGGAGACAGGGGACACTGTGGTATTGGGGCGGCATCGCAATGCTGTTTGCCTTATTTGCGAGCAGCGCCCCGTGGATTAACGCACAAATCGCAACCACCACGGCAACGCTTTCCGGCGTGGTCACAGACCCTTCGGGGGCAGCGCTGACGAAGGCTACGCTAACACTCACGAGTTCGGAGAAAGGCATCACTCGAACCATCATCACGGACGACGGAGGCCGGTACTCCTTCAATCAACTTCCGCCTGCCGCCTATAGTCTGGCGATCAAAGCGAAAGGTTTCGAGACGTATCAGCAGAACGGAATTGTCCTCAACGCCGCCGAAACCGCCACGCAGAACGTGAAGCTGACCATAGGGGCCGAGACCGTATCGGTAACCGTAACCTCGGATGTCTCGCTCATGAATACGGATAACGCCAACGTCGCGGCAGACATTGAAGCGAAGCAGATCGTTGAGCTGCCGCTGAACGTGCGCAACGTCTATGGGCTGGCCACGCTCAACTCTTCCGTGCAAAACACGTCGGAAGGGCAGTTGCTCCTGGGTGGCGGCAGCAACACTACGGACACCGCGGATCAGGACATCTCGTTCATGAACTTCGCCGGCGGCTTCTTTGGAACGACGGGCTTCCTGGTCGACGGCTCGTGGGATACCGACACAGAGTGGGGTGCGGTGATCTTTGTCCCTGGCGTGGACGCGGTTCAGGAATTCAAAATCCAGAATAACTCGTTCACGGCTCAGTATGGATGGAGCACGGGCAACGTGGTCAACGTCGTCACCAAGTCGGGGACGCGCGACTTCCACGGGTCTGCGTACGAGTTCTATTCCAGCAACAACGTCAACGCCCTCAACTACTTCCAATCACCCGGCAGTTGCCAGGGGCTGCTCAACACAAATCTCTGCACGTTTAGCCGCAACCAGGTTGGCGGAACCGCTGGCGGCCCGCTGTACATTCCGGGCCTGTACAGGCAGCGGAACAAGACCTTCATCTACGGTATCTACGATCACTTCTCGTCAAACACCCCATCCCCCTCGCAGTACACGGTGCCAGACACCAAATTCCTGGCCGGCGACTTCTCCGAGCAGTTGGGAACCACGTCGTCGGGCAATGACGCTCTCGGCCGACCCATCTACACCGGTCAGGTTTACGATCCGCGCAGCGGCCACGCCATTACGGCCGGCAAACCGGACACTTATAATTCTGTGACCAACCCCTACGGCACGAACTTGACGGCCACCCAGACCGGATACATCCGGAACCCGATCAAGGGCAACCTTCTGTCCAACATTGCCGGCTACGTTGCGGATCCCGTCGGCGCCAAGCTGCTCAGTTACTATCCTGCGGCACAAAAGTCTGGCGATGTAGCCAACAACTTGACTCTGGCCGGAGCGGCGCCCACGTATTGGGACGAATACGGCATCAGGGTCGACCAGAATTTCAATGCCAATACCAGCGCCTATTTCCGCTACTCCTATAAGCAAGAGGCAAAGACTGGCACCGCAAACAACTGGGGATCCGATTCGGCAGGCCAAGGCAATCAGCGGCCCAACAACCGTTGGGGCATGTGGGCTGGGCTCACTCGGATATTCAACCCCGCCTTCACCATGAACATCACTTCGGGCGTCCAGTTATGGCATGAAACCTCTAACAATCAGTCGTTCGGTTTCAACCCCGCGACCACTCTCGGACTTCCGGCGTATGTTAGCCAACAGGATCCCTTGTTTCCTATCATCAATGTGGGAAACGGGATCTCCCAACTCGGCCCATTCAGCGGGAACTCGCAGGGAACCACCAACCATGGTCCCATCGGCACAGTGGCTGTTGACTTCATCAGAACGCACGGAAAGAATACCGTCAACTTCGGGTTCATGGGCGTAGAGCAGATCTTCAGCCAGTTCAACTACTACTCGGACTCGCTTACGTTCAACGGAAACTACACTGCCGGACCGAATCCCCTGCAGGGATCGGGTGTCACCACCGGTAACGGAGTAGCGGAGATGCTGCTCGGCATCATGGACGGTGCGAGCGTGGGAACACCGACCACCCCGTATGAATCGAACCATCTTTTTGGCGAGTACGTGCAGGACGATTGGAAACCAACCCACAACCTCACTCTGAATCTTGGCATCCGCTATGAGATTCAAACTCCGTACACTTCGCGCCATAACCAGGGTTCGATCTTCGACCCGAACGCGCTGAACCCGCTCAGCTATACGGCGGGCATGCCCTTGCTTGGCGCGCTCCAGTTCCTGGGGCCCGGCAACCGGAACTTCTACAACACCAACTACGACAACATTGCGCCTCGCGTAGGCTTCTCCTATCAGGCGATCCCGAGGGCAGTTATCCACGGCGGATACGGAATCTTCTATCCGCAAGCGGTTACCAGCTCCGGCTCATCGGATACGGATGGTTTCACCGCGACAACCAACGCCAACCTAAGCTTGAACGGCGGCGTTACCCCCAATCCGAATATAAGCACCAGCAATCCCTGGGGCGGAGTATATGCGCAGGTTACCGGCAACGCCAACGGCTCGTATCAACAAGACGGCAATGGCGTAGGCGGCGTTTTCCGGAGCCGCCCATCCCCTTACGTTCAACAATGGCTGTTAGGTGTGCAGTATGCCTTCACGCCGAACGATCAACTGGGCATAAACTACATCGGCAACCGCGGCGTTCGCATGGTTGGCGGCATGAATTACAACCAGTTGAATCCCAAGTACCTGTTCACGGCGGGGGGGCAACCCAATACCAGCTTCCTGAGCGCGACGGCAGCTTACAATCCATTGGCCGCGCCGCTCCAGGCTCTTGAGAAAGGTGGAACGATCGCCCCGAGCTCTTGCAATATCGATAGCGCGACAGCGATGCCAAACTACCAACTGCTCCTCGCTTATCCGCAGTATTGCGGCGTAGGCCAGACCGACGCGCCTGTGGGCCAGTCCCTTTACAACAGCCTGCAGGTCACCTACAACCACCGCATCAGCAAGGGGCTCACCGCGCTGGTCTCTTACACCTACTCCAAGTTCCTGGACAACGTCGAGGGCAACAACTCCTGGTCGTACAACGGAGCGGCGAACTGGGGAGCCACGGCAAACTACTTCAACCTGGCAGGCGAAAAGAGCGTGGACGCGGGCGATATTCCGCACGCGCTGGTGGCCAGCTACGTCTATCAACTCCCCATCGGCCGCGGCAAGTCGGTCGGTTCGGGAATGAACCGCGTAGCGGATGCCGTGGTCGGCGGGTGGGAACTTTCAGGAATCGCAACCTTCAGGGAGGGAATTCCACTTAGCGTCTTCGGAAACGATTGGAACTCCTACGGCGGCGATCCCAGGCCGGATGTCGTTGGGAATCCAAAACCGGCACATCAAACAATAAGCAGCACTGTGCCCAACTCCTGGGCCAACAGCTCAGCCTTCGCTTATGCGCCGTATGGCACCTTCGGTACAGCCCGTCGCTATTTATCAAATCTTCGCGGACCCCATTACCAGAACTGGGACACCGCATTGGAAAAGAACTGGGCCATCCGAGAGACAATGAGGGCCCAGTTCCGCTTCGAGACCTTCAACTCCTTCAACCATCCAAACTTCTATGCGCCTGGACCTGGGAATATGAGTTTGTATAGCCCCGGTAGTTTCGGGCTCATCAACACCGCGTTCCCCGGCAGAATCGTCCAGTTTGCCGGAAAGTTCTACTGGTAAACGCACGTGAAACACTTGCTCAGGTCGTTGTCGCTGGTCCTGTTGGCCGAATCTGTCTTCGGATTCGGCCAGCAGCCGACTCCCCGGCTGGAATCGCTGGTTGCCGAGGCTCAACAAGCCCAGGCTTCGCGCGACTACGGCGCGGCAGAAAAGGCTTACCGACAAGCGGTAAAGATTGAGCCGAATATGCCGGAGCTATGGGCCAATTTAGGACTGATGCAGCAGGAAGCGGGAGACATGGCCTCGGCAATTCCCAGCTTTCAACAAGCTAACCGCCTCAACCCGTCTTTATATGTTCCCAATCTGTTTCTCGGCAACGACTATCTGCGCACCGGCAAAGCGCCGGAGGCGATACGGTTTCTGACCATAGCGCAAAAGATCAACAAGACCGACCCACAGGCGCCTCTTGCGCTTGGGCGCGCCTATTATGCCGTTGGCAAATTCACCGCTGCGGCTCAGGAATTTGCGCGCGCAATCGCGCTCGATCCCAAACTCGGCGCCGCCTGGTTCGCTCTGGGGATTGCACGCCTGAACCAAGTGGAAACGGACGCGCGCAAGATGTCGGTGGAAGCGAAAGATTCTCCATTTGCCGGGGCGCTCTATGCAGAGTCGCTGGAGAAGCAGGCAAGATTCAACGAGGCCGCAACTCTCTACCGGAGCTTGCTAGATGCCCATCCTCAACCCCCATGCCTGCATTCGGCTTTAGGAATTGCGCTCCTCAGGCATCGCGATCCGGATGGCGCCGCCGCCGAATTTGCCACTGAGCGCGAGGCGCATCCGGAATGCGGCCTGGCGCTTCTTGGTCAGGCGCGTATCGCAATCGACCGCGGAGACAAGGAGCAGGCAGTCAAGCTGCTCCAGGAGTTATGGGAACGCGATCGTGGCTTTTTCGTCTTCAACGCCGCCATCCTGATCGAGGGCTTGTCGGACGAAGCCGCTTCAGCCGTTGCCGCCTACTTCTCTCAACCGGAGACCATGATTCCAGCGGATTTCCGTAACGCTCTGCTGACGGCTCTCAACCGCAACGGGCAGGCGCTGGACGATCAACACGACGTCGTCGGCCTGCGTGAACCGGGCGCGCCTCTTGCAGTCGCCCCTGCCTATGCTGTCCGGCGTACTGCTGAGGAGTATTTTGCGGCGGGGGAGTTCGAGCTGTGCGCGAAGCGCCTCGATACCGCCCTTGCCGAGGGGCGCGCCGATAAACTCCGTCTGCTCGCAGTCTGTTCGTTCTTTACCGGAGACAACGGGCGCGCCTTCAGCGCGGCCACTGCACTCGAAGCGCTGCAGCCGCATTCTGCCGAAGCTCTTTACTGGTCGATTCAAGCCGACGAACGGCTCGCGGTCCAATCCCTTGCCCGATTCCAGCAACTGGAATCGGACTCCCCCAGGAGCCATGTCCTGCTCGGCGACATCTACCACCAGCTTGAGAGGGAGGACGATGCGCAGGAGGAATACCAGAAGGCTCTCGCTCTCGAACCCGGAAATCCGGCAGCCATGCTCGGTCTGGCCTTTGCCTACTTGAGCAACAACAGCATCGACAAAGCTATGGAGACCGCACGCACCGCCCTGGAGCGCAGTCCGCAGGATCCAGAACTCAATATGGTTCTAGCCGAGACGATGGTGGCCAAGGCTCAATTTGCCGAGGCTGAGCCCTTCCTGATGAAGAGCCTCAACGTGAAGCCGCAATTGCGCGGTCACGTGCATGCCTTGATGGGAAAGGTTTATGCGGAAACCGGCAAACCCAACGAAGCTATCAACCAGTTGAAGATGGGCGCGTCAAGCGATGAGAACGGCTCCATTCACTACCTGCTTGCCCGGCTCTACCGCCAGGTCGGCGATACGAAAAATGCAGCGGCCGCGCTCGAACAGGTGAAGACGATCAAGAAGCAGCGCCTTGACCGGGGCGTGAAGACCGTTGAAGATCCCGATCTTTCTTCACTCGAGACTGGCCCCTGATGAACCTTCCATACCGGTGCGACGCAGACCTTGCCAGATTGTTCCCTCAGACACCTTCTTAACGACGCTAGTCGAGGAGTCATTATGCGCTTATATCGCTCTTTTTCTGTCATCGTCTTGATTGCACCACTGTTGCTGTCTCTGACCTCTGTGGGGACCTCGGCGCAATCGAGTCAGCCCGCATCGAATCCGAAGATTGCTGTCGCATCGCCGCTCCCCAACGGAATCGAGGTTCGGCTGGGAGACCTGCGCGAGAAGATCGTCGCCCTGCGCGATGACGTCCTGCGCATCACTGTCGCACACAGTGGTTCCTGGCCGGAAGATGCATCGTGGGCCGTTCTTCCCGACCCGCGTCACAGTTCCGTCGCGGTCGAAATTGACCGAGGAAACGATCGTCTTGGCTTTCGCACTCGCGCACTTACTGTTGAACTGGACAGCATTACTCTCGAACTCACGATTCGCGATCTTGCGGGCAATATCGTCCAGCAGGATGCCCGCCCGATTCGCTTTGACGGAGACTCGTTTCGCATGTACAAGACCATGCCCCTGGACGAGCACTACTTCGGCCTCGGCGACAAGACCGGTCCCCTGGACCGTCGCAACGAAGCCTTCGCGCTATGGAATACCGACGCCTACCGCTTCCAGGAATCCACGGACCCTATCTATAAAAGCATCCCTTACTTCATGACCTTTCGCGCCGGCCATGCCGCCGGTGTCCTGCTTGATAACACGTGGCGCTCAAGCTTCGACTTCGGCAAGGAGTTGCCCGGAGTGTATTCTTTCGGCGCCGTCTCGGGCCCCGTCGATTACTACTTCTTTTATGGGCCCTCGCCAAAGCAGGTTGTCAAGACAT
>Ga0224559_1001481_pt1 | contig 12842 bp, 17 predicted proteins | sample 714S33034metaG_FD_180676 | JGI IMG/M metagenome (GOLD analysis project Ga0224559, IMG submission 180676) | Peat soil microbial communities from Stordalen Mire, Sweden - 717 S3 30-34 | ecosystem: Environmental > Terrestrial > Soil > Wetlands > Peat | place: Sweden: Norrbotten County, Stordalen... | reverse complement strand
TCGTGCCCCATGCCGATGCAGAGGTGGATGGCGAGGGCGGCGGGGGGCACGAGCCAGCGGTTGAAGCCGGGCTTCGCGATGATGTTTTCGCGCGAGAAGAAACCGGGCTTTTCGCCGCCGGTCAGATTCAGGGTCGTACTCAAGTGCGTCCTCCCAAAAACAGCGGGTTCGCCCCGCGCTTTTCGTTTTCTATGGTCGCCGCTATTGCGCCCATTGCGCAATATGGGACTTCCGTCGTCCCATAGGCTTTGTCGATAGTAAGCCCGATTAACCAGAAGGGCGGGCGGATCACAGCTTTTTTTCAGGATCCGCCGCGGCCGATATTCGGGCTGTCTCGTATTTATACAGAGCGGCTCAGACAGGCACAACCGGAGTCTTGGACTGGGCCATCTTCCGCAGCGTCGCGACGTCGATGTTGAGATGGGCGGAGACCAGCTCATGCGGCACATTGTTCATCCAGGAAGCCAGCGAAATATCGGCGTATTTCGCCGAGGTGAACACTTCGAGGAAGCGCAACGTGTCCTTGCCGATGTTCTGCACGTAGTGGCCGATCGACTGCGGCACATAGCCGACGTCGCTTGGATGGAACTCCACCGTATTGTTGCGCCCCTCGCCGTGGAAGACGCCCATGCGGGCCGTGCCGCTGATGTAATATTGCCATTCGTCGGAGAGTGGATGCCAGTGCAGTTCGCGCATCCCGCCGGGCGCGATCTCGACCAGCGCCGCCGCCATGGTCGTCGCCGGAAAATTGGTGGAATCGGCGATGCGCACCGAGCCGCCGGCCGACTGGAAAACGGGGGTCTGGTCGGCGAGCGGAAAGGCGTAAGGATTCGGCACGAAAGGCTGGTTGCTCTCGGCGAGATCGGCGTCGAGGCTGCCCGGCAGGGGGGCGTTGAAGATCCACAGATCCTTGCGGTCGGTCTTGTCGAAGGTCGCGGCGGGAACGCCGAAATTCTCCGCCAGCACCTGTTTGGGCGTGTGATTGAACCAGTCGGTGATGAGGAAGGTCGAATCCTCGGAGAAATTGCCGTCGTTGAAAACGAGGACGAATTCGCAGCCGTCCGGCCCGAGGCCCTGGATCGAATGCGGCACGCCGCCGGGGAAGAACCAGAGGTCGCCCGCCTTGACGTCGCCGACGAATCTTTGCGCGCCGGAATCGACCGCCGTGATGCGGCCGGAACCATAGGTCACGAAGGCCCATTCGGCCGGCACGTGCCAATGCAGCTCGCGCACTGCCCCAGCCGGCAGCCGCATGTTGACGCCCGCCATGTTTTTCGAAATCGGGAAATTGCGGACCGTGACCTCGCGCGCCCAGCCGGCGTCGGTATGGCGGTTATGCACCTGCGAGAAGGAGTGCCGCAGCGTGCCGAGATTGCCATGATCGGTCGGCAGGCCCTGCCATTCATAGGGGTTGATCGCCGCCTCGGCGGCGTCGCGCGGGCCGGGATCGCTCATTGCGGCAACGGAATAATCCTCAGCCGCCGCCGCAGAGACGACGGCTGCTGCGGCGAGACCGCCGGCGGCGCCTGTCGCCAGAAGCTTGCGTCGCGAATATAACGTCATGTTTCATCTCCCATATTTTTTCTGGTTGAAGCTTTCAAACTGCAACGCACGCATTATGGAGATGATTTTTCCGCGTCTGAACGCCGAGGATTGCGATAAGTGCGATGGCTTTTGCCGATAGGCTGGCGCAGTTCGAAGGACCGCGCCGGAGCGATCAGCGCGCCGGCGCCTCGCTTCGGCCGCCGCGCTTCGCCGGCCGCGCGCGCGCCGGCCCGAACAGCCGGCGGCCGAGGAGAAGCCAAGAACCGCTCGCCAGCAGCAGTGGAAAGGTCAGCCATTGCACGCTGGCGAGGCCATAGCGCCAGTCATGCAGCGGCGTGTAGATATAGACGAACTGATAGAGCGCGATGAAGATATGCGTCTTCGACGCCAGCCGGCGCGAGACCATCATGGCGCGCGCCCGCGCCTCGCCGCCCGGCGCCTCGCCTGTCGCGGGCCCATCGCGGTTCGGACATGACATCGCCTTGCGCTCCCTTGTCTTTTCTCGTTGAACCTTTCAGACTGCCGCGCGCCGATTATGAAGATTATGCTCCGCGGCTGAACCCGGACGATTGCGATAAGTGCGATGGCTTTTGCCGATAGCCTGATGCTCGATCCGGTCTGCCTGCGGACCTTTCTCGTCATCGCCGAAGGCGCGAGCTTCTCCGAGGCGAGCCGCCGCCTCGGCCTTGGCCAGCCGACGGTCAGCGAACATGTCCGCAAGCTCGAAAAAACGGTCGGCCACCGCCTGTTCATCCGCGACACGCATTCGATCGCAATGACGCCCGAAGGCGAGGCGATGGCAGCCTTCGCCCGCGCCATTCTCGAAACCAACGAGCGGGCGATGCGCCATTTCGCCGGGCGGACTCTGCGCGGCCGGCTGCGCTTTGGCGCCTCCGAGGATCTCGTTCAATCCTGGTTGCCGGAAATCCTCGCCCGCTTCGTGCGCGAGCATCCGCTCGTCGATCTCGAATTCACCATCGCGCTCAGCAACACGCTGATCAATCGCTTCGACGCCGGCGAACTCGATCTGGTGCTGTGCAAGCGCTGGCCGGGCGAGGCGCGCGGCGATCTCATCTGGCGCGACAAGCTGGTCTGGGTCGGCGCCGAAAAGACGCCGATGACGCAGGAGCAGACTCAGCTGATCCTCTATCCGCCGCCGAGCATCACGCGCTTCATGGCGCTGGCCGCGCTCGAACGCGCCGGCGCGCCATGGCGCATCGCCTGCACCAGCGGCAGCCTTTCAGGCCTCGTCGCGGCGACGCAGGCGGGTCTTGGGCTCATGGCGCATTCGCGCAAGCTGGTCCCGCAGGGCCTCGTCGAGCGCGCGCCGGTGGAGGGCATGCCGGAGCTGGGCGATCTCGAATTCGTCATGCTGCGCACGCGGCGCAGCTCGCAGGCGCCGGTGGCCGAGCTGAGCGCGATGATTCTGGCCAAGGGCGAGAATTTTTAAAGAAGGAGGGGCGGCGGGGCTTCGTCAATTGTAATAACCGCCGAAGAAAGGCGTGCCGACGCCCTCGACGGGGTTGAAGACGCTGTGGCTGTTGCCGACGGAATAGCCGTGGTCGCGATCAAAATCATAGCTGACCGCATCGCGGGCGATGGCTCCGCCGATTGCGTTGCGCCCTCTTGCGTATTCGATCACGCGACTGCGGCGCGGCTCGCTGCGATAGGGTTGGGGCGGGGAACGAAAGCCGGCGCCGTTCCAGCCATCCTGCGGCAGATCGAGAAAACTGGAAGGAGCGGCGGCGTCTCCCTGCGTCGCGGCGTAACTGAGTCGTCCGTGCAGTTGATCGTCAGCATGGCGGCGATGCGCGCCCCCGGCTGGCGGCGATGCGGATGCCGCGACGGGCGCCGCGCACGCAAGCGCGGCGACGAGCGCCAGCTTCGCGCCTCCCTTGCGCGGGACGCCGCCGCGCAATCGTCGGCAAAGCGCCTCGAGGCTCCCGCTCACTTCGGCTCCTCCCCCGCGCGCCGGAATTCGAGAATGTCGCCCGGCTGACAGTCGAGAACCTCGCAGATCTTCTCCAACGTATCGAAGCGTATGCCCTTCACTTTGCCGGATTTCAGCAGGCTGACATTCTGTTCGGCGATGTCGATGTGCTGGGCGAGGTCGCGCGAGCGCATCTTGCGCTTGGCGAGCATCACATCGAGGTTGACGATGATCGGCATGCGCGCTCACACGAACTGCGAATGTTCGCCGGCGATTTCGGCGGCGGTCTTGAAGATGTGCGCGAGGGCCAAAAGGACCGCGAGCAACAGCAGCGTGAGCAGATCGCCCGGCAGGAGGAATAGATTCACCAGCCGATGGCCCTGCGGGAGATGCGCCGTGATGATGAGTGAAATCAAAGGCCGCGTCAGGATCGCGATGAGTTGAGCCGCGACGCCGAGCAATGCGACGCGCCGCAGCCAGAGCGCGGCGTCGAGCGTGAAGATGCGGCCGCGAAGATAGGTCGAAAACAGGCGCCAACCAGCATAGCAGGCGCCCGCCGTAAAGAGCCACACGATGAAGTCGACGGCGAAGGCTCCCGCCTGTTGCCAGGGCGCGATGGCCGACAGATCCACCTTCAGCAAACGCCCATAGCCGGCGGCGATCTGAGCCGGGTCGCTCCAATATGCGGCGAGCAAATAAAAAATCCAGACAGCATAGGCGACCGCGGCGACGCGAAGTCCGTGGCAAATCCAGCCGATTTTGGCGCGCAGGGCGACGGTCTGCGGGCTGTTCGGCATTAACGCGGCGTCGGTCATGCGCGTCTCCATTTCTGGCGGGCTGAAACCATTCAGGACTGAACCGGGCTCAGCGGATTGCAGGCCGGCGCATCCGCGCCGCGCGCAACGCGCCCTCAACAGAAACACTTTGACGCATATAACTTTTAATGTCAAACATGAATTTATTCACTCTATATATTGAGGCCTCCATGCGTATGCGGCGCTATCTCCTCGCACCCCTCGCCCTCGCGCTTTCAGGCTGCGGCCACATGCCGGTCTCGACCATGTGGGCGCTTCGCAGCTTCGACGCCGCGACCGCCGATCCCGCTTCGCTGCGCGCGGCGATTCGCATTCCCGAAAGCCTGGAGCCGCGGCCCGGCGGCGTGACGCTGGAGGTAGGATGGTGGCGCGACGGCGACGAAGCCCATAAGCGCGACGCGAAATTCGTCTTGCAGGAATCAACAGCGGAGACGGGATCGCTGGCCGGCGAGAGAAAGCCGGGCGCGCGGATTCACGCCTACCGGGTCAATCCAGCTGACTTCGCGGCGATTCGCGCCATGCAGGCGGAAGTTCTGGCTGAAAAGAAAAAGGCGGGGGCGACGACGCATGGCGTCTTCGGCATCGGCGCCGACGCCTGCCGCAAAGCCGATCTCGGCAGCGGGCCGCTCTACATGACGACGTTTCTGAAGACCGGGGAAACGACCGGCTTCCTGACGCTGCTGAAGGACGTCGATCTCCGCACGCTCGTCCCGAAGGATATGAGCGAAGACGAACTCTTGCCGCCTTGCGGGAAATTCACCAACAGAGTGGATTCCGCGCGGCCAAATCAATGAGGGCCGCGCCGAAAATATTGCGATGAGGGCGCCGCCGCCCTCCCCGGATCAGGTCCGGGGAAGATCCGGCATGACGCCCGTCATTTTTAGCGCGAGTAGAACTCGATGACGAGGTTCGGCTCCATCAGCACCGGATAGGGCACGTCGGAGGGCAGCGGAATGCGCGTGACCTTCGCGCTCATCTTGTTGTGGTCGACCTCGTAATAATCCGGCACGTCGCGCTCGGCGAGATCCTTCGCCTCAAGGACGAGGATCATCTGGCGCGAGGCTTCCTTGACCTCGATCAGATCGCCGACCTTGACCTGATAGGAGGCGATGTTGACGCGCTTGCCATTGACGCGGACATGGCCGTGGTTGACGAACTGGCGCGCGGCGAAGACCGTCGGCACGAATTTGGCGCGATAGACCACGGCGTCGAGGCGGCGCTCCAGGAGGCCGATCAGATTGTCGCCCGAGTCGCCGCGCATCCGGATCGCCTCGGCGTAATATTTGCGGAACTGCTTTTCCGAAATATTGCCGTAATAGCCTTTCAGCTTCTGCTTCGCCTTGAGCTGCGTGCCGAAATCGGAGAGCTTGCCCTTGCGGCGCTGGCCGTGCTGGCCGGGTCCATATTCGCGGCGGTTGACCGGGCTTTTCGGACGGCCCCAGATATTCTGGCCCATGCGGCGGTCGATTTTATACTTTGCTTCTGCGCGCTTCGTCATCGCGTGTCCTCTAAAACGGGTTTGCCGGCGCTGAGGACGCGTGAGAAAACGCCGGGCGCTTGATGCAAGCGCGGCGCAAAAGCTCGCGTCCTCCCGCAAGCGGGGAGGAACGCGCCCTCCTCTGCCCGCTCCTTTCGGAACGGGCCGACAGGCGTTCACTTCGTTTGAAGACGATCTTCAATTGAAGGAAGCGCCGCGGGTGCGTTTGGACGGGACAAGCCCGCCACAGGTCATGCGCGCCAGGAGGCGACGCAAGCGGCTGTGGTTAGAGGAGTTTGGCGGGGGCGTCAAGGGCGGGGTGAGGCGGGTCGCGGGTCAGTTTGAAATTACCTGATGCACGGTCGCCAGGAGTTTAGCAGCAAATTCCAAAAGCAAGATCATCGCAAATGTGAGAGTTATGAAAGGGAAACCCCATGCCAGAAGCGGGTGTTCTTTGTACCAATAGCTTGTTTTATAGCCGCGAAGTTGCCTCCACACCTTCCGTATCAGAAGGGCGATCGAAGCAAGGATGAACAAGTTAAATAATGCAGCGACCTTTGGCGTCATGCCGCCCATTTGCTATCGCTCCGCACATCGCGAGTTTCTCTTCCGCAGTCTCGACCATGTCGTCAGCTTCCCAACGGCCGCGAAGCGCTCATTTCACCTTGGCGCGCCACAGCACCGGCCAATCGTCCGAAGAAACGCCCCGGCAAGCCTCCATCGCAGAATATTCCAGAAGGGCGAAGCCTTTGCCCGTCCAGACATATTTCCCGGCGGAGCCGCAATCGCCGACCCCCCGGCCCTTATAGAAAAAAGAAAGCGTCGCCGTTTCCGAATCGAAGTCCGCGTTGAAGAGACTATTGCCGGGCATTTCGCCCGGCGCCTCGAATGACGCCGGAACGGCTCTCGCGACATCGCCCGAAGTCACGATCCAGAAATCGGATCCGAAATTATAGGCGCCCGACGAACAGGCAAGCGCGACAAGCGTCTGCGTCTTGTTGAGCGGCGTCGCCTCGTCATTCGCGGCGCCGCCCTCCGGCAGATCCTCGCAACCATCGGGATTTTCTTTCTTGATGCGTTTGCGAAGCTTCGCGGCGAGGGCCGGATTCCCGGTAAGACCGGCCGGCGCTATCGCGGGAACGACGACCGGCAAGGCGGGCGCAGCGGGCACGGCCGAGGCCGGCTTGTCGCCGACGTCGATCAGCGCCGTCTGCGTCCCGATCCGGCCCTGTATGTCATCGACCTTGCGCAGCGCGGCGACCGCCCCGGAGAGCGAGATGTCGACTTTCGACTTGCCATCCGCGGTCGCAAGATTGAGCGCCCCGCTCTTGCGCAGCGCCGCGATGAAGGGCTTCAGCTCCTGCGGCGAAAGCTCGGTCGCGTAGCCATCGACATCCGCCTCCGTCCGCGCCTCGCGTTCGGCGGCGACGCCGGCGATCGGCGCGCCATCGGCCGTGAGATGCAAAGAGGCCCCTTTCTTCGCCTCCTCCGCACAGAGGAACAGGCGAATTTTGGCTCGCCCATCGGGGCCGCCGGGGCGCTCGACGCGAATGTAGCCGCCGCCGTCCTGATCCTCGCGCGGAAACCCAATGGCCGCGCAGCCCTTGATATTGTCGCAACCGACGGTCCAGTCGCGGAAGTCGGCCGCGCGGGCCGGCGCGACGGAGGGACAAATGAAAACGAGGGCGATGAGACCGGATATTCGCATCATGTCCATGACTTTCCCGCCAAGGCTCGAAGCTTCGCCAGACTCTCCGATTTGTAACCGCTCGCCGCCCGGAAGTCATGTCGATCCCCGTCGATGGATGCCGGGGCGGCGGCTCTTCGCTAAGCCGAATCCTGTGGTAGACAGGTCGATGATTCAGGGGGAGACGGGCGCTTGAAGCCGCAGACGCAAGGACATATCGACGGGCTATGCGCCGTCTACACCGTCGTCAACGCCTGCAAGCTGCTGTTCGACCATTCCGAGACGATGGACCAGCGCCTGTTCAAGGCGCTGTGCATCTCCATTTCAGACATGTTTCCGACGATCGTCTATGACGGCACCGAGGTCGTCGGCGTGCGCCGCCTGCTGGGCGCGGCTGTGGACTGGACCAGGCGCGCGCATAAATGCGACCTCGTCTGGAGCCAGCCGCTTTTTCGCCAGAACAAAGAGACGGTCGAGGATTATTTCGACTGGCTGCGCGGCGAGCTGAAGCCCGCCGATGGCGGCCGGCGCGCGGCGATCCTCGGCCTCGGCAAGCCTTGGGAGCACTGGACCGTGGCGCGCGCGGTGCGGGCCGGCCGCGCCTATTATTTCGACAGCTGGGGCTTTCCGGATCCGAAGAAAGACTCGACGGCCTTTAGCTATTTCACCTTCGATAAAAGCCGCGCGGGCGAGGGCCGGAATCAAAAGACGCTGCACATGCAGCACCAGACCTTCATTCTCGCCGCGCCGCCGCGATAACGCCTGCGCGGCTTGCGCAATCAGATCGATTCGAGCTTCACCAGCTCGCCGAGCTTTTCGAATATTTCCTTGCGCTCGCTGTAGCGGCTCGTCAGATAATCCGAGGCGCCGCGCGTCAGAAGCGTGAATTTGATCAGTTCCTCCATGACATCGACGACGCGGTCGTAATAGGCGGAGGGAAGCATCCGGCCATGCTCGTCGAATTGCTCATAGGCCTTGGCGACGGAAGACTGGTTCGGAATCGTATTCATCCGCATCCAGCGGCCAAGGATGCGCAGCTGATTGACGGCGTTGAAAGATTGCGAGCCGCCGCAGACCTGCATCAACGCCAGCGTTTTGCCCTGCGTCGGCCGCATCGCGCCGATTGCGAGCGGAATCCAGTCGATCTGCGCTTTCATGACGCTCGTCATGGCGCCATGGCGCTCCGGCGAACACCAGACCTGCGCCTCCGACCAAGCGGACAGCTCGCGCAGTTCGCTCACTTTCTCATGCGTATCGGCGGCGTCGTCGGGCAAAGGCAGCCCTGTCGGATCATAGATGCGCGTTTCGGCGCCGAACGCCTGTAGCAGACGCTCCGCCTCCAGCGTCAGAAAGCGGCTGTAGGATCGCGGGCGTAGCGAGCCGTAGAGAAGCAGAACGCGCGGGGGATGCGGGGGCGGCGGAGGCCGCAGTCGATCAGCGTCGGGAATATCAAAAGCTGTAGGCGCAATATTATTCAACTCATGCAAGATCTTCGAACCTTGGTTTAGGCGCGGCGCGCGAATCGCCGCCTTCGTACCAGCCGCTGCTGGCGTTGACGATATAGACCAGTGTGAGCATTGCTGGAACCTCGATCAGCACGCCGACCACAGTCGCCAGCGCCGCGCCGGAATGAAAGCCAAAGAGGCTGATCGCGGCGGCGACGGCGAGTTCGAAAAAATTGCTGGCGCCGATCATCGCGGACGGGCCGGCGACGCAATGCGGCTCGCCGGTCAGCCGGTTCAGGAGATAGGCGAAGCCGGCGTTGAAATAGACCTGGATCAGGATCGGCACGGCAAGAAGCAATATCACCAGAGGCTGCGCGACGATCTGTTCACCCTGGAACCCGAACAGCAGCACCAGCGTCGCCAGCAATGCGGCGAGCGAGAGGGGCTGCAACAACGCCAGCGCGCGGGCGAGCGCCGCCGCCCCGCCGCGCCGCAGCAGCGCGCGCCGCGCGAGTTGCGCCGCGATGACCGGGATGACGATGTAGAGGCCGACCGAAAGGGCGAGCGTGTCCCATGGGACGACGATGGCCGAGAGACCGAGCAGCAGCCCGACGATCGGCGCGAAAGCGACGACCATGATGACGTCGTTGAGCGCCACCTGGCTCAGGGTGAAATGCGGGTCGCCCTTGACGAGATTGGACCAGACGAAAACCATCGCCGTGCAAGGCGCGGCGGCAAGCAGGATCAGCCCGGCGATATAGGAATCGATCTGGCTCGCCGGCAGCAACGGGCGAAAGATATGGCCGATGAACAGCCAGGCGAGCAACGCCATCGAGAAGGGCTTTACGGCCCAGTTGATGAACAGCGTCACGCCCATGCCGCGCCAATGGCGCCGCACCTCGCCGAGCGCTGAAAAATCGATTTTCAGCAGCATCGGAACGATCATCAGCCAGATCAGCGCCGCGACGGGCAGATTGACCCGCGCGATCTCCATCGCCCCGATGGCGTGAAACAGTCCAGGCGCGAGATGCCCAAGCAAGACGCCCGCGGCGATGCAGGCGCAGACCCACAAGGTGAGGCTGCGTTCAAAAAAGGACATTTTGGATTTCTTTCGGTTGTCTCAGTTCAGGCGCTGGCGACGTGGCGGCCTTTTTCGTCGACGACCCGTTCGCCATCCTCCTTGAAGAACTCGCCCTGCTGCGCCGGCAGCAGATCGAGCACGATCTCCGACGGGCGGCAGAGTTTGACGCCTTTCGGCGAGACGACGATCGGCCTGTTGAGCAGAACGGGATGTTTCTCGATGGCGTCGAGCAGGGCTTCGTCCGTGACGCCTGGCTCGCCGAGTTTCAGATCGGCGAAGGGTTTTTCCTTCTCGCGCAGCAGCCCGCGCAGCGGCTGGCCCGTGCGGGCGGCGAGCTGCGCGATCAGCGCCCGCGTCGGCGGGGTTTTCAGATATTCGATGACATGCGGCTCGACGCCGGCGTTGCGGATGAGGCCGAGCACATTGCGCGAAGTGCCGCATTTCGGGTTGTGGTAGATGATCACGTCCATCAGCGTTCCTTTCAAATTGTCCTGCGTCAGGATTCGGCCTCGCAACAGGGGACGAGTTCGGCTGGCGCGCAACCGAGCCGGCCGCCGCAGCAATCCTCTATGAGGAAGGCGGCGAGGCGTCCGATCGCGCCGACATCCGCGCGATAGATGATCGAGCGGCTCCTGCGCTCGGCCGAAACGAGGCCGGCGCGGGCGAGCACGGATAAATGCGCCGAAAGCGTATTATGCGGGACGCCGAGAAGGCGGGCGATATCGCCGGCGGGAAGGCCGCCAGGCGCATGTTTCACGAGAAGCCGGAAGACGTCGAGCCGCGTGCCCTGCGAGAGCGCAGCGAAGATCTCCAGCGCGGTTTCATTTTCCATCTGTCGATAATAGCCGACATATGGAAAAGACGCAATGGGCTTCGCATTTTCCCCGCGTCTATTTCCCCGTCACCAGCAGGATCTTGCCGGTATGGGCCGAGGATTCCATCAGCTCATGCGCCGCGCGCGCCTGTTCCAGCGGAAAGGTCGCATGGATGAACGGCTTGACCTTGCCCGCCTCAAGCAGCGGCCAGACATTTTCGCGCAGACGCGCGGCGACCTCGGCCTTTTGCGCCACGGTGCGCGCGCGCAAGGTCGAGCCGGTGAGGGTCAGCCGCTTCGTCACCATCGTCCAGAGATTGAATTTCTCGATCGTACCGCCCTCGGCGGCGGCGATCTGCACGAGACGCCCTTCAAGCCCGAGGGCGGCGAGGTTGCGGGCGAAATAGGAGCCGCCGACCATGTCCAGCACGACATCGACGCCGTCCCCTCGCGTGAAGCCCTTGGCCTCGGCGACGAAATCCTGCGTCCTGTAATTAATGGCGAGATCCGCGCCGAGCGCGCGGCAGAAGGCGCATTTTTCCTCCGAACCCGCCGTCGCGATGGACTTGGCGCCGAAAGCCTTGGCAAGCTGGATCGCGATCGAGCCGATGCCGCTGGAGCCGCCATGAACGAGCAGCGTCTCCCCGGCCTTGAGGCGCCCGCGCGTGAAGACATTATCGTAGACGGTGAAGAAGGTCTCCGGCACGCCCGCCGCCTCAATGAGGTTCAGGCTTTTGGGGACCGGCAGGCAGAGCGCGGCGGCGGCGACGCAAAAATCGGCGTAGCCGCCAGAGCCGAGCAGCGCGCAGACCTCATCGCCGACGCGCAGGTTCGCGACATCCGCGCCAAGCGCCGCGACGCGCCCCGAGACCTCAAGCCCAGGCACGGACGATTCGCCGGGCGGCGGCGGATAAACGCCGATTCGCTGCATGCAGTCGGGCCGGTTGACGCCGGCGGCGACGACCTCGATCAAAACCTCGCCAGGCCCCGGCGCCGGCGCCTCGCCGGTCGCGGTCCGGATGACGTCGGGGCCGCCAGCGCCATCGAAAAATACATATCGCATCGAAGTCATGGGCGTGGCTTTCCGGCAGCTAACGAGCCTTTGACCTTAACGCATTTGCGAGCGAACCGGCATCCGCTTCGCCTCAAATTATTCTTGCGGACTTCCAACGGAATTGATCATTCGATCGAGAGAAAATCGCTCTCCTAGCGTTTTCCGGCCGATCGGATCGATTCAATCCGATCGCAAGTCGCGCCCGCCGGCCCAATGTCCGCGCCGGTCGCATCCGGCGCGGAATTCTTTAATGGGTTGCGGCTTTCAGCTTTTCGAGCGCGGCCTTGTAGGCATTGTAGTGCTCGCCTTCGTCGGCGGCGATCTGACGGAACAGATCGGCGGCTTTCTTGTCGCCATCCGCATCCGCCTGTTTGGCGAAATCAATATACATCTTTGTGTTCTCATATTGCTCGCCTGCAACCGCGTCGGCGAGATTGAGGTCGTCGCCCTTGACCAGCCCGAGCGCAGCGGCCTCGCGAGCGAAATGCTCATTGGCTTCGACATTGGCCGATTCGGCGAAGACCTTGGCGATGTCGGGATGCCCGTTCTTGTTGGCGCTTTCCGCATAGGCGAGATATTTCAGATAGGCATAGGCTTCGCCATGCATGGCGGCTTCGAGATTTTTCTTCGTCTGTGCGCTGAGGCCGGTTTCCGCAACAGCCGGAGCGCCCGCAAGCGCGGCGCCGACCGCGGCGAAGATAGCCAGCCGGCGAAGGATTGTAGCATTCATGGTGTCGATCTCCGTTCAGTCACGCGTTTCATGTCGGTCGCGCGTCATGTCTGGCGCACGATGGGCGCATAGTGAGCAATCGCCGCTGACTAAACCCTGACGGGCGCAAGGAGGCGGCGGGGCCGCGTTGCGCTCATGAAATTGTGAGCGCGCCGGTCAGCAGTTTGTCAGCTTGCAGCCGGTAGCCAGAGCGCTGAATGCGCGCCATGTGTTGCGCGCCTGGCCGAGGATTGAACGGATGACAAAAGCTCTGGATCGCGATGG
>Ga0224559_1001480_pt1 | contig 12845 bp, 11 predicted proteins | sample 714S33034metaG_FD_180676 | JGI IMG/M metagenome (GOLD analysis project Ga0224559, IMG submission 180676) | Peat soil microbial communities from Stordalen Mire, Sweden - 717 S3 30-34 | ecosystem: Environmental > Terrestrial > Soil > Wetlands > Peat | place: Sweden: Norrbotten County, Stordalen... | reverse complement strand
CGGCTCACCGCCATTGGTGGCAACGGTGGCAATCGCTTTTCCGGCGTCAATTGCGCTGCCCCCGCCAAGAGAGATGACGACATCGCAAGCGGAGTTTTGCACGTGCCGCGCACCCTCCCGGACCAGATCGACCGTCGGTTCGCCAGGCACCGCAAAGACCTCGGCCGAGAGTGCCGAGACAAGCCATGCCGCACGCTCTGTCGAGGCGCCGGTCACCACGAGCGGGCGGGTACCGAAAGTACGAACCAGTTCAGGGAGGGTAGCCGCTGTGCCCTCGCCAAAGACAATGCGTGTTGCGGTGGCAAACTCGAAGCGCATAGTTTTACCAGCCTTGGGGATCGGGGAAGACGGCGTTGTACCTCGTGCTTTGGCGCGGTTCGGCCATCATAGGCGCGACCGCATCGCGCCACTTTGCGTAGTGAGCTGTCTCTTTATGCGCAGTTGCCGCTTCCGGTGTGCGGTAGACCTCGACCAGAACGAACCGGGTCGCATCGTCCTGCTGCTCGACCACGTCAAAGCGCGCGATACCGGGTTCCTGGACACTGGAACGGGCGTTTTCAATGGTAGCCTGCCTGAAGTCGGCAACAAACTCGGGTTTGACCCGCACATGCACGTGAACGATAAGCATCGGACTCGCTCCTCGTTCCTTATCGTACCTCCATGCCGCCTTTACCGACCGCCGGCACGCAACAGGTTACGCAGGCGTGAGGAGAAACGGATTCATCGCTCGTCGTTTTCGGAGCCGATCTTGTCCTTTCCAGCCAAACCAGGTGCTTCCATCTGACAGGACGAACGGAACGGTGGCCGGCTGACAAAGTAGACTCCGTCGGAAGCTTCTACGGAAAACCTGTCCGTGTCTCCATCGGCTACGTCCAGCACCAACCCCTGCCGCACAACCTGCTGCGGCTGCCCTGATCCCAGATAGAAAGGCGTGTCTTCAACAAAGCCTAGAAGGACGTCCTTCGAGCCGATTCGGAATTCGCTCCGTTTGAGGCATAGCGGCACGCTCCCATCGCAACACCCTCCTCCTTGATGAAATAACAGTGGCCCATGAAGCTTCGTCAGTTCCTTCAGCAGCGCTGCCGCTCTTGGCGTGATTGCGATTGGTCCATTCATTCAGGTCCGATCTACCAGTCGCTTTCTCTCGAACAAATGAGAAGCCGACTTGCGCCGGCGCTTGGGACCAGCACGAAAACGGCGAGGCACGAAGCAAGGGCGATCCGCCGTCGTAAACCGCGGCGGATCACCCCAGGTTGTTCTCGCGTCCATTGTGCGCCAAAGCAGCGGGTTAAAAGAATCCCATCGCCTTAGTGCTGTAGCTGACCAGCAGATTCTTGGTCTGCCGATAATGGTCGAGGATCATTTTGTGCGTCTCGCGGCCAAAGCCGGACTCCTTGTATCCGCCGAAGGCCGCGCCGGCCGGATACACGTGGTAGCAGTTCGTCCAGCAGCGGCCAGCCTTGATCTCCCGGCCGACGCGATAACAATTGTTCGCGTTGCGCGACCAGACGCCCGCGCCCAGGCCGTAGACGCTGTCGTTGCCGATCTCGATGGCCTCTTCGAGGGTCTTGAACTTGGTGACCGAAACCACCGGCCCGAAGATCTCCTCCTGGAAGATACGCATCTTGTTGTCGCCCGTAAAGACGGTCGGTTTGACGAAGTAGCCATGCTCCAGGTCGCCCTGGAGGTTCGCCGGCTCGCCGCCAGTCAGGCATTTCGCCCCCTCTTCCCGACCGATCTTGATGTAGTCGAGGATCTTGTTCATCTGCTCCTGCGAGACCTGCGGTCCCATCATGGTGGCGGGGTCGAGCGAGTTGCCGACCTTGATCCGGTTGACACGGGCCACGGCGCGTTCCAGGAATTTCTCGAAGATCGTTTCCTGGATCAGAACGCGCGACGGGCAGGTGCAGACCTCTCCCTTGTTGAAGGCGAACAGGGCAAAGCCCTCCAGCGCCTTGTCGAGGAAGTCGTCGTCGGCGTCCATCACGTCGGCAAAGAAGATGTTCGGCGACTTGCCGCCCAACTCCAGGGTCTGCGGAATGATGGGCTCCGACGCATACTGCATGATGAGCCTGCCGGTGGTGGTTTCACCGGTGAAGGCGATTTTGGCAATGCGCTTGTTCGACGCCAGTGCCTTGCCGATCTCACCGCCCGGTCCGCTGATCACATTCAGGACGCCGGGGGGCAGCAGGTTGCCCACCAGGCCGGCGAAGATCATGATGCTCAGCGGCGTGTTGGACGCCGGTTTGATCACCACGCAGTTACCCGCGGCGATAGCGGGAGCCATCTTCCAGGCGGCCATCAACAGCGGAAAATTCCAGGGGATAATCTGGCCCACCACGCCCAGCGGTTCCTTGAAATGATAGGCGACGGTATCGCTGTCGATATCGGTCAGCGCGCCTTCTTCCGCGCGAATGCAGGCTGCAAAGTAGCGGAAGTGGTCCGCCGTGAGAGGGACATCGGCGGCGCGAGTCTCACGAATGGGCTTGCCATTGTCAATCGTTTCCGCCAGTGCCAGCGTCTCCAGGTTCTGCTCGACAACATCGGCGATTTTGAGCAGGACAGCGGAGCGCTCGGCCGCGGAGGTGTGACCCCACTTGTCTTTGATGGCGTGCGCGGCATCCAGGGCCTTCTCCACATCCGCCACGCCGGAGCGCGCAAATTCGCATATGGGTTCTGCGTTGATGGGGCTATGGCTCACGAAGTAGCGGCCCGTGGTGGGCGGCGTCCATTTGCCTCCAATGTAGTTGTCGTATCTGGTGCGGACACCTGCTTTGTGCAGGGTTTCAAGGGCATCGTCAATCGACGAGTGGCTCGTTGCAGTTGTCATCTTCGTTTTCTCCTTTGCTCGAAGACGATTCATCCTACTCTTCACCGCCTCCGGCTGCAAGGCTCGCAAACGAGCATCTCCTTGCCCTGAAGCGATCATTGCCAGCCCCCGCGTAACCTCTTGGTAAAACGCCTCGGGCCCGGGATTGGAGCAGCGCCTGGAGGTCGCCAAAACGGACAAAACCCTGCTTTTCGGCCCAATGTCCGGATTGCCGGCCCATCCCGAACCACGCCCAAGTCTCGAAAAGCGTTCCACAAGGCGACTTTTCATGACTTTTTTCGAAAGGCGCTTGACCCTGCCCGTACGTCATGGTCAAAGATGTTCAAGGTGAGACCCATGAGCACCTTCCGCATCCAAGAGTTTGCAAAACTTGCCGGCGTTACTGTACGGGCATTGCATCACTACGACCGGCTCAAGCTGCTGTCGCCCGCGCATCGGTCGGAGCGCGGCTACCGGATCTATTGCCACGAGGATCTCGGTCGCCTGGAGCGAATTCTCGCGCTGCGGTACCTGGGGCTTTCGTTGCGCGAGATCGCCGCGCTGCTGAACGCCCCGGCTGGCCGTGGCGCAGAACCGCTGACGGTCACGCTTGCGCGACAGCGGGCGGCGCTCGGTGAGCGGCGCGACGGCCTGGACCGCGTCCTGCGGGCCATTGAACATGCACAACGGCGCGCACAGGACCCAGCGGAACCCGAGTGGCTCCTCTACCAGACCATTCTGAAGGAGATACAAATGCAAGAAGCCACAGACTGGACGGAGAAGTACTACAGTCCGAAGGCCGTTGAAGCGCTTCGGGAGCGGCTGGCAGCCATGACGCCTGAACAATGGGTGAAGATCGGTGATCAGTGGAAGGCTTTGTTCGCCGATCTTCAGAGCGCGCTTGATCGAGAAGTGCCGCCAGACAGCGCCGAAGGCCGGGCGCTGGTCGCACGCTGGATGCGCCTGGGCGATGAGTTCACGCTCGGAGATCCGGAAATTGCCGAGGGATGGCGGCGGCTGCATGACGACCAGAGCCATTGGCCGGATGATGAGAAGGCCGAAAGGCTCAGGGCGAGCATGCCCAAACCTGAGTATTGGTCCTTCTTTCATCAGGCGATTCAAGCCTGCCTGCGGCACGGCTGATGACGGCGGGCCGCTGCACTCCATGGAGCGGCTTCCTGCATTCCACTTAGATCGAGGAGAGGACGATGGTCGCACCCAAGAGAAATATCTTCGCGGTAATTACGCTGTTCCTTGTGGCTCCGCTGGTGGCGGAATATCTGCTGGGGGATCTGCCGCTAAAGCTGCTGACGGCACTGATCGTATTGGCGCCGGCATACGGCGGCGGGGCGGTATTGATTCGCGAGACAGCGCGGCGAACGGGTCGTGGCTGGCCGACGATGCTGATGCTGGGCGCAGCCTACACGTTGATCGGCGAAGGCCTGGTGTCGCAGTCGCTCTTCAATCCTGACTATATGATGAAGCACTGGCACCTGCTTTACCCTGCCTATATTCCAGCGTTGGGCATCGGAGGGTGGTGGACGTTGTTCATGTTTAACCTCCACACGTTCTGGAGCATGGGCGTTTCGATTGCGCTGGTGGAGGCGTTATTTCCTGCCGAGGCTGAAGCGCCGTGGCTGGGGCGGGTTGGCGATTCGGTCGTCGCCGTCGTGTTCGTGGTTGGTTCAGCCGCGAACTTTGGCATCGGGTTCAAGCAAAACCAGTTCATTGCATCCCATGCACAGCTTCTTAGCGCGGCCGTACTGAGCGTGTCGCTGATGGTGTGTGCATTTTTGATTCCGGCGCGGAGATCGCGCGTAGCCGGCGGTATGGTGCCGAGCCCATGGATTACAGGAGCCGTTGCGTTGGTGCTGGGCATGGGCGTTATGCATACACCGCCGAGGTGGGGTTGGGCTGCGGTGGGTGCGATGCTGACGGTCGACGCGGTCTTCCTCGTTCTGGTCACGCTCTTTTCGCGACGAGCCGGATGGAGCGCGCTGCATACCCTAAGCCTGGCCGCCGGCGGCGCGCTGGTTTACGGCATTCACGCGTATACTGCAAGGCCGCTGGTCGGCGGACTGCTGTGGATGCGCATCAGCACCACGGTCTTTCTCGCCGCCGCGGTTTGGCTGATATGGTTGGACGCGAGGCGCGTCATCCGCTACCAGACGCTAGCGTAACGCGGCAATAGTTTTGCATCCAGCAGTTGAACTACCGCCGCCTTGGTGCTCGCAAATAACGACGGCCCGGGCGCATTGCCCAGGCCGTCGCGGTGAACTGTGGATATTCGACTAAGGCCATCGCGCTGCCGCGAGTGCCCGAGCATTCTCACTGAAGCTCCCAAGCCGCGATCATTCGATGGCACTACCCGGTAGACCGGGCTTCTTGGGCGACAGAGTCGTCGCTTCATTAGAAAAATGGCCACCCTACAAACCGGGTCGAGGGATGCCTCTCTACGTGAAAGGATGCGGTTGCGTCCCATGCGGTTGAATCTTCTCCGCCGGGGCAACCTTGGGGTCTGGGCGCGATGCCCTAGGCTTCAGTCACCTCACGTACTGTACTGCCTAATGAGTCTCTCTGCATCTTTTGGAGCGCCCTCCTTCCATGTACGAGATTAATGTACCCCCGGATTCACGTGGCGTCAATCACCTTTGCAGGTATCGGAAGTCCAAGACTAACCTCGGAGAGCACCTTCTTCGCGTCTCTGCCGCATCTATACGGCTGGCAACGGCTATGCCTCCAACTGTTGCACCGTGCTCTCAAACTGGCGCCGCATCCGATGGCTCATTTCCAGGGCCAACGGGCTGGAGCGTGAATCGATCGCATTGGGCAATACCTCTCTTTGCGATGGGTATCGGCTTGAGTGCAGCCGTACTTTTTAACATTCCGGCGGTCCAGATTATCTCCACTACCACTGCCGGATAGAGACGCTGCCGGAGACATTGCCGATCCAGCAAATTGAATCGAACCAATACAGCTTCTGCGCCATCGCGCCACATTATGTTCGGCTTCATTCCATAGGTGTGTATCTTTCCAATTACCAACGAATCCATTTTGCCCTTCACATTAACGGTCCCAAATTACATGGCACATTGCGAAGCAGAGTCGTGGTCATGAATTCGCATCTTTTGCCGATAACTCCCTCGACGGCATGAGCGTCCTGGTGTGCTGAGTGCTTTGATGCGAGGCGATCTTCCATCAAGAATTCACCAGGATCATTTTTGCAATCGAAAGGCGCCAAGATGGCGATTGATCGTTCCACACAGGATGGCGGAAGCGTCAAAGCGAAGCGAGCTCGTCTCGCCAAGCCGAACGGAGAGCAAAATCCAGCGCGAACCATCATCGAGGTCGAGCGCTCCGGAGACTGGATGCCCCCGGAAGAGCTGCGGGCGGCGGCATTGGGCGCCGTCGAGGCGGGCAGCGATGTGACCCTCCATCTTGGCGGGATCGATCATTTGGATGCGAGTGCGCTGCAGATAGTGCTGGCTCTCGATGCTGAGCAAGAGGAGCAGGGACGGCATCTCCATCTGGCGAATGCTTCAGCGCATTTGCGGGAATGGTTTGAATATGCGGGAGTGGCTGAACATTTTTTTCCGACGGAGTGAAGGAACGATGAATGAAGCCGTCCAGAGCCGGCCGAGTGGAACCATGTCCAGCTTGCCTCCAAGCATGGCTGGGGACGGGCTCGCGAAAAACCTGGACGTAGAAACGGAACTCGCCAAGTACTTGCCGCTCTTCGGCCGGATGGGCGAGCAACTGAAACAGACTTCAAAGCAAATCGAGAGTTCCGTCGTTGAGGTTTGCGGCAGCTTTCAGGGGATTGCGGAGCGGGCAAAGGAGGCCGTGGCGCACACGGCGAGCTTTCTGAGCCAGGCAGGCGAGGGGAGTTCCGATTCACGGTCCTTCGAGACTCTTATCGAGCGATGCAGCGGAACGCTGGTCAAGATTCTGAATGTGACCGAGGAAGCCGGAGAAATTTCGCAGCGAGCCATCGAACGCATCCGGCAGATGGACAAGGCCTCGCAATCCATCAGCGGGGCGATCGAGCAACTGGAGCAGATCGCCTACGGCAACAAGATATTGGCGCTGAATGCGCGCATCGAGGCGGCGCGCGCCGGAGAGCACGGGGCGGGATTCGCGGTGGTGGCGATGGAAGTGATTTCGCAGACCGAGCGGTCGCAAAAAGTGAACGCGCAGGTCAGCAAGCTGATTCTGAATCTGCGCGCGTTAGCGGGATCGACGCTGGAGGATTTGCAGCGGATGAACGAGAGGGACCGCAAGCGCGTGGAGCAATGCAGGGGCGAGGTAAATGAGTCGCTCAGAGACCTGCAAGGCGCTCACGACGAGATGAAAACGATGCTGACCGGGATGACGGAGAAAGGCACGGCTCTGAGTCAGGAGATAGGCGCGGCGGTGCGCGGCTTACAGTTCCAGGACCGGACTAGCCAGCGGATTGCCCATGTGATTGAGGATCTGGAGACAGTGCGCACCAGGCTGACGACCCGCTTTGGCGATGGGGGCAATGGGATTGATGCGGAAATCGCTTCCGATGAAGGGCTCAGTTCCTACACCATGCACGAAGAGCGCGAAGTCGCCGGGATTCATGGGGCGGAGTCCAGCCAGGGCGATGTGGAATTGTTTTGATCGAAGAGGGAGACCGCGAGATGGGGTCTTCTGGAGGTAAGGCGAATTGCGAAAGATTCTGATTGTCGACGATGCGGTTTCGATGCGGCAGATGGTCAGCTTCACGCTCAAGCAAGGCGGCTATGAGGTGGTCGAGGCCGAGCACGGGCAGGATGCGCTGAACAAGCTGCGGAGCAATACGGTCGATCTGATCATTACCGATCTCAATATGCCGGTGATGGACGGCATTACATTGATCCGGAATGTTCGCAAGATGCCGTCGATGAAGAGCAAGCCGATCCTGATGCTGACCACGGAAGGGCTGGCTGCCAAGAAGGAGCAAGGTAAGGCGGCCGGCGCAACGGGCTGGATCGTCAAGCCATTCGACCCGGACAAACTTCTGCAAACCCTGGCCAAGGTGCTGCCATAACGCCATGAAAATCGATCTCAGTCAATTTCGCGAAACGTTTCTCCAGGAAAGCGCGGACCACATCGCTTCGATGGAGACTGGGCTTCTTCAACTTCGAACGGCTCCCGACGACGTTGAATTGCTGAATAGCATCTTCCGCTCGGCGCACTCGATCAAAGGCGGGGCTGGCTCGTTCGGGATGAAGAACCTCACCCATTTCACTCACTCTTTGGAGAATCTTCTGGACCGGATGCGGTCACTGGAGATGCGCGCCACGGATGAGGTGATCGGCATTCTGCTTCAATCGGTGGACGTGCTGCGCAACCTGCTCGATGCGGACCCGAACGTGAATCCGGAGATGGAAATGCCCGCCGATGCCGTGGAACTGGATGCGCGCATCGCGGCGTTGATACCCGTCGAGAGCGCCCCTTGGGAAACCGATGCAGTGGATGCGTCACAACAGGATTCGCCGAAGGCCGCTGACGATGCGAGGGAAATCGTCCTGTACAAGGTGGAATTCCGCCCGGACCGGGAGATATTCTCAAGCGGCACCAACCCGATCACGCTGCTGCGCAATCTGGCGGCAATGGGAACGGTCAGTTGCTGCCAGTTGCATACAGAGGAATTGCCCGCGCTGGCCGATCTTGACCCGGAGCAGTGCTATTTGAGTTGGACAGTCGAGCTGGCCAGCCGATGCGCGATAGAGGAACTCCGCGAGGTCTTCGAGTTTGTCGAGCATCTGGCGGAGATCAGCATCTCCCGTTCGGATGAGCCGCGGCATCCCGGCTCCACGCCGACTCAGGATTCAACGGTCGCGCCAATCCTCGCAGAGCCGCCTGCATTGGGCCTTGAGCCTGCGGCTCACGACCGCCGCACTGGGCCGTTTGCGGACCGGCGCGGGACGGGAGGGCCGGAACCCCGCAAGCCCGGAGTCCTGGATCGCCGCCAGAGGCCCGCTGCCGGTGGAGAGTCGAGCTCGATCCGTGTGGCGATCGACAAGGTCGACCGGCTGATCGATCTGGTGGGCGAATTGGTGATCGCGCACGTGATGACCGCGCAGATGGTCGAGGACTTTGTGCCCTCTTGCCTGCCCAAGCTGCGCGAGGCGGTTGCGGCGATGGAACGTAACACCCGCGAGCTGCATGAACGGGTAATGGGAATTCGCATGTTGCCTGTGGGGACACTGTTCCAGAAATATACGCGAACGGTCTACGACATCGCGCAAGCCACCGGCAAGCAGATTCGCCTGGAGTTGAGCGGAGAAGAAACCGAAATCGACAAGAGCATGCTGGAGCTGCTCGGCGACCCGTTGACCCACCTGATCCGCAACGCCGCCGACCATGGCATCGAAGCTCCCGCGGCGCGGCTAGCGGCGGGCAAGCCGGCCGAAGGCCTCCTCAAGCTGAAGGCCTTTCATCGCTCGGGCAAGATTGTCATCGAGGGATTCGACGATGGCGGGGGAATCGATCCGGAGGTGGTGCGTCGCAAGGCGATTGAGCGCGGGCTGATCGGCGCCGAAGCGCAGATGAGCGACGAACAACTGCGCATCCTGATCTTCGAGCCGGGCTTCTCGACCAGCGAGGAGATCAGTGACCTGTCGGGCCGCGGAGTGGGGCTGGATGTGGTCAAGCGGAACGTGCAGCAAATGAACGGTACGGTCAGCCTGCTCAGCGAAAAAGGGCGCGGCACGACGGTGACCATTGAGCTGCCGCTGACGTTGGCCATTCTGGAAGGACTGCTGGTGCGCGTGGGCGACCGGACGCTGGTGCTGCCGCTGCTTTCGGTCATCGAAACCGTGCCGCTGCGCGACGGCCAGATCGTCCGTCTCGCGGAGAAGGGCGAAGTTGTGGTGATCCGCGAGGAATCCGTGCCGCTGCTGCGCCTGTCGAGGTTCCTGGGATTGACCGCGGAGACAATGGGCAGCGATAACTCCGCGGAGGAGAACAACAATCGCAGGCTGGCGGTGATTGTGGAAGCCGGCCGCCGCAAGGTCGGGCTGGTGGTCGATGAACTTCTCGGGCAGCAACAGGTGGTGGTCAAGAGCCTGGAACGGAATTTGCACAGGATTGACGGCTTGATGGGCGCAACCATATTGGGCGACGGCCGCGTCGCTCCGATCGTCGATGTGACTGGCCTCGGCGCATTGGACCTGTTTTCACTTCACCTTCCAGTCCCCCTTCCCCAGCAGGTTGCGCCTCCGGCCCAGTCTGTCAGGGCAGCTTCACTAGCAGCAGGGAAAAGAGGAGAGTGACATGAAAAACTGGAAGATCGGAATTCGGATGGCCGCGGGATTCGGTGTAGTGATCGTAATCTCCGCGATTCTAGGAATCTTCGCCTACACACGGGTGAGTTTAATCAACACGAACACCGACAATATCGTGGTGAACTCAATGCCCAGCATTTACGTGATTGGCGAGATCGCAGCCAATCAGCAAAGATTGAACGTCCTCTTGCTAAGACATGCGGGGACAATCGACGCACAGGAAAAAGCGCGAATCAATACGGAGATCGAGACGTACCGGTCGCAAAACAGCGAACTGATCGCTCACTACGAGAAAGACCTAACCTATGACGACAGGGATAAGGAGCTTTTCAAAGCTATCGATGAAGCAAGGAGAGCCTTCTGGTCCGGCGGCGACGAGGTTCTGAAGACCAGTAGCATCGGGACACCGGAGTCAAGCAAGAAGGCGTTTCAAATGGCCTTGGACCTCGAGCCCGCGAATGCCGCATACAGTAAGGCGGTTAGCGCCGATATCGATTACAACCAGCAACTCGCTATCGGCTTCGACAAGGAAATCGCCTCCGCGATCAGATCTGCACACGTCGGAATTCTGGTCTGCCTTTTGCTCTCCATGATCGTAACAACGCTGATAGCAGCCTACATCACCCGTGGCATCACGCTTCCGCTTGGAAAGGCAGTGACCACGCTGAACCAGGTGGCCGACGGCGACCTGACCGTCTCGCTCGATGTAAACACTAAGGACGAGCTGGGCCAGATGGCCGCGGCGCTGAACCGAGCGGTTGAAAAGTTGAATAGCACCTTGCAGGAGGTGGCCGAAAGCGCCGCCAAGGCCAGTTCTTCGTCGCTGGAACTGGCAGAGGCGGCTGAAGCAATCGCCTCCGGCGCGCAGGAGCAGGCGGCCAGCCTGGAAGAGACCTCCGCCAGCCTGGAGGAGATTACCGCGGCGGTGCGGCAGAGCGCCGACAACGCCAATCAGGCCAGTCAGCTTGCAAACAGCTCGAAGGACTCCGCACAGCAGGGGCAGGAAGTGGTCGCAAACGCGATTACCGCCATGGCGGAAATCAACGCCTCCTCGTCCAAAATCTCTGACATCATTTCGACCATTGATGAGATTGCCTTTCAAACCAATCTGCTCGCGGTCAACGCCGCGGTGGAAGCAGCACGCGCCGGCGAGGAAGGGCGCGGCTTTGCCGTGGTGGCCTCGGAGGTGCGCAGCCTGGCGCAGAGAAGCGCGGTAGCCGCCAAGGAGATCAAGGTGCTGATTCAGGATTCGCTGCGCAAGGTGGAGGCCGGCTCCGGCCTCGTGAACCGCTCGGGCGAGACGCTGCACGGCATTGTGGGTTCGGTGAAGCGGGTTACCGACATTGTGGGCGAGATTGCGGCGGCCAGCGGCGAACAGAGCACCGGGATCGAGCAGGTGAACACCGCCATGACGCAGATGGACCAGGTCACGCAGTCCAACTCCGCGCAGACCGAAGAGCTTTCCGCAACGGCGCAAGCTCTCTCCGAGCAGGCCGCTCATCTGATGGAGCTGGTGAGCACCTTCACTCTCAGCCAAGACGGAAGAAATGCGCGGGAGCGGCAGGCCTACCAGCCGCGCGAGACGAATCCCGCCAATTTCGTGGGCGCAAGCCTGGTCCATGCCGCAAAGCCGGCCATGGCTCATTCCATTCCGCGCACAAACTCGTCGCCGCAGTCGAGTCAGGCAGCGCAACGTGCCGGCAAAGCCGCTCGAAACACCGCGCCGGCAAAGCCCGCTCCACGCCTTCGTCCCGGCAAAGGACAGAACGGCCCGCAGCCGGCTTTGCTGGCGGCAGCCAGCAGTTCAGGCGGGAGCGACGCCAGCTTCGAGGAGTTCTGAGTCGGCCGAGGAGCGGGCAAAACAGAAACTCACCTCCGAGGATGAACGAGTTCGGTGCGATGGCACAGCGAGCTCGGAAAGGAATGCAGATGAAAGCAGTGGCCGAAAAACAAGTTCAAGCATCGCAGCAATTTCTTACCTTCCTGCTCGACGACCAGGAATATGGGCTGGAAATCTTCAAAATCCGCGAAATTCGCGGCTATGCGCCCATCACGCCGATTCCCAACGTCCCTCCCCATGTGCGCGGCGTGATGAACCTGCGCGGGACCGTGCTGCCGGTCGTCGATCTGCGCATGAAGTTCCATCTGCCGGCGGTGGAATACAACAAATTCACTGTCATCGTGATCGCCACGGTGGGGGAAAAGACGGTCGGATTGCTGGTGGACGCGGTCTCCGATGTGCTCATGGTCGCGCACGACGCCATGCGCGAAGCGCCTGATTTCGGCGCGGCCGTCGACACGCGATTCATCAACGGCGTCTTCGAATCGCGCGAACACCTTACCGTCGCGTTGAACCTGGAAGAACTGCTTTCGGAGCGCGAGTTGGCGCTGCCGCTATCCATCGCGGCGTAGCGGCGCCCGCGCGGATGGGACCGATGAAACAGCGAGAGATTTAAAGCTTGTCCGGAAAACTCGCGCTTGAGGCAGGCCGGAGCCGCTAGAGCATTTTCACCGATAGTGTAAGGAATCTTCCGTGCCCCATCCATTTCACGTTCTTTGTGAAATGGGTGGGAGACCACGAGATCGTCCTTACAGAAATTGTGACAATGCTACTTACTCCGGCCTTGCCGTTTGCCTGAGTTCAAAGCGGCTGAAGAGGAGGATCGATCGTGCGGGCGCCGGCAAACGATAACTCGATATACTCGATGGGACAGCATGAATTCAAGGCCTTCCGCTCGATG
>Ga0224559_1001479_pt1 | contig 12862 bp, 8 predicted proteins | sample 714S33034metaG_FD_180676 | JGI IMG/M metagenome (GOLD analysis project Ga0224559, IMG submission 180676) | Peat soil microbial communities from Stordalen Mire, Sweden - 717 S3 30-34 | ecosystem: Environmental > Terrestrial > Soil > Wetlands > Peat | place: Sweden: Norrbotten County, Stordalen... | reverse complement strand
ACACCGCGGTCCACATGTAGATGGCGCCGGCTTGTTCGCTGGGAATGCCGTCTTGCTTGGCCAAACGCAGGGCCAGGAACCACCCCACTACCATCGATGTGCCCAGCATCACGCCGTACGAAAAGATGGGCACCGGCTTCCACGGTAGGGAGAACATGCCTCCCGAGGGCATCCATGAACCGCCGCGCAGACCGAGCAGCAGCCATGCGCCGATGAGCAAGTAGAACGGCGTGGAACTTCGCGACCGCTTCGGATCGCGACGACGAGCCCACGCATTCCACAGTGCCGATCCCACGGCCAGAAGCAGCGCCAGAACGAAGAGCGGTTTCGAGGGCAGGTCGATCAGAATAGGCAGCATCAACGCCCTTTTATCAGATGTCACTCGCAGATGTCCCTCGCCCATGACCAAGGTTGGAAGCATTCGCGCGTTCGGCCTGGCAAGACGCGACACCCTCCGACAAGCAGAGCCGAACCATGGCCACCGGCGACCTGACCCGAGCCCTTGCACTACGCGATGTTGCAGAACTGCGTCTTGTGTTTCCGCGCGGTTGCAGATACTAGAACCCGGACACCACATTTTTTACATTTGCCACCAGTATCCGACAATCTACCCTGAGCAACCTGGAGCTAGACCACCATGACGTACCTAATGGCACGCACGGCCACCATCCTCGCTCTCGCGCCCGCCCTCTCTCTCGGACTCGTGAGCTGTTCCACGCAACCCAACGCCGCATCGGACGATAATCAACCCCCGACTCCACCCCCGACGATTTCAGCCAAACAGAAAAAATCGGTCACCGCCACATTTCCAACGGCGCGCACTGATCGCCAAGGCAAGGGGCCATGGCGGATTTTTGGTCCCGCTCTCTCAACCGGCGCCACCCCGGACCAAGCCGCGTCCAACTTCACGCAGAGCTATGCCAGCACGCAGGGCGTAGCCGCCAGCGATCTCGTCGCGCAGGATCCCACTTCCAGCGCGGGCGCCGCGACCGGCGCCGGCACGATGGCCCCCTCCGGCACAGCATCACCCGCCGGCGCGACTGACCCCGCTGGCGCTATAGCACCTGTCGGCGCGAAAACGAGCAACGGCGCTGCAGCAGGCTTCGGCCTCATGCCCGACGATGTCACGGGCGTGCCCGGGTTCTGGCTGTACCGACAGAAGCAGAACGACAAAGGTCTTCGTGTCTACGCGGCCGGACTCAACACGCTGGTGCGCAACGATGGTGGCAACACCGTGGTCTGGGCCGCATCCACGCTCCGCGACCTGACCGGATTCCAGGTGCGGGGCAACATGAAGAAGGCGGACGCCAATCCGGTCAAGTCCCTGCAGGCCATCCAAGCACTGACCGATTCCACGGGATCTCCGGCTACGCGCCCCACCGGCGTCCAAAGCATCTCCACACCGGAACTGATCATCTACGCGGGCACCGAAGATGCGGAAGCCCCGCCCCAAATGGCCATCGAATACACGGTGAAGACGCTTCCCGGTGGCAAGTGGCATTTCGTCGCCGATGCCGACACGGCCGACATTCTGGACGTCGACAACTTGGACGTCTTCGCTTCCACCGTGAGTGGCAAGGTCTACGGCAACGTAACCTCGGGCGACTGGGCCATGGAATGTTTGCCCATGATCCAGGTTCTTTTGCCCTTCTCCGAGCTCGACGGACCGTGGGGCGAGAAGATCTTCAGCGACGCCACGGGAGCCTACAGTTTCACCACCGGCGCGAGTGGTACCTTCAATGTCATCGCGCCCCTCACCGGGCAATACTTCAATATCTTGAACTACGGCGGGTCGACCGAGAAGCTCATCAGCACCATTGGACCGCCCTACACCGTCGACTTCATTCACGATGCCGCGGGAACCGATCCAACGCTGATCGCTCAAGCCAATGCCCTTTACAACACCAACAACATTCGTTCGTTCCTGCTCAAGTACGTGCCCAACTACCCAACCATTTCCACCCAGCTCAACTTCCCAGTCAACGTGAATCTGACCAGCTCGGCTGATTCGAACTGCCCAGGTAACGCGGACTACGACGGGACGTCCGTGAACCTCTGCGCCGGCACGTCGGTGTATACCAACACCGCGTTCGCCAGCCTGATTCACCACGAATACGCCCACCACATCATCGCCATGGGCGGCAGTGGACAAGGCGAATACGGCGAAGGCATGGCCGACGCCATGGCGGTCTTGTTCTCAGGCCACCACGAATTCGCGATGGGCTTCTACAAGAACGAGTGCACCACGGCCATTCGCGACGCGGCCAACATCTGCCAGTACTCGGCCTCGGCCTGCTCGACGTGCGGCCAGGAAATCCACAACTGCGGCCAACTTCTTTCCGGCGCCATTTGGGACGCCCGCAAGCAATTGTCCATTAGCTATCCAATTTCCTTCGTCAGCCTGATCAACAAGCTGACCCTTGGTTCGATCGCCATGCACAAGGGCACCGCCATCACCTCTCAGATCGCCATCGACATGCTCACGCTCGACGACACCGACGGCAATCTCAACAATGGCTCGCAGCACTACAACGAGATCTGCACCGGCTTCGCGGCACACGGGCTGATTTGTCCCGCGCTCACGACCGACATGGCCGTCAGCCCGACGACCGCGCTTTCCGCCCAGGGCCCGGTGGGCGGTCCATTCGCCGCGACCAGCGTGACCTACACGGTGACCAACCGCGGTCCCGGGACGATTGGCTATCAAGCGGCGCCCGTCGTGGCCACGCCGTGGCTGACCATCACCAATGCCACCGGACAGCTCGCCGTCAACCAATCCGCGCAGGTGACGGTCGCCATCAACCCAAGCGCGGCGGCCGGCCTGGCCAAGGGCAACTACACCGCGACCGTCAAGTTCACCAACACCACCAATGGCAACGGGAACGCCCTTGTCACGGCCCAGCTGCAGGTTGGCACGCCCCAGGTTATCTACACCGAGGACTTCGAAAGCGGACTGGGCACCTTCACCGTCGACGCCGGCCCCGCCAACCTGTGGCATTCGACCCAGAGCTGCGCGGCGACGCAGGCGGGCCATTCCAGTTCGAGAGCCCTGTATTTCGGTTTGGATTCCTCATGCACCTACGCGGATGGGCGCGTGGACAGCGGAACCGCGACCTCGGCACCCATCACACTTTCCGATGCCTCGCTGGCCAGACTCCAGTTCAACTACTTCCTCGGCACCGAGAATTTTCCCCTCAACGACCAAGCAGCAGTCCAAATCTCGATCAACAACGGCGTCTTCTGGAACGTGGCAAGCAACACCACCGAGTTGGGGGGAACGGCGCTCCAAGATGGTTCCGGCGCCTGGCAAGCGGCCGACATCGATCTGACGCCCTATTTGACCGGCCTTGCGACCGCAACGCTCAGGGTGCGATTTTCCTTCAACACCGTGGACACCGTGGACAACGCCTACGCGGGCTTCATGCTCGACGACGTGAAAGTTGTCGCGTTCGCGGGAGGCGTCGCCAACAACGCTCCTACCGTCTACGCTGGCCCAAGCCAAAACGTCATGTTCTCCACCGCGGCGTCGCTGGTCGGCAGCGCAAGCGATGACGGCCAGCCCAATCCTCCAGGCAAGCTCACCACCACATGGTCCAAGGTCGGCGGGCCTGGCACCGTCACCTTCGCCAATCCGAGCGCCCTTTCCACCACGGCCACCTTCTCGGCCACTGGCAGCTACACCCTGCGTTTGACCGCCTATGATGGCGCGCTTTCCACGACCAGCGATGTGGTCATCTCGGTGAACCCGCCTCCTTGCGCTGGATTGTGCAGCAACCCTGTCACCATCACGGTCGATCGCAGTTACCAGTCGGGCAACATCGGAACGGGTGCGATCTGCTACCAAACCGTTTCGGCGGTCAACGGCGGAAACTGCGGAAACTTGGTCAGTCCCCGCATCCTCACCGTCAACGGCGTGACCGAGACCTGCAACGGCCAGAACTGGTCCATGCCAGCCAAGCGTAACAACGGCTACTGCATCCAGACCACGGCGGGAAATTACTTCTACGCCTACGTCACCTTGTTCTACTAGGTAGGCGCCGTTGTGATGGGAACCCTGAAAGGGTTCCCAAACCCTCCCGCGAAGCTCCGCTGCCAGCAAAGCTAGCGAAGCGTAGGCTCCGCACGCGTTTGCCCAGCCCGCGCGACATTCCTCGACAAAGCGCGGCTCTTGACTATGCGGGCTGGACGTCGAGGTTCTCCGTGCTCTCTTGGGCGAACTCATCTAGAATAGGGCTGCCTGGCAGTTAGCCATTCGGCGACTGCCCGCATCCAGGGCAGCGCCGCATGAAGCAGGACGGAACACCCAAACGGCCGAAGGCGAGCGAAGAAGTCTCTATTCCTTGCGACACGGGGATGGGGGCGAGCGCGCCCAATGTGCAGACCATCCTGGATGCCCTGCCCTACTACGTAATTCTCGTGGACTCGGCCCACACCGTGCTCATGGCGAACAAGGCCGTCAAAGAGTCGCTCGGACTGCCGCCGGAAGCCATCCTCGGTAGCTACTGTCCAAAGCTCATCCACAACCGCGATGACGCCTACCCTGGTTGTCCGCTGGAAATCGCGTGCGCCAAGGGTTGCTCGGCGGAATGTGAACTCCTCGACGAGGAACGCGGACGGATCATGTTTTCGGGGGTCTACGAAACACCTCTGTACACGTCGGCAGGTCGCCGTGTCTACCTACACACCGCGCGCGACATCACCGACCAGCGCCAGGCCGAGGAAGCGCGGCTCTCCATGGAGCGCATCGCCTTGACCCGGGAACGCATGGCCCGCGTCGGCGAAATCGCCTCCGGCGTGGCGCACCTGGTACGCAATCCCCTGCAAGGCGTAATGAACGCCCTCGACATTCTCGACGAAACCGCGGGCGACAAACGCGAGTCCAGCTGGAACGAACCCATCGCCATGATGCGCGAGGGACTTGCGCGCATCAGCAAGGTGACGGAGCGCCTGCTGACGCTGACGCGCGACGTGCCCTTCCGTCCGCGCGAGACCGACGTGTTCGGGTGTCTTGATGAAGTCCGTTCCATGCTTGGCCATGCATCGGCGGAGAACATGGTTTCCGTCGCACTGGAAGCGCCAGCGGATTGCCCGGCGCGCCTGGATCCCGACCGCTTCATCGAAGCGGTCACCAACGTGGTGGGAAACGCTATCGACGCCTCGCCGAGCGGCGGCAGCGTTACAATCCGCGCACGGCTCCTGCCCAGGCCGGATGCGGGACTCGAGGTCGTGGTGGTGGATTCCGGCGTCGGCATGACGAACGAAGTTCAAGCGCGGATCTTCGATCCGTTCTTCTCCACCAAGCCCATCGGCAAGGGTTCTGGCTTGGGCCTGGCCATCACCAAACGCATCCTCGAGGAACATGGTGGCAGCATCGCGGTGGCGAGCGAGCCAGGCCGAGGCACGATGGTCACGCTCCTCTTCCCACAGACTTCCAAGGCGGCGAATCAGTAGACTTTGTTGACGTGTTCCAGGCCGTGGCAGGTGAGCGTGCAGGTGCCGTGGCCGATGCCGGCCGCGGTGTACTGAATCAACCCCACCCGTGCGCGCGACGCAATCGAGGTATCGAAGTCGATGAGATGGGCGTTGTTGATTTCGTTCCCTTGCGTGAGCGAGACGCCGTGCCAGGTGTGACAGGCGGTACAGGGCGCGCGATCGTTGACGACGTGGGTCTTGTGCAGTTTGAAATTGGAAGCGTCGGAAAGCAGTACTTGCCGCTGGTGGCACTTGTAGCAAAGGGCATAGGCGTCGGGCGACTCGGCCGTGTTGTCGGCGGTGAGAAGGTTGCGTTCTAGGACATGGCGGTAGCTTGAGCTGTGCGGCCCGCGCGGTCCGTTGCCGCCCGCGCCCGGACCGCTGTCCGAGGCATGGCAGTCCGAGCAATAGATCGTGCTCATCTCGGCAAGCGGCTTCACCAGGCCTGGCACGTTGGGATTGCGCCCTGGCCCCTCGACAGGATGGCCCGACGGCGCGGTGAGATCGAATTGCCGCCGCAGGTTCGTCTCCGGCACCGCGTGGCGCACGGTTTCGGGTGGCTGCGGAGAGCTTGGCTTGTTCGCGCTATCGGCGTGGCACTTGAAGCAGATCTCGTACTCGTAGCGGGCCGGCGCGATCTTGCTACCGTTGCGATCGATGCCCCACACGCCGAACAGACTGCCCGGCACATTGGGCGCGATGGCGGTTTGCGCGTAGGCTGCGTGGGGATTGTGGCAATCGACGCACTCGGCGTGGCGCTGCTGGGTACTGCGTGTTTCCGGCAGTGGGCGAACCGGGTTGGCCGGCCCTTCGGCCGCGTTGTGGACATTGGCATCCGCCGCGACCGGCCCGTGGGTATAGGGCTTGCCAAGTTCGGCGACGAAGTTCTTGTCGGCCACGCGGCCGTTGTGGCACTGCAGGCAGACCTGGCTGCCGACACCCTTCAGAAGATGCGTATCGGTAACCGCCGCGTGCGGGCGGTGGCACGATTCACAGCCGTTATCGCTGACCGTCGTGTAGGGCGTGGTCGCGCCGAGGGTCGTGTCGAAGAATTTGGGCGAAGCCTGGTGCGAGGAATTGTTCGCCGTCCAGGCCGGCATGGCGTGGCAGCTCAAGCACAGCGCCGAACCGCGATTCGGCTTGACCAGGAACTTGCCGATCGCCGGATCGATGAGATCGCGATGTGGATCATGGCAAGAAGTGCACTGGACCGCGCCGCTGCTGTCCAGTTTAACAGCGTCGCCGGGCGGCGGAGTGCGAATGTCCGGCGCAAGTCCAGGATGGAACGAGACGGGGTGGGTCCGGCGCAGATCCGTGCCGACGTTGCCGCCGCCCTGGAGCATGGTGCCGCCCAAACCGGCGTTCACCATGCTAATCATGCCCGAGCGCACGGTCTGCCCGATGGCGATGGTGCCGTCGTGGCAGGATAGACAAACGCGGGTGGCGCCGGTGGGAACGCCGGGCGGCGCCGAGGCCAGCGTCGGGCTGTTATACGGCTGGTACACCGCCACCGGCGCCGGTCGGTTGCTGCCCGACTTGTCCACGCCGTGGTGGGGAATGTGGCAGAACTTGCAAATCTGCGTCTCGTCCAAGGCCTTGACCGGCCCCGGGCCCGAAGTTGACAGGTTGTGCTTGGTGTTGGCAATGGAGACGTCGGCGTACGCCGGAGCAGGCGCGAGCGCGACGAGCAGGGCGATGGTCACTCTCATCGCGGTCCTCCCAGCAATTCGAAGATGCCGATGCGGCGATTGTACGAATCGGCCACGAAGAGATAGCCCTCGCTGACCGCCAGACCGGCGGGCAGGCTGAACTGGCCAGGCCCCTGGCCCGGGCCGCCCACGGCCAATTCGAAAGCGCCCTTGGGGCCATAGACCAAAACGACGTCGTTCTGCGCGTCGCTCACGTAGATCTTTCCCGCGTCGTCCGTGGCCACAGCCTTGGGTCGCGCAAAGTTGCCTCCGCTGTCGCCGGCCTCGCCAAACGCCGCCAACGTCTGGCCCTCGGCGGAGACCTTGACCACGCGGAAATTGAGGGCGTCGACCACCAGCAGCGAACCATCCGGCAAGGCCGCAACTCCCGTGGGAAAGTTGAACTGGCCTTCGCCGGTTCCGCGCGCGCCGAAGCGACCAAGTACGGTGCCGTCGAGGTCGACCTTCCACACGGCATGGTTGGGTGGATCCACGACGAATGCCACCTTGCCCGTCATCGCGATACCCGAAGGTCTTCTCAACTTGCCTTCACCGATCGAACGACACCGGCCGTTGCCATCGTGGCGAACCACGACACCCGCGCCACCATCGGCGACCCACACCGCCCCGTCGGCAGCGACCGCGATCCCAAGCGGCATGGACCACGCGCGATCCGCGCAGGTCAGCGCATCGACATCGCCCGTGCGCCAGCGAATCTGCAAGACCTGGCGTCCGTCGGGATCCGCCACGAGAAGATTGCCTCCGGAAACCGCGAGGCCGAAGGGGCGCACGAGAGGCGGGCGTGAAGCCTCGGGGTCGGGATCCTCGCCAGTCACGAAATCGAAGGCGCGGCGCCAGAAACTCGACGAGGGAATGCCCGGCGTGCTGGGATTGGGAAAGGCGGCGACCCAGCGAATCCTTGCCGCGGCCGGCGGATCGGGCCACACCGGCCGTACGGTCTCCTCGCGCGGCGGGGCGGAGTGCGCGCAGGTCAACCCGCCAAGAAGCAGGATCCCGGCCAGGCTCACCCATGCGAACCCCCGGCGCATCAGAAATGCCCTCCAAAGCCGCGCGTGAGGCGCAGCATGAGCAGGTTCGAGGTTTGCGCCGGGCCGGCGCTTCCACCGCGCGAAAGCCGATCCTCCAGCGTGAGGAACATGGCGCCCATGGCGTAGCGTAGGGTGAGCCATGCGGATTGCTCGTATTGACTTGGTTGCAGTGGCATGTCGACGCTCATCAGGCGACCTACTTCAATGACGCTCAATCTTCCCCTCCACATCGTCTGGGTTGCCTGAACGGTCGCGAACTTGCTGACCGAATTGTACGCCGACGGCACCAGGGGCGCACCCGGTCCTCCAGAGGGAAGGCCAATCGTCGCCGACACGCCCTCGGATTCACCCAGGGTCACGTCGATGCTGTACATGTCGCGAGCGCGGCGAAGGACCGCTCGAGCCAGGAACGATGCCGTCCAATTGTCGAACCTGCCGAGCAGCGGGTCGTCGCGCCGGGTCTGCGAAAAGTTGAGAGTGCTGCGCAGGTGCATCCCCCGCCCGAGCAGGCCCTCGGCGCTGCCGTACGCAGCCTGGGTCAGGGTGGAGCCGCCCACGCCGCCCGTGTTGCTCGCGTAGGCAATGTTGTAGCTCACGCTCATGTTCACACGGTCGCGGGCGTGCGTGATCCCTTCCGAGCCGCCAACGCCGTACCCCAGGGTGAGTGGTTTGTCCGTCATTTCGATCGAGGCCAGCTGACCATTCGCGGAGGTCAGGAATGTCGTCCACCCCCGTGCGTACTGCCAGTTTCCACCGCCGGTGAAACCTTGGTTGCCGGCGCGCATGGCCGTGTCTTGCAGCTGTTCGGTGGTGTAACCACCGCTGGCGGTGCCGAAGAAGTAGAGATTAGGCCGGTAGCGGAAGTTCGTGGTTTCGGTCAGCGCGTGCGAAACCTGTTCGGTGGACGGCGCGCCCAGGGCACTGACGAGCGAATGGCGAAAATCATAGTCGAGACTCGAACTCCAGCGCTGACCTGGCCGGTATAGGACGCCGGTCGAAATCATGTTGTCGTCGTAGCGTGGATTCATGGCGGCGTCGTTGGTCGGGGTGCGCAGAACATAGTACTCGCGCACGCGAACCATCACGTCCGGCCTGGGCGTGGTGATGAATTGCGCGTTCATGTAGTCCGACCGGTAGTTGTTGAGCGTGTAGTCGCCGGTGTTCCAGGTCGAGGAATAGTCGACCGCGTAGGTATGATTTCCGGTCGACTGGGCAACGCCCGCATTCACCATACGTGTGTCGAGGCTGGTGCTGACGCCGCCCATGGGCGTGTTGGTGCTGTCCACCAACGAACCGCTCAGCCGCAGCGTGGGATACGAGGGCGCGCGCAGGACCAGGGCTCCGTTGAGCACGCTCGTCTCGGTCATGCCGGTCTGCGTGTTGGCCGTGCCCGTGGTGGTCGACGAGGTGTCGGTCTCAAAACTGGTGGTGGTGCGGGACGCCGAGAGGGTGATGGGTACGTTCGAGCTGGAAAGCAGCGACGAACTCAACCGGTATCCCCATGCGTTGCGACTTCCGCTCTGGCTGACTTCATAGTCATGCAACCCCATGTAGCTGGCGCCCGCTTGCCAGTCGAGAAGGCCGGGACGGAAAGGTTGGCCCGCCAGGTTTACTGCCATCTGCCAGTCGGGAACCGTACTCGCCACGCGCGTCCCGCCCGACCAGTCGTCGGTGCGGGCTACTCCGACTCCCGCCGTCGCGTTGACGTCGATGGCACGAGCCGCTCGCGGGACGACCGCGACGCTGGCGGCGAACATCGCCAGCGTGGCCCATCGCCACGCCGTCACCGCGAACCTCCCTCGGCGATGTGGATCTTGAGCGGAATCTCGATGGTGTAACCCTTGGGCGTGCGTGGCATGCGCCAGGCATCGGTCGCCCGCCGCACGCACTCCTCGAACCAACCGCCTGCCAGTGTCCGGCTGCGCACCGCTGCCAGCTTCACGCGACCGTCGGGCCGGATGTCCAGCTCGATACGCGCCTCGCCGCGCAAGCCTGGATCGCGCTTGAGCGCCCGGTCCACGCATTGCTTGAGCGCGGGCTGGAAGCCAGCGATGGCGTCGCGCAGTTGGTCCTTCGCGCTCGCGCCTTCCTTGAGCGCGGGAGGCAGCGGCACCGGCCGTTCGATGCGTGCGGGGGCCGCGTCCGTCTTGACTTCGGAAGCGCCCGCTCCCGCGTCGGGCGAAACGTCGCTCGTCCCGAACTGCCCGGCGTCGGCGGAAGATCTTTCTTGTGCTGGCCCGGCGTCGGGTTCGGCGGCGGGGGCAACCTCGGTCGATACCGCGCCAGCGTCAGGCCGCTGGGCGTCGGAGGCTGGCGCCGTAGGTGGTGGCTCAATCGACGCTGGCTCCGCATGAGCTTCGGTCCGAGACGGGAGCGGCGCCGCTGGCTCGGTTGCGGAATCACCGCTGGGGTAGTGCGGCGCTGGACCACCCTCGGCGCCCGGCGCTGGACGCTGGCGGATCTCCAAGGCGAAGCGAGGTCGCTCGCTGGCAAAGGTGCGCTTCCCATTCCTGGGTTTGCTGGCTTCTTCTTGCTCCTTTTCGCCTTCCGAGGATTTTGCCGGCTTCGCGGGTGGCGGATTGACGAAATAGATGCTGAGTCCAGCCAACCAGGTCTTCGCATCGTTGGCGTCGGGTAAATAGCCAGCTTCAAGCCCGAATGCGAATTGCGGAAAGAGATGCCAGCGCAGGCCCGCCCCAGTCAAAAGGCCGCTTGGCACGCGCAGGACTTCCACCACCAGGTCGGTTCGCCGCGGCCCAAGCAACGAGACTGCCGCCCCGGCCGTCCAACCGCTTGACCGATCCGTGTCCATGACAAAGCCCCCAACCGCCGTGGCGCGCATGCGCCACACCCGATCGCTGGTGACGATGGCGCGCAGGTGCGCCGCCGGCGTCCGGTTGATTCGGTCGAGCATCAGGTCGACGGCGAGCGCTGGCCGCTTGCCCTGCGCTTCGAGAATGGAGAACTTTCCCACCCCGGCTGGAATCGTGTTCGACGGCCGTGGATCGCCGGGCATGCCGCCCTGGCGAAGCGAGAAGCCCGCCTCGGCGCGACCCATGCCGAAGGACATGGTGAATGGCGACGGCCCGATGCCGCGCCCGGTGTCGGACGATTGCGTGGCGCGCAGGTCGAGCGAAAAGGCCGCGCCGGGTTTGCCCAAGCTTTCGGCCACCGGAATATCGAGATCGCCGGATTCGCCAGTGTGTGTGGGCAAGAGATCCTCGGCATGCGCCAACCCCGCGGCGTGGCCAGCGATGACGACCGCGACGGGGAGCAGCCGGCTAGCGCCCACCGGTCTCCTCCGACGATCCGATCGATCCAATCAATGCGTCCACGCGGCCACGGGTCAGGCCGAACTCGGATAGGGTTCGCTCGATGCTGCGCACGCTGACGCGCACCTGCCGCTGCGCCAGTTCGCGCGCGATGGCGTCGGCGCCTCGGTTCGGGTCGCGCAATCGCGACATCACGATTTGCGCCACCACCGACAGCGAACGCCGCCAGGGCTGACGTGGTCCCGTGGGCCGCGATAGAAGTCCGGCCAAACCGCGTTCGCGAAACAAGCGCAGCTTCTCGAAATAGGTGCTGCGTGAACGGCCAAACTCGGCGAGCACCTCGTCGAGCGAGCGACCACTGGTTTCGCCCGCAATGAGCATGGCGAGGTCGAGCGCGGCCCGATCGCCCGCCCGAATGGACAAGGTGCCGCCTGGGCCCCGGACAATGGCTTCCGGCGCCTTTGCGGCATTGCTTGTGGCGTTTGCTTTCAGTACCTCTCCCGTGTCCGAAAAATTCTGGCGGTCGTGGAACCCGAAAAAGGCGTGAGACAAATCGCCTCACGCCTTTTCCTGGAATGAAACGTGAACTACTTCTGGTGGCAGGAGAGGCAGAGAGCGCTGCCCGCGTTGCTCTTCCACAAGAACTTGTCGAGGTTCTGCGAGTTGTGCACGTCGTGACAGCTGCCGCACTCGACGCCGACTACGGTGGTGTTGGTGGCGTCGGCGAAGAGCTTGACGGTGGGCGAGCTCGAAGCCGTGATGCTGGCCGCGGCCACGTAGCCCGTGCCGGCGCCTGAGGTCACCGTCGTGCCAATGCCATTGTACTGGCCGCTCTGACCGGGGTACGGGATGCCGACCGGGTGATTGCCACCCAGGTTGCCGCTGGCGCCGACCACGTAGTACGCATCGGTCAACTTGCCAGTCGTATCGACGCCGGTGCCAGCCACGCCGAGGGTCGCGGCCGCGCCACCGAAGTTGGTCACGTCGCCGAGGGCCACGGAGCCGTCGTGGCAGGAAAGGCAACGCAGGGAACGCGCGCTGAGGCCAGTGGGAAGTGTCGTTCCGCCCGAGGTCTTGCTTACATCGCCCCAGCTGAAGGAGGTGTTGGTGGAAGCGCTGTGGTTCCACAACACCTGGGTGGACATGGCCTTGTGCGGGGTGTGGCAGAACACGCAGATCTGATCCGTCGCCGTGGACTTGATGGCCGCAGTGCTGGTCGAGCTGAGGTCGTGCTTGCTGTTGGTGATGGTCGCGTAAGCGACAGCCAACGGAAGCAGTGCGACTGCGGCGACAGCGACTGCGATTCCTAGTTTCCCGTTCATATCAAATCTCCTTGGGCGGGCGGGTTGGGTTGAGCTGCCTTCTGGGCGCGCCAATCGTA
>Ga0224559_1001478_pt1 | contig 12863 bp, 6 predicted proteins | sample 714S33034metaG_FD_180676 | JGI IMG/M metagenome (GOLD analysis project Ga0224559, IMG submission 180676) | Peat soil microbial communities from Stordalen Mire, Sweden - 717 S3 30-34 | ecosystem: Environmental > Terrestrial > Soil > Wetlands > Peat | place: Sweden: Norrbotten County, Stordalen... | reverse complement strand
CCTACGCGCAACTGGGAGTGGCCAACACCTTCACCGCGGCAAACACCTTCTCCAAGCCGATCACCTTCGCGGCGGGACAGAAGTTCCCCGGCGCGGAGACTGGCTCCGGAACCGCCAACACCATCGCCTTATGGACCGGCTCCGGCACGCTCGGTAACTCCGCGCTCACGCAGTCGGGAAATAACCTCACTGCGGCGAATGGCCTGACCGCTGTTAGCCTTAACGCCGGAAGCCTGACCGTTTCGACCAGCAACGCTGCAATAAGTGCGGTCGCGGGGTTCAGCAACGCTACCACGGGAGACGGTCATGCGATCGCCGGAAACTCCTTCAGCACTTCCACTAACGCTGCTGCCGTCTACGGTTCGGAACACGCCGCTACCGGGAAGGTTTATGGCGTCGCCGGCGCTGCGAACAGCACCACGACTGGGGCTTCGGGCGTGAACGGTTTTGAGACCTCCAAGACGGGACAGGTCTATGGCGTCTATGGGGGTACAAACAGCACCACACAAGGCGCGGCGGGCGTATACGGCGAGAACGGCGCCACGACAGGAGCAGTCACTGGCGTCACGGGACATACCAGCAGCAACACAGATTGGGCTATGGGTGTGTTCGGCTCCGAGTATTCCTCGACCGGAAAGGTCTATGGTGTCGCAGGCTATACCGATAGCTCCGGGACCGATGCCGCAGGCGTGTTGGGCGGCAACTGGGGTGGTACCGGAGTCACCTTCGGCGTCATGGGATTCAGCGGCAGCGTGACAGCCGGCGCCGCAGGCGTGGAGGGAACAGCCTACGCTACCACCGGGGCGGTTTCGGGCGTCCTCGGAAACTCTCCCAGCACCAGCGGCACCGGCGTATCGGGTGTGGCCAGCGCCGTAACCGGTGCGACCGTCGGCGTCTCCGGCCAGAGCGCCAGCACCACTGGTGTTGGCGTGCTGGGTAAAACTACAGCCGCCGGAGCAATCGCTGGTGAGTTCGTCAACGCTGCCGGATCGGGGCTGATTCTGGAGGGATTGTCGGGCGCAAAATCCACCAAAGTCTTCTCGGTTGACGCGAGTGGCAACGGCACTTACTCCGGCAACCTCACCGTGACTGGCAAGCTGGTCAAGGGGAGCGGCTCGTTCAAGATCGACCATCCGCTGGACCCGGCCAACAAGTATCTCTCCCACTCCTTTGTGGAATCGCCGGACATGATGAATGTCTACAACGGCAACATCACGACTGACAAGCATGGCGTGGCGACGGTGACTCTGCCGGAGTACTTTGAGGCGTTGAACCGCGATTTCCGCTACCAGCTCACGGTGATCGGCCAGTTCGCGCAGGCCATCGTGGCCGAGGAGATCGCCAAAAACCAATTTGTGATTCGCACCAGCAAGCCGGGAGTGAAGGTGTCGTGGCAGGTGACCGGCATCCGGCAGGACGCCTACGCCAACGCCAACCGCATCCCGGTCGAAGAGGTGAAACCAGCCGGCGAGCAGGGCACCTACCTGCATCCGGAGGCCTTCGGGCAGCCAGCGTCGAAGAGCGTTGCGGACGCGGGCCAGCCTTCCTCGTCTTCCAACGCGATGCAGGCGAGCTACCGCTAAGAACCTGGCCAATCGCCTCGTTTTGAGTATTTTTCCTGTTTGTGCAAGGGTGTAGCGTGGACTAGGCGGTCCACGCTACACGTACCAAAAGAAATTGTGTGCAAAAACCATTTTTTACGTTTTTACGGTAAATTCCTCGGAACGTATTGATTCCATTGCAGATATAATTATATGCGAGGTTTTCTGTGGAAAATCTGCGTTTTCCATTGTGAAATGGGTGGGAAACCACGAACCCATATAGCCTCACCCAAACAAAAACTCCTTCTCCCGCAGCTCCTTGATCGTATCGCGCAGCTTGGCCGCCCGCTCGAAGTCGAACTTCTTGGCCGCCTCGCGCATCTCCGTCTCCAGCTTGGCGATGTGCCCATCCAGTTCCGTCTGACTGGCAAACTCCGGCATTCCCGCTGTCTCCTCCACTTCCACATCGCCATACTCGGCCTTCAGAATCGCCGCTAGGCCCATCTCCACCGGGCTGATGATCGACCGTGGCGTAATCCCGTTTTCCTCGTTGTAGGCCCGCTGAATCGTCCGCCGCCGGTCGGTCTCGCCAATCGCTCGCCGCATCGAGTCGGTCATCTTGTCGGCATAGAGAATCGCCCGCCCTTCGACGTGCCGCGAGGCCCGCCCCATGGTCTGAATCAGCGACCCCGTGGAGCGCAGAAACCCCTCCTTATCCGCGTCCAGAATCGCCACCAAACTCACCTCCGGCAAATCCAGCCCCTCGCGCAGCAAGTTAATCCCGATCAGCACATCGAACTCGCCCCGGCGCAGCCCGGCCAGCAGCTTCACCCGCTCCAGCGTCTCAATCTCCGAGTGCAGATAGCGGCAGCGCACGCCCACCTCGGTGTAATAGCCCGCCAAATCCTCGGACATGCGCTTGGTCAGCGTCGTTACCAGCACCCGCTCATTGCGCGCGGCCCGGTCGCGAATCTCCGCCAGCAGGTCGTCAATCTGGCCCTTCACTGGCCGGATCTCCACCTCCGGGTCCACCAGGCCGGTGGGCCGGATCACCTGCTCCACCACCACCCCCGCCGATTTCGTCAGTTCATACGGACCCGGCGTCGCCGAAACATAAATCGCCTGATGCACGCGATTCTCAAACTCATCGAACTTCAGCGGACGGTTGTCCATCGCCGAAGGCAGCCGGAAGCCGTAATCCACCAAATTTTGTTTGCGGCTGCGGTCCCCAAACCACATCCCATGCACCTGCGGAATCGTCGCGTGGCTCTCGTCCACAAAGAGCAAAAAATCTCGCGGAAAATAATCCAGCAGCGTCGGCGGAGCCTCGCCCGGCAGGCGGCCTGAGAAGTGACGCGAATAATTCTCAATCCCATGGCAAAAGCCCATCGACTTGATCATCTCCAGGTCAAAGCGCGTCCGCTGATGAATCCGCTGCGACTCCACCATTCGCCCCTCGGCCTCCAGCCGCGGAACCCAGTCATTCAACTCCGCCACAATCGAGTCAATCGCCTCGGCTTTCCTCTCCGGCTGCACCACATAATGGCTCTTGGGATAAATCGGCAGCCGCGCGTACTTCTGCTTCACCGTCCCAAATAGCGGATCTATCTGAGAAAGACTCTCAATCTGATCGCCGAATAACTCGATCCGGTAAGCCAGCTCGTCATAAGTCGGAAAGACCTCAATCACATCCCCGCGCACGCGAAACGTCCCGCGCCGGAAGTCCACGTCATTGCGCTCGTAAAGTATCTCAACCAATCGCCGAGTTATATCCTTGCGGCTGATCTTCTGCCCTTTCTCCAGCAGCAGCAGCATCCCGTAGTAAGCCTCCGGCGAACCCAATCCATAGATGCAGCTCACTGAAGAGACAATAATCGCGTCCCTCCGCTCGAAGAGCGACCGCGTAGCCGAAAGCCGCAGCTTGTCCAGCTCCTCGTTGACGGTAGCTTCCTTCTCGATATATAAGTCACCAGCAGGGATATAAGCCTCCGGCTGGTAATAATCGTAATAACTCACAAAGTATTCGACGGCATTGTTGGGAAAGAACTGCTTGAACTCGTGGTAAAGCTGCGCGGCCAGAGTTTTATTATGCGCCAGAATCAGCGCTGGCCGATTCGACGCCTCGATGACCTTGGCCATGGTAAAGGTCTTGCCCGACCCGGTCACGCCCAGCAAAACCTGGTGCTTTTCCCCCGCCGCCAAGCCGGCCATCAGCTCGCCAATCGCCCGCGGCTGATCCCCCCGCGGCTTGTAGTTCGTCACCAGTTGAAAGTCCATGCAAAGATTATACCCTAAAGGCGAATATCGGGCGAAAACATAAACGGGCCTCCGTAGCGAAAGCTAGTTCTGAATCAGTTCGCGTCGCTGTCATCGTTGAACAAATTGTTTTGCAGAAGACGCAATGTTTGGTATCCTGCACATGTGTTCTGTACCAATCGAGAGAGGTTCTTTATGGCAAGTGCAACTCGACCACATTTTCGCACGGTTGGCTCTCGTGAATCAGTTGCAATACCGTCACGGGAAAGCGCATTGCGGAAAATCGCTGCAATTTGTGAAGATCAAATGGCGGAGATGGGTCTAAGCGAAGAAGAGAAGAACGCCAAAACGGCGGAATTTGTTGCTTTCGTGAGCGAAGCGGTCACTTCAAAATTTGCCCCTGACGCCAAACCGCCAAAGCCTCTTCATAGCGAGGCTCTCCAGGCATAATCCGATAAAATCGATAGAGCGCCTCTTTGAATTTCTCTTCTTCTTGTATCGCCATCAGGATTCCCATTGCGTCCATTGTCACTCGCTCACGGACTCGCGCCTCGCCTTTGGGCGTTCTTGGTTTCGCAATATCGAACGGTCTTTCTTTTTCCATCGGGCTGGTCACTCACCCACTACAATATCAAACAGAATACACATTGACCATGGTAAAGGTCTTGCCCGACCCCGTCACGCCCAGCAAAACCTGGCGCTTCTCCCCCGCCGCCAAGCCGGCCATCAGTTCGCCAATCGCCCGCGGCTGATCCCCCCGCGGCGTGTACCCCGTCACCAGTTGAAAGTCCATGCCAAGATTATACCCCGAAGGCGAAGAATAGACGAATAATCAGCTTTTTAGGCAGCGATTCCGCAACCAAGCGGGGGATTACCTCAAAACGAAGTGGAAGGTTGGAGATGCCTGCATTTCGGACTAAAGGGTGAGGAGAGCCCCCGGCGCTGCCGGGGAAGATTTATAAAACTGTCTTGGACAGGAGTGAGAATATGTTATTTTCCTGGGCTGGCATAAAAAGGCGACAGATGTCAGCGAAACCGCCCAGAAGACAGACGTATAGCGTATCGAAGTTTCATCCATCCCGAATCCTTGTTCATGAAGAAGCGTCTCCCGCGAGGGCTGCTTGCAGAGCTTCCGCGCTGGCAACCGGCGGCAGGCAGACGCGTCCCAGGCAGACGACGGACCAGGCCTCCGCGCCTTGCGGCCGAGGAAGCTGGAGCAGGGTTTCGGCCAGCGCTTCGGGAAGGCCGCCAGGTACGAGCTGCTCGGAGGAAATGCGCAGGACGGTTTTGTTGACGGCGAAGCCGCCAGTTGCCAGCGACTCCATTTTTTCGGCCAATGCTCCAGAGCCTACGATGACCACTTGCACAGGATCAAGCAGAAGCCGCTCCAGCGCTAGCCCGTAGCTGCCGGCGTAGAGGCCGAAGTGCTCGACGATGCCGCCAAAAGAAGCCAGTGTCTCGGCGGCAATCTCGCGGTATTCCATGCGTCCGCAGAGAGCCTCCAGGCGCAAGAGGGCCGAGGCGGCGGTGGGATTGCCGGCGGGGGTGGGCGAGTCCTGGAGGGGCTTGCGCCGCGCGGCCAGAGCACCCAGCGGCGCGCTGCCATGCTGAGCCGCTGCATCGAAGAACCCTCCGCCGCTGGAGTCGTAGAAGCGGGCGATCATGGCATCGGCCAGGCGGATGGCGGCTTGGAAGTAATGCGTCGCGCCGCTGGAAGCCCAGGCGTCCAGGCAGGCGGTCACTGTGAAGGCGTAATCGTCGAGCGTCCCCGGCGCCTTTTCCGCCGGCTTCCCGGCCCCGCCCTCGCCGTAAGCGAAGACATGGTAGAGAGTTGCATCGCCGTCCCAGGCGTTGCGCAGCAGGCGGTCCAAGGTGAGCAGGGCGAACTCCCGCGCAGTGGCCGTCTTCAACACGCGCGCGGCTTCCAGAAAGGCGGTCACGGCCATCGCATTCCAGCCGGTGTAAAGCGTGCGGTCGATGAAGGGCGTGGGGCGCTCGGCGCGGGCTTTGAGCAGGGCCGTGCGGGTGGAGTTCAGCAGAGAGCGCAGTTGATCGGGATTCTGGCCCGTATCCGCCGCTAACTCTTCGATGGTCTGATCCAGATGGAGAACATTCCGGGCCGGATTGTGGCGCATATCGCCGATTTCGCGGATTCCCCAAAAACGGAGAGCGATCTCCGTGTCGTTGGAGGAGAATTTCGCCAGCGCCGCACGGGCCTCGGCCAGCGTCCAGGTAAAGTAATCACCGTCGTCGTCCAGGTTGATGTCCGCGTCTTGCGAGGCGTAAAAGCCGCCGCGCAGCCGGTCGCTCATCGTCGTTTCCAGCCAGCCTACGATCTCCGAGGCTGTCCGGCGGAAGTCCTCGCGGCCCAGGCTCTCCGCGCCGTGCAGATAGTTGCGCAGCAACTCGGTGTTGTCGTAGAGCATCTTCTCGAAGTGCGGCACGCGCCAGCGCTCATCGACGCTGTAACGATGAAAGCCGCCGGCCAGTTGGTCGTAGACGCCACCCTGAGCCATCTTTTCCAGGGTTGTTGCGAAGGCCTGTAACTCCGGGGCTAAAGCCCGGGTCAATAATTTGGGGTCAATGTACGGGCTAAAGCCCGTACCCTTCATTCTCAACCCCACGGGGTCAATGTACGGGCTAAAGCCCGTACCCTTCATTCTCACCCCCACGTGCAGCAGCAGGTCCAGAGCGCCGGGGTGAGGAAACTTGGGCTGGGCACCGAAGCCGCCGTGGCGCGGATCAAACTGCTTGAGGATGGAGGCGGCGATCTTGTCGGTCAGCGCGAGGGAAAGCTCGCCGGCGCGACCGGAGAAGGACTCATTGTGCTCGATGGCGGCCATGGCGCTGGCGGCGGTCTCCCGCGCCTCCTCGCGGCGCGTGCGCCAGACCTCGGCCAGCGCAGTCAGCACGCGGCCAAAACCGGGGCGGCCGTAGCGGTCGTCGGGAGGGATATACGTGCCGCCGAAGTAGGGCCGCCCGTCGGGGGTGAGAAAGGCCGTCAGCGGCCAGCCGCCCTGACCGGTGATGGCCGAGACCGCCGACTGGTAGCGCGCGTCCACATCGGGGCGCTCGTCACGGTCCACCTTGACGGCAACAAAAAGCTGGTTGATGAGCTGGGCAATCTCCAGGTTCTCGTAAGATTCCCGGTCCATCACATGGCACCAATGGCACCAGACGGCGCCGATGTCCAGCAGGATGGGCTTGTCTTCGGCCTGGGCGCGCGCAAAGGCCGCCTCGCTCCAGGGATGCCACCAGACCGGCTGATGGCGCGCCGAGCGTAGATAAGAGGAGGCTGAATCTTCCAGCAGATTGGCGTGGCTGGAACCGGAGGGCGCGGGGAATACGTCCTTGTTCATGGGATGAGGATACAGGACGGCGGCCAGAAATCCGAAAAAATCACGCGATTTGCAGTTACCAGTTCGGAGGGGGGCAGCGTTGGCTTCATGGTGCGCAGTTAGCTTCGGAAGCAGCGCCAAACTTCGGCGGTATGGTCGATCGCCAGATATTGCAGCAACCCCTAACAGCCCGTGGTAAAAAGTGTAGGCCACCGGAAATAGAGTCGTTTAACGAGACCGTTGAGCGAGATGAATTCGCAGAACATACGTCCCTCAGGGGCTAAAGCCCGGCTTGTTTTGGGCCGTTTACGGCACGACTGAAGTCGTGCCCTTTCAAAGCCATACTTTTACCACAGGCTGCTATGTGATTCCTACGAAACCACATAGGGCGCACTTTTCCTTCTTCGTCGCTCCAACTTACTTGGCCAGCGGCAGGCGCAGGTCGGCACCGCTCATCTCCTTGGGCAGGCCAAGGTTGAGCAGGTGAAGCATCGTCGGCGAGATGTCGCGCAGGCTGCCGTCGGGGCGGAGGCGGAAGTTCTTGGCCTCCTCGGCGACGTAAATCAGCGGCACCGGGTTGGTGGTGTGCGCGGTGTGCGGCTCGCCGGTGATGGGATCGACCATGGTCTCGCAGTTGCCGTGATCGGCGGTGACGATCCAGATGGCGTTGCGCTGCTTGACGGCCTTGTAAATGCGCGTCAGTTGCAGGTCCACGGCCTCGACGGCGCGGACGGCCGCGGGCAGAATGCCGGTGTGGCCGACCATGTCCGGGTTGGCGAAGTTGGAGATAACCACGTCGAAGCTGGTGTCCAGAATCGCCTTTTCAATCGAGTCGCCGACCTTGACCGAACTCATCTCCGGCATCAGGTCGTACGTCGCCACCTTGGGCGAAGGCGTCAGAATCCGCTCCTCGCCGCCGAAGGGCTTCTCCACGCCGCCATTGAAGAAGAAGGTCACGTGGGCGAACTTCTCCGTCTCGGCGGTGCGCAGATTGCGCAGATTGGCCTGGGCGAGCATATTGCCGAGAATGTGCTCCATCGATTGCGGTGGGCTGATGATGGGTAGCTGGAACTTCTCGTCGTACTGGGTCATGCAGGTATAGTGGAGGTTTTTGGGCAGCTCGGAGCGGGGAATGGTCTGATCGAGCCCCTCCCAGGAATCCAGGTTGCGGCCGCCCTCGGCGTTCAGGCCGCTCTCGCGGGTGAGAACGCGGGTCACCTGGCGGGCGCGGTCGGCGCGGAAGTTGAAGTTGAGCACCGCGTCTTCGTCGCGAATCAGCGCCAGCGGCTGGTTGTGCTCGTCCACAATCGTGATGGGTAGAACAAACTCGTCCTGCGTGCCGTTGTTGTAGCTGTCGCGGATGGCGGTGACGGCGTCAGTGGCCGTCGAACACTCGCCCTTGCCCACGACCATGGCGTCGAAGGCCTTGCGCTGACGCTCCCAGCGCTTGTCGCGATCCATGGCGTAATATCTTCCAGAAACGGATGCGATCTTGCCGACGCCGATTTCGCGCAGCTTCTGTTCGAGCTTGGCGACGTAATCCAGGCCGGAGTTGGGCGGTGTGTCGCGGCCATCGAGATAAACGTGAATGAAGACGCGGGTCAGGCCGAACTCGCGGGCGGCGCGGACCAGCGCATAGAGATGCTCCTCGTGGGAATGAACGCCGCCGTCTGAGACCAGGCCGATCAGGTGCAGCGCGCGGCCGTGCTGGCGGGCGTGCTCGAAGGAGGCCTGAATGCGCGGATTGTCCTTGAGCGTGTTGTTGAGCACCATCAAGTCAATGCGCGTGATGTCCATCTGCACGATGCGCCCCGCGCCGATGTTCAGGTGGCCGACCTCGCTGTTGCCCATCTGCCCGTCCGGCAGGCCGACAAAATGCTCCGAGGCCTGGATGAGCGTGTGGGGATACTCGCGCAGCAGCAGGTCGTAGGTGGGCTTTCTGGCCAGCGCAATGGCGTTATTGGCGGTTTCTGGACGATAGCCCCATCCGTCTAGGATGGTCAGAACAACAGGACGCTTGGTGGTTGCCACGTAGATTACACCTCAAAAGGGGATCAAAGCTCTTTCTTCAGGATAACCTGCCGGGCCGTTGGGGTCAGTGATCAGTGGTCAGTGATCAGTGGTCAGTGATCAGTGGTCAGTGGTCAGTGATCAGTGGTCAGTGATCGGTGGTCAGTGATCAGTGGTCAGTGATCGGTGGTCAGTGATCAGTGGTCAGTGATCAGTGGTCAGTGATCGGTGGTCAGTGATCAGTTCGCCGGTTGAGGTTTGTGGACTCCCAGGTCCGAAAATCCGGACCTGGGGCACCCATTCATTTTGGTCGGTCAGAACTTGGGTGATCCGGTAATGGGATTCCCTTTTCCGGCTTGAGCGATAGCGCTCACCTTCCGTAGGCTTTGGTCGATAGACTGTGGGTGAGATTGCGCAAGCGGCAGGAATCAGGATGGACATCAAAGGGAACCGCATCTTTGCATGAATCGTATCCGTGAGGTCCGCCCATTCCACTTGGGAGCAGGAATTGGCGGAGGGTGCATAATAAATGCAACCTTTTTGAAGATTGCGTGGTCTAATGAAGATAAGTTGACACGAGGACACTCAATGCCAAACCAGCCATCCATTCCGCCTTCTTCCAAAGTCTCTCCCGCAAGGGATGCTTCCGGCCTGCGCCGGATTGCTGTCCTGCCGGTCCGGGATACCGTTCTCTTTCCTCACGCCGTGCTCCCCCTGACCGTTGGCCGGGAGAGCTCCATTCAGTTGATCGAGTCGCTGGGTGAAGAGCGGGCGATCATCGTTGTGGCGCAACTGGACCCGCGGCTGGACTCGCCCAAGCCGGGCGATTTGCATCCGGTAGGAACCCTGGCGACAGTGCATAAGATTGTGCGCATGCCCAACCAGAGCCGCTTTGTCTTCACCGAGGGCGTGGAGCGGGTGCGGCTGCTGCGCTATGTGCAGACCGAGCCTTTCATGATCGCCGAGATAGAGGTTCTGGAGGAGACCGAGTCGGCATCCACCCCCGGCGCGGAAGCGCTGGTGCGCAACGTGATCGGCCAGTTCCAGCAGATTGTCAGCGAGTCGCAGACGCTCTCCGACGAGTTGCGGACGATTGCCGCGAATATCGAGGAGCCGAGCCGTCTGGTGGACTTTGTCGCCTCTTCCCTGCCCTTCCTGACCACCGACGACAAGCAGCAGTTGCTGGAGACGCCGGGGGTGAGCACGCGGCTGCAACTATTGAACAGCCATCTAGCCAAGGAGATCGAGGTGCAGCAGTTGCGCACCAAGATTCAGAGCGAGGTGCAGGACCAGGTGCAGCAGTCGCAGCGCGATTACTATCTGCGCGAGCAGTTGAAGGCCATCCAGAAGGAGCTGGGCGAGCAGGATGAGGGCCAGCGCGAGATCGAAGAGTTGCGCCAGAAGATTGAAGCGGCGGGAATGCCGGATGAGGTGAAGAAGGATGCGATGAAGGAGTTGACGCGCCTCTCGCGTATGTCTCCTATGGCCGCCGACTACTCCCTCACGCGCAACTACATTGACTGGCTGGCGGTTCTGCCGTGGTCGAAAAGCTCCGGCTCCAAGGTGGACATCAGCAAGGCCAAGGAGATTCTGGACGAAGATCACTACGAACTGAAGAAGGTCAAGGACCGCATTCTGGATTACCTGAGCGTTCTGGAGTTGAAGCCGGACATGAAAGGGCCGATTCTGTGCTTTGTCGGGCCTCCGGGCGTGGGCAAGACGAGCTTGGGCCGGTCGATTGCGCGCGCCCTGGGACGCAAATTCCAGCGCATCTCGCTGGGCGGAATGCACGACGAGGCGGAGATTCGCGGCCATCGCCGGACGTACATCGGCGCTCTGCCGGGGCAGATCATCCAGAGCATCCGGCGGGCGGAGACGCGCGACCCGGTGATGATGCTGGACGAGATCGACAAGCTGGGCCGGGACTTCCGCGGCGACCCGGCCTCGGCTCTCTTGGAGACGCTGGACCCGGAGCAGAACAACACCTTCCGCGACCACTACCTCGACGTCCCCTTTGACCTGTCGAAGACGCTCTTCATTTGCACGGCCAACCAACTGGACACGGTTCCGCCACCGCTCTTGGACCGCATGGAGCTGATCTTTTTGCAAGGCTACAGCGAAGAGGAGAAGAAGCACATCGCCATTCGCTACCTGATTCCCCGGCAGATCAAGGAGAACGGCATTACGGCCGAGCAGATCGAGTTTCCCGAAGACGCGCTGCTGCACACCATCCGCCACTATACCCGCGAGGCCGGCGTGCGCAAGCTGGAGCAGACCATCGGCACCATCTGCCGCAAAGAGGCGCGGCGGGTCGTCGAGGGCAATACGGAAAAGCTGGTCGTCACGCGCGAGATCATCAAGGAGTTCTTGGGCGGCATTCAGGTGCGCGTAGACACCGAGGTCGAGGAGCGCGTCAAGCGGCCGGGCGTGGCCGTGGGCCTGGCCTGGACGCCGGCCGGCGGCGACATCCTCTTCATCGAGGCCAACAAGATGAAGGGCAAGGGCAACTTCACCATGACCGGGCAGATCGGCCAGGTGATGCAGGAGTCAATGCAGGCCGCGCTGACCTGGGTGCGGTCGAATGCGGCCAGCCTGGGCCTGGCCGAGGATTTCACCAAGGAGTTGGACCTGCACATTCACGTGCCTGCCGGAGCGATTCCCAAGGACGGCCCCTCGGCGGGGGTCACGATGGCCGTGGTGCTGGTTTCGCTGCTCACTGACACGCCAGTGCTTCCGCGCACCGCGATGACCGGCGAGATTACGCTCAGCGGCAATGTGCTGCCGGTGGGCGGGATCAAGGAAAAGTTCCTGGCTGCGCGCAGGGCGGGCGTCGAGAGCATCATTCTTCCGGCGGAAAACCGCCAGGATGTGGAGGAAGACCTGACGCCGGAGCTGATCAACGGCGTCACCATCCACTACGCCAGCCACATTGAAGATGTGCTAGCCGTGGCTCTGCCGCTGCTGAAGGCACGACCGGATACGCGCCCGCATGAAGATGCGGAACTTGCGGCGAGTACGTGGGCTGTTCGGTAGGTTTAAACCTGAGACTGTTTTTGGGAAAGCGGAATTTGGAACTGTCAGGCCGCCGCGGACTGAAGCGGTTCAACTTTCCTGTGTCCCATGCGTGTCTGAGCCGCCTGCCAGAAATCATAATCGTTCTGCAGATTGAACCAGATATCCGGAGAGTCCTGCCCAAACGCCTCGCTGATCTTGATGGACATCTCCGGCGTGATTCCGGCCCTCTCATTCAGCACGCGGGAGAGCGTGACCCTCGACACGCCGATATGCGCCGCGAATCCGGTAACGCTCATGGGGATGGCTTCGATCGCGTCCTTGATGATCCTGCCAGGATGGGGTGGATTATGCATACGCATGGTTGCCTCCTTCAAGCCGTGATTAGTGATAATCCTGATAGTCCACCAGGATTGCATCCTGCCCTTCAAATCGGAAGGTCAAGCGCCAATTTCCGTTGACCTTGACCGCCCAATGACCGGTCAGTTCATGATGCAGTGGGTGAAGATTCCACCCTGGAAGATTCATGCCGCCGGGTCCAGTGGCGCGATTCAAAACTGCCATCTGATTTTCTAGTTTTCTTGCGTGCGCCGGGTTAACGCCTGCTTTCGAACTATCCCGAAAGAGCATTTCAAGCCCGGCGTGACTGAACGACTTGATCACACATCTACTGTATCGCTCCTCATTACGGCGGTCAACCAGGACT
>Ga0224559_1001476_pt1 | contig 12889 bp, 10 predicted proteins | sample 714S33034metaG_FD_180676 | JGI IMG/M metagenome (GOLD analysis project Ga0224559, IMG submission 180676) | Peat soil microbial communities from Stordalen Mire, Sweden - 717 S3 30-34 | ecosystem: Environmental > Terrestrial > Soil > Wetlands > Peat | place: Sweden: Norrbotten County, Stordalen... | reverse complement strand
CGGCTCCGCTACGGCTTGCTGTTGCAGGAAGACGGCGTCGTCTTCGACGACGGCGTCATCGCCCGTCTGAGCCCGGAGCGCTTCGTCGTTTCCTGCTCGACTTCGCATGTGGCGGCCGTCCACGCCCGCTTCGAAGATTGGCGGCAGGATCAGTTCGACCCGTCGCGCGTCTACGTCCACAACGCCACCGCGCATTGGACGACGCTGACCGTCTCCGGCCCGCTGTCGCGCCAATTGGTCGAGCGGCTCGAACTCGGAATCGACCTCGCCGACGCGGCGCTGCCGCACATGGCGCTCGCCGAGGGGCGTTTCGCCGGCGACGCGGCGCGCGCCGCGCGGGTCAGTTTCAGCGGCGACCGCTCATACGAAATCTCCGTGCGCGCGACGCAGGCCGAGGCGCTGCTCGACCGCCTGCTCGAAGTCGGACGCGATCTCGGCGTCGGCCTCATCGGCGTCGAGGCGCTGATGATTTTGCGCGCCGAGAAGGGCTACTTCGTCGTCGGCAAGGACACCGACGGCACGACGATGCCGCACGACCTCGGCTTCGCCGGCCCGCGCGACAAGCGCGCCGGCGACTTCATCGGCAAGCGGTCGCTGTTCACCGAAGTCGCCAGCGCGCAGGACCGGCGCCAATGGGTCGGCTTCGAGCCGACCCAAGGGCGCGAGCCGCTGCCCTGCGGCGCCCATGTCGTCGACCTAGCGGGATCGCGTCCGCGCTCGACCGGTTTCGTCACATCGAGCTACGCGAGCCCGACGCTTCAGCGGCCGATCGCGCTGGGCCTGGTCGAACGCGGGACGGCGCGGATCGGCGAGACGATCACGTTGCAACACCTCGGACGGCGCTTGACGGCGCGCATCGCGCCGCCTTGTGCGTTCGATCCTATCGGGGAGCGGCTCCATGCTTGATCGCGGCCGCTTCTGGACCCCCGCGCCGGCCGAAGGGCAGGCGCAATTCGCGGCGCGCGACGTCGCGGTCAAGGTCGTCGTCGGACTTTCGCAGGCGCTGCTGAGCGGCCCGCAGCGCTTCGGCGCCGGCCGCCTCGTCGGCGTCGCCGCGCCGGTCGGGTTTTCCGGCGTCGCCGCCGGACCGCGCTACGCCGTCGCGATCGCGCGCGACCGCTCGCTGATCGTCTCCGAAGGCGCGATCGCGCTGGCGGAGGGTTGGGACGGCGAAAGCGCGACGGCCGCCACGCGCATGGACGACGCGTTCGTCGTGCTCGATCTCGAGGGGCCGGGACTGGCGGATCTGTTGTCGAAGGCGACGACCCTCGATTTCGCCGACGCCTCGCCCTCGGCGGCGCTGACGTTCGCCGGTCTGCCGTGTCTGGCCTACCGCTACGCGCGTTCCGACGTTCTGCGCCTGCATGTGGAGCGGCCGCTGGCCTGCGCGCTCGCCGAGTGGCTGCGGCTCGCTTAGCGCGTGATGCTTCCGGATTGCCTCACGACCCGCCGTTGTCGCGAACGATGGCTAAGCAACGACGGCTGAGTGAGGCGCAACGCAAAGACGGCGTGATTTGGCGATTTTGAAGCCCTCGTGGTGAGGAGCAGGCGTAGCCTGCGTCTCGAACCACGAGGGCGTCGCCGGGCGTTCCGCGACACTCTGAACTCCCTCGTGGTTCGAGACGGCCGCTGCGCGGCCTCCTCACCATGAGGGAGCTGGTGGCTGTGGCAAACGGAGCAACGCGCCGCGACCCCGAAGGCCGCGGCGCTGCTTTGCGCTACGCGACTACTGGGCGATCGGCGCGTATTTGCCGGCGCTCCAGAGATTGATGTCGTAGCGCGGGTCTTGGATGTCGCCTTTGCCGTCGAACTTGATCGAGCCCAGCACGGTCTCCACCGCCTGACCGTTCTCCAGCGCCTTGGCGACCTTGAGCGGGTCGTCCGAACCGGCGCGCTTGATCCCCTCGGCGATCGCCTGGACGACGCCGTAGCTGAACAGGGTGAAGCCCTCGGGTTCGTAGTTCTGCGCCTTGAACTGCTCGAGCGCCTTGGCCGCGTTGGGCGAACGACGCGGGTCGGTGGGGAAGGTGAACAACGTTCCTTCGCCGGCCGGACCGGCGATGGCCCAGAACTCCGCCGTCGCGAGTGTCGCCCATGATAAGGTTGAGCTTGTAGCCCTGCTCGGCCGCCTGCCGCAGCATGAGACCGGCCTCGGTGTGATAGCCGCCGTAGTAGACCACTTCGGCGCCGAGGTTCTTCAATTTGCTGACGATGGCGCTGTAGTCCTTCTCGCCGGGATTGATGCCCTCGAAGTCCACCTCCTTGACGCCCGCTTCGTTCAGCTTGTCCTTGACGACAGTGGCGAGGCCTTTTCCGTAGGCGGACTTGTCGTGCAGCACGGCGATCTTCTTGCCCTTGTATTTCTCCGCGATCCAGGGCGCGATGAAGGCGCCTTGCGCGTCGTCGCGGCCATAGAGCCGCATGATGGTGGGATGTCCCTTCTCGGTGAGAGCCGGGTTCGACGACGCCGGGCTCATCATCAGCACGTTGTTGTCGGCGTAGACGTCAGAGGCGGGGATCGACGACCCCGAGCAGGCGTGGCCGGCGACGAACTTGATCTCCTGACCGACGATGAGATTGGCCACGGCGACCGCCTGTTTGGGATCGCAGGAGTCGTCCTCGACGACGATCTTGATGTTGCGCCCCAAGACGCCGCCGGCGGCGTTGATCGCCGCGGCGGCGGCCTCGCCGCCGCGCTTCTGCTGTTCGCCGATCGTCGCGACCGGACCGGTCATCGGTCCGACGACCGCGATCTTGATGTCGTCGGCCTTGACCGGTCCCGCGGCCAACGTCAACGCGAGCCCCGTCAGCGACAGGATCAACGCTTTATGCATGTTCGCCCCCTCCATACAGCCTTGCAGCCTGCTGCGAACTCACGCGCGCTCCGTGCTGAAGCGCGCGCAACGCCCGTTCCTCCCGTCCCGTCCAAACGAAACGCTCCCCGCTTCGCACGTCGGGGGCCTGCCCTATCGATAGACCTGTGTTTGCTTCGGGTCGAGTTGGGAGAACGTCCCCGACGATGGCGAAATAGGGGGCGCCGACAGCGATCGTCGCCTCGGCGGCGCGACGCTCGGGCGCCGGCGATGTCAGATGGCCGCCGCCTCCGCCAGCGTCTCGCGCGCGGCGCGAACCACCGCCTCGGCGTTGATGTCGAACTTCTTGTAGACGTCGGCGAACTTGCCGGAGGCGCCGAAGCCGTGCATGCCGATGAAGCGGCCTTCGAGGCCGATATAGCGATCCCAGCCCATCTCGACCGCCGCTTCGACTGCGACGCGCGCGCGGCTCGTCCCGAGAACCGCCTTCTTGTAGGCGGCGTCCTGACGCTCGAACAGCAGGCGACAAGGCATCGAGACGACCGCGGTCGGGACGCCCTCCTTTTGCAGAAGGTCCCGCGCCTCAACCGCCAGATGCAATTCCGAGCCGGCGCTGAGGATGGTGAGTTTGCGCTCCCCGCCTTCGGCCTCCAGCAGGACGTAGGCGCCCCGGGCCGACTTGTTCTCGTCGCCGGATTCGCGACGGAGCAGCGGCATCGTCTGGCGGGACAAAGCGAGGAGCGCCGCCTGGCGCGGCGCGTCCAGGATCAACTCCCAGCACTCGGCGGTCTCGACCGGGTCGCCGGGGCGATAGACCGCGAGGTGCGGGATGGCCCTGAGCGCCGCGAGCTGCTCGACCGGCTGATGGGTCGGGCCGTCCTCGCCGAGGCCGATGGAATCGTGCGTCATGACGAAGATCGTTCGCACCCGCATCAGCGCGGCGAGGCGGATGGCGGGGCGGCAATAGTCCGAGAAGCAGAGGAACGTGCCGCCGTAAGGGATCAGGCCGCCGTGCAGCGCGACGCCGTTCATCGCCGCGGCCATGCCGTGCTCGCGTACGCCGTAATGCATGTAGGTTCCGTCGTATTCGCCGGGCCTGATCTCGATCATGCCCTTCGCCTTGGTGTTGTTCGACGGCGTCAGGTCGGCGGAGCCGCCCAGCAGCTCCGGAATGGCGGCGGCGAGATGGTCGAGCACGGCGCCGCTGGCCGAACGGGTCGCCATGTCCTTGCCGCTGGCGATGAACTCGGCGCGGGCCGCCGCGATCGCCTTCTTCCAGTCGGCCGGCAACGCCCCGTCGTTGCGGCGCTCGAATTCGGCGCGCAATTCGGCCGGCGCCGCCTTGACGCGGTCGGCCCACGCCGTGCGGGCGGCGCGGCCTTTGGCCCCGACCTCGCGCCACGCGCGCAGCAGCGGTTCGGGGATCACGAACGGCGGCGAATCCCAGCCGAGGATTTTCCGCGCGCCGGCGATTTCTGCTTCGCCCGGGGCGTCGCTGTGGGCCTTCTGCGTGCCCGCCTTGGTCGGGAAGCCGAAGCCGATGATGGTCTTGCAGGCGATCATCGACGGCTTGTCGGTCACGGCGCGGGCGGCGGCGATGGCGGCGTGGATCGCGTCCGTGTCGTGGCCGTCGATTTCCTGGACGTGCCAGCCGGAGGCGCGAAAGCGCTCGACTTCGTCGTCGGAGACCGAGAGGCTGGTCGCGCCGTCGATCGAGATCGCGTTGTTGTCCCAGAAGGCGATGAGGCGACCGAGCTTGTAGTGGCCCGCCATCGAGATCGCCTCCTGGCTGACGCCTTCCATCAGGCATCCGTCGCCCATGAACACGTAGGTCCAATGGTTGCAGAGATCGTCGCCGAACTTGGCGTTGAGGATGCGTTCGGCAAGCGCAAAGCCGACGGCGTTCGCGACGCCTTGGCCGAGCGGACCGGTCGTCGTCTCGATGCCGTCGGCGTGCTTATATTCGGGGTGGCCCGCGGTCTTGCTGTCGATCTGGCGGAACCGCTTCAACTCGTCGAGCGTCATATCCTTGACGCCGGTCAGATACAGCAGGCTGTAGAGCAGCATCGAGGCGTGGCCGTTCGACAGCACGAAGCGGTCGCGGTCGAACCAATGCGGATCGGCCGCATCGAACTGCAAGAAGTCCTTGAAGAGAACCGTGGCGATGTCGGCCATACCCAGAGGCGCGCCGGGATGGCCGCTGTTGGCTCGCTGGACGGCGTCCATGGAAAGAAAGCGGATGCAGTCGGCCATATCCCGCAGGTGTTGGTCGCGGGGCTTGGGGACCGTCTTGACGGCCGGAGCGGGCGTGACGTCAGCCATGGCGGGGTTCCTTCTTCGCGAGATCGACTCAGGCGGTCATTCGAGTACGCGCTCGAAATGACAGACGACAGACATGACCGAACTTTGGAACGCATTCGAACGCGGCGCAAATCCGCGCCGGACGCCATGGAGGCGGAAGACGCCGAGCGGGGCTAGCGCTTGGCGTTTCGCTCCATCTCGACTTCCGCTTGCAGGCTCTCGACGTCGCGAAAGATCGAGGCGACGGCGAGCGTGCGGCCTGCGCGCTTGAAGCGAACCAGGCCGTCCTTAGCCGCGATATCGCCCTCGATCGCCAGCTCGTCCCATTTTTCAGCGTGGCCGACATAGTTGATCGGAACGTCATAGTGCTGGCTCCAGAAGAAGGGGACGGCGGCGAACGTCTCACGGCGACCGAGCATATTGAGCGCCGCGACCTGCCCGTGGCGCTCGGCGACGGCCCAATGCTCGACGCGAATGGCCTCGCCGCTGTGCGGATCCGGCCAGCGCGCGATATCGCCCGCGGCGAAGATCCCAGGCGCGCTGGTTTCGAGATAGGCGTCGACGACAATGCCGCGGTCCAGCGCCAACCCCGCCCGTTCGGCGAGCTCGGTTCGCGGGCGCACGCCGACGCCGGCGACCACAAGGTCCGCCTCGACAACGCTTCCGCCTTTGAGCTTGACCCGCTTGCCGTCAATCGAGTCGGCCGTGTCCTCGAGATGGAAGACGACGCCGCGCTCCTCGTGCAGCGCGCGGACGAAGTCGCCCAACTGCGGCCCCAGAACACGCTCCAACGGGCGCTTGTCCGGCGCGACCACATGGACTTCGATTCCACGCGCGCGAAGCGCGGCGGCGACCTCGAGCCCGATGAAGCTGGCGCCCAGCACGACCGCCCGGCGCGCCGACTTAGCGCGTTCGATAATGACGCGACTATCGGCAAGCGAGCGCAGCACGCAAACTTGCGCCTGATCGGCGCTGGGGATGGACAGCCGCACCGGCTCGGCGCCCGTCGCCAGCAACAATCGGCCGTAGCGAAGTCTGCTCCCGTCGACCAGCGCAACCTCGCGCGACCGCGGGTCGAGGCCGGCGACGGTCGCCTGAAGACGAAGGTCGACGCCGTTTTCGGCATAGAAGTCGTCCGGGCGAAGCGGAAGCCAATCCTCCGGCGCGGCGCCGGCGAGATAGTCCTTGGAGAGGTTCGGCCGATCGACGGGCGGCGCTTCGTCACCGCTCAGCATCACGATCTCGCCCTCATATTGCTCGCGCCGAAGCATTTCCGCGGCGGCGAATCCCGCCGCACCGCCGCCGACGATCACGATCCGGTCCGCCGCCCCGCCCGCCGGCTTGGCGCGCGGCTTCGCTTGCGGCTGCGCGCGCTTTGCGCCAACGAAGATCTTGCCGTCGCGCTGCTCGACCGTCCACGTGGCGATCGGGCTTAGCGCCGGCGCACGCAGAGGTTCTCCCGTCTGCAAATCAAAGCAGGCGTGATGCCATGGGCAGCGCACCGTTTCATCGACAATCACCCCGTCGACGAGCGGTCCGTTGTAGTGCGTGCAATTGGCGGCGACTGCGAACACTTGCGTCCCGCGCCGCGCCAGCAGCACCTGATCGTCGCCGACGTGGCCGACCAGTTTGCCGCCGTCGGCAAGTTCGGCCAGCGCAATTCCCAAAGTCAGATCGGGACCGCTTGGGCCAGACTGCTGTTCGGACATTCCACCCTCCTTCGACGATCAAAGACCGCTTTCACGTATGCGTCGACTCAACGTGTGTCCGTCGATTGGCCTTTTTGAGGAGAACGCCACTGCTGCGGGTGTTTCCCGACCCTCTCTGAGCTTCGCGGGCGGCGGCGCTATCGCGAGCGCCCTCACCTTTATGATTCAATCCGTCCCTGCGTCGGCCCAGGCCCAACGGATGACGACGCCGGACCGCAAGTGGTCAACAACGGCGATTTCACCGCGCGCCGCCATATGCCTGCGGATCATACGGCGCCGTCAGCGGGACGTATCCCGGCGACGACGGGCTACGCCATTCTTGCCCCTAACGGTCTGTCTGGCCAGAGGTTAGCAAGCGGACCGGACCAATCGCGGGAAGATAGGTCCGCCGTTTTGTTGTCGTACGAGCCGAATTTTCGCAGGTCCCAGCGCTGAGTATTTTCCGAATCTAGCGCCGCGATCGATGCTCAAAGTAGGCTTCTGACGTTTAGGGAGTTCAAGCGGTTCGTGATGCGCATGGGCGCGGTCAAACCGACAGCGCCATTGCCAACGCCGCGCTCACAATTGATCTCCGATATTCAAATCGAGGACGGTCGGATGTCGTCCGTCTGGCGTCAAAGATGCGGCGAATAAGTCGCCGCGGAGGAGGCAACATGGACACGACAACGCTTCTTATCATCATCGTCATTTTGCTCTTGCTCGGCGGCGGCGGCTGGTACGGGCGAGGACGCTGGTTCTAATCGATCGAACGTCACATGAGCGCGGAAGGCATTCCGGATTCTGACTGCCTAGCCCTGAGTAGATTCCGTCCCTTCCCTGTGAGAGGTTTCACTTTATTCTCCGATAACTAAGCAGCGTCGAGCAGCGGTCCGCGTGGATTAACGCTCGTACAGAGTCCTTGAGCTCGCGTCGGCAGGATCACATCTCGTCTCATTGCCGACAAACAGCGCTTGCTTAGAGCCATAAACAATAAAGGACTTCACAATGAAATTGATCAGCGCAATTACATTCGCCGCACTCACGGGCGTGAGCGCCGCGGCTTTGGTTTCCACGAGCGCGTCGGCAGGAATCGTCTGCAATGCGGATGGCGATTGCTGGCATACGCAGACCGACTACCAATACCAACCGACGTTTGGCCTGACCGTCCATCAGAACGACTGGAAGTGGAAGGATGGCGAGAGGCATGCGTGGCGAGAGCATGACGGTAAGGGATATTGGAAGGGCGGTTCCTGGCAGACGTTCTGATCGGACCTCAGCGACGGCGCCACTGAGCGGCGCTCCGCCGCGATCAAGCGAAGATCCCCGCGTTGGCGTTTTGGCCATCGCGGGGAACTCACCCGACGCTGGCTTCAACGGCGATCGAAGCGCAGGATGATACGGGTCGATCCGAAACTCCGCGCGAGGCTCGCAACCCGCGCTGGACCTTCCTCTTAAAGCCAACTCTGGCAGGCGGGGCTTCAAGCGCGAGATTCGATCCGCGAGATTGCTGCAGTGGAAGGCGCCGTCCGAGCTCAGGTTTTGGAGATGACGTATTCGGATCGAGAGACTGAGATCGCGCCGGCCGACGACTTGCTGGCGGATATGCCGCTGCCTAACGATCCAAAGACCATTTTTCTTGGCGGATTGTTCGTTCTCGCCCTGCTGACGACGGCCTATGTCGCGAGCGAAATCGTCTTGCCAATGGTCTTCGCCTTCATGCTCAAGCTCCTGCTGCAGCCGATTTTTCGGTTCTTGGAGCGCCTGCGTATTCCCAGGGCGCTTGCGGCGGTGGTTCTCATCGTCGCGCTGTTCGGAACGATTGTCAGCCTGGGCGCTGCGATTTCTGGACCCGCTGCCAACTGGGCGGGCAAACTACCGGAAGGCGTTCCTCGGCTCGAGGAGCGCATGAGTTTCGTGCGGGCGCCCATCAATACGTCGCAACAGTTTCTACAACAGATAGAGAACATAGGCGCCGCCGGCGCGCGACCGGAGACCGTTAGTCCGGTGGGCGGCGCAGCTCTCCTGGCGACCGTATTCGCCGGCACGCGGAGCTTCGCCAGCGGCTTGTTCACCACGGTGCTGTTTCTCTACTTCCTTCTGGTGTCAGGCGACACCTTCCTGCGCCGGCTCGTGGAGATCCTGCCGCACTTCAGCAGCAAGCGACAGGCCGTCGACATCTCGCAGCAAATCGAGAGCGATATCTCCGCCTACCTCCTCACGATTTCGATTATGAATGCGGCTGTCGGCGTCGCCACAGGGCTGGTTATGTGGCTCACCGGCGTTGGCGACCCCATTCTCTGGGGAACGCTCGCCTTCCTGCTGAATTACGCGCCGATTCTCGGTCCTGCCGTAGGCGTCGTCGTTTTTCTTTTCGCTGGCCTATTGTCGATCGACATCCTCTGGTTGGCGCTTCTCCCGGCAGCGCTGTACCTGGCGGTTCATATTGCCGAAGGCGAGACGGTGACGCCCATGCTTCTGGCGAGACGGTTCACCCTCAATCCTGTCCTGGTCATCTTCTCACTCGTGTTCTGGTTCTGGATGTGGGGTATTCCAGGTGCGATCCTCTCCGTGCCGATGTTGGCCATCGCCAAGATCGTCTGCGACCGGGTTCGCCCGTTTGCCGCGATTGGTCACTTTCTCGAAGGGTGAAGGCGAGCCTCTCATGGGAGAACAATGATATGGCGGCGCAAGCGATAGGCGACCAGCACCTCGACAAAGGCGCGACGCTCGCGCTTCTGATCGACGGCGACAATGCTTCTCCCAAGATCGTCGCCGGGCTTCTGGCCGAGGTGGCGAAGTATGGCGTGGCCGGCGTCCGCCGCATCTACGGCGACTGGACCAAGCCGAACCTCGGCGGTTGGAAGGACTGTCTATTGGAGCACTCGATCCAGCCGATCCAGCAATTCGCTTACACGACCGGGAAGAACGCCACCGACGGGGCGATGATCATCGACGCCATGGACCTGCTCTACACCGCGCGCTTCGATGGTTTCTGCATCGTCTCGAGCGATAGCGACTTTGCCCGTCTTGCGGCGCGTATCCGCGAGCAAGGCGTAATGGTCTACGGCTTTGGCGAGCGCAAGACGCCTCGCCCTTTCGTCACCGCTTGCGACAAGTTCGTCTATGTCGACGTGTTGAATGCGCCGGCGGGCGAAGCGTCCGCCACGCCCGCCGCGCAGGCGGAGGCCAAAGCGAATGCGACCAAGAACGCCAGGGATGCGACCCTGCTCGCCATGCTGAGAAACGCGATCGCAGACGTCTCCGACGAAAGCGGCTGGGCCACTCTTGGTCGCGTCGGTTCTCACATCGCGAAGCAATCGCCGGAATTCGACGCCCGAAACTATGGGTTCGCCCGCTTGAGCGACCTTGTCGAAGCGTCAGGCATCGTCGACAGCGAGCGCATCGGCGATCCTCAGAAGGTCGTGATGGTTCGTCTCAAACCCGCTCAAAGCAAGGAAGGGAAGCCCGACGGCCGCAGGTCCAGCCGGCCGTGACGAGGACGGCGGCGCAGAGTCCGCCAACCAGGCGCTGTCGCATCTGGCGCTGGTCAACACGGCCCGCAATCTCCTGAGCGCCGCAGCGGCGCGGCATGCGGATCGAGAACGGCGCAAAGCTCGCGACATTGCGGCGATCAAAGGCGCGCTGGGCCGACGCCGCGTCGTAGCGGGCGAATCAACGAGCCTCTCAAGCGGGAATGAAATAGGCGACGGCCAGCCGGCCAGCCGCGATCGCGATGCGGCAAGCGGATCGTGGTTGGAATGGAGCGTCGGTCTCATCGCCGCGGGTGGAGGACGATCTCGGAGAAATCGCCGACGGCGGGCCAGCGCGGGTCGGCTCTGGCGCCGTCCTTGACGACGTGGGCGATCTTCAGCCCCGCTGCCTCGGCGGCGACGAGTTCGGCGGGATTGTCGGAGCAGAACAGGATCGCCGCCGGCGCGGCGCCGATGCGGTCGGCGAGGCGCGCATAGGACGCGGCGTCCGTCTTGGCGCCGACGGTCGCGTCGAAGCGCCCGGCGAACAGCGGCCGCAGATCGCCGGCGGCGCTGTGCTGGAAGAACAGCTCCTGCGCCCGCAATGAGCCGGAGGAATAGACGTAGAGCGGCAAGCCCTCGCCGCGCCAACGCCGCATCGCCTCCAGGGCGTCCGGGTAGATCGGGATCGAGAACGCGCCCTGGGCGTAGCCCTCGGCCCAGATCAAACCCTGCAGCGCCTTCAGCGGCGGCGCTTTGACGTCGGCCCGCTGCCAGCCTTCCAGCGCCGCGACGGGATCGGCCCCGCCGGCGAGACGGCGCGCCTCGTCGAGCAGCGCCGCCACGTCCGCTTCGCCGCCATGGCGACGCACGAACGCGCCGAGCCGCGCGGCGGCGAAGGGAAACAGCACGTCGCGGACATAGGCGAGCGGGCTGATCGTCCCCTCGATGTCGAGCAATGCAGCTTCGACCGCGAAGGTCGAAGCCGAGCGGCGCTGCGCCGCGACGCCGCTGGTCGGCACCGCCGACACGATCACGCCGCCTTCTCGTAGCGCGGGAAGCCCTCGGCGATCGCGTCGCCGGTGTAATGCGCCACCCAGCCCTCCTGGCTGGTGAAGACGCGGATACAGGTGAAGTCGCCGACGTCGCCGCCGTCAAACCAGTGGCTGGTTCCGTGCGGCACGTACAGCAGGTCGCCCGCTTCGCCGACCACTTCGAGCACCCGGTCGCCGATGTGCAAGTAAAAGGCGCCGCCGCCCTCGACGAAGTAGCGCACCTCGTCTTCGTCATGGGTGTGTTCGGCGAGGAATTTCTGCCGCAGCGCCGACCAGTTCGGGTTGCCGGGTTTGATCGACACGACGTCGGCCGTGGCATAGCCGCGTTCCGCCTTCAGCCGATCGATTTCATGGCCATAGGCGGCGAGGATCTCGGCGGGCGTCGAATCCGGCTTGAGCGGATGCGAGGCCGACCAGCGCTCGAGGCCGGCGCCGAGCGCGGCGAGTTCGCGCTGGATCGTCGTCAATTCGTGGGTGTCGAGCTGAACGTCGCTCGAATCTGCGGCCGAATAGACGATGAGACGAGTCATGACTGGTAGCTCCTTGCGGTGAGGATCTGGTGAAACAGCGTTTCGAGCGCTTCGAGGTGGCGCCAGGCTTCGGCGGGATCGCGGCCCCAGGCGTAAAGCCCATGGCCGGCCAGCAGATAGCCGGGCGCGCGCGTCTCGCCGGCCGACGGCGGTTCGGCGAGGCGCCGGGCGACGCGCTCGGCGAGCGCGGCGACGTCCTGGTCGTTGGCGAAGATCGGAATCTCGATCGCGGCTTCGTGCGTCGTCACGCCGCGTAGCGCCTTCTGCAGCTCCCAGCCGTGGATGCGCAGAGCGCCGTCAGCAAGATGGGCGCGGCTGACGACGCTCGAAGCCGGCGCGTGAACATGGAAGATCGCGCCGATGACCGGCGCGTCGCGGTAGAGGCGGACGTGCAGCCCCGCCTCGGCCGAAGAGCCCGGGCGGAGCGGACGTTCGAGCGGCTGAACGAGAATTTCGCCGGCGGTCAGCGCGCCCTTGTCGACGCCGCTGCGGGTGATGGCGATGCGGGCGCGGTCGACCCGCGCGGAGAAATTGCCCGACGTGGCGGGCGCCCAGTGGCGCGCGGCCGCCAAGCGTCCGCTGGCGATGACCGCCGAAACCGCGGCGGCGACGTTGGCGTCGGGCGGGAGCGGCGCGTTCATCGGCTCAGACCTTCGGCTGGGGAGGCGCGGCCGTCCGGAGGCGCGGCCGACGCATGACGATTTGGCGCGTCGACCTAATGACTCTATAAAATCGATAGAAAATATGTCAACAGCGTCGTGCAGACTTACGCCGGTTTTTCGCGGTGAGCGAGGCGCGCCAGAAGGCGGCGAGCCTCACGCCGCTTCGAGCGCCTGATCGAGATCGGCGATGAGATCGGCGATGAGATCGGCGGCGTCCTCGACGCCGACCGACGACCGCGCTCCCCGCGACATGTCTTACTCGCGCCACTCTGCCCCCCGCGCCGACGCGCGCAATCGAAGTTTCCTGAACCGAGACTTGAGCGGCGTTGGCGTGAGGAAAACTGATGCGACGCCTTGATATTCCTCGCGT
>Ga0224559_1001475_pt1 | contig 12890 bp, 17 predicted proteins | sample 714S33034metaG_FD_180676 | JGI IMG/M metagenome (GOLD analysis project Ga0224559, IMG submission 180676) | Peat soil microbial communities from Stordalen Mire, Sweden - 717 S3 30-34 | ecosystem: Environmental > Terrestrial > Soil > Wetlands > Peat | place: Sweden: Norrbotten County, Stordalen... | reverse complement strand
TAGTACGGCTTATTGAGTTGCTGTCAAGGCCCCCACGTGTGATTTCATGCTGGCAGCTTCCTACCGATTCCTACAGGTTCCTGCTATTAGAGGCTACAGTTGCGTACCCCAGGACGAAAGCCTGAGCCGCCGTACCAAAGGTCTCCGCGCTCGAAATGCTCGTCGGATGAACGAGAGTGACATCAGAGTGCGTGATGTCTGCCGTCCCGAAGACTTCCGCAGACAAGATGCCTGCGGTTCCGATGCCCAGAATCTGGGTCGGAGTACCAAAGGCTTCTGCGGACGGTATCCAGGGGGTAGGCACGGACGGTTCCTTAGGAAGTCAAAACGAGAGCCTGAGACGGGATGCCGAAGGATTCTCTGCTCGGGACGCCTGCTGGTTGGATGGTTGCGGGAACGTAGACAGCAGAGGGGCTTCCAAATGCCTCATCGGTAGAGATTCCATTAGAAGTTACTACTTGAACAAACTCCCGCACCACGAACTCCTGAGTGGGCCTCCAAACGCCTCAGCGGACAGGATACCCGTGAGGGTGACAACCGCAGAGGTCAACCAGAGCTGTTCAACAGGGAGGCCAAACACTTCCGCAGAGAGGATGCTCGGAGGGAACAGGTACAGCGTTGGTGCCGTTGGTACCGTTGGTGCCAGCCGTTCCTGGGATACCTTGAGTCCCCTGGCGACCCCCAGTACCGTCCACAACGTACCAGCCGGAGGCGTCCTCGTAGAAGAGGGTGTAACCGGCTTGGAGGGGCACGGAGAGGAGGGGAACTGTCGTCACGCCGTCGAAGTGCTGGACGGTCACAGTTTCCGTGACAGAGGTGTCCGTGTTTCGGATGCTCAGAAACTTGACGTTGCGCTGCGTGGTAGCCCCTGGAGAGCCCACAATCGGCGTCGTAGTCCCCGTCGAGATGGAGAAGTTCTGAGAGCCTGGGGTGATGCTGGTCCCGCTAACATCCACCCACGACGCTTGTACCGCGATGACTTGAGTGGCGGTCGTCACAAGGTTGATGACGGCTGTAGTGCTGTTGGTGAGGAGGATCACGCGGCCTCTGAATGACGGGTGTCACTCAGAAGCCCCCACAAGTAGAAACACGAAAAACCGTCGGCTGCCAGTTCTGCGCCCTGCGTGCCGATGGAAAGATCAGAGCTTGAAAATGCCCCTACCCGGTGTGTTGTCCCAAGAAATCGCCACGTTGCCTCCGCTGGGCAAAAACGGAAGACCGGCAGCCGTGTCGATGTACGCGATGAGCTGGGAGGTTCCCGGGACGCCGGAGTTCACGTAAAGGACAATGGCCTCGACCGTGGCCCCCGTCACAGCTGTGAACGACACGTCGTTGGCATCAGCCACGCCTGCCACGGCCGTCATCCCAGTGAGGGGGCCTGACGTGGAAATGACCGCGCCCGCTGGGATGATGGACAGGTACTGGTCCGTCCCGAAATTGGGCGTGTATAGGCTGGTGTCGATCAGTGCCGCATACACGGGAGCGGAGAGCCAGTTGATGACCCCCTTGAGGAAGGCGTTGCGCCCTGTATCGTAGAGAACGTTGCTCATGGCTTAAGCCTCCAAAATTTGCAGCTGGCCCACTGGAAATTTGACTTGGCTATTGATATCCACCAGTTGGGGAGCATTCAGAGGTGCAAAGTAGAGAAGGTGGCCGGAGAGCCCGGCATCCACAAGGCCGTATGCGACGATGGTGCCCCACGAAGTCGAGGCCACGGGGAACACGATGTCTGCCACGTTCGTAGATTGACCGTTCACGGGGGCTGTCCAGACCGCTTGCTGTCTGGAGTACCCTCCGCCCGAGACCTCCACCCCACCACCTGCTGGAGTCGGGGACGTGGTGTACAACGCTACGTACGACCCCGTAGGAGGCACGTACGGAGTCTGTCTCACGGCTGCGTTGATGACGTTCCCGGAGAGATAGTATGTCTTCGGCATCTCACCAGAGACGGACGATAAGAAGAAACTATGTCGGCCTCGATGATCGTGCTCGGGCTCAAGTCGTCGTTCGCCACTTGAGCCCCTGGTCCACTGCCGGGGGCAGAGGGTGGATGTCATAGTCCTGCCCCGAGATCTGCTTGCCCGCCGGATACGAGATGAGGAGGCGCCAGTAGCCCACAGCATTCGGCCTGAACCGCACGCTGTAGATGCCGGGGCTGCCAGGGACTTCAACCCAGTAGACGGAGCCCGATGCGATCTGCGTGTCCGTGAGGTTCAAGCCCGTCACGAGCTGCCAGGGCTGAAGCTGGTTGTCGAAGAAGAGCTGACAGACGAGCGCGGCAGGAGTGAGGCCCGTGACGCGGGTGAACCCGTCCGGCTGGAAGAAGTCGGTCTGGTCCACCACGGTCTGGTTCGCGTAGACCAGACGGCCGCGCGTCGTTGTCATCTGTCCCTAGTTCCCCTTCGTGACGATCACCTTCGAGGAGTCGATCACAAGCTTCTTCGGGGGGCCAAACGATGCCTGCGACGGGACCACGATACTCACCGAGACGCTCAAGTGCTTTCCGCACCGACCATCGGCCTGAGCGTCACCCTTAATGTCTGCCTGAACTTCGTGGTTCATCTGTCCTCACGAGCGGAAACCCCGCCCTTTAGGGCGGGGTAGTTTACCGTTTCACCTGAACCTTCACCGTTGTCCCCTTGGGAGTCAGGGGCTTGAAGGCCTGGATGGTTGAGTGCGTGGGCAGCGGGGCCTGGATGACCTGTCGGATCTTCGGTGTGGTGATCATGGGGACGGGCACCGGCTTGAAGAAGGAAGTGACAGTGGGGGAGGCCTTGAGGGTAGAGGCCGCGAGAAGGCTCGTAGAGGCATTGTGGACTGACTTCGCGGTCTCCGTAAGGGTAGCCTGACCCGCAACGGTTGTAGAGGCATTGTGGACTGACTTCGCGGTCTCCGTAAGGGTAGCCTGACCCGCAACGGTTGTAGAGGCCTTGTGATTGCAAGTCAGACCGGACGAAACGGTCGCACCGGCTGTAATCGTGGCACCGAGGAACTGGTCGGACATGGGGATGCCTCAGTTCTCAGTGATGACGATCGACGAGGCCGGGATGCTCACGGTGTCATTTGCGTTGACCGGCACGGGGCCACCCGTGATGTCTCCGAAGTACAGAAGGTTGCCCGTGTGTTTCGTAGATGTGTCCACGATGGCGATGGACGAGATCGAATTCCCATCCTGTGCCGCACCTGCCACGAAGAAGCCGGATAGAGCACCGAGGCTGTTCGTGGCACCGTTCGGAGGGGTGCCAAAGGTCCAAATGCCCGAAGCAGAGACACGAGTGTAGTTCGCGTCCGTAGGTTCAGCGATGGTACTTCCAGTATCCGTAGCCCCAGGAGTTGATGTCGTGAGGGCTACGTAGTGCCCCGCGATGGTGAGGCCCGTGCCCCCCAAGGCGCCCTGGAGAACTCTGGTGCTGAGATAGTTTCCCTTGGCGGACATGGTGGGGCTCCTACTGTTCAGGTTTCCGACACGCTGAGCGCCCCGATCGCGAACGACAAAGTGTCGCCCACGGAGACGGTCTTGGGTACAGCGAGCGTGCCGAAGTACAGCTCACTGCCACTGCCTACGGAACCATTATCGTAGATGGCCGCCTCGACGATGTTGGCCGAACCTGCCGCACGGCCCGTACCGTAGAAGGCCAGGACGCTTGTGTTCGACGTGATGCCGAGCGTGGACGTGCTGAACGTGGTCGCGACTCGAGCGTAGTGCGTGTCCGAGTCCTCGGTGCCAGGAGCCGTGGCCGTCGAGGCCGTCGTGTTGAGGGCCAGGTAGACGGTTCCCGGAGGCGTGTAGGCCGTGTTCACGAGGGCGTTGTTCAGGACCTTGTTGCTCAAGTATTGGCTCTTCGCTGCCATGGGGTGTCTCCTTCGTTCTTACCTTCGGTAGGGGCATAAGTGAAAACGCAACGGGTGGCTACGGACGGCCTTGCCCGACAATTCATGACCTGCTAAAGTTTCCAACGTGATCCGCACCTTTCGCTACCCACTCTTGCCGAACGCGGCTCAAGAAGTCGTGTTGGATAGGTACCTGTGGAGGTGTCGTCAGGTCTACAACGCAGCGCTTGAAGAGAGGATCTCTGCGTACAAGAAGCAGGGGAAAACCGTACTAGGGAAGTTGCTCAAACCTACCATGAGCTAGCTACTCGATTCGAGGCCGCTACCGAAGATGCACCATCGCCTTGAGACTCTTGATGGCGTACGCGTAGGGGTTCGCAGCCACCTTGCCAGAGTTGTTGAACCAGGCGGTCTTCAGCTCCTCGATGTTCACGATGGTTGTGTCGAAGACGAAGAAGACCTTCCCATTCTCGGTCGTCCGAACCGTCGTCTTCAGCGGAACCCCCGCCGTCTGGAGGTACGCGGCCATGTATAAGTCTGACGTGCGAAGTTCCCCGTTCCCGGCCGTTCCGGTACTATTCGTCTTAGTAGGCATCAGTCATCCTCATCTGAGGGCCTTCTTCCCGCTCCTCAATGAGACGTGAGGAAGAAGACCCAAGGGCATGTAGATCGGAGTCTGGGATCGGGATCTAGGCAGCCCCATTCTGAGGCTGAAGTGCTGGTTCAGGTCACGACGAAGGCGACCGGAGCGGGCTCGCTCCAGACGATGTTTCCAGTAGCGTCTGCCACCGCGTTGTAGTTGAGGATGCTGATGGCCGTGGCCGAGGTGTAGCCCACGATGGGGAACGTCCCGTTGTTGGCTGCCGCAGCAGCCCCCGAGAGGGTGATGTAGCTCCCGACCAGAGCGGCGTTCTGGTAGAGGATGTTTGTGATGGCCGAGACACCGGCAGCCGAGGGCGCCCCCACCTTGGCCGTGGTCCCATAGTTCGAGTTCGCGAAGGACTCGAACTTGACCTCGACGGTCGAGCCGGCGACACCGAGGGCGGTCTTCAGGGCCGTCTTGAGGAGCACTGCCGGGATGACGATGCTCGTGGCCGAGACGACACCCTGGGTGACGGGGGTGTCTGCGATCGTGAGCGAGTTCGAGATGCCCGTGTAGACGCTGGTCAGCGTGACCGTCGTCGTCACCACGGTCGAGACCGTGTAAACCGTGTTCGGCTGCGAAGCGAACACGATGCTGTTGCCGGGGTGAAGTCCTGCGGAGTGGTCGATGGACGTCGTGACGGTCGCGCTGCCGTTAGTCACGTTGAACGTGCCCGTCCAGGCCACGCCGTCCGTGATGGTCGAGGTGATCTGCTTCTGGGTGAGACGGATCTTCTCGGGAGGCGTCCCGTTCGTGCCTGCCGCTGCGGTCACGACGACCACGGTCTCGGAGAAGGCTTCGACGTTGCCGAGGCCGACACCCGTGATGGTGATGTCCCCCGTGGCCGGGGTGTTGTGGGCGGCTGCCGTGATCATGGGCAGCGGAGCGTTCGCAGCCGAGGTGAAGGCGGTCACACCGTCGTCTTCGACGACCTCGATGGCCGGACCCGCCGTGATGACCGGGAGGCGACGAGAGTCAGGCGTCCAGGTCAGGCTGCGGAACTTGGAGAGGTTCCCGACCTGGAAGCTCTGGAGAGCGACTTCGGTCTCCTGGAACTTCGGTGCGATGAAGTCCGCGACCAGGGCGGCAGCCGGGGAGGCTCCGAGGTTCGTGAGGATGGTGGCCGCTGACACGTCGATGGAGCCCGTGGCCGGAGGTGTGGCCTGCGGGTTGAGGGCCGCGATGATGGTCGCTGCGGTGGGCATCAGGAAGTACGAGTCGGGCGTCAGGTTCAGCGGCGTATCTGCCGTCGAACCATCCGCCACCAAGCCGACCGCGACGTATGATCCGACGCCGGGGGTCGTGCTCTGGATGACGAACTTGGTGCCCGTCGAGTCGGTCGTGGCCGAGAAGCCCGAGCCTGCCATGGCAAGGTTGGCCGCCGCGAGCAGAAGGGTCATCGAGGCGTACGAGGTGCCCGTCCCGATGGTCACAGTGACGAAGGTGTCCGCCGTGAGGTTGGCCGCTGTGGTGGCCAGCATGAGGACGTTGGCATCCGCGAGGTTCACAGGGAACGAGATGGCCGTACCCTGGATGGCAGCCGGCACCCCGCCCCACGCGACGGACGAAGCCGAGGTCGTGCTGACGTGAGCCGAGATGGTCGTGGCGTTGACCTGGTCGACCCTGATGGGGAGTCCCGGGGCTGTAGTCCTGTACGTCGAGCCATCGACCCACGGGTTGATGACCGTGGTGTTCCCGGCGAGCCAGTTCGTCAGAACATCGGGATCAGGGCGGCTGATGTACCGCGTCTGACCGAAGGACTCGGTTGGGTAGTTGGTCTGGCTGCTGGGCTCCAGGTCCGCCAGGAAGATCGGGCTGGGAACGTCTCCGCGAATGACTCCGACGCGCATGACTTCAAACTCCTTCTTTTTCGTCCTTCACGCCGGGGGAGAGTGCCCCACGCGCTTGATCAGTCTTGAGGAGCCAGAGAACAGCCCCGTACTCCGAGTAGAACCCTGCAACAGCTTCGAGAAACGTGAGATGGTTGCCCCGCCAGGCGAAGTGCGCTTGCCGAAGCAAAAGCCGCATTCGAGTGAGCTTCGTGATGTACTTGTCAGCCCGGTTGAGTGTCCTGATCTCGACCCCAGCTTCTTCGAGGGTGCGATACCGCCGAAGCATGTCGTGGAGAAGCATCTTCTCTTGCTGGAAGAAAAGCAGGTCGACAGGTCTCCAACGATTGGAGACCTGCTGGAAGTGCGGGCCTTCCTCCCTGAGGATCCAATTGAGAAGAGGGAAATCCACATCCGTCAGGTCATCGTGAAAGTGTTGGAATTCTGCTCGTTCGATGTCACCACCACGTAGTTGCCGGCGACCGGGACCTGCGTGAACATCGCGGCAGGGATCGAGAAGGTCGTCGGGTTGACGGTACCACTGCCCGCGGTGACCTGAGCTGCCGTGAAGGTCGCCGGCCCACCACCGAGACCGACAGAGCGGGTCGGGGCCGAAAGTCCTGTGCCCTGGGTGAACGAGATGGTCGTGATGTCCGGGAGCACCGACAGGAAGGTCGTCCCAGTCACGACGACAGGGTCCACGCCGTGAGCCGAGGCCGTGATGTCTGGCACCGCGAAATCGGTAGCCGTTTTGCCCGAGACCTCCGTGAGGAGCCCCGCCAGGACGAGCTTCGAGATCTTGCCCGAGGCAGCCGACTGCGTGACCTTGTTGGTCTGCTGGAGCGTGATGAAGCCCGCTACGATGCTCCCGTTCGGAGCCGTGTGGCTGTACGGGACGTAGCAAGGTTGCTTCGGCTTGTTGGCGTAGCCATCGCGTTCGTATGCCTTGGGATCGCCAAGGCTACCAAGGCGGTGCACCTCTTTGTTAGGCAACCCGTCGTCGATGTCGTCCACGAGGATCGCGCCTTGGACGGTCTGGTTGTGGATTAGCCTGATCATGCTGGATCACTCCTCGACGTGGAAAGGTCTCGTCAATCGGGGGGTATAAAAGGAAACGCAGTCTCGAGCAGCTACCTACCTCTTAACCTGCACCTACACTCGATGAGCAGTGATTTAACGACGAGACCCCCTACTTCAACGGCAGAGCGCCCACAGCCCCCGTCCGGGAGAAGAAGTCGAGCAAGTCCTGGGGCGTCGTCGAGGCGGGCACCAGGGCCTCCGAACCGGGGTAGTTTGCCGCTTGTAGAACTCTGGTCACGGCTTCCGAGCAGAACATGGCGTGCGGACTGGCCAGTGGGTTCTTCCACTTGCGGTGGAGCCATCGCCCGAGAAGCACGAAAGACGTGCCGAAAAGACCCACGAAGTCGTAGGACTCCCCGAGCCACTGGGCCGCGTCCTTCAACCCGTCCTCCAGGGGGGCAGCAGGCTGGACAACGGCTACGATGTCGTTGCCCTCGGCCTGAAAGTTCGCGAAAGGCAGGACGCGGAAGCCGACCTCCGTGGCCTCCAGGACCATCTGAAGACCGAAGAAGGTGTCATCGAAGAGGAGCCAGGCGTGGCTCACCTTCGACTTCGTGAACCACCGGATGAGCCCGGACATGGGGTTCCTGAGCCGCGTCGAGAAGCCAACTCGAATCATCGTGCCCTTTACTTTCTGATCCACCCGAACCCGTCCCCGAGCCCCGACTCCTTGACCCAGAGCAGGCCGTTCGTGTCGAAGAAGATGTCCCCTGGATAGCCGGCGATGGCTCCGTTCGGGTCGCCCTCCCCCGAGGTGATGCGAGGTCCGGTAGGCCCCCCGACATGAAAGAGAGTCCGGGTCGTCCCGGTCAACCGCTTCTTGTCGCTCACTTTGGCACCCAGCCGGTTGAAGTCCGAATTCCGGACTCCTTGATCCACAAGGTCGTGCCCGAGCCCCCGAGCTGATTCGAGTAGATGTCACCCTGCGACCCAACCACGGAGCCGTTCGGGTTGCCCGAACCGAAGAGGATGCGCGGGCCAGTTGGGCCCCCGATCTGGAAGTAGTCGTTTGTGGTACCAATGAGACGGGCGAAGAGACCCGTGACGATGATGACAACGCGGGTGACCGTGTCAAAGGGGTCCGGGATGCCATCCAAGAGGATGCGGTGGCCGATGAACTGTCTGCCCACCGTGTCGAAGGGGAGCGTGATGCTCTCCGTGAGGGCCCTTGGGGCCTCGAAGGTACGCGTGATGAGGTCGGACGGGTCCGCGATGCTTTCCGTCAGGACACGGAAGTAGGCGACGACTCGGCTGACTGCATCGCTCGGGGCAAGAATGCTCTCGTGGATCGACCGGAACCCCACGAAAAACCGCGACACGGCGTCCGAGGGAGCATTAACAAACTCCGTGATGTACCGAGTGCCGGGAGCCTGGCGGGTGACCGTGTCAAACGGATCGGGGATGCCCTCCAAGAGGGTGCGGTACCCGATGAACTGCCGAGCCACGGAATCCGACGGGACGCTGATGTTCTCCGTCAGGTTTCTGTTCCCCACGAAGACTCTGGACAAGCTATCCGTGGGGATGACCAAGGATTCCGAGAGACTTCGGTAGGCCGTGTATACCCTCGCGATAGCATCACTTGGGGTCGCCACGGACTCGGGGATCGTCCGGTACCCGACGAACACCCTCGCAATCGAGTCTGATGGGGTGGCAATGCTCTCCGTCAACGTCCTGTAGAACGACGCGATCCTGGAGATGGCGTCACTTGGGGTCGCGACGCTCTCCGTGACCATCCTTGAGCCGACGAAGGCTCTCGCAACAACATCGGAAGGGTTGGTGAGACTCTCTGTCAGCGACCTGTAGAAACCGACCCCCCTGGATGTCACGTCCGAAGGCGCCACGATGTTCTCGGGGATGCTTCGGTGCCCCACAAACACACGAGCCGTAGAGTCACTTGGGTCTGCAACGCTCTCGGTGATCGTCCTGTGGGCTCCGTACACGCGGGTTACAGAGTCTGACGGGTTGCTGATGTTCTCGGTGATCAACCTGTACCCGATGAAGACACGGGCTACAGAGTCCCTCGGGTCAACGAGACTTTCAAAGACGCTCCTGTACCCAATGAACGCACGAGACACCGCGTCCAATGGGACAGCGACGGTCTCGGTGACCGTCCTGGACCCCACGAAAACTCGTGCGATGGAGTCTGACGGGTTGTTGATGTTCTCCGTCAGGGAACGGGAGCCCCCAAAAGCCCTCGTGACAGCATCGCTCGGGACCGAGATGCTCTCGGTCAAGGAACGGTGCCCCATGAACACCCTGGACACGCTGTCGGACGGATTTACAAGACTCTCGGAGGTCGTCCGGTACCCCACGAAAACCCTCGCAACAGAGTCCGATGGGGTTGCGATGCTCTCAGAAGGTACCCTATGGAAGGCCACCATGCGAGCCGGAGAATCCGAGGGGGTGACGATGCTGTCCACAAGGCTTCGGTAGCCGACGAACACGCGAGCAACTGAGTCTGTCGGATCAGAAATGCTCTCGGAGACCGTTCTGTAGAACGCCGCTACACGGGCGGGGGAGTCGTTCGGGGTTACAACACTTTCCGAAAGTGACCTGTGCCCAACGAAAACCCGCGCTACCGAGTCCGATGGAGTGGCAACACTCTCCGTGACCGTCCGGGAGCCAGCGAAAACCCGCGCTACTGAGTCTGATGGGGTCGAGATGCTCTCGAAGGTCGTCCGGTACCCAACGAACACCCTCGCAACAAAGTCCGATGGGGTCGCAACGGACTCTATGACCGTCCTGTACCCAACGTAAGCACGCGCTACCGAGTCACTCGGCGCGTTGATGCTCTCACTGAGAGAACGTGGGAAATCGACCAGCCGCACAACCGAATCGCTTGGCGTCGCAATGGACTCGACCATTGACCGATACCCAACGAACGCCCGCGCAGGAGAATCCGAAGGCGTGACGATGCTTTCAATCAAGGAACGAGAGCCCACAAACGTCCTGGAAACAGAGTCGCTTGGAGCGACGATGCTCTCGGATACAGATCGGTACCCCACGAAAACCCTCGCAACAGAGTCCGATGGGGTTGCGATGCTCTCCGAGGCAGAGCGAACAGCCACCTCCACTCGAGAGACACCATCCGTCGGCGAGGCCACGCTCTCCGCAATCGCTCGAAGCGACGCAAGCATCCTCAAGACCGAATCCGTAGGTGTGCTCAGGCTCTCGGCAATCGACCGAACGTCGACCACGGACCTTGTGACGGCATCCGTTGGGGTCGCGACCGTCTCCGCGAGTGCTCTTGGGTGGGTCGCCAGTCTGGTAACCGCATCTGTCGGAGCTGCCACGCTCTCTGCGACCGAACGAAGAGTGGCAGCCACTCGAACCACTGAATCCGTGGGCAAAACGACCGATTCCGAGACCACTCTCGAGTCCGAAAGACCCCTGGTAACCGAATCGGTCGGGGTTACCAGACTCTCCGAGATCGCTCTCGAGTCTACCGCTGCGCGAACGACAGCATCGGTCGGCGTCGCCACGCTTTCCACGATCGGGCGCGAAGACACAACATTACGAGTGACAACGTCGGTCGCAGCCGCGATGGCCTCAGAGACTGTCCTGCTTGAGGCTACAGACCTCGAGACGGCATCCGACGGGGTCGTTACCCCTTCCGCTACGTTCCTCGCGTACACAGCCGCCCGGACAACCACATCCGAGGGCGTTGCCACGGTTTCATTGATGGCCCGTTGCGAGACCACCATCCGCGATACTGCGTCTATCGGAGACCCGATGCTCTCAAAGATCGCCCTCGAGCCAGCATACGTCCTCGAGACAGCGTCGGAGAAAGCAGCGATGGCCTCCGCGACAGTCCGCGTACCCCCCGTCGACCGGGTAACCGCATCAGACGGAGAGAAGATGCTCTCCGTGATCGCCCGCAGATACGCTTGGTGAGATGACGGCGAAACAAGGTCATCGTCGAACCAACCAACTGTAGTGGCGGTGTCGACGTCAAAAAACCCACCCGGATTCAGGGCGACATCGAACTCGCCCGCTCGCGCAGCAGGAGTGATCGGGGTGGCCCCAGCCCCGATCAGGTCATCGTCGAAGAACCCCTGGGGAACCGCTGCAACGGTGACATCGAAGAACCCCTGCGGTTGCAGAGTTACGTCGAACTCCCCGATGCCTGCCATGGATTCTCTCTCAGATGCAGACGCTCCCGGTCAGATGACCCAGATGCCCGCGCTAGGCGGTCAGGCTCGACACCTGAACCAAGTCCCGGTCAGGAACCAGCAACTCGAATGCTGCGAAGGTCAGAGCGTCCGAGATGGTCACCACCAGCGAGTCCGTCGCATACGTGACAGCCGCGAACGCCACGACGTTCGCCCCTGTCTCATCGAGCGCATAGAGCAGCGCGTTGTTCCAGACGACCGGAACAGCGGACAGAAGACCAGGAAGCTGGGCTGCGGTAACTCCGATTTGCATGGCCTATTCCTACTCCAAGTCCAGTTCGGCTTCGGTCCAGCTCACGCCAGGGACATAGAGCGGGGACGCGCCTACCCCCGCGAGCGGCTGGAGGTACATGGCCTTGCCCGGCGGAATGATGATGCCCCCGCGAACGTCGCAGTGCGACACGTTCGACCACACGCCGCCTACAACCCCAAGCTGACCCGTGGTGCTGACGACGCCCCACTGCTGCATGCCCGAGGGGGCGGGGCTTGTGTAGGACTGCCCGAAGACGGCCTTGCTCACGAGCCCGCCCATCGACGTGTTGGCCACCACTACACCCGTGGCATTCGTGGGCAACGTGGCTGTGATGGGCGCGACCATGGCGAGGGTGGTGACGCCTGCCGTGCTTGTGCCCGAGAGGAGGTACCACTCGATCGTGTCGATGATGTACGAGCGGTTCGCGTCGTTGTTCCACAAAACAAGCGCCGCTGCCGCTGAGGTAGCGATACCCTGCACGGGAGCCGTGCCGGTCGAGTACCCCATGGCTCGGAACTGGCGACCTGCACGGCAGCGTTCCTGTCGCTCGGCTTCCACTTGCGCCCCTGCCAAGCTCAGGAAGCCCGTGAGCCTCGACGCTGCGGTGGCTTCACCGAGGGTCTTGAGTGCGCTGAACCTTCTGACGATTGCTTCTGCGAGCATGACCTACTCCTACTCCAAGTCCAGTTCGGCTTCGGTCCACGTCCACGCGCCGATGTAGAGCGGGGAAGTACCCACCCCCGCGAGAACGGCGAGCCCCATGCCCATGCCAGGCGGGATGATGATGCCGCCCCGGATGTCGCAGGAGTAGCAGCCTCCGACACCAGGAACCCCCGCAGGTTGCGAGGTCTGGCTGAGGATTGTCCACTGCGCGTTGCCGGAAGGCGTCGGAATCGTGTACGTGCCGATGATGGCCTTGCTCGCGAGACCCCCCATCGAGGAGCTCCCCACGACCACACCCGTGGCCGCCGTAGGCAACGTTGCCGTGATCGGCGTCACGATGCCGAGGATGGTACAGCCAGCCGTGGCCGTTCCCGACAAGAGGAACACGTCCACCGTGTCGATGACGTACGAGCGGTTCG
>Ga0224559_1001474_pt1 | contig 12895 bp, 12 predicted proteins | sample 714S33034metaG_FD_180676 | JGI IMG/M metagenome (GOLD analysis project Ga0224559, IMG submission 180676) | Peat soil microbial communities from Stordalen Mire, Sweden - 717 S3 30-34 | ecosystem: Environmental > Terrestrial > Soil > Wetlands > Peat | place: Sweden: Norrbotten County, Stordalen... | reverse complement strand
CGCCTGGACTTCGAGGCCAAGGTATTTGCCGCCGGTGAGCGGCCGGAGAAGATCGGCCTTCAGCCGTGGGAGACCGACGAGGTCTGGGAGCGACTGAAGGCCGCCATGCGCGAGTACCGCGAGCTGTCCGCTGACCATCGTCAGACCCGCCCCGCCGAGCGGGCAATCATTTTTTACGCTGGCTGGCTGGGCCACTACGTCGGCGACGGCTCACAGCCGCTGCACACCTCCATCCAATACAACGGTTGGGTAGGGCCGAATCCTCACGGCTACACCACCGGCCACCAGATTCACTGGCAATTCGAGGGACCGTTTGTGGACGCCAACCTAAATGAAGACGAGGTGCGGGCCAAAATGACGCCGCCAAAGGCCATCCACGGCGACCTTTTCGACGCCTATGTGGCCTACCTACGCCACTCCAAAACCTACGTGGAGAGGGTCTACCAACTGGACAAGGAGGGTGGATTTATGGGTGCGGGAACGGCTGATTCGCGGGCGTTTACCGCCGAACGGCTGGCCGCCGGAGCCAGTATGCTGCGCGACATGATCTACACCGCCTGGCTGGAGAGCGCCAAACCGGTGGCAGATTCCTACGCGGGGAAATAAGGCTTCAGTCTCAATCGACGGAGTCGGCGGCAGCCATGACTGGAATGCGGCGCAGCACGGCGGTCAGCATCACGGTCATCAGCGCCACCGCCGGGATGGCGATCAGCAGCCAGGCCAACAACGCTTGGCCAGCCAGTCCTCCGATCCGCGAAACCAGCGCCAGGGGCGAGGCGTGCAGCAGAGCCCCGGCCTTGATGGCGTGCCCCGAGCCGAAAGAGAAAAGCTTCCCTCCAAGACGCGCAAAGGGCACAATCAGAACCATTTGCAGCGGCATGACGACGTAGTTGGCCGCCTGGATGACGGGCAGATTCAGCTTGAGCGACAAGGCCAGCAGCACGCATAGCAGCGTCGGAATCCCCACCACCGGAAGGCAGCCGATGGCGAAGCCCAGAGCCAGCGTCAGCGCCAGCCGCCGGGGCGAGATGCCCTGCCGCAGCCAAGCCACCGCCTGGCGATTCATCGAGGTTGTGGATATTGCCACCATTCTTCTACGTTATCAAGACAAAACATAAACTGATAGTTTCTCCAAAAACTTTAATAAACCAAGGTAAGTCTGGCCGCAAATAGCGGGAATCCCTCCATTCCGCGAAAAGAAATTTACCGCTGTGGCGCATGGGGCCAGTTCGCGCACTGGGTGGACAGGCCAGCTTTACGGCTGCTCTCGTCTGTTCCTGCTATTTTTCTGCCGCCGACTCGGTCAGCACAGCGATCTTCGGCGCGAGCCGCTGGAGTAGCCCGGCCAACCGCCACTCCACCCTCCGGCCGGTCTCCTGAACCTCCTCGTGGCTTAACGGAGTTGCGCCCAGCCCGGCGGCCGGGTTGGTAACGCAACTAATCCCTAGCACTTCGATCCCCATATGCCGCGCCACAATCGTCTCTGGCACGGTGGACATACCCACCAGTGTGGCGCCCAGTGCACGAAAGGCGCGAATCTCGGCCGGCGTCTCGAAGCTCGGCCCGCTGACGGCCAGATAAACCCCCTCGTCGAGCGCAAATCCCTCTTCCTTGGCGACTTCCTTCGCCAAGGCGCGGAGACGTTTCGAGTAAGCCTCGGTCATGTCCGGAAAACGCAGGCCGGAGGCGGGCAAATGGGTGGCAGTGGCGGGAGAATGCAACTTCGCTTCGGGTTGGAGGGCGAAGCGCGGCTCATTCGGCCCCACCAGCGGATTCCAGCCCATGAGGTTGATATGGTCGGCCAGTGCCACAAGCTGGCCTTGGTGGTAGCCCTCGTCGATGCCCCCAGCGGCGTTGGTCAGCACCACGGCCCGAATGCCCAGCGCGCCCAGCACGCGCATGGGGAAGGTGACCTCCAGCGGCGAGTAGCCCTCGTAAAAATGCACCCGCCCCTGCATCACGATCACTGGCACACCGCCGACACATCCCAGCGACGAAGACCTGTCGCCGGAGACCCCGCCGACGCACCCCAGCGACGAAGACCTGTCGCTAGGGACCCCGCCAAGCAGCCCAGCCACAATCCGTCCCGAGTGCCCCTCGACAGTCGAGTGCGGAAAATGCGGAATTTGGGAGTAGGAAACGGTGATCGGATCGGCCACAGCGTCGGCTACTGCGCCCAGCCCCGAGCCAAGAACGATTCCCACGTGAGGGCGGAGCGAGCCCAGCTTGTCGAGCAGAAACGCTGCGGCTTCAGAGACTTGGTCGAAATAGGTCATTATTTTAGCCAGATGGCGTGCTGACTGCATTCTACAGGCAGGGCTTCCGGCCTTCGCAGGCTGTGTGCGACTCGTCTTCTCTGTAAAGCAGTCCACCGAAGCCTGGAAAAACAGACGGAAGCAGAGGAAGCAAAAGAGGCAAAAGCTGGCGATTACTTGCCTTTGTAGGGACTACGCAGGCGGTTTCGCGCCGTATCGGCGCGCGCGGTCCCGGGCCCAGCGGCGATGGCGGCCTGGTAATCGCGGATCGCCAAGGAGCGCTCGCCGTTCATGTCGCGGCATTCTCCGGCTGCCAGCAATGAACGGATCTTGAGTTCAGGGCCGATGTCTTTGGTCCAGCCAGCCTGCTCGTAGGCCTGCGCCGCCTCGCCGAAGTGGCGCTGGCCACGCAGAGCGTCGCCCAGGCCAAAATCCGCCAGCTCCAGACGCGCATCGGCAAAATAGCCAGGCCTGCCGGCGTCGGCGAGAACCTCCCGGTAGGCGGCCACGGCTTCCATGCCCTCGCCGGCGTCCTTGCGCAGGTTGGCCTCTTCCAGGCAGAAGAGAAAATCGCGCGGGTACTGCTTCTTTAGCCTGCGCACCACCTGAATCGCCTGCTGGTACTTTCCCTCGCGGCGCAGAAACAGGGCGATCACGGTGCGGGCCTCGATGCTGGTCGTCACGCCGCGATCGCCGGCATCGGTGAGCAGTTCCATGCCCTTGGACTTCGAGCCGGTGATGCCGGCAAAGCCGATCACCAGTTTGAAGGGCCAAGGCAGCGCGCCCACCACATAGTCGTAGACCCCCGCCACCAGTTTGGCGTCGGCGTAATCAGGGTCCAATTCCAGGACGCGCATCTCATCGTCCTTAGCCTTCGTGGCCACCCCAAATCCAGCGCGAAAGCCCCGCTCCGCCATGGCGATATAAGCGCACTGCAGGGCACGCGCCCAGCCGCGGGCGTAGAGGGCGTCGATGTCGTTGGGGTTCTTGCCGATGCGCACGTTGGCCTCGCGGACGGCCTCGTCGGCCAGGCGCAGAATGCGGTCGCGGTTTTTAGGGTCTTCGGCGGTGGCGTGGCGGCCGGAAAGAAAGCCGTCGTTGGCGTAGAAGGTAGTGTCCAGCAGGTCTAGACGGTAGAGCTCCTGGAAGACCACGGCTTCCAGCAGGAGCGCGGTGGCCTGCGGATCGCCGGGGTGCTCGGCTTGGACGCGCTCGAAGCGCTCGACGGCCCCCGGATAGTCGAGGTTATAGAAGTGGTGGAAGGCCTCGCGCACCAGCGGCTCGCGGTTCATCGGATTGGTGTGCACCTCGGACCAGCCCAGGCTAGCTGCCGCCAGCAGCACAAATGCCCATCCGCAGTTGCGTAGCCCACTTGAAACCGTCTTCAAAGCCAACCTCCCTTGCCCCACACTATTATCCGGCGCATCGCCCGTTTTGAGCGAGATTTTCCGTACCTAGCAAAGGGAATTCGACACGGTTTGGACGCTCGGACCCATTTGATGCCCCTCTTCTGGGACTCGCGCTGGAAGAACACCGCCGCCGCGCTGACAGCACGAATTCAATCCCTTTATTCACTTCACTTTTTAACCATTTTTCAATCAGAGCCGGCAATCCCATAAAATAAGGCAATGCCCATTCCAGAGCGACTGAATCCGACCTTTGCCTCCGCCCGCCAGCCCTTGGTGGATCGGGGCGCAGAGGCCCGCAAACGACTGATCGTGGCCCTTGATGTGCCCGATGCGGTCTCGGCGCTGGCCTTGGTGGCCGAGTTGGAGAACACCTGCCAGTGGTTCAAGGTGGGGCTGGAACTGTTTATCGCCGCCGGACCCGCGGTCATCAAGCCACTGGTGGCGCGCGGCCACTCGGTCTTTCTCGACCTGAAACTGCACGACATTCCCAACACCGTGGCCGGTGCGGTGCGCTCGGCCACGGCGCTGGGAGTGAAGATGATGACCCTGCACGCTGCCGGGGGCCCAGCCATGCTCTCGGCCGCCAGGGCCGCGCTGGAGGAAATGGCCGAAAGAGACAGACCGGAAAAGCTGCCGGAATTGCTGGCCGTCACCGTGCTCACCAGCATGGACCAGGCCCAGGTGAACGCCGTCGGGCTGGGCCGCTCGCCCGGCGAACAGGTCGAGCTGCTGGCCCGAATGGGCCTGGAAGCCGGAATGCGCGGCTTTGTCTGCTCGCCCCAGGAAGTCGCCCGATTGCGCTCGCTCACCGGCCCCGAGGGCGTGCTGGTCGTCCCCGGCATTCGCCCGGCGGGAGCTGTCGTCGGCGACCAGAAGCGCATCGCCACGCCCGCCGAAGCCCTGCGATCAGGGGCCAGCTTCCTGGTTGTAGGCCGCCCCATCACCCAAGCCCACGACCCAGCCGAGGCCGCCGAGGCGATTTTGAAGGAGATGGCCGAGGCGCTGAAAACCCCGGCCTTGGAAGCGTAGCCCGCAAAAGTTTGCCAACGTTAAAAGCCCGGCCGAAGCCGGGCTTTTTCTTGCGTCAGAATTCAACTAAAGCTTAGAGCTTCTCGTAGAAGTCGCAGACAGAGCATGAGATGTAGACGCCGCCGGGGACGCCACGCTCACGATCCTTCACGCGCTTGACGAGGCGTGTCGGCTTGCCACACTTGGGACAGTCAGTCGATTTCGTCGTGTCCATTACCTTCTTGCGGTCACCTGTTTTGGCAATCTTGGCCATTGGTCGGGAGTTCTCCTTCTTGGGGTGTCTCTGCACACACGCGCTAGAGCCTTGCGCGCGGCTTCAACGTCGCGGTCGGTTGCTCGCCTCTGGCCGCAAAACGACTGCGCAGAACCGGCGGGACTCGCTCTGACCAGTTTACATCAAGGCTCGAAGATCAGGCTCGAAGATCAAGGCTCGATGCGACACGTTATTCCGGCTTGCCGCCGGCTTTGGGCGGCGGAGGCGCAGAGGCGGGCTGAATCTGAATTAAACTCGGAGTCGCAGGCGGGGGTGCCGGAACTCCAGCCGCGCCCAAGGCGGCTTCATGCTGGCGGCGGGCGGTGGCGGCGTCCATATTCAGTGGAACGCCTGCCGACACAACCTCCGGCGGCACGTTGTACTGGTAATCCAGTTCGCGGGTGAGGCGGAAGACCACCGGCAGCGCCGCCAGCAGGATAATGAAGGCCACCCAACTGCCGTCCAGGCCGTAGCCGCCGCCAGTGATCCAGAATGGCCCCATCGGGTTGCCCTCGATCACGGGCGAGTGACTGTAGTCGCCGCTGATGGCCAGCCCGAAGATGAGGGCGCGGCTGGCCTTCCACGCGAAGTTGAGTCCCCAACTCACCCACAAAGCGCGGGTGCGCAGGTAAGCTACCGAGAGCAGCAGAGTGAAGGCCACGGAGACGGCGATGCTCGAGTGGCTCGACCCCGGCACAAATGCCTGCACGATGGCGTAGAAGATCGCATAGCCGATCGCCGCGCCCACCGGGCCCACGGCGCGGGTGAGGCGCTGAAATCCGTAGCCGCGAAAGGCAACCTCTTCGGCCAGGGCGGTCAGGGCGAAGAAGGCGGCGTCAACCACCAGCCATCCCCAGGCCGAGGGAGCAAGAATGAGCACAATGGCGATGCCGCCGGCCGCCAGCATGGGCAGAACGCAGACCAGGGCCAGCGCCCAACCCACGGCTAGCCCCAGACCGGCTTCAGAGGGCCAGCCCGGCCGCCGCGGCAGCCCCTGCTCGCTCAGCGGGTTCGGCTGCCGGTCGAGCGCCACTCCCATGCTCGCGTAGCCCACCAGCAGCAAAAAAAGCAGCACCATCTGCTCGATCAGCGGCGCCCACTGCTCGACAATCCACTGTTCGTTGACCAGCCCCAGCGCCTCGTGATGGGCCAAGGCCCGCGCCAGGAAGAAGTAGACCACCGCAGCAATAAATTCGAGGTAGGCGCGCAACCGGCCGCCGCCCGTCGGGAATGCGCTCATCGGACCTCCTGGGCAATGGTCAGAGCAGCGCGGGTTGCGCCGACTTTGCGGGGCGAGCCCGCCGTCGCGTCAAAGCTGCCAGACTTTTTCGTCAACCTTTGCCTCCTATGAGTCAGGCTTCGCGGACCCAGGCTTCGCGGAGTCAGCCTTCCGTGTAGAACTGCGCAATGTTACGAAACTTCGCTTGGCGCGCGGCCACCAAAGCCTCGACCGGCTTGGCTTTGAGTTCCGCCAAATGCTTTTTGAGCACCGTGCCGAGTAGCCCCATGCCCGCCTCGCGGTCGGTGTGAATGCCCTCTGGAGGCTCCTGGACGATCTCGTCCACGCAACCCAGCGCGGCGACCTCAGGAGCGGAGATGTGCATGGCCTCGGCGGCCAACTGCTTTTGAGCCGCGTCGCGCCACATGATGGCCGCGCAGGATTCGGGGGTAATCACAAAATAAAGAGCGTTTTCCAGGATCAGAACACGGTCGGCGACGGCCAGAGCCAGAGCCCCGCCCGATCCGCCCTCGCCGCTGATCACCGAGATGGTGGGCACGCGCAGCCGCGACATTTCCAGAATGTTGCGTGCGATGGCCTCGGCCTGGCCCCGCTCCTCAGCGCCCAGGCCGGGAAAGGCTCCCGGCAGGTCGATGAAGCTGATGACCGGCCGCCCGAATTTCTCGGCGATCTTCATGCAGCGCAGCGCCTTGCGGTAGCCCTCGGGGTGGGGCATACCGAAGTTGCGCCGCACGCGCTCCTTGGTTGAGCCGCCTTTGCGGTTGCCTATCACCAGCACTTCTTCGCCGTCCAGCCGCGCCATGCCGCAGGCTATCGCCTCGTCGTCGCCAAAGGTGCGATCCCCGTGAATCTCGCTGAAATCAGTAAAAATTGTCTCAATAAAGTCCATGGGGTAGGGCCGCTGAGGGTGGCGCGCCCGTTCAATCCTGATCCACGCTGGCGATGCCGCCGGCGCTGGAGAGTGAGTTCCTGTTTCCTGTTCGCTCATCGGTTCCTGCTACTGCTTCCTGGCGCTGCTTGCTGGTGTCGCTCGCTGGCGCCGTAAAAGATTAGCGCAATCGACCGTTCATGCTGATTCTACGAGTTGCAGGCGGCTGGGGACAAATGCCGCGCTGGCGAAGTTCCGGCATGGAGGTATGAAGCGCTGGACAAACAGCGTGTTAAACGGCGAAGCTGTGGGAGTATTTCGAGAAGGGGATGCCGGTACTGGTTGCCGAGTGACAAGGATCCCAGCTCCCAGAATCGGGAGCTAGGGCACCCGGCATCTGCTAGAGCGAAACGAAGATAGTTGTACCCATGGAGATCCCACAGCCAATTCGCGCGTGGTTCAATTATTGTGCTCTCAAGGTACAGCAATTCTGGTTTCGCTCTAGTCGGCGGAGTCTTTCTGGCGCGTGGCCTTTACTGCCGACAAAAGCCCAACGCCAATCATCACAATCACGCCCACTGCAATCCAGTGCGTTGGTATGCGTACCAAGTGCGCGGCGTAAGCCAGTCCGCAGATCATGATGGCGTATCCAGCAGCGTAGATTCCAAAGGACATTTGATCTCCTTGCCGAACAGGTGGGGCGTGCCAGTTCCGGCTTTGCGGACGCGCGGCATCGAATTACCGCTCGAGAGCGCACGATCCGCAGACTTCAGCATCTCACCACAGTCGATAAGAGTCTGAGCGTTTCAGACCAGCCCTTGGCGGGTGGCTTAGGTCTGGATTTTCCGACTCGGGAGATCACAAGCTTCTTCGTATGGGCCGAAAGAAAAATCTCAGGCCGCCAGTTTCTTCTTCCTCACGCGAATGGGGCGAATCAGGATTTCCGCGGGAATTTTCAGCTGCTGATGCAGCTTCTGGATCATCGTCAGTGACAAGGCGCGGTCCCGGCGCAGAACTTCATAAACTCGGCTTCGATTGCCGATGATTCCAATCAGAGCCTTCTTGTCCACGCCTTGCTGCTCCAGACGGAACTTGATGGCCTCAATCGGGTCCGGCAAATCCATCGGGAAATGGGCTTCTTCATAGGCCTCCGCCAGCGTGATGAGAATCTCCAGGCGGTCTCCGTCTTCGGTGCCTTCCGCGGCGCCCCACAACCGCTCGATTTCCTTGAGGGCAACCTCGTGGTCGGCGTCAGTCTTAATGGGTTTCAGGTGCATATTGAACCGTCCTCATGTCGATTGCGTCGTATTGCTTATGGGTTCCCAGCCATTTGATAAAGATCGTGGACCGCTGGTAATCCACGGCAACCACCAACCGATAGGCGTTTCCTTTGATGTTGAAGACCACACGATCCGCGCCGACGATGCTTGCATGGGCATAACTAGCCTTGACGTCGGCAGAATTCTTCCACTCTGCCTGCCGCGCCTCCTGAAACCAGGCATCCAGCGCGGTTTTCAGCGCGCGATGGTCCTTGCTTCCCTCTAAACTGCTGAGAAATTGGGTCAACGTGCTTCGGGCGATGATGCGCACACAAGCACTTTATCATGTTCCCAATCTGGGTACAAGGGACGGGTGCCCCAGGTCCCGATTTTGGGACCTGGGAAAGCACAACAGCTCGTGCGAGCGATTAGCGAGCTGCGGCTCCACCGCTGGTGGTTTTCTCGATTCTGGCCCAGGAGTCTTTTAGCGGGAGGGTGCGGTTGAAGACCAGATTTGCAGGGGTCGAGTCTGTATCGAGGCAGAAGTAGCCTACGCGCTCGAACTGGAGGTGCTCCCCCATCTGGGCGTTGGCCAGGGAGGGCTCCAGCCTGGCGCTGGTGACGATCTCGATGGAGTTGGGGTTGAGATTGTCGAGCACGTCCTGACCTTCTTCCAGGTCGTAGGGATCGGCCTTGGTAAAGAGCTTGTCGTAGAGGCGGATTTCGGCCTCGATGGCGTGGGCGGCCGAGACCCAGTGGATGGTGGACTTGACCTTGCGGCCGTCGGGAGCGTCGCCACCGCGGGTGGCGGGATCGTAGCTGCAATGCACCTCGACAATGTTGCCGGCCGCGTCCTTCACCACACGCTGGGCGGTGACAAAATAGGCGTTGCGCAGGCGGACCTCCTTGCCTAGGGAGAGGCGGTGGTACCGGGGCGGAGGCGTCTCGCGGAAGTCTTCTTGCTCGATGTAGAGCTCGCGGGAAAAGGGCACCTGGCGAGCGCCGGCGGAGGGGTCTTCGGGGTTGTTGGCGACTTCGAAGAACTCTTCCTGACCGTCTGGATAGTTGTCGATGACCAGCTTGAGGGGGCGCAGGGCGACCATGGCGCGGCTGGCGCGGCGGTTCAGGTCGTCGCGCTGGTAGTGCTCGAGCATCTCAATATCAGTACTGCCATTGGTGCGCGAGACGCCGCTGGCTGCGACGAAGGCGCGCAGGGCCTCGGGGGTAAAGCCGCGGCGGCGAATTCCAGAGAGGGTGGGCATTCGGGGATCGTCCCAACCGTTGACGCGCTTTTCCTGCACCAGCTGCAAGAGCTTGCGCTTGCTGAGCAGGGTGTAGGTGAGGTTGAGTCGGTCAAATTCAAATTGCTGCGTGGGAAAGATGCCGAGCTGCTCGATAAACCAGCGGTAGAGGGGCTGGTGATCCGTAAATTCCAGGGTGCACATGGAGTGGGTGACGCGCTCCAGCGAATCCGACTGGCCGTGGGCGTAGTCGTACATGGGGTAGATGCACCACTCATCGCCGGTGCGCTGGTGCGTGGCGTGGAGGATGCGGTACATGACCGGATCGCGCATGTTGATGTTGGGCGACGTCATGTCGATCTTGGCTCTCAAAACGCGCGTGCCGTCGGGAAATTCGCCAGCCTTCATGCGGGTGAAGAGGTCTAGATTTTCCTCAGTCGTCCGGTCGCGATAGGGCGAGTCCGTTCCGGGCTCAGTGAGGGTGCCGCGATGCTGGCGAATCTCGTCGGCCGAGAGGTCGTCAACGTAGGCTTTTCCGGCCTTGATGAGCTGGATGGCCCACTCGTAGAGCTGACCAAAGTAGTCGGAGGCGTAGCAGAGGCGATCCCACTCAAAGCCGAGCCAGCGGACGTCGGCCTGGATGGAATCGACGTACTCCTGCTCCTCCTTTCCGGGGTTGGTGTCGTCAAAGCGCAGGTTGGTCTTGCCGCCGAACTCGTCGGCGAGGCCGAAATCAATGCAAATGGCCTTGGCGTGGCCGATGTGGAGGTAGCCGTTGGGCTCGGGAGGAAAGCGGGTCTGGATTTGGGCGTCGCCGTACTTTTTGGTGCGCACGTCCTCGGCGATCTGATCGCGAAGGAAGTTGGAGGGAATGGCGGCGGCTGGGCTTGGAGCGACTTGATTTTGAGCGGCGGGGCTTTCCGGTTTCGAGTTGGTCATTACGGCGTTTCCTTAGGTTGCAATTCCTTGTGTACGAGTGGGGCCATGGCGATTCTCTAGCTCAAGCGAGCGATTGCAGGCTGGCTTCGGCCTGTTTGATGCGGGCTAGGCAAACTTCGCGGCCAAGGACGGTCATGGTTTCAAAGAGCGGCGGGGCGTTCTTGCGGCCGCAGACGGCGACGCGGATGGGCTGGAAGGCCTGCCCGGCCTTTAGACCCAGGTTTGAGGCTGCGGCGCGCAGAGCCTGTTCGAGCGAATCGTGATCGAAGCTGACGGAAGGTAGAATTTCCAGCGCGTGCTGGAGGACGCGGCGGGCCATGGGGGCATCGCCGCCCTTTTGCGGGATCAGCTCCGCTGGGTCATACGGGGCGAGTTCGGCGAGGAAGAAAAAGTCGGCGGCGGCGGGGGCTTCGCCGAGCAGCCGGATGCGCTCACGGATCAACGGAGTGACGGCGAGCATCTTTTCCGGCGTCGCCTGAAGGCCGGAGACAGCGAAGAAGGGCTGGAGCAGGCAGCTGAGCTCATCGACGGTGAGGGCGCGGAGATGCTCGGCGTTGAGCCAGACGGATTTGGGGTCGAAGGGATCAGCTTCGGTAAAATTGATGACGGCGTTGGCGCGGTTGACGTTTTCGAGGGTGAAGAGCGCGCGAATCTCATCGACGGTAAGGAATTCGCGGTCGTTCTTGGGCGACCAGCCGAGCAGGCAGAGAAAGTTGATGAAGGCGCTTGCTAGAAATCCGGCGTCGCGATAGGTGGTGACGCTGACGACGGGGCCGTGCTTCCGTTTAGAGAGCTTGGCGCCATCGGGAGCGACGAGCAGGGGAAGATGGGCGAACTGCGGCGGCTGAACTTCCAAACCCTCAAAAATGAGCAAATGCTTGAAGGTGTTGGTGAGGTGATCCTGGCCACGGATGATGTGGCTGATGCGAAGATCGGCGTCGTCGGCGCAGGAGGCCAGGTGATAAGTCGGCATTCCATCTGAGCGCAGCAGGGCGAAGTCTTCGACCTCGTCGGCCAGCTTGGATTGCTCGCCGTAGACTGAATCGGTGAATGTGAGGGTGCGGTTTTGGCCACGGGGGACGCGATAGCGAAGGGCGAAGGGCTCACCGGAGTTGGCGCGTCGGTCGCTTTCTTCGCGGGAAAGCTCGCGCATACCGGGATTGAAGAGCCAGGCGCCTTGCGCCGAGGACTGATTGTCATCGCCGGAGTGGGCGGGGGTGAAGTCGCGATAGGCCAGGCCCCTGGCGAAGATCGCTTCGGCCTGCTGGCGGTGCAAGGTCAGGCGCTCGGATTGCTTGTATTCTTCGTCCCAGTCGAGGCCCAGCCAGCGCAGCCCCTCGAAGATGGATTGCACGCTGGCTTCGGAGTTGCGCTCGACGTCGGTGTCGTCCAGGCGCAGCACCATGGTCCCGTGGTTGCGGCGGGCATAGAGCCAATTGAAGATAAAAGTGCGGGCGCTGCCCACGTGCAAGTAACCGGTGGGCGAGGGCGCAAAACGAACGCGGGGAGTCTGCTGCGAGGGCGTTGAATCAGGCATTTTTGAGGTTACTTTCCATCTACGATGCTAGCACTGCCACCCCTGCTCGGGTTGGAGCGGAAGGGCGGGGGCAGTGTGATTTTGTCCATCGAGTTTGTAGAATCCCAGCTCCCAAAATCGGGAGCTGGGGCACCCATGAGTAATACAGCAACAAACGGTCAGAGTCCTAGTATGGCGACCGCGCAATATGGTGATTACTCCAGACTGGTGCGGGCGTGGATGCCCGCACGACAGCCGGTCTGGAGACCGGCGCTACACTCCGGCCATTACAAATCCATGCAGTCAGGCTACTATCGGCTGGCGGCTTTGGTCCAGGCTATGCGCAGTCCGGCGCGGAGGTTGAAGGGCAGGCTGGGGTAGCCGATGGGGGCGATGTGGCTGCTGTTGGTGAGGTTTTCCTTCTGGACGTAAGCGTTAAGCCAGGAGAACAGCTTGTAGCTGCCACCCAGGTCCAGCTTGGCGTAGCCCCAATCGAGATTGCGGTTGGGCAGGACCAGCGAATTGCCCTGGTTGATGTCCTCGTAGCCGAGAAAAGTGGAGTCGTCGCTGCGACTGGCAAAGGCCGAGGTGAAGACCAAGGTGAACTTGGGCTGCGTGTAGCTGGCGGTGAAGAATCCCGTGTGCGGCGGGCGGCGGAAGGGGCGCGCGCCCTTCAGAGGCGAGTAAATGCCCACGGGAATGCCGTCGAAAGTGGGCGCATAACCTTCGAGCAGCGCCTGATTGTCGCTGGAGAAGGAGCGCTGCACCACCGCGTCCAGGTAGGTGTAGCCGCCGCGGAAGAAGAGGTCCTTGCCGATGCCGCTCTCGACGGTGGTTTCAATGCCCTGCGCGCGGAAGGCGAGCGAGTTGAGGTCAAGCGAGTAGG
>Ga0224559_1001472_pt1 | contig 12905 bp, 17 predicted proteins | sample 714S33034metaG_FD_180676 | JGI IMG/M metagenome (GOLD analysis project Ga0224559, IMG submission 180676) | Peat soil microbial communities from Stordalen Mire, Sweden - 717 S3 30-34 | ecosystem: Environmental > Terrestrial > Soil > Wetlands > Peat | place: Sweden: Norrbotten County, Stordalen... | reverse complement strand
TTAATATATGTCAATTCTTCGGCAAGATATTTTCTAGATTTTCGTTTCTTTGGTGGTTGTGTCTGACTAAATGGTTTATATTCAATTAATAATTTTCTTATTTCACCATTAGAATTGATTCGTTCACAATAAAAATCAACAAAGTATCTATGTTTACGTCCATCTATAAAATAATATGGCACAATAATTTCTTCACTACTCCAGTTCAAAACATGAGGATCATCATCAAAATTAATCATTAATGATAATTCTGGATTGCTTCTGTATATAATTAAATCAGTATTACCTATATACTTTTTTGAATTTTTAATTTTAAATAATCCAACTGCTGGAAAACCACTATTACTATATTTTCTTCTCAATTCATCCTCCGTTAAAGAATTATTTACTCTCTCAATACCTTCTGACATTTTATCTCTTGTATAAGATTTATATTCATTATTGGCCCATCGCTTAATAGATGCTCTTGAATAATTTACTTTACTTTTATTATACTTTTCACTATTCTGTCTTAATTTTTTCCATCCCCATATAGATGAACATTTTCCAGAACAACAACTTGAATAACCTTTTAGACAAGTTAAAAATTTCGTTTCTTTACTACAAATAACACAAATACCTTCACCTTCTTTTTTATAAAATTTATCATAATATTCTTGTTTAGTTAATTTATGAACATAAACAACATGAGAACCTAAACCATGTGGTTTTTTAAATTCTTTATAACAAATTAGACAAAAAAAATTATAAATATTCATATGCTGGTACTCCTGTAAAATGATAAAGTATTAGAAGCCATGGATGCTGATAACATCGCGATGGCTACTATTATTTAGTATTATATTTAACATTTTATCCTAAAATATTACAATTCATTTGTTCACGTTTTGTTCTTGTAAAAAGGACATGAAATCGCCATTTTTATGTTGAAGATGTTAGGCTAGAAAATTCAAAAAGAGCAAACAAAGATGGAAACAACAGATACATCTAACACGGCTAATATGAGCAGAGTTCTTACCACAGTTGCTCTTATCGCCATGGCCATGATGGTAATGACCAAATGTGGTGGAGGAGGTGGTAAAGGAGGACGTGAAGGTCGTATTGAAGAGATGCAACGCGATGTTGTGGTCAGAGAAGCAATGGAACGATGGCATCGAGCACCAAAAGAATAAGATAAAAAACTTTTATGACAATATTATTCTTTTAAAGGATGGGTATACCCATCCTTTTTTATTTGCCCTAAATATATATAAAATATATAAACAGGTAAACACATTTGGATAAACGAGACAAAAGAATTGATCTTTCCTTCAAATATAAAGAAGCATTAAAACATAATGAAGAACTACGAAAAACATACCCTGATTCCAAGGGATATATTTGGCGTACTCAAAGAGACGAACGTGTAAGAGCACTTCATGAAATACTTGAAGGTGAATATTGTGAATGGGATGATCCGCCGATCATTGGCATTGATACAGGCGGAATAGAAGTACACGGTCATCCAGGAGAAGCATGGAACTGTCGCTGTTGGGCACAAATTATTGAAGAACCAGTTGCTCCCGTAAAAAGTCAGCAACAACAGCCAATTCGTCAAGAAATATTAAGACAATTGGAAAGTATGCATGTGCACGAAAATCCTGCACAATACACCAAGACAGAGAAAATAATACAAGAGATCCCAAAAATTCCTGTTACAAAAACAAAACATTATAAAGAACAAATAGCAAAATATGTAAGAATAATAGTAAAAGCATTAAAGTCTTCAAAGACAAAACTAACAAATATACCAAAAGCAATATACTCATCTATCGTATGGAGTAAAAGAAGATAATGGCATTTAGTATCAACGAATTTTCTGCACAATTACAACAAAATGGTTATGTAAAACCATATAACTATAACTTGTTAATTTATACACCTCCTATCCTAACAGGAACAAGTCTTTTCGGTTCAAGCGGAGTTTCTACTTCTGCCAGCAATATAACACCACTTCTTTCAATGAGAATAAATGAATGTCGTTCTCCGCTCCTAACATTAGTTGCATCTGATGTTAATAGATATGGTGTAGGTCCAACACAAAAAATGCCACATAATGCACAATTTCAAGATACATGGATTTCTATAGTTTGTGATAAGTATGGAATGATATGGAACTTTTGGCATACATGGCTTAATGCTATCTTTTCTTTTTCTCCACCATATAATGCATCAACTGGTAGTGTAAATAATGGATTTCCTTCCTATACAACAGAATATAAATCAAATTATGCTACAAATATGCAATTAAACATTTACAATCAAATAGCAGAAACAATCCTGGAGTTTAATATGAGTATGGTATTTCCGGTTCAAATGAGAGAAGTTGCTCTTTCATGGAACGCTCAAAATGAAATTGTTATGTTAAATATTGATTTAACATACAAGGATTACTCGATAGTTGGATCTTCTGTTACTTCTACAGGAACATCATCATCAACCACTTCACCACCAGCAACATCTGTTCCATCTGGTATATTATTATCATAAACATCATGAGGAAATTATATGACTTTACCTAAAATTACATATCCTATTCATTCTATTAAACTTCCTTCAACAAAGAAACTTCTAAATTTTAGACCATATCTTGTAAAAGAAGAAAAGATCCTTTTAATTGCAAAAGAGTCAGGAGAAACCACAGATATTCTAAGAGCAATTAAGCAAATTGTCGGAAATTGCTGTATTGATCCAAAATTTAATGTAAAAGATATAACAACAACAGATCTTTCATATCTCTTTCTTCAGATAAGAGCATTTTCTGTTGATAATAAAATAACTCAAACTTACAAAGACATGGAAGATGAAAAAGAACACACCTTTACCATTGATTTAAGTAAAATTGAAGTAAAACAAGATAAGGAAATTGATAATAATATTAAAATTAACAAAGATGTTATTATATCAATGAAATACCCAACAACTTCAATGTATGATGAAAATTATGTTGATAGTTCTGATTTAATAAATTATGATATAATAATAAAATGTATCGACAAAATTTATGATAATAATGAAATTCATGATACAAAGACTTACTCAAAACAAGAACTTATTGAATTTGTTGAAAATCTAACAATAAAAACACTAGAAAGCATTATGGAATTCTTAAATAATGCTCCACGTTTAGAATATGTCATTGAGTATAAAAATGAAAAAGGTAATGAACGTAAAATAGTTCTAAACACGTTAAGTGATTTTTTTACTTTTTAATGAGTTATAATAATTTAGGTAATTATTACTCAACGATATTTTCTATGAGACAACATCATAATTATACCATTACTGAAATTGAAGAATTATTCCCCTTTGAAAGAGAGATTTACTTGAATATGATTATTGCATATTTAAAAGAATTAGGGGAAAAACAAAATCCAAAACAAGACGACTTTGCTAGATTTAAAAACTTCGGAGATTCTATTAAATGATTGACAATACCGGACAACAGGAGGATACTAACAGTATCCGTCAAGCTACACTTGTAGATTCTACAAGTCAATCTGCTGATGCCAAGTTACAAGTTGTCGAAAATAAACTACGTCAAATTTCTCAATTAATAGAAACTATTAAATCTGGTTCTAAACATACTGAAGAAGTATTACGAAAAGAAATAGATACTCTTAGAACCAAACAAGATAAAATAGATAAAACATTAGAAATTAGTGATCTAAAAAAAACACTAGATAAATTAGCTCCTGCATTAAAAGCACAAGCTCAAACAATTTCTAATCAATTAAGCATGTCAAACACGTCAGATACAACAATAAGTCAAGGAAAAAGTCCTTCTATTGTTACTGTACCTTTACAAAAAGCTATTCAACAATTTGCAAATAACCAAGGTATGCAGAAATCTCTTGGTAACATGAATATGCCTTTTGGTGGTTTTGGTGGCATGAATGCTTCTAATGTTCAACTTCCAAACATTTTTTCTACTATGCAAGGTTTTATGCAACCTGGAAATAGAAATATGCAAAATCTTTTTCCTTCTTTAATTCAAGGGTTCTTAGGTGGAAAGATGGGGCATATGTCTCATATGCCTAACATGTTTAATATGCCAGGAATGAGAAGAATGCCTTTTGGTGGCATGAATATGCCTGGTATGAATATACCATTTAGAGGTATGTCAGGAAAAGGAAGAGTAGAAGGAGAAACCAGAAGAAGAAGTGAAGATTACAGCAGTGATGATAGTAATAGAATGAATGAACCATCACCTTCTGGACAAATAGCAACACCTATACCAATGGAGAAGCCTTCTATTGGTGGATATGGAGAATTAGGAAAAACTTCTTCTACTACTTTGTCAGGTGTTCCAAAGGAACCAAGTAAAACTGCTACACAAGTTACAGGAAAATCTTTTGGATGGTGGACTCCTCAAAGACAACAACATGCAGTAGATCGTTTAATGAAAGAAGGAAAATTATCTGAAATGGGTGCGCGTGGATTAGTTTCTCGTTGGGCTCATGTAGAAGCTGCACAAGGTCCATCAGAAGTAAATTCTATTGGTGCTACAGGTATTGGACAATGGTTAGGTGCTCGTAAAAAAGGTCTTCCATCAGATTTTGATGGTCAAATAACACATGCAATAAATGAATTAAATACTTCAGAAAGACGTGCAGGTAAAGTTCTTCGTTCTGCAACAACTCCAGAAGAAGGTGCAAGAGGTGCATCAATATATGAAAGAGCAGAAGGTTATGATCCATCTACCGGCACAGATAATTTTACCAATAAAACACTTAAATATATACCTTCCATTAGTGGTCCAGGAAATGTGAAAGGTTTATTAAAAGCTCCTTCTCTTGCAGGACAAGAACCAGAAAAAAAATCACAAGAAGAAGTAACTGGTAATATTCCAGCAATGGGCAAACCTTTACCAGATCAAAAAAATAGACCTTATCATTATGGTGGAAAATTAACTGTTGGTGAACATGTATTTCCTTATGGAACTGGAGGATCTGGACGTGGTTCACAACCTTATGGAACAGTTCCAATACGTGGAATTCATCAATATGGATATCAAGCAGGAGAATCATTTGAATTGGGTAATAAAGATTTAAATGTTACAGATCCAAAATATCCAAATGCTCCTCGTTCTGGCACTCTTTTACATTCATCTTCTGGTAATGACATCGATCATATTCTTACAAGTGGATGTATTGGAATTCCTAGAAGAAAATTTCCTGAATTTAAAAAAGCGTTACTGGAAAAAATAAAAAAAGAAGGACCACAATATTTAACTATTAACAGAGATGGAACTGCATCAATTAATCCTCATAAGGGAGAAACAACTCAATCTGTTGAAGAATTTACCAAAGATAATAAGAATGCCAATGCACAACCAAAAACTATGGATAAATTATCTCCTGAAGGAAAAACAATAAATGCTATTGCTTCTCCCGATAAAACAGATACTGCTACTAAAATAACAAAAGAACCTAAAGAATATACTTCAAAGAATGTTCTTAAAGAATTAAATAGTTATCAACAAAATCTTGATAGTATATTAAAAAAACAAGAAGAAAAAGTAAATCCATCTGAAGGAAAACAATATCAGGAACAATTAACACCAGAAGGAAAAGAACAAGTTGCTACCAAATCCATCAGTAAGGAACCTTTAACAGTTAAGGGATATTCAGAAGCTCCTGTTGAACCATTAGCAAGTGTTGATCCAAAACTTGTTGAAGGACTTAATTATCCTGATCTACGTTCCAATCAACTAAAACAATTTGCAATGGACGAAAAAATTTCAAGTAAAGCACCGGCAAAACCAGAACCTATTGTTTCACCAGGAGAACAAAAAACTCAAGATAGAATAGCACCAAAATCTATTAATGATATTCTTACAAGAAATAAACCAGAACAACATGAATCTGCTTCTGTAAAACCTTCTTGGAAGGATGAATATACAATACCAAGTAAAGCGGGGAACTCTCGTGTTGAAAAATCATACATGAAACCTTCAACAGGTGCTGACGCCTCTTTTTCCTCTGCATCGACTGCTACAAGTCAATAGAAAAATTTAATAGAGCAAATTCACCAAATAATTCTAAAGCTGCTTTATCATATACTTTAGCAGCCTCTATTTCATCCTCAAAACAACCAAAATAATAACATTTTTTATTCTTTCCAATTCTTACCATCCATTTATTTTTCTTTTACATTTATAATTCCATTTATCAACTTTCCAAATAAAAATTCCTGTCCAGGGATTATATTCTAAAATGGTTCTTAAATAATCTTCTGTAAAATTAGGCTGTTTTAATTTCATTTTTTTAACCTTAAAAAAAAGGCGATGATATCATCGCCTTTAATTCCTTTTAAAAGTTATAAGTTAACCAACAAGCTTTTGAAAATAAGCTAAATCTCCATCTCCGTCTTCATCCTCAATCGGTAACATTGCAGCAGGAGATTTTGATTCTAGTCGGGAATTAGAACTTCCCTCTAATGTCTTTAATGATTTACCTTCATCTGTTTCTTCATTACGATATAATGAAGGAGTCTTCAAATCTTCGGAAAGAACTTTTGCTAATTTTTCCTTTAATTCATCATAAGATTTAAAATTAGAAGGTGATACAAATTCTTTTAATCCAAACTGACTTTTCCATAAAGTTTCTAATTTTTCATCATCATCAAAAAGAGGAGATGTTGGATCAAAATAAGACGAATCATAATTTCGATATCCTTCGACATTACGAATTCTTAATTTGAAATTAGCACCTTCCCATAAATCAAATGGATTAAAGGCTTTTTCATCTGCAAATTCAGGTTCAAGCTTTTCAGAAATCTTATTAAAAATTTTCTTACCAAACTTATAAAGAAATACTTTTCCTTCTGTCTCTGGTTTAGCAGCATCAGTAATCACATAAATATTTGAAACAAAATGAAGTCTTCTCTTTTGTTCTCTTGCTTGTTTTCTTGCTGGTGAAGAATCATCTTGTGTAGAATTCCAGAGTTTTGAATTATATTCACTACTTTTTAATGTTCAATAAGTTTCGCAATTACTTATTCGTTTTACAACTGCTTTAAGTTTCCCTAAAGAACTGACTATATCACACTCTCATAAAGAGTAACTGCATTTCGAGAACCATTTGCTTGTTCTCTACTTCCCGAAGGAATAGTCGATGAACCTTCTCCATACCAAATTGGCTTAGAAGCTTGGCTGCTGATTGCCCAATGTAATAAATTTTTAACACCTTCAAGTTTGTGATTTCTCACTTCGTGTACCGTCAATACAAGTAAAACAATCGAATAATTATTATCAATAGATGCCTTACATTTTTTATGAACTATATCTTTATGTTGCTCATATGTATATGTTGATTTAACTTCAATCAAAAGATTAAAATCTGGTAAAAAGAAGTCAGGAAAATAAATATTCCGTTCTCCATAAATTATATGTGGCACTTTTCCTTTTCCACATATAATTTGTTCTTTTTTTAAATCAAAATCATATATTAAACAATTAAGTATAATTGGTTCATAACCTTGTAAAGACACATTTTCATCAAAAAAAGGATAAGATTTATATCCAGATCTTCCGCCTTTATTTCCCTTTAAAATTTTTGTTGCCATTGATTTTAAAGTTCTTTCTCTAACTTGAGAAAGTGTTAAAGAACTAAAAGCCAGTTTACTATGATTTGAATAATAATCTTCTAAAGAAATACCCAATCGAAAACACTTATCTTCAATCGTTTTTCTTCTTTTTTCTATATTCGAATCTACACCTTTTCGACTTTGACAAAAATGTTCATAAGCAAGAGGATTATTAATGAATCGTTGTGAAACTGCTTCTTTATGTTCTTTTGACTTTAGAGCACAAATATCACTGCAATACTTTTTATAGGCAAATCCATGATATTTTGTAGCATTTCCACAATAACAAACTCCTTCGTCTTCCTTCTTAATAAAAAGATCATAATATTTTTTTGAAGTAAGATTTAAAGTTCGAAGATGATTCAAAAAACCTCTTTTTGTTTTAGATTGTTTACCTGTTATTTGACAGGTTTCCCAAAATTCTTTCATATATTATCCCTAAAAATAACTTATAATATATTTATAAACTTTGAGAGTTTAACACACCTTTGTGGTTTTATTACCTCTAAGGGGTTTCCAGCAATTAACAGTTTTTTCTGCATAAATTACTTTATGCAGCCGCTAGTAAATTAACGGGATCTGGTTGTCCTAATGTTGTGAGAGAGTTTTCAATATACCACAATCCAGATTGTCCCTTAAAACCATGATCATAATATCTTACAAATGGTAAATCTTCATTAGGTGGTGCAGGTAGGAATCTTATGATAGAATAGCCATTTCCTCCCTTATCTACTGTCGGAGTCCAAAATCTATCATCTGCCTTTCGTCCTGTATCATTAACTTTAGAAACTTCTTCATTAAGACGATCTAGAGATTTCTTACCAGATAAATTCTTTAATGCTTTAAAATCGACCATTAATATTCCTTTCGTATATGTATAATGTATATATAATGCATAAGCTAAATTATATTGCTTATGGTGTTAGCTATAACATAATATAATTTTGTTGTCAAGAACTTTTTTTTCAAGATAAAGTCTATTTTTCGTCTTGTAAAATTATGCCTTTTCGTATATATAGGAGAAATATTTTTTAATTTAGAAGAAAGGAATTTAAATGTCAAGAAATTGGAGAGAAGTTGCGGAGAGATGGAATATGTTTGTAGGTACTTCCGTTGGAAAAGCATTCTTGAATTACCAAACGGAACATGATAAGGCTGTGACGGCAGACGTTGAACTGAGCTTCCAAAGTAGCAATCCCAATGATTCTAAGGTAAGAGAACTTCATAGAAATAGTGAAAAAGCATTAGAACTCTTTGTAAAAGAAGTTGAAGTTCTCTTAGAGAATCAAAAGGACCAGCTTACAACAACTGCAGTAAATTCATTACTATCAACAGAACAGTAACTTTAGGAGCATCTAAAATGGGCACTCTCTATAAACTGGATCATACTGGTCATGGTGAATGATAAATGCTAAGAATGTAACCTAACTCTTAAAAAGGAGTCTCTATGCGAATCTTCACTATAATTTTCTTGATGTTCTTTATGTTCTTTATGTGCGATGTTAGTATCGCTAAGTCACATCATAGACATAGAAATCATCATCATCATACATCACAGGTGTATGATGATTCTTTGAGTGTTAATGCTGTTCTTCCAGATCAGAAAAATAGACCAAGTCATTATATAGGAACAATTTCTATTGACGAACATATATTTCCCTATGCAACTGGTGGTGCTGGACGTGGATCAGCTCCTTATGGCACATTTCCGATTCAAGGAATCCATACCTATGGACCTTATCCGTGGAATTCTTTCGCATTAGGAAGTAAAAATCTTCGAATTCCAGATCCAAAATATCCAAAATCACCACGAACAGGAATCCTTATTCATCCTGGTCGTGATATCAATGTAAAACGTCTTCGTAGTAAAGGTTGTTTTAGTATACCTAGACACAATTTTCCTGTTTTCAAGTCAATCTTGCTTGAAAAAACTAAAAGAGAAGGTCCGCAATCTTTAATTATTAATAAAGATGGTAGTGCGGCTATTATTTCTCGTAGGAAAGATTCAACACAACCTATTCAAGTTTCTAAACTTGTTGATGCACGTCCTAAACCAGTTGAAGAAAATAAAATTATTAAATTAGTAACAATTCAAAAGCCTAACATTATCATAAAACAAAGAACATCAACATTAACAACATTCATTGCAACATCAGGATATAAACTAACAGTAGCAACACATCTTGTTCCGAGATGGAATGCACTTATTACGGATTTTGTTGCAGCAGGTTATAGACCGCGTCATGTTAGTTGTTTCTCTACAGGTGGTCATGTTCCCAATTCGCGCCATTATTATGGTGCTGCATGTGACTTCGATCAACGTGGCTGGGGATTAACAGTACCTTTCATGTATCATGCTCATAAAATAATAGTGAAACATGGATTCCGTGATGGTTGTGATTTCAATGACTGTGGTCATGTCGATGATGGAGTATCATTACATAATAGACGTAATAATTATTATGTGAATTATAATAATTATCGTGGTCGTCATCACAATCATCGCCACCAGAACTATTATAATGGTTACAATTCCTACGCTTGGTAATCACTCAAAACAATAATGTAATAAAATAACATGTATGTTTAGGGTACAATCTACCAGACAGCTAAACATACATGCAAAAGAAGAAGAGGCAAAAATGGAATTATATTCCTGATAACACATCACGGCCATGATGTTTGTCTCTTCTTCTTTTTCTTTTTCTTTTGTCTGATCTTCCTCTCTTTACATAAGGCTGAAAACATGGGACATTCCATAAAACATCTCACTAAAATGCAAACATTCAATCAACTTCTTCTAAAAACAGCAACAGCTCTTGATGATGTTGATAATTTTGAGTTGACAGAATGTAAACTGAGTGAAGCAACATTTCTCGAACTTCAAGAAATGCAAGCCTTGAGAGCAATTGCTCTTATTAATTATATCACAAATAATGCAGAAATACTTATTGAAGAATTAGTTTCTGAAATAAGTGACTAGATTCCCATCAGACAAATATAAATATTCCTTATCCTTTGAAAGAGACAATTCCATGTCCATATTTAAACCAAATCTCTCTGTTTCATCTTCTTTCTATGAAGTAGAAGATTCTTATCGAACTGATTTTCTTTCTCGACATAATGATACAATTAATGTTACTGGAAGCTATATCATTAATGAATCATTATATGATATGGTAATAAAATATAAAAGTGTCTTAGAAAAATCAGGAACAGAAAATATTTCATTTTCTGGATTTAATTGTGAATCCATTATCCTAGAAGGAGATGGCATTCAAATATTTTTTAGTAAAGAAGGTGGCAAAGTAACACAAGCACGGAAAGGTATTGCAACTCTTACAATAACAGGATATCCCAATATTGTAATTTCACTTTTAAAAACATTAGAAGCCGAATATCAATTACATCAACAAGGCCAATTAGAACTTTGGTATAGTGGTAAAAATGGACCAACATACATGAATGTGTTGATTAATCCATATGGTACTTTCCATGCAGAGTTTTATCCATGGCTTCCCTATGGCTTTATGGACGAATATATGGCCTCTACGGCGCCTATCCTGTTTCTTACAGGAGAACCTGGAACTGGTAAGACTTCAATTTTGCGTGATCTAATTTGCTCTCGTGGCCTGAATGCTTCTGCAACATATGATGAGAACATACTAAGCCATGATGAAATGTTTTTAAATTTTCTCACATCAGAAAAGATGAATTTAATTATTATCGAAGATGCAGATAATATTTTAACTTCGCGGGAAACAACAAAGAATAATCTTATTGCAAGATTCCTTAACTTCTCTGAGGGACTTGCTAAATTTCCTGCAAAGAAAATAATATTTACAACAAACCTTCATAATTTCAATAATGTTGATGAGGCACTTACTCGTTCTGGTCGTTGTTTCGGAGTCCTTGAGGCAAGGAAACTTACATTCGAAGAAGCAAAAATAGCTTCTTCTATTGCATGTGTTCCTGTTCCTACTATTGAAAAAGAATATACTCTTTCTGATTTGCTTCACCAAGATCAGAAATATAAGGTAAAACGTAGAGTTACTGGATTCAGAAATTAAACTAGACAGGATAACAGGAGTCATCAAGAATGTATACCTCTTCTCCCAACTATAAAGTGCCATCACCTCGTTATGCTCAATTTATCACAGTTTTTGAAAAAGAAGTTACGGCTGCACAAGAACGTATAAAGAAAATAGAAGCAATGGAATATCCCTATAACATTGTAAGAGAAGCAATGGAAAGGAATAATTTACCCAACGATTCTAATATAATATTATCAGAAAATGGAATAGATATCACCATATTGGCAATTTCTTCTGATTCAATGAGGACATTTGATGCTCTTGTGTCATCAATAGGAGAATCTCTCGTCAAGGCTGACATTCATAAGGATGGGCTTCCGGCATGTGTTAATGGTGGAAATTGGCACAATATGTTCAGAAGATGGTATGGAAAAAATCCCAGAAAAGATAATAAAATATGTCATGTAGATTTAACTATTGATATTCCCATTGAAGGATTAGTGGATCTTGAAGTAAGGAAAGAACCTTATTCCTATACCAACACAGGATATAAGTATTCATTTATTCCAAAAGACATGGCAGTTGCAATAAATAAAATTAAAGAGATGACAAGGAGTCTATAAAATGACCAAACAGTTTAAGCCACATATCGTAATTGACTTTGATAATACTATTGCTGGTTATGAAGGAGGATGGTAAGGAATAGATATTATTCCAGAACCTCCTATTCCTGGTGCACTGACTTTTATTATTGAAGCGATGGAATTTTTCACGGTAAATATTTTCTCTTCTCGTTCTTCTTCTCCAATAGGAATGAAGGCCATGCAAGAATATATTACCTTCCATATGGAAGCCCTTATAGGAGGCAGAATCTGGCCTCTGCAGGCGATAGACAGAAAAGTGTGTGTTGATATCCTGTCTCAGATACAGTGGCCTACAACGAAACCTCCGGGCTTCCTGAGCATTGATGACAGGGGCTTGCAATTTAATGGTGATTGGAGTAAGTTTGTTCCCGCAGAGCTTATAAAGTTCAAACCATGGAACAAGCGACATGATGAGAATTGATTTTGGAAATAAAAATAAAAAAGTAAAACCTCCCAAGGAAGAATTAATGTGTAAATATCTTTCTCCTGGGGTAACAATCACATCTCTGGCAAGGCATTATAAAGTAACAGATGCAACCATGAAATCATGGCTTTGTTATGATGGCATTCCAAGAAAAACACCAAAACAAAACAAAGC